>Ga0194116_10000249_pt1 | contig 106743 bp, 116 predicted proteins | sample TA2MahsurfametaG_4_FD_148617 | JGI IMG/M metagenome (GOLD analysis project Ga0194116, IMG submission 148617) | Freshwater microbial communities from Lake Tanganyika, Tanzania - TA2015008 Mahale S9 surface | ecosystem: Environmental > Aquatic > Freshwater > Lake | place: Tanzania: Lake...
TGTTCATCATCGATCCCGATGGTGTGATCATGCAGAGCACGATCAACAACCTGCCCGTGGGCCGCAGCGTCGACGAGACCCTGCGTCTGCTGCAGGCCTTCCAGCACATCCGCAACCACCCCGACGAGGTGTGCCCCGCCAACTGGACGCCCGGCGAGAAGACCATGAACCCTGACCCCGTGAAGAGCAAGGAGTTCTTCGCTGCGGTGAACTGAGTTCAGGTTCAGACCGTCCTTTGCATCCCAGGGGGGCTCGCGCCCCCTTTTTTGTGCTCAGAGCAGGGCAAGACGCCCCGAGCAGCCATCCAGCTGGGCCTGCCGCCCGAGGGGCAAGGCCAGATTCGGGGTTCCATGGCCAACAGGAAGATCGCTGACCATGGGTAGCCCAAGCGGTTGCAGGCGCTCCAACAGGATCTCCTGCATTGAAAAATCCCCGGGCAAGACATCGTCTTCAGCCCATCGGAAGCGGCCCAGTGCGATGCCCGCGAGCCGCGAAAGCAGACCGGAGGCCCTCCACTGGGTCAACTGCCGGTCGATCCGATAGGGGGCCTCCCCCGTGTCTTCCAACACCAGGATCGCTCCCTCCAGTGAGGGCATCCACCGCGTACCGATCAAGCTGGTGGCAATGGTGAGGTTGCTGACCACTAACGGCCCCGCCACCACTCCCCCCTGCACCCCCTTGCCGATCAGCGGGGGCACAGGGCGGTCTTGCAGAAGAGCTACCAGCCGTTGCCACTGGGCCTGGTCGCCACCAAACCAGGCGTGGATGCCACCGCTGCTGCCAGCCCGTTGCTGCGCCAAGAGCAGGGCAGAACAGTCGGAGAACCCGACGCACCAGCGCGGTTGGGGCGGAATGGTCCAGCCCTGTTCCAGCACCCGGGCACTGCCCCAACCTGCCCCCACGCAAAAGAGGGCATCAATGCTGTGATCGAGCCAGGCCTTGCGCAGAGCCCCTTCGCGTTGCTGATCCGTTCCGGAGAACCAGCGCCACTGACCCATCAGCTCTGGCGGGGTGAGCAACTGCCAGCCCTGTTCAGTGCAGCGCTGCTTGAGGCGAGTCAAGAGCGGATCCCCTGGCTCGAGCCAGGTGCCCGGAGCCAAAGCGGCGATGCGGGAGCCAGGCTTCAGAGGAGCGGGCTGCCGGGCCGACGCAGCGGCAACCAGCGGTGCAGCGAGAACACCGGCAGCGGTGAGCTGGAGCAGCTCACGCCGGCGTATCGCTCTCATCCCAGCAGGCTGGCCAGCAAGCGGCGACCGTCCACACCCCCGGTGGCCGAATCACATGCGCGTTCTGGGTGGGGCATCAAACCGAGCACATTGCCCTGGGCGTTGCAGAGGCCGGCCACATCACCAACGGAGCCATTGGGATTGCGCACATAGCGCAGCACCACCTGCCCGCTGTCTTCCAGGGCCTTGAGCTGATCCGGATCGGCCTGATAGCGCCCTTCGCCATGGGCGATCGGGAACGTCACCACCTCGCCGCTGTTGTAGCCCTGCAACCAGCTGCAGGATCCGGGCTCCACCTTCAGGTCCGTGGGTTCGCAGATGAAGTGGAGTTTTTCGTTGCGCGTCAGGGCACCAGGCAGCAAACCCATTTCTGTGAGCACCTGGAAGCCATTGCAGATGCCGAGCACGCGCCCACCTCGCTGCGCGAAGGCGGCCACTTCCTCCAGCACCGGAGCAAAGCGGGCGATGGCCCCGCAGCGGAGATAGTCGCCATAGGAGAACCCGCCAGGCACCACCACTGCATCAAGGCCACTGAGGTCGCGTTCCTCATGCCAGAGGAAGCGGGTCTCAATGCCCAGACAACCCTGAGCTGCCCACTGCACATCCCGGTCGCAATTGGATCCGGGAAACACCACCACGCCAAGGGTCATCGATCAGGCCCCCGCAGAGACGTCGTCCTTGAGCTCCAGCGTCCAGTTCTCGATCACAGGATTGGCCAGGAGCCGATCGCTGAGCAGCTCCAGTTGCTCGCGGGCGGCCTGGGGATTCGGGGCCTCTAGCTCCACCTCGACCGCCTTACCGATGCGCAGTTTGCTGACTCCATCCACACCAAGACGTGAGGCGGCTGCGCGGGTGGCTTCACCGGCGGGGTCGAGCACCGACGGCCTGAGCGAAACGAGCACACGGGCGGAGTAAAGGGGCACCTGAGCTCCACGAGGTTTCTTAAATCTTGGCAGGCCGGCTGCCACACCCCTCCTGCTTTGGTCAGGTTGGAGAGAGAGCCTCAGAGGTGTTGCTGGCTTCACCCCGCGCGATTGCGATCTGGCCTGGCCTGGCCCTGAGCGCTGGCCTGGTGCTCTGGAGCGTGTCCGCTCGCGCGGAGGCCCCGCTGCGAATTCCCGTGCAGTGCCGGCTTGGCAGCGGGCCCTGGCGGGAGTGCACCATGGCCATCCAACGAGCCGGCGAACATTGGTGGCTGGAGGTGGGGGCGCAGCGTCTGGAATTCCGCAGCGATGGACGGGGCCAGATCAGGCTGATTGAGCCCTCTGGCCTCAAACGGGTGGTCTCACCCCGCTGGGAAGAACAGCAAGCCCTCTGCTGGGATGGCATCTGCGCCAAGGGGAACTTCCCCCTCGACTAGCCCAGAGCCAAGGCGCGCTCGAGCTGCTCCTGCAGGGCAGACACATTTACAGACAGCCCGAGGGCCACCAGCTCGAGGCCATCGGCCTCAGGTCGCGAGCCGCGGTAAGCGGTGTCAAACCAACAATCCAGCCGAGGCCCCACGGCCTGAATCTGCAGCGGCACAGCTTTGCCAGGCAGCCAGGCGCGACCCTTGAGTCGCAGCAGGTTCTGCTCAGCAATCAACCCGGGCAGTGTCGCCTCGATCTGCTGGCGGCTGCCCACGCCCGCAAACCGCAGCACAGCCGACTGCATCGCCACGTGGCTGTGGTCGTGATGCTCGTGATCGTGGTCGTGGTCGTGATGCTCGTGCTCGGGCCGGGTCAGGCCCAGCAGCTCGGCAGCTGGCACCTGGCCGTGGGCCATCGGAAGCACCGCCACAGCCGGGCGCAGGTGCGGGGTCAACTCACCCTGCAGGGCGCTGATTTGCTCACCGCTCAGGCGATCAGAGCGGCTGAGCAGCACCAGGTCTGCCGCTTCGAGCTGGTCATGGAACAACTCAGTGATATCGCTGAGATGGTCGAGGCTTGGATCGGCCTGGCGCTGCGCCTCCAGGGCACTGGGATCACCGACAACACTGCCGGCATTGAGCGCTTCTCCATCCACCACGGTGACCACGCCGGTGATGCGGGTGCGGGTGCGGATCTCAGGCCACTGGAAGGCCTGCACCAGCGGCAGAGGAAGGGCTAGGCCACTGGTCTCCACCACGATTCCGTCGAGTTGATCAGAGCGCTGGAGCAGCTGCTGCATGGTCGGCAGGAACTCGTCCTGCACCGTGCAACAGAGGCAACCGTTGGCGAGCTCAACCACACGCCCCTCCAGCTCGTCTTCGGGGCAGAAGCCACAGTTGCGTATCAGATCGCCATCGATGCCGACCTCTCCAAACTCGTTGACCAACACCGCCAAGCGCAGCCCGCTGTTGAGCAACAGATGGCGCAAAAGGGTGGATTTACCGGCTCCAAGGAAGCCGGTCACCACCGTGACCGGCAACCGGGATGAAACGCTGCTGACCATGCTCAAGCGACAAGACTCGCCCAGCTGAAGGCTGCACCCACGCCCACCAGGGCTCCAGCCAACCAGAGGCGCCCTTGGGGGCTGAGGCTGCGCTTCAACAGGCTCAGGCTCAAGGCCAGCAGGAGCCCCTGCGACACCAGCAGGCCAAACAGATAGGCGGCGATGGGGGTGGCCTCCCATCCGATCACCGAGGCACTCAACACATAACCGTGGAGGGCGAAGGCGGGCAGCAACAGCAGAGAGGGCAAGCGACCGCTGAGCACCAGACCTTCCAGGACCAACGACAGCGAAACCAGCAGTTCGGCGCCGGGAAGACCGGGCCAGATCAGACCAAGCGCCGATCCGCCGAGACCCACCGCCAACAGGCTGAGGGCCGAGCGCAAGGAGCGCTGCCAGCCCACCACGCCGAGCACCAACAAAAAGAGCAGATGATCGGGACCCAGCAGCGGGTGGGCCAGACCACTGATCAGGCCGGTGAGAGCCGAGGGCTCAAGGCCCATCCCCTCCATAGGGTGGTGGGCCAGGGCCGGGGCTGCAGCCAGGGGGATCAAGGCTGCCAGCAGCCCGAAACGCTTCAACATCAGGAGGATCTGGTCCGCGCCAGGTGTGTTGTGGACAATCCGGCGGGCGTTCTGACTGGAGAGCGGCTCCCGTATGAGGGGAACGGATCTCATTACAGCTGCGGGACAGTGCCGGATTTGCACCGGACTTTCCCCGTTACCTCTCCTGGCTGATCCCCAGAAGAACCGGACACCTGAATGTAGGCGTTGCCTCAGCGGCAGGCCAGGCTTTCGCGGGTCTCGACACCTGTTCGTGGATTGACGCCTGTGGCTCGTTCACACAGAGCCTTCTGTTGGGGGAGATCGAGAACGGCGTCGGTGAAATCAGCCCCGTCGATGCTGGCGGCGGTGAACTTGCTGTTCATCAACATCGCGTTGCGCAACACGGCGCCGCGAAGATCGGCATGGTCAAAGCGGGTTGCAAAGGCGACCGCATCCTCGAGATCCGCCCCACTCAAATTGGCGTTCTGCAGATTGGCGGTGTTGAACACAGCTCCCCGCAGATCGCTATCGCTCAGGTCAAAACCCTCCAACGAGGCCTTGAGGAACTCCTGCTGCTGCAGATTCCGCCCGTGCATGTCGGGCTGGAGATCCTGGGCCGAGCGCTGGCTGCGCAGCTCGGGGGCGGTGATGGCAGCCGCAGGATCGGCAATCGCCGCCAGCAGCAGAGCAAGGGGCAGCGCCAGCGCCACCAGCTGCCTTGCTAGCTGCGAGACCAACCGGAGCGTTGCCGCGAGCAGCTGAGCGGGGTTCAGCACTGCACCTTTAGCTTGGATCGCTCAAGTTATTGCAGGCAGCCGCCGCAGCGCGACCGATGAGCAAGACCCTGCGGGTCGTGGTGCCACCCCATCCCCTGATCGGCCATTGGCTGACCCTCCTTCGCGATGAGCAGACGCCACCAGCCCTGTTTGCCACAGCGATGGCCGAATTGGGCCGCTGGCTGACCTACGAGGCGATGCGCGACTGGATTCCCTACCAGCGCGTTCCCGTGAAGACACCTTTAGCCAACACCGAAGGCACAGTGGTGGATGGCTCGATCCCAATGCTGGCTGTGCCGGTGCTGCGTGCCGGACTGGGCCTTTGGGAGGGAGCAAGGCCGGTGTTGCCCACGGCTGCTGTGGCCCACATGGGCTTCCAACGCGACGAGGCCAACGCCGAGGCCCGTTGCTATTTCAATGGCTTGCCGGGGCAGATCCCAGCCAATGCCGGGGTGCTGGTGTTTGAGCCGATGGTGGCCACAGCGGGAACCCTGCTACGGGTGCTCGAGCTCCTGGAAGCCAAAGGGGTGCATGGGGAGCGCGTTCGCGTGATCAGCGTTTTGGCGGCAAGCCCGGGGCTCAAACGTCTGGGTGAGCGCTACAGCGATCTGACGATCTACACCGGCTGCATCGATGCCGAACTGGATGAGGCCAATCGGATCCTTCCCGGTCTTGGTGATGCTGGCGACCGCCTCTATGGCGAGCCGCAGTCAGGCTTCGTAGGCTGAGCGTGCATTCACCCTCAGCAGTTCCCGGCAATGGCCAACCGAGACAGCGGATCCAGCTCCCTGGGCACCCTGTTGGCCGGCGCTGTTCTGGGTGCCGCTGGTCTGGCGTGGTGGCTTTACACCAAAGCCGAGGAGCGCCAGCAGACCAACCGCCAACAGCGCAACCTGCAACTCAGTCGCCTGGCGGAACACGATGACCAGACCTTTGATCCTGGTCATGACAACGGGGCGCTGCAGGAGAGCGATCTGCAGGACAAGGTGCAGCAGCTCAATCAAGCGATCGACGATGTGCGCCGCCAGCTCGAGAGCCTGAGCCCCCAGAGCTGAACCAGCCACTCGGTAGGTTGCTGCTACGACTCCGCAGCAGCCATGCTCCGCTCCGCCGCGATCACCCAAGGGATTCAGCGTTCCCCCAACCGGGCCATGCTGCGCGCGGTTGGGTTCGGAGACAGCGACTTCAACAAGCCGATCATCGGTATCGCCAACGGTTACAGCACCATCACCCCCTGCAACCTGGGGCTGAACGATCTGGCGCGTCGGGCCGAAGAGGCCGCCCATGAGGCGGGAGCAATGCCGCAACTGTTCGGCACGATCACGGTGAGCGATGGCATCTCAATGGGCACCGAGGGGATGAAGTATTCCCTGGTGAGCCGTGAGGTGATCGCCGATTCGATCGAAACAGCCGTGAACGGCCAGAGCATGGACGCGCTGCTGGCCATCGGCGGCTGCGACAAGAACATGCCAGGCGCCATGCTCGCCATGGCCCGCATGAATATCCCCTCGATCTTTGTCTACGGGGGCACGATCAAGCCGGGCAAACTGGGCGCCTGCGACCTCACCGTGGTGAGTGCCTTTGAGGCGGTGGGTCAGTTCAGCGGCGGCAGGATCGACGAGCAGGAGCTCACGGCGATCGAGAAGAACGCTTGCCCCGGCGCCGGCAGCTGTGGAGGCATGTTCACCGCCAACACGATGAGCGCCGCCTTCGAAGTGTTGGGCCTGAGCCTGCCCTACAGCTCCACCATGGCGGCTGAAGATCCTGAAAAGGCCGACAGCGCCGCCCGCAGCGCCGAGGTGCTCGCCGATGCGATCAAAGCGAACATCCTTCCCCGCGATCTGATGACCCGCGAAGCGTTTGAAAACGCCATCAGCGTGATCATGGCCGTGGGCGGCTCCACCAACTCGGTGTTGCACCTGCTGGCCGTGGCCCGCACCGCCGGCGTGGAGCTCTCGATCGACGACTTTGAGACAATCCGCCAGCGGGTGCCGGTCATCTGCGATCTCAAGCCCAGCGGCCGCTACGTGACCGTGGATCTCCACCAGGCCGGTGGCATCCCCCAGGTGATGAAACTCCTGCTCGACGCCGGCCTGCTGCACGGCGACTGCAAAACAATCGAGGGCAAGACCCTCAAGCAGGTGCTCGCGGATGTGCCCTCCGAGCCCCCCGCCGGGCAGGACGTGATCCGCACCCTCAGCAATCCCCTTTATGCCAAGGGACACCTGGCGATCCTCAAAGGCAACCTGGCGGAAGAGGGAGCCGTGGCCAAGATCAGCGGCGTGAAAAATCCGGTGATCACCGGGCCTGCCCGGGTGTTTGAAAGCGAAGAAACCTGCCTGGCGGCGATCCTCGACAAGCAGATCAATCCCGGCGATGTGGTGGTGGTGCGCAATGAAGGCCCCGTGGGCGGCCCCGGCATGCGCGAGATGCTCAGCCCGACCGCAGCGATCGTGGGCCAGGGCCTGCTGGATTCAGTGGCCCTGATCACCGATGGCCGCTTCTCTGGCGGCTCCTTCGGATTGGTGATTGGTCACATCGCCCCTGAAGCCGCTGTCGGTGGCACGATCGGCCTGGTGCAGGAGGGCGACAGCATCACGGTGGATGCCAACCAGTTGCTGATCCAGCTCAACGTCAGCGATGCGGAGCTGTCGAAGCGCCGCGCCGCCTGGAGCAAACCCGAACCGCGCTACCGCACCGGTGTGCTGGGCAAATACGCCCGCCTGGTCAGCTCCAGCAGCAAGGGCGCTGTGACCGATCAGGCCGAGCTCACCGCTCAGCGCTGACCAGCAAGGCACGGATCCGGCGGCACATCGCCTCCAGCGGAGCACCCTCGGCTGGCCGATCGCAGCGCTCACCGCTGGAGGCCTTCATCCAAACCGGATGGCTCCCGTGCCAGAGCATTGGAGCCTGCTCATCGCTCACAGCACTCAGCATCAAGTTGAGATCGTCTCCACTGCGGTAGATCTCCAACTCCAGATCACGATCAGGGATCCGCACACCATCAGCATCGCGGGCCTCAATCAGCACCACGCAATCACTGCAGTCGCCAATGGTGGTGGGGGGATCACCGCTAAAGCGCAGGGCATGGCGATAGGGCTTAAGACAAAGATCCGCAGCTTTGGCGAGGTCGGCGAGAAAAGGATCCATCGCCACCCTCAGACCACCGCACGAATCGAGCGGATCAGCAGGCTCAACTCTCCGGGACGAAATCCCGGATTGCGAGCGCCGCGATCGCCAAACTTGGAATGCAAGATCTGCAAACGGGTGACGCGAGCCGGATCAAAGCGCAGCGGCAAGCCCACAGGAGTGGCCCGCACACTGGGAGTGAGGCGATTGAAGGGGATCGTCACCACCGTGGAGCCATGGCTGCGGGTAGAGAACTCCGCCACCCAACGCAGACCTCCGGGGATCAGCTCCGTGAGCCCAGCAACGCCATCGCGGCAGGCAATCGCCAACTTGTAGCGACGGCCGTCGCCATCGAGGGTCAATTCCAGAGCACCAAAAGGGGAAAGATCCAACGGTGGATCGAACACAGGCGAGCGGCAGCTGATGAACCCGCCTCCCTCCGGTTCCACGTAGCCCTCCAACCGCAAACCCTCAGTGCTGGCGCTGCATACACCCCTGCTGCGGCCCCCCATGATTGTGTCGTTCAACGGCTCCCAGCCAGCAAAGGAGGAACCACTGGCGACCTCAAGGGATGGCGATGGCATCGTCAAGGCTCAATCAGAGCCTCAGCATCGGCGAGCACCAGCACCGGCGATCGCGGTTGCACCAATTTGGCTGGGGTGCGCTCAGGCGACTCATTGGGATCCAGAAGGCGTTGCAGGGCCTCTCGCTTGGAGGCACCACTCACCAGAAACAGCACCTGGCGGGCTGCACTGAGCACCGGAGCGGTCAAGGTGATGCGCTCCAATCCCTTGCCCCGGCCGATGGTGGTGGAGCGATCCCGAACCGTTGGCGCGTCAGTGCCCGGGAACAGCGAGGCGGTATGACCGTCATCGCCGAGGCCGAGAACCATCAGATCAAAGATCGGAGGGTCTCCGGGGCAGACCTTCTGAAGGATCTGGGCAAAGGCCTCAGCGCTGGCTTCCGGGCTGGGCAAGCTCACCGTGGGCACAACATGAAAGGCCGCACGGGCGCCCGGCCCTGATTGCATCAAGGTGTCTCGCAGCATGCGGGCGTTGCTGGAGCTGTCCTCCGGATCCACCCAGCGCTCATCACCCAGGAACACATCCACGCGCTCCCAGGGCAGATGCTCCTGACCCAACAGGGCGTACGCACGCGCTGGGGTGGTTCCCCCGGAGAGGGCGATCTGAGCGCGATCACGTTGATCGAGCGCCAGATCGAGATGGGAGGCGATGGTCTGGGCGGCAATTCGCGCGAGATCCTCGGATGTCGCTGCCCGCTCGAGTCGATAGCTGGTCATGCCACCTCTCAATCCAGCCATTCGGTGTGGAAGGCACCCTCCATGTCGACCCGCTCGTAGGTGTGGGAGCCGAAGCAATCGCGCATGGCCTGCACCAGATTCTGGGGAAGCCGAGCGGTGCGATAGCTATTGATGTAATCGAGGGTGCTGCTCAGACAGGGCACGGGAATTCCGGCCTCGGCTGCACCGGACACCACAGCGGAGAGTCCCGGGAGGCGACGGTTGACCTGCTCGGCGAACCAGGGATCGATTAGCAGGTTCACCAGTTGCGGATTCACATTGAAGGCATCCTGGATTCGCTTGAGCAGGCGGGCACGGATGATGCAACCGCCCTTCCAGATCTGAGCGATCGACGGCATGTTGAGGTTGTAGTTGTGCTCCGCTGAGGCGATGCGCAACAGCTCCATGCCCTGGGCGTAACTGGCCATGCAGGCCAGCACAACCGCATCCATCAAGGCGGCCATCCCATCGGCGGGACTTCCGAGGTTGAACGGCTTCACCGCAGGCCCCCGCAGGATGCCCTCGGCATGGGTGCGTTGCGATTTCATCGAGCTCAACACCCGCGCATTCAACGCGGCATAGATCGTGGGCACCGGTGCTCCCATCTCCAGGGCACTCACCACGGTCCAGAGCCCTGTGCCTTTTTGGCCAGCCTTATCGACAATCTTCTCCACCAGATCACTGCCATCACTGGGATCCTTGGTGCGCAGACAGATCTCGGTGATCTCCACCAGATAGGAAGCCAACTCTTCGGTGCTGTTCCAGTGCCCGAAGACATCCGCCATCTGGGTTCCGTTGAGACCACCGACGCGCTTCATCAGGTCGTAGGCCTCGGCAAGGATCTGCTCGATGCCGTATTCGATGCCGTTGTGGACGGTCTTGACGAAGTGCCCTGAGCCACCGGGGCCGATGTAGGTGACGCAGGGGCCGTCCTCCACCTGGGCGGCCATCTTGCAGACCAGGCTCTCGATGGCGTCGTAGGAGGCTTTGGTGCCACCAGGCATCATGCTCGGTCCCTCCAGCGCCCCCTTGGCTCCGCCGGAGACCCCCATGCCGATAAAGCCGAAGCTCTTGCTCTCGAGCTCAGCGACGCGGCGTTCGGTGTCGTGATATTCCGAATTACCTCCATCGATCAGGAGATCACCCGCTTCGAGGTAGGGGGAAATCTCCTGAATCACCGCATCAACGGCGGCACCGGCCTTCACCATCATCAAGATGCGGCGGGGATGCTGCAGCTTGCTGACGAAATCCTCAAGGGTGGTGGAGCCAACAATGTTTTTGCCCGCTCCAAGCCCGGAGAGGAACTCCTCGGTTTTGGCGTAGGTACGGTTGTAGACAACGCTGGAGAAGCCATTTCGCTCGGCGTTCAGAACGAGGTTCTCGCCCATCACACCCAGGCCGATCAAGCCGAAATGCGCCTTGTCCATGAAGCGTGTGCTCAGCCACTGCAGCCAGTGTGACCGGCGCGTGCGAGATCGAACAACACGATCAGGAAACAGTGAAACAGTCGTCGCTCCGCGCTAACGGGTCGATCAAATCACCGTGCCATCGGCAATCGTGGCGTTTTTGACGACCACCACGATGCCGTTGCGGATGTAGAAGCCGAGCTCTGGGCGGTCTGCTTCGTCCACATGGTCTTTGTTGACGATGGTGACGTCACGGCCGATGCGGGCGTTCTTGTCGAGGATGGCCCGCTTCACCGTGGTGCCACGACCAACGCCTACCGGGGTACCACCGCGTTCCCGCAGCACCGCCCGTTCATCGCTGGATTCGAAGAGGTCGTTGCCCATCACCAGGGTGTCCTGCAACACACACTCGTCTTCAACACGGGAGCGAACACCGAGCACGCAGTGGTGAATGCTGGCGCTCTTGATGATCGAGCCTTCGCCGATGATCGATTGGGTGACCTGAGAATCCTGCAGCTTGCTGGGGGGCAGGTAACGGGGACGGGTGTAGATCGGGAAGGATTCGTCGTAGAAGGAAAACGCCGGATTGGGCTGATCGGTGAGGGCGAGGTTGGCTTCGTAGAAGGCCCCGATGGTTCCGATGTCCTCCCAGTAGTCATCAAAGAGGTAGCTCTGGAGGTGATCGCCGCGGTTGAGGGCCGCAGGAATCAGCTCCTTGCCGAAATCGGTGGCCGTGGGATTGGTGGCCAATAGATCGAACAGGGTCTCCCGACTGAACACGTAGATCCCCATCGAGGCGAGATAGGGGCGCTTCTGGGCTTCTTCCGCCGAGAGGCCAAGGCGGGAGGTGTCGACCCACATCTGCTGTAGGGCTTCCCCCTTGGGCTTCTCACGGAACTCCCGGATGCGGCCATTCTCATCGGTGTGCATCAGACCAAAGGCCTCGGCCTGAGCCGCATCCACCGGCAGGGCACCAATGCTGATCTTGGCGCCAGTATCAATGTGATGCTTCACGAAGGCGGCATAGTCCATCCGGTAGAGCTGGTCTCCGGAGAGGATCAGGTAGTGGTCAACATCCCACTCCTGGAAAAGCCACTGGTATTTGCGCACGGCATCAGCAGTGCCTTCAAACCAACTGGGGCTGTCGGGGGTCTGCTGGGCAGCCAGAACTTCAACAAAACCCTGCCCGAAGCCGCTGGAAAGGTTGTAGCTCTGGGTCAGATGTCGATTCAGTGATGCACTGTTGAACTGGGTCAACACGTACATCTTGTTGATTTCCGAGTTGATGCAATTGCTGATCGGAATATCAATCAAACGGTATTTGCCAGCCAGCGGTACGGCTGGCTTGGCCCGCATTTTGGTCAGGGGGTAGAGGCGGGTTCCAGCTCCCCCGCCGAGAATGATGGCCAGAACGCGCTTCATGGCTGTCTCCCTGATCTCAAAAGCACGGAGACGTTAAGCGATCAACAGTGCCCTCGAACAGCTTTTGCCGCAGATTGGCGGGAAAACATCAGGTGTGCGGTTCGTCGAGCTCAAACAGCTCCTGGAGCACCTTCATCGCCAGGTGACGCTGCTGCCTCGGCTGGGGCGCCCGCAGCTTGGTCACTGGGGTGTGCAGGATCTTGTTGATGATGCCCTTGGTCAGGGCTTCCACCACCTTGCGTTCGCGCGCCGAGAGATCAGGGCCCATGCGGCTGAGGGCCTTTTGGAGCTCCTGCTCGCGGATCTCTTCCAGTTGGTTGCGTAAACGATTCGCCACCGGAACAGCCTCAAGGCCATCCCACCACTCCAAGAACTCCCGACCCTCCTGTTGGAGCAGCCCCTCGGCCTCCGCAGCGATCTCGCGCCGGGCTTCCTGGTTGCGGGCCACGACCTCCTGAAGATCGTCGACATCGAAGGAATCGACGCCAGTGAGGTCCGCCACATCGGCTGCGATGTTGCGGGGAACGCCGATGTCCACCAGCATCAGGGAGGATCGGCGGTTGAGCTTGCTGAGTCGCTCTGCAGTGATGATCGGATCGTCTGCTCCGGTGCTGGTGAAGACCAGCGAGCAGGTGCTCAGGCAGTGATCGAGATCGCTGAGGGGTCTGCACTGCACCGGCAACCCAGGGAAATCAGCAGCCATCAATTCCGCCCGGGACACCGTGCGGTTGAGCAGCACGACGCCACGGGCCCCTTTGGCCTGCAGGTGCTGCAGCAGCAGCCTGGCCATGCGGCCGGCACCCACCACTGCAATCTGTTCCTGATCCAGAGGCACCAGGTCATCCACACCGCGGGCCTGCCCCACCTTCAGCTGCGCTAATTCCACAGCCGCGGATGAGATGGACACGGCTCCGGTGCCGAGGTTCGTTTCGCTGCGCACCCGCTTTCCGGTGCTGACCGCCTGATTGAGCAGGCGATTAAGGATCGGGCCAATGGAGCGATGCTCCTGACCCAGGCGAACCATCTTCTTGACCTGGGAGAGGATCTGGCCCTCGCCCAACACCAGCGAGTCGAGACCCGCGGCCACCCGCATCAGGTGCCCCACCGCGTCCTCATGGTGATAAGCGAACAGGTGTGGGGTCAGCTCCTCAATGTTGAGGCCAGAGTGCTCACTGAGAAAACTGCCCACAGCCAACACGCCCTGGTCGGGATTGCGCAGCAGCGTGTAGATCTCAAGGCGATTGCAAGTGCTCAGGATCGACGCTTCCAGCACCTGCTCATCGGCACGAAGGCGCTGGAGGGAATCCTCCATGCTCTGCTCAGCAATGCTGAGGCGTTCCCGGATCTCGACCGGGGCCGTTCGGTGACTGAGTCCGACGACGGCGATATGCATGAACGATGACCCTGACGTGCTCAAAGAAACGGGGAAACATGAAGGCCGGGTGCCCCAGATGGAGAACCCGGCCTTGGTGACCGCAGGGATCAGCGCAGAGCGATGCTCTGGGCGCCGTCCTTGATGTGCACGGTGGTGGTGAAGCGGGCGGTGTTGTCGAGGGTGCTGATCACCAGGGAGCTGGTGCGGGTGCAGTCCTTCTCGAACTTCACGCCGTCAAACAGCAGACCATCGGTGATGCCGGTGGCAGCGAACACCACGTTCTCGCCGTTGGCCAGCTCTTCCGCTTCGTAAACGCGATCGGGATCGCTGATGCCCATCTCGGCGAGGCGAGCCAGGTTGCCTTCCTTGGTGAGGCCTTCCCACTCGGAGGTCTGCGCCACAGCCGGGTCATAGACCAGCTGACCCTGGAAGTGACCACCCAGGGCGCGCAGGGCGGCTGCGGAGATCACGCCCTCGGGAGCGGCGCCGATGCCCATCAGGCAGTGAGTGCCAGTGCCGGAGAAACCGCAAGCAATCGCGGCCTGCACGTCGCCATCCGAGATGGGCTGCACGCGGGCGCCGGTCGCGCGGATCTCCTTGATCAGATCTTTGTGACGAGCGCGGTCCATCACCACGATCACCAGCTCATCAGCAGGGAGGCCGAGGCACTCGCTGAGGATCTTGATGTTCTCGGTGGCCGACTTGCGGATGTCCACCTTGCCCTTGGCGGCCGGGGGGGCAGCCAGCTTCTTCATGTAGAAGTCGGGGGCGTTGAACAGACCACCGCGGTCGGAAGCGGCCAGAACGGCCATCGAGCCGCGCTGGCTGTTGGCGCAGAGGTTGGTGCCTTCGCAGGGATCCACGGCGAAATCAACGCCAGGGCCAGTGCCGCTGCCCACTTCCTCGCCGATGTAAAGCATGGGCGCTTCATCACGCTCGCCCTCACCGATCACGATGCGACCCTGCATCTGGATCTTGTACATGCGCTCGCGCATGGCCTCAACGGCGGCCGCATCGGCCTCGTTCTTGAGACCCATGCCGGTGAGCTTGGCGGAAGCGATCCCGGCCTGCTCAACGACCTCGAGAATTTCTTGAATCAGAGTGCGATCCACGGCAGGGGCGGCGATGGGGAGGAATGAAGCGCAGTGAGAATTCCGCGGGGCGGACGAACAACCGGCCGGGAGACCGGGCGGGAGTCCAGCAGCTGCAGGGCCTCTCGGGCTTTTAGCGCCGCTCACTGTATCAGTGTTGCCTGAAGCCCTGGTCCAGGGGCTCTCGCGGGGTGTTCTGAACCCCGATTCCTACAATCAGGCGCTGTTCAGCCCCGGTGGCACTTCATGAGCGCCAAGTCTCTGGTGATCTCCCCGTCGATCCTGTCGGCGGACTTCTCTCGACTGGGAGAAGACGTGCGGGCCGTGGATGCGGCCGGTGCTGACTGGATTCACGTGGATGTGATGGATGGCCGCTTTGTGCCCAACATCACCATCGGTCCGCTGATCGTGGAGGCCCTGCGCCCGGTGACCCAGAAGCCTCTGGATGTTCACCTGATGATCGTGGAACCGGAGAAGTACGTTCCCGATTTCGCCAAAGCTGGAGCCGACATCATTTCGGTTCAGGTGGAAGCCTGCACCCACCTGCACCGCAACCTGGCTCAGATCAAGGATCTGGGCAAGATGGCCGGCGCAGTGCTCAACCCCGGCACCCCGATCGACACCCTCGAGTACTGCCTTGAGCTCTGTGATCTGGTGCTGATCATGAGCGTGAACCCCGGCTTCGGCGGACAAAGCTTCATCGAAAGCCAGGTGCAGAAGATCCGCGACCTGCGCCGCATGTGCGATGAGAAGGGTCTGGATCCCTGGATCGAAGTCGACGGCGGCATCAAGGCGGAGAACGCCTGGAAGGTGATCGAGGCCGGTGCCAACGCCATTGTGAGCGGATCCGGCGTGTTCAACCAGCCCAGCTACGCCGATGCCATCACCGGCATCCGCAACAGCAAGCGCCCCTGAGGCAGCGGGCATGCGCTGACAGGACCAAGCCCCGCCCAGGCGGGGCTTTTTTATGCCTGACCTTCTCAGCCCATCAGGGCCGACTCAGCTGAAGAACCAGCCGTAGCTGTGCAGACCGATGCCCAGCAGGTTCACGCCGATGTAGCAGACACAAATCACCACGAAGCCGGCGACCGCCACCAGAGCTGGCCTGCGGCCCTGCCAGCCGCGACTGAGCCGGGTGTGCAGATAAGCCGCATACACCAGCCAGCAGATCAGAGCCCAGGTTTCCTTGGGATCCCAGCTCCACCAGCTGCCCCAGGCCTCGTTGGCCCAAACGGCACCGCTCACGATCCCAACCGACAGCAACAGGAACCCCACGGTGATCGTGCGGTAGCTGAGGCTGTCGAGCTGCTCACTAAGGGAGAGCGACGCACTGCTGAGGTTGATCTCAGCCCCCACCCCCTCGGCGGCGAGACGAGCCTGGCGGAAACCGCCACTGCCGATCGAGCTGCTGCGCAACTCAAGGGCCTGGCTGCGATCGGTGAACAGCACCGCCATGGAGAGCAGCGATCCCACCAGCAGGGCCGCATAGCTAACCATGATCACGCTCACGTGCATCACCAACCAGCTGGAGCGCAGGGCGGGCACCAGAGGAGCGGCCTGCTGCAGCTGATCCGGCAGGGCGAAGCTGGCGAAGGCGACGCAGCCGAGACCCATCGGTGTGGCCGAGGCCGCCACCAAGGGGGAGGGGTAGCTGCGTTCCACCAGCAGCTGGGTGAGGGTGCAGGCCCAGGCCAGAAAACAGAGGGATTCGTAGAGGTTGCTGATCGGGAAGTGACCCGACTGCCACCAACGCAGCACCAGCTGAGCCGTGAGCGCGAGGTTGGCAGTCGCCACCAACAAACGAACCGCGGTGCTTCTGGATCCGGCTCCACTCACGCTCCAGAAGGCCAGGGGGAGGGCCAGCAAAAGCAGGGCAAATGCGGCGAGGCCCAGAGCGAGAACCGGATCGGTCACGTAGCGGGTGAAGAATCCCGGTCAGTCTGCCGTGTGGAAGCCCAGGGAGGGGCCTGTGTCAACGACTGGCTTGACGCAACAGAACCAGGCCTCCGGCCAGTCCGATGAACACGGGCAGCCAAGCCGCGAAGAAGGGCCACAGGGTTCCCTTGATGCCGAGGGAGCTGAAGATGAACGACATCAAGTAATAGCCAAAGATCAGCAGAACGCTGATGCCAAAACCCTGGCTGCGACTGGTGCGGGAATTGGGCCTCACCCCCAGGCTGCTGCCGATCAAACCGAAGACCAAACAGATGGCTGGGAAGGCGAATTTCTCCTGAATGCGCACCCGCAAGCGGCGCGCCTCTTTCTGATCGCCGGCCTGTTGCAGCAATGCCTCGGCCCGAAGCGCCTGGGCCACGGTCATCTGGGCCGCATCGCTTGGAAGCATGCCCACATCGAGTGGAGCCCGGGTGAAGGGGTAGTAGTAGCTGGTGTAGTTGGCCGAGGTGGTGAAGTTGTTGGCGGCATCAATGTTGAGGATGCGGCCATCGCGGAATTCCCACATCGCCTTGGGGTCATCCCAGACCGCCGTATTGGCGGTCAGCACCTGCTGCTGTCCCTCCCTGGAAAAATCCAGCAGGGTCACCCCCTCCATTTGACCGTTTTTGAACTCTCGGGCATAGAACAGCTGGGTGAGGCCATCACCGGCATCACCCCCGGGCTGCTTGGGGGTGATGCGTCCGAAGCGGGAATACACCACGTTCTTACCGGTCTGGGCGGAGAGGGCCCGACCGAGAGCGTTATCGAGGGTGTTGGAGGCGGCGTAATTGGCACTGGGGACAATCACGTCGTTGAAGACAAAGGTGAGCACGCTCATCAGCGCCGCCATCACCAGGGCGGGCAGCACCATCCGCCAGGTCTTGACCCCGATGCTGCGCAGGGCTGTGAGTTCGCTGCTGCCGGAGAGACGGCTGAAGGCCAGCAAGGTGGCCATCAGCGTGGCCATCGGGAAGGAGAGCACCAAAAATCCGGGCATCCGCAGCGCCAGGACCTTGCCAGCCGCCCAGAGGGGCAAGCCCGCTTCGGCCACTTTGCGCACGAGCTCGAACACCACCCCCACCGAAAGGGACACGGCGGTGAAGGCCGCAATACCGAACAGCAAAGGGCCGAGCATTTCGGCCCAAAGCCAGCGATCGAGCAAGGGCAACATGCGCCAACGGCGCTGCAGGCGCTGCCCGTTGCGCTGCAGGGGTTCGATCCAGCTGAATGGCAGCGTCACAGCCGAAAGTCCTCCCCGAGGTAGTGGCGTTTGACCAGAGGGTCATTGGCCATCTCGCGGGAAGGTCCGCTGGCCAGAATGCTGCCCTCCGTGAGGATGTAGGCCCGGTCGGTGATGGCCAACGTCTCTCGCACGTTGTGATCGGTGATCAAGACGCCCATGCCACGATCGCGCAGGCCGGCGATCAGGCTCTGGAGATCAGCCACGGCGAGGGGATCCACGCCGGCAAACGGTTCATCGAGCAGCAGGTAACGCGGTCCGTTCTCACCGACAGCGAGGGCACGCGCCACCTCACAGCGGCGACGCTCACCGCCGGAGAGCTGGTAGCCCAAACGGTGCTGGAACGGGCGCAGATGGAAGTCATCCACCAACTGCTCGGCTCGCTCGCGGCGCTGTTCCGGCAGGGCTCCACTCTCCTGGAGAGCCAGCAGCAGGTTGTCCTGCACGCTGAGGTTGCGAAACACGCTCGCCTCCTGCGGCAGATAGCCGATGCCGAGCCGCGCCCGCTGGGGCATCGAGAACTCGGCGATGCAGGAGCCTTCCAGCAGAACCCGCCCGGAATCAGGGCGCAGCAGGCCCGTGACCAAATTGAAGGTGGTGGTTTTGCCAGCCCCGTTAGGCCCGAGGAGGCCCACCACTTCACCGGGGTTGAGGTTGAGGCTGACCTGCTTCACCAGTGGCCGTCCACCGATGGTGAGGGCCACCTGATCGAGAACCAGTGTCATCGCTGGCGCTGACCTGCAGCGGGAGTTGGGCTCGAGGCGGTGGGGATCACCACGCGGCTGAACACCTGCTGCCCCTGGGCCGGGATGGCTTGCATGCGCTCTCGATCAACCAGATACACCACCTGCTCAGCACGAAGCAGATTGCCCCCTTCTTGAACGATGTCGACCTCGCCGCTGAGCACCACGCGACCTTCCTGACTGAAGTACTGGGCCTGCCTGGCCGTCGCCACCACCCGCTCATCGGGGTAGATGATGCGCACATTGCCCGTGGCGGTGATCACGCCGGTGAGCTGATCGGCCTGCTGTGAATCCGACTCGATCGTGACCAGCCCCGTGGTGATGCGAGCGGGTTTGGCGGCGGGCGCTTGAGCCAGCACCGGAGTATTCAGCGCCAACCCAAGCAGGGCAGCGCAGGCTGCGCGGGGAAAGAGATGACCCAATGACGAAGCGAAGACAGGGGTCAGGGCTGCGCGGATGGTTGCGACCAAGCCCGAATCCCCCAAGGCGAGTGCGCCAATGGTATCGCTGCAGGCTGGGGTTTCATTCATGCCAGCGCGTCAGGGAGCAGGCGCGGGAGGGCCAGGCTTTCCAGAGGTTCCCCGCTCTGCAGGGCCCGCAGCCGAGCTAGGGCAGAGGTGCGAAGGGGATCCAGCTGCAGCCCCAACTGAACAGGCCCCTGGCCATGGAGGCGCCCCAGGCCCTCTCCCAGCAGCACCATGGCGCCTCGGCTGTTCCCCCGCTCGAGATGGTGGTGGGCCACGGCGATCTGCAGGATGCCCTGCAACACCTTGCGCAGGGGGCCCTGGGTTTCATGCCAGAGCTCCTCGAAGCCGTCGTGGCAGGCGTACCACTGCTGAGCATTGAAAAGCCTGATGGCTTCCCCCAAACGGGGGTCGACCATCAGGCTCTGCTCCTCTTCATCGAGGGGGTGACTCACCGCTTGGCGGGTTTCTTGGCGGGGAGCTTGCGCAGGCGGATCGATTCCGGAGTCACCTCAAGCATCTCGTCGGGGCCGATGTACTCAAGGGCGCGCTCCAGGGTCATCTGCATCGGAGCCTGGAGGGTGTCGAGTTCCTCCGCACCGGCCGAACGCATGTTGGTGAGCTGCTTGGTCTTGCAGACGTTCAGCTCGAGATCCTGAGGACGGTTGTTTTCACCCACGATCATGCCCTTGTAGACCTTGGTGCCCGGAGTGATGAAGAACTGGCCGCGATCTTCGGCGTTCTTCAGGGCATAGAAGGTGGCGGTGCCCTCCTCAAAAGCGATCAACACACCGTTGCGACGGGTGTCGAACTCACCCTGCATCGGGCGGTAATCGAGGAAGGAGTGGCTCATGATGCCCTCACCGCGGGTGGCGCGGATGAACTCACCGCGGAAGCCGATCAGACCTCGGGAGGGCACCACAAACTCCAGCTGGGTGCGGCCGTCGTTGGTGTTCTCCATGTTCTGCATCTCGGCCTTGCGAATGCCGAGCTTCTCGATGCAGGCGCCGACAGATTCCTCGGGCACGTCCAACACCAGGGTTTCGAACGGTTCCGAGGGGGTTCCATCGATGGTGCGGAAGATCACCTGGGGCTGACTGACCTGGAACTCATAGCCCTCGCGGCGCATGGTTTCGATCAGGATGCCCAGGTGCAGTTCACCGCGACCGCTGACGGCCCAGCGATCGGGGGAATCGGTGTCTTCAACCCGCAGAGCCACGTTGGTGAGCAGCTCTTTGTTGAGGCGATCACGCACCTGACGACTGGTGACGAACTTGCCCTCTTTGCCCGCAAACGGGGAGTCATTGACCACGAAGGTCATCTGCAGGGTGGGCTCATCCACCTTGATCAAGGGCAGGGCCTTGGGTTCATCCGGGCAGGCGATGGTCTCGCCGATGTTCACCTCATCGAAACCGGAGACGGCCACCAGGTCACCCGCACGGGCCTGCTCAACTTCAACGCGCTGCAGACCCTGGAAACCAAGCAGCTTGCTAATACGACCGCGCTTCACGCTGCCGTCATCGCGCAGCAGAGCCACGGGTTGATTGGCACGGATGGTGCCGTTGTGAATCCGCCCGATCATGATCCGACCGAGGAAATCGCTGTAGTCGAGGGTGGTCACCTGCAACTGCAGGGGCTTCTCGGGATCACCCACCGGCGGCGGAACATGGCGCAGGATCGCGTCAAACAGCGGGCGCATGTTGTCGCTCTCGGTGGCCATGTCGGGCTTGGCGTAGCCGCCCATGCCACTGCCGAACAGATAAGGGAAGTCGCACTGGTCGTCATCGGCGCCCAGCTCGAGGAACAGATCGAGCACCTTGTCGACTGCCTGCTCGGGATCCACGCGGGCCCGGTCGATCTTGTTCACAAACACGATCGGACGCAGCCCCTTCTCCAGGGCCTTCTTGAGCACAAAGCGGGTCTGAGGCATCGGACCCTCGTTGGCGTCCACGATCAGCAGACATCCATCGACCATGCCCAGCACCCGCTCCACTTCACCGCCGAAGTCGGCGTGACCAGGGGTATCGACGATGTTGATGCGAATCCCCTCGTAATCCACCGCGGTGTTCTTGGAGAGGATCGTGATGCCGCGCTCCCGCTCCAGATCGTTGGAGTCCATCACGCAAGTAGGGACGGCCTCGTTGTCGCGGAAGATGCCGGACTGGGCGAGCAGGGCATCCACCAGGGTGGTTTTGCCGTGGTCGACGTGGGCAATGATCGCGATGTTGCGGATCGGAGTGCCGGGGTGCGCGCCGCTCATAAGAGAGTTTTCGGGGGGAGCAGATCTGAACTGGTCTCGAAAGAGCACGCCGCAGCTCTGAACTGACGGCCGCAACGCTCAGCAAAGGAGCAGGCGTTGGCGTGGGAGGGCGTGGGAACGGTGGCTGAAACCCTGGGGCAAGGTCGCGGGTGTGAACCCAAGACGAACAAAGCCGGTATCTCTTGCAGCGTGGTCAGCGAGCAGGATTCGTTCGTGAAGAACGAAGATTTGCCCAGACCAATAATCCCTACGGTGCGTTAAGCGAATCTATCGCAGCAGCTCACCCGCTCCTTCGGCTCAGCCACTCCGCCGCTCAGCGAGCGTGCCGCGGGTCACGCCGAGCTGACTCTGGAGTTGCTCGCGCTGCCAGACCTCCCGGCCACTGATGGCACCGCTCAGTGCCAGGCGGTAAAGCTCCACGCGGCGGCGGGTGTCGGAGGCTGAATCCTGCAGCAATTCCAGGCGAAGGTGCTGCACCCCCGCCTTCAGAAACTGAGGGATCGCTTCAGCAGCCGTCTGCGCGCGGCCGTTAAACAGAGTGTTTCGGCAGCCCAGGTCGGCGCGGAGGGGATGCTCCGCACCACTGCGGTCCCGCAGTAGCACCTGATGCTGTTCGCAGGGCCGTCCGCAGTCGGTGTGATCGTGCCCGTCCGAGAGGAACGCGCAGAACAGGCAGTGCTCCATATGGAACATCGGCATGTGCTGGTGCAGCGTGATCTCGATGCTGCCGGCGGGGCACTGCTGCACCAGGGCCAAGAGCTGCTCAAGGGCCAGGTCGTAGCTGGCGGTGAGGCGCTCAAGACCCCAGCGCTGCAACAGCCAACGGGCCGTAAGGGGATTGGCCACGTTCAGCGAAAAATCACCCTGACAGGGGGCCAAGGGCGTCAGACGCTCAAGTTGATCGGCATTGCGCACCAGATAGCCATCGGGTTCAGCGCGAAGCAATGGTTCGAGGCTCCAGGCCTCATCCGGGCGGCAGATTCTGGGTCCAGCCAGCCAGAGCCCACCGGGCCAGAGGCCCCGGCCGCGCTTCACCGCTTCTCTCAGCTGGGCGGGATGTTCCAGATCGGCGATCACGCGATTCACCGGCAGGTCGCGTAGGGCCTCGAGCTGATCGAGCTCCCGCACGAGCACGCTCAGCTGTGGATCGAACGCTGCCGCCAACTTCGGGCTCTGGGCCGGAAGCGCGGAGAGCAGCGGCTGGAGCACGGCCTGCGGATCACCACTGGGGCTTCGGGGCGCCTCAGCGGGACTCGCTGCCGCATCAGCGAGGCGATCCACCAGATCGCGGCGCATTTGATTGAGCTGAGTGAGCGGAAGAAACAGTGGCTCCGGCAGCTCCAGTTCAAGGCTCTCCAGGCGCCAGGGCGTGCCACCCAGGCGCCCCAACTGCTGGAGCAAACGTTCGGCAGTTAGCCCCTCGCCAGTGGCTGCCTGCAACGGTTGCATCGACTGCACCAGCCAGGGACCGCCCGAGCGACCTGGCAGCTGCTGAAGTTCAAGAACCAGCGGATGGCCGAGGGATCCATGAACCTTGAGCTTCAGGGGGAGACGGCTCTCGGCAACGTCTCGGCCGGCCATGCGCTGGAACTGGCTTTCCAGCTGTGGATCACTGGTCAGCCAGCAAGGGCTGCCGGGGCGCAAGCCGCGCAGATCGATCGATCCCGGACCCAGGCGAACAGCCGTGCGTGCCTTCGGCCGCGGCTCCACCGCCATCACGCGGCCACCCACTTCGCGCGGAGGTTGCAGCGGATCCTCCTGGGGCACCTCCAAGACCACGCCATCGCCGGGCTTGAGCAGCTGCACTCGGGAGAAGAGCAACCATCCCCCCTGCTCAATCCGCTCCAGCCGACCCACCCAGGGACCACGTTTTTTGCTCCAGCGACCATGCACCAGGTCGCGGTGATTGACCCCCTTCAACCAACCGGTGCCGAGGCCGCGAGAAAAGCTCAGCTCCAGATGGCGACGGAGCTGCTCCTGGTGCTCAGACGACGGTTCTGCCTGTAGCTGATCCAGGCCCTGGCGGTAGGCGTCCGTGACGGCCGCCACATAGGTGGCGTCCTTGAGGCGCCCTTCGATCTTGAGGCTCGCCACCCCCGCGCTGACCAGTTCGGGCAGAAGGGGCCAAGCCGCCAGGTCCTGGGGTGAGAGCAGATAGCGCTGCTCTCCAAGGTCGCGCTCGACGCCATCGACAATCAATTGATAGGGAAGGCGGCAGGCCTGGGCACACTCGCCACGGTTCGCGCTTCGCTGCCCAAGGGCCTCACTGGTGAGGCACTGACCGGAATAGGCCACACAGAGGGCACCGTGGACAAACACCTCCAAAGGCATCACCAGCTGCCGTTGCTGAAGTTGCCGTTGCAGGCGTTGGAGGTCTTTAAGACTGAGCTCACGCGCCAGCACCACGCGCTCACAACCGAGTTCCGCCGCCATCGCCACACCGGCAGCACTGGTGATCGACATCTGGGTGGATCCGTGCAGCGCCAGAGCGGGTGTCAGCTGCCGAGCGAGCCAAGCCAAACCGATGTCTTGAACGATGAGGGCATCAACGCCCGCAGCATCGGCAGCCAGCAACAGCTCAGCCGCCTGGGCCAACTCAGAGGGGAACACCAAGACATTGACGGTGAGAAACCCCTTGACCCCACGCCGGTGGAGCCAATCCATGACCTCAGGCAGGTCTTTGATCTGAAAGTTCTCCGCCCTCAGGCGGGCGTTGAAGCACTCCACTCCGAAATAGACCGCATCCGCGCCATTGGCGACAGCGGCGCGCAGAGCGGCCCAGTGGCCTGCTGGGGCCAGCAGTTCCGGTAGCGGCAGTGCGCTCATCAGCGCTGATAACGCTGGGCGGCATCAAAGGTTTTAAGGGCTTCTGCTGACCCTTCAAACCGCCAGTGCCAGGGCTCGTAGCTCACACCTTGTTCATTGCCCTCAGGAAACGACAGCGCGAAATGGAAGCGGTTGGCGTGCTCCTGCAACCAGCGGAAGGCGCGGGTTTGATCAAAGCTCTGGGAGAGATCGGTATCCGGCCTCCGCCCATCGCCAAGGTCGACCGCAAAACCGGTGCTGTGCTCGGAGAACCCTGGGGGCGCACTGACCTGGGCCCGTTCAAGGGCGCTCTGATTGCGCTCGGATTTCACGTCGAAGAAGATCTGCTTCTGCAGGGCAATGGAGCGGAAGGCGCTCAACACCCGTAGATCCACGCCATCGGCATCGGCGGCGCGCCGCATGCGGCTGAGGGCATCAGCCGCGTCGTGATGCATCAGCATCCCATGACCAATGCTGATCAGATCGGAATCGTTGGCCTCTGCATAGGGGAAGTGACCGAGCAGGCGACCATCGGAGCTCAGGCGAGCATCAAGACCCGCAAGAGGCGGAGGGGTCACGAGGCGTGCAATCGGCCGCGGGAAGAGCAACGCTGCAGCCGTGCCCACGACCACAACGGCACCGCCCCCGAGCAGCAGCATCGGGGTACGCCGGCGTGGCTTGAGGCTTGGGGAGAGGGTGCGCGTGGCGAGGGGGATGTCGTCTGACATGGCAGCGCCACGGGGCCCCTTGCGCGAGCTCAGCTTTGAATCACTGGTCTGACGACCTGTGCTGGGCACGCAAGAACTCCCATCGGAACAGGGCTTCGCCGATCGTAGGAGCTGACGCCAGCGACGCCAGCGGCTGCCGGGCGAGCGGTGTTAGCTTCCACCCAACATCCTTCTGGCGGAGCGGGTTTCAAGATGTTGCGAGTCGCGGTGGTGGGCGGCGGCCCGAGCGGTTCCTGTGCTGCGGAAGTGCTGGCGAAGGCTGGCATCGAAACCTGGATCTTCGAGCGCAAGCTGGATAACGCCAAGCCCTGTGGCGGAGCGATTCCGTTGTGCATGGTCGCCGAGTTCGACCTGCCGGAATCGATCATCGACCGCAAGGTGCGGAACATGAAGATGATCTCTCCCTCCAACCGTGAGGTGGATATCAACCTTGAGAACCAGGACGAATACATCGGCATGTGCCGCCGCGAGGTGATGGATGCCTTCCTGCGCAACCGTGCTGCCGAGCTCGGCGCCCATCTGGTGAACGGCCTCGTCACGAAGATCGACACTGGTGCCAACCGCCAGGGCCCTTACACCCTCACCTATTCCGACTACAGCGAGGGTGAGGCCACCGGCACGACCCAAACCCTCGAAGTGGATCTGATCATCGGCGCCGATGGGGCCAACAGCCGCGTGGCCAAGGCCATGGATGCCGGCGACTACAACGTGGCGATCGCCTTCCAGGAGCGCATCAAGCTGCCGCCGGAAGAGATGAAGTACTACGAAAGCCTGGCCGAGATGTATGTGGGCACCGATGTGTCGCCCGACTTCTATGCCTGGGTCTTCCCCAAATACGACCATGTGGCCGTGGGCACCGGCACCATGCAGGAGAACCAGGCCCTGATCAAGAGCCTGCAGGAAGGCATCCGCGAGCGAGCCAAGAAGCGCCTGGTGAATGGTGAAGTGATCAAGGTGGAAGCGCACCCGATCCCTGAACACCCCCGCCCCCGCCGTGTCGTGGGCCGCATGGCCCTGGTGGGTGATGCTGCCGGCTATGTGACCAAGAGCTCTGGCGAAGGGATCTACTTCGCCGCCAAGAGCGGCCGCATGTGCGCCGAGCAGATCGTGGAATCCAGCCAGGGCGGCACCAAGGTGCCATCAGAGGCTGATCTCAAGAAGTATCTGAAGAAGTGGGACCGCCGGTACGGCGCCACCTACAAGGTGCTGGAACTCCTTCAGAACATCTTCTACCGCAACGATGCGGCCCGCGAAGCGTTCGTGGAAATGTGCGACGACAAGGATGTGCAGCGTCTCACCTTCGACAGCTATCTCTACAAGCGGGTGGTGATGATGAACCCCTGGCAGCAGCTCAAGCTCACCCTGCTCACCCTGGGTTCAGTGCTGCGCGGCAACGCCCTGGCACCGCAGGGCTACAAGCCCGTGCCCAGTGCTGTGCGCGAAGAGTCGGAAGTGAACGCGATGCTCGCGGTCAGCACCATCAAAGGTGGAATTCGCGTGGGCAAAACCAAAGAAGACAAGAACGAAGAGCGTGAACCAGCCCTGGCAGGGAAGTAATCCCGAGCCGATCTAAGTTCCCCACGTCGTTGTCTTCAGCTGCAGCTCTTCGCCAAGCTGCAGTTTTTTTTGCACTCAAGCGGCAGCCCGAGACAGACGTGCGTCGCGAGTGGAGACCAATCTCAGGGCTGCAGAATCCCAGAGAACCAAGTTGAAACAACGGGGAATATCCTGCAGGCGGAGATACATACAGTGCCTCAGAAGATGGGCATGGGCCTGATGGCAACTGCGCAACCTGTAATTCGGAATGCGCTCACAGAGATGATGAACACTGTGATAAGCAATATCTGCGGTAAACCAATTCAGCCATGCGGGGAGGATCAGATTGCTACTGCCATCGATCGCACCCTTGAAATAGTTCCAGTTCTTAGCTCCGCTGGCATAGGAGCCATCAAAGTTGTGCTGAACAAAGAACACACAGATAAACATTGCTGCTGAGCAGGTCATCACGGTGCCATAGCTGAGCCAGAACACCCCCGCCCCAAGCCAGCGGCACATCAGCCACCAACTGGTCACCACCACAAGGTTGTTGAACAGCAGGTCAATGAACTCTCCGGCTGTGTACCAATGGCTCGATTGAAAACCCCGCACGAAGGATCGCCAACCACCAAAATCGATGGGTCGGCCTCTGATTACCTGTTGCAGGGCCGCGCCGAGAAACTCGGCGCTCCCCAAGATCAACTGCAAGCGTGGCCGCACAATCAAATACACAAAGCCCCCTGGGAAAAGCATCAAGGGGTGGCGAGAGACGCCATAGCGCCATTGAGCTGAGGCACTGAGGGCTAGATATTGATCGACAGTCAGCAGAGCCGACGGCCCTCGGTAACGCTCCCAGTTACCGTTGTGCTTGTGGTGAAAGGCATGGCCACGCGACCAGGGGAACTGGGGAATCGCATTCAGGCAGCCCAAGACAAAGCCGGTGCTGCGGTTGAGCCAGGTGCGCGACCAGAGGGTGTTGTGCCCGCAGTCGTGCATCAGGGAAAACGTTCGTGCAGAGAACAGCACAAGAGCCGCCAGAACAGGCAGCATCAGCCAACGCCGCTCAGGTGTCTGGGCGAGAAACGGCACACAGGCCCAGAGCAGAGCAATCGGCAGCAGGGTTACCAAAAGCTGCCAGGCCGCCTTGGCGTCATTGCGCTGACGGAAGGGGGCCAGATCGAAATGCTGGCGGCTGAGATGCTCAGCAGGAACCACTGAAGCAGCGGGAGAGGAGGGAGTCAGTTGATGCGCTCGGCGGCACAGGTCAACGCAGAAGGCCGCCTGAAGTGTTGACCCCAGTCAAACGGATCAAACACTCAACCGTTGATCCGGCTGAAATCTGCCAGAACAGAGGCCTGATTGTTGAGCACCCCCAACAGGTTGAGGCGGTTGCGGCGCACCGCGGGATCCTCGGCCATCACCATCACGCTCTGATCACCGTCAAAGAAGGCCGCCAGGGCTGAGCTGCCAGCAATGAGACCTCGGGCTAGAGCGCCATAGCGATCTTCGGCCGAACCCGTTGCAATCGGTTCGAGGGTGTTCAGCACGGCAAGCATTCCCGCCTCACTGTTTTTTTCAAAGAGGGCCGCATCCACCACAGTGGCCGCCGAGAGAACCGTGGCCTCCAGATCACCCTTGGCGGCGAGCCGAGAGGCACGGGTCACAACGGCCTGCACGGCCGCCAGCTGCCCGCTGCGGCGCAGCGATTGCAGCAAATCAGCCCGCTGTTTGGCATCGGCAGGATCGGCCATCACTCGGCTCAGGTTGACGCTCTCTCCCGCCACGGCTTGGACAAGATCCAGATCCAGGCCCATCTCCTCCAGCAGGCTCTGCACCCGTTGCCGCAGGAACTCCGACAGTTCCTGGCTCAACGCGGCTGAATCCACCTGGAAATGGGGCAGCAGCTGGGCCCAATGGCCGCTGGCACGGCTGAGCAGCGCGTTGAGATCCAAGGACCATCCGCGCTCCCAGAGGATTTGCAAAAGCCCGTTGCCGGCCCTGCGCAGGGCATAGGGATCAGAGGAGCCCGTGGGGCGTTCCCCCTTGGCGTAAATGCTGAGCAGAAGCTCAAAGCGTTCCGCCAACGCCACCACCGCCCCTGCATCGGACGTGGGCAGGGCATCGCCTGCCCCCTTGGGGAGGTAGTGCTCCAGCACCGCGAGGGCCACAGCCCGCGGCTCACCTTCCGCCAGCAGATACTTGCCCCCCATCACCCCCTGCAGCTCGGGGAACTCACCCACCATCTGACTGACCAGATCGTGTTTGCAGAGATGAGCGGCGCGGCGGGCATGGCCAGCCGTCTCTGCCGGGAGCTGGAGGGTCTCCAGAAGGACATCGGTCAACCATTCCAGGCGCTCCACGCGATCGAGCAGGGAGCCCAAGCCTTCAGCGAAGGTGACCCGCGCAAGCTGGTCACGGCGATCAATGCTGGGCACGGAGCGATCGGCCTGCACAAAGAACTCCGCATCAGCAAGACGGGCCTTGAGCACCCGCTCATTGCCGCGGCGCACGGTGTCATTGGCCTCGGGCAGTCCATTGCCGATGCAGAGGAAGCGGGCCAACAGGCTGCTGCGGGCATCCAGCGCGAGGGGATCTGCGGAAGCGTTTTTGCGATAGAGCGGCACGTAGCGCTGGTGGGCGCGCATCACCGTGCTCAACACCTCAGCGGGTAGTGCTAGGTAGTGCTCCGCCACGCTGCCCTCGATCAGCAGAGGAGACTCCACCAGGTCCGTGAGTTCCTCAAACAGAGCATCGGGCAGATCCGGTGTGGCCTCCAGGGCCGCCGCCGACGTTTCCACGGCCGATCGAATCAAGGCCCCCCGCTCCGATCGGGTCACTTGAACGCCAGCCTTGGCAAGGGTGGCCGCGTAGGCAGAAGCCTCGCTGATCAGCAGGTCTCCGGCATGCAGGCGGTGGCCACGGCTGGAGCGGCCGGAGTGCACCAACGGATCGCTGCCGGGGAGGGTCACCGGAATCAGATCGCTGCCCAGCAGCGCCACCAGCCAGCGCACCGGCCTGGAGAAGCGGGTGTCTCCATCACCCCAGCGCATGAAACGGCGGCCCTGGAGCGCCGCAATCCATAGGGGAATGGCCTCAGCCAACACCTCCTTGGCGGAGCGGCCCCGTTGCAGCACTTGCGCAAACACAAAGGGGCCCTTAGCGGTCTCCCTGACCTCCAGCGCAGCCAGGTCGATCCCACAGCGGTTGGCAAAACCAATGGCCGCCGGAGTGGGCACCCCGTCCTTGAAGGCCTGGGCGGCCGGTGGGCCCTTGCGTTCTTCCTCAAGATCCGGGGCCGCCTCCGCCAGATCGTCCACCAGCAGGGCCAGGCGCCGCGGTGTGCTGGTGCAGTGGATCGCCCCGTACGTCAGGCGCGCGTCGCCCAGATCACGGCTGACAAACTGCTCGAGCTGCGGGAGGGCGAGGCGAGCGAAGTCGGCCGGCAGCTCCTCGGTCCCGATCTCAAGCAGAAAGGTCGACACGGAGCGAGGCCACAGCAGCCGACCAGCTTATTGACAGGGCCGAACAACCAACCCGAACAACCAAGGTGAACCGATGCTTCGCTACGGTCAATGCTTGCGATGAACGGCGTGTGACGGTGTCCGCAGGGCAGCTTGATGTAGCCAATGCAGCGGAATCCCGCTCATTTTCACCCTGCATTGCCACTGGCGCTGAGCGCAGCAAATTCGAGCAGCTCAAAGCTGATAGCGCCTATCTGCGCGACCCACTGTCTGAGGAACTGGAGAACGAGCAGCACCACTTCACAGAGGGTGCCGTCCAACTGCTGAAGTTCCACGGCAGCTATCAACAGGACAACCGCGAAAACCGACAAAAAGGCCAGGACAAGGACTGGCAGATGATGCTGCGGCTGAGGAGCCCCGCTGGACGGATCCCCACCGGGCTTTACCTGGCCATCGATGAGCTGGCGGACCGCCTGGGCAACGGCACCCTGCGGGCCACCACACGCCAGGCCTTCCAGATGCATGGCATCCGCAAGGAGAACCTGCGCGAGGTGATCGGCACCATCGTGCGCTCAATGGGCTCCACCCTGGCGGCCTGTGGAGACATCAACCGCAATGTGATGGCTCCGGCCGCCCCCTTTGAAAAAGGGGCTTACCCAGCGGCAAGGCAGCTCGCCAACGACATCGCGGATCTACTCAGCCCCAGTGCTGCGGAAGGCACCTACCTCGACCTCTGGGTCGATGGTGATCTCAGCTATCGGATCAAGCCCACCAAGGCCGTCACAACAGCTCGCCAACGTCAGCACGACGGCCAGGTGTTCAGTGGCGATCCGACCGAACCGCTCTACGGCCCCACCTACCTGCCACGCAAATTCAAGTGCGCCGTCACCGTTCCGGGTGACAACTCCGTTGACCTGCTCACCCAGGACATCGGCTTGGTGGCCTTTGCCGATGCCCATGGCGCACTGAGGGGCTGCAACGTCTACGTGGGTGGCGGCATGGGGCGCACCCACAACAAGGAGGAAACCTTCGCCCGAACAGCGGATCCCCTCGGCTACGTGGATGCCGATCACGTGTTCGATCTGGTGCAGGCCATCCTGGCGTTGCAGAGGGATTACGGCGACCGAAACACACGACGCCATGCCCGCCTGAAATACCTGATCCACGATCAGGGCATCAGCTGGTTCAAGCAGGAGCTCAAGGCCAAGTATTTCGCCCATCCGATCAAAGGGATGCGGATCGAGCCCAAGGCCAAACTTGAGGATTACCTCGGCTGGCATCGCTGCAGTGCCGGCAAGTGGTTCGTGGGTTTGCCCCTCCTCTGCGGGCGCCTCTCAGGGAAGCTGAAAGCAGGGTTGCGGCAGCTCGTGGACACCTACCAGCTGGAGGTGCGCCTCACCCCCAACCAGGATCTGTTGCTCTGCAACATCGGCACTGCTCAGCGCGCGTCTGTGAAACAAGCCCTAGCCGAGATCGGAATCACTACGCCTGAGGCCCCCAATCTGTTGGCCCGCCATGCACTGGCCTGCCCGGCGCTTCCCCTCTGCGGATTGGCGGTGACCGAAGCCGAGCGCATCCTGCCGGATGTGCTCGATCGTCTCGATGCCCAGTTGCGCCGGCTGGAGATTGAGAAATCGATCCTGGTGCGCATGACCGGATGCCCCAACGGCTGTGCCCGCCCCTACATGGCTGAACTTGGCCTGGTGGGTGATGGCGTCAACAATTACCAGCTCTGGCTGGGGGGCACCCCGAACCTGACCCGCCTGGCCGAGCCCTACCTCGAGCGAATGCCTCTCGAGCAACTGGAACGCACCATCGAACCACTGCTAGTGGGTTGGAAGGCCGCTGGTGGACGGCGCAGCTTCGGTGATTACGTCACCAAGCTGGGTCGCGATCAGGTCACCGCGCTGATCCAGCGGCCGTAGCAAGCCCGGGGCTTCCCGCTGCGCCAGGCCCAAAGCTGATCGCCATAGCTGAAGTGCCACCACTCATTGGGGTGCTGAGAGAAGCCTGCGCTGGCCATGGCACTGGCGAGAAGGGCGCGATGCTGATGCCATCGCAATGCTTGCTGCCTCTGGTCACCCTCGGGGAGCTGATCGGCGCAGCGGAGGTAGTAATCCGGCTCGGAGACGGCTCCGATCGCGTCGATCTCTGAGCCCATGGCGACAACCGCGCCTGTGGCGTCAGCCAAGGTGAGATCCACCGCAGCCCCGGTGCTGTGGGGCGGTGGAGTGGCCGGGTCCTCGCTGGGGGGAGCCCAGAAGCGGCCCACCTCCTGCACAACCGCATCCCGTTCGGCGGAAGGCTGATGGGGATCGAGGCCGCGCTGATGGCATTCACAGGCAATGGTGTGGGACACCATGAACTGCTGCACCGCCAACGGACGCCAGGCGTCGAACACGGCAAGGCGATAGCCCTGATCGTCGTGCTGCTGAAGCCAGTCTTGTGCGCGCAGCAGGCGCGCGATCACACCGGATCGCAGCCGAAAGGGAGAGCCATTGGCTCCATAGGGCGCCCCAAGGGCGGCATAGGGATGGGGTTCCAGCCGAAACAACGCTGAGGGGAGCTCCAGGAGGGGCTCAGCGCAGTCGCGAATCGGAATCGGACTCCAGGGCCGCAGCGGCATCAGTTCAAACGGGCCGCCTGGGCGACGCGATGGCGTTGGTCCGCCAACACGGTGGCGAGGGGCTGATGCTGCTCCAGATCCGGATCACTGGCAACGATCGCTTGGGCCACCCGCCGGGCCTGCTCCAGCACATCGCCGTCTTCGGTGAGGCTGGCCAGAGCCAGATCCGGCAGACCGCTCTGGCGCGTGCCCAGCACCTGACCGGGTCCGCGCAGCCGCAGATCCATTTCGGCGATCTCAAAGCCATCGTTGGAATGCACCAACACCTCCAAGCGCTGTCTGGCCAGGGCGTTGCGACTGTCATTCACCAGCAGGCAGTAGGAGGCCGCCGCACCCCGACCGACTCGACCACGCAGCTGGTGCAACTGAGCCAGACCGAAACGGTCGGCATGGTCAATCACCATCACACTGGCTTCAGGAACATCCACGCCCACCTCCACCACGGTGGTGCTGACCAGCACCTGAGTGTCTCCAGAGGCGAAGGCACGAATGGCCGCCTGCTTCTCTGCGCTGGCCATCCGGCCATGCAGCAGACCCACCTGCAGATCCGGGAACTCCTGCTCAGAGAGCTGCTGGTGCACATCCACCGCAGAGCGCAGATCCAACTTCTCGGATTCCTCCACCAACGGAAGCACCACATAGGCCCTCTGGCCGAGGGCCACCTGCTCACGAATCAGGTCGTAGGCCTGATCGCGCTCCCCACCGGCCACCAGGGAGGTGCGAATGGGGGTTCGGCCAGGGGGTAACTCATCGATCTGACTCACCTCCAGATCGCCATGCATCGACAGGGCCAGCGTGCGGGGAATGGGGGTGGCCGTCATGGTCAGCAGGTGCGGCTGAAGACCCTTGTCGAGCAAACGGTTGCGTTGGTGCACGCCAAAGCGATGCTGCTCATCCACCACCACCAGACCAAGGCGGTTGAACTGGACCGGGTCCTCCAGGAGGGCATGGGTGCCCACCAACATCTGCAGGTTTCCATTGGCCAGATCCGCCAGCAACTCTCGGCGCCGACGGGCAGGCGTGGAACCAGTCAGCAGGGCACAGCTGACATGCAGCTGAGGCAACCACTCGCAGAGCTTGCGGTAGTGCTGCTCGGCCAGCACCTCCGTTGGGGCCATCAGGGCCCCTTGACAGCCCGCTTCAATCGCCGTGAGTAGTGAGGCAATCGCCACAACGGTTTTACCGCTGCCCACATCACCCTGCACCAATCGGGCCATCGGACGATCACGGGCGAGATCGGCTCGAATCTCCGCCAGCACCCGCTGCTGGGCGCCGGTCAACGGGAAGGGCAGCAGCTCAAGGAACGCCTCCACCAGCTCCCCGCCCTCAACCTGCAGGGGTGGAGCGGGCCGTGAGGTGAGTTGGCGGCGACGCTGCAACAAGCCCAGCTGCAACAGCAGGAACTCATCGAACACCAGGCGATGACGCGCGGCGGTGAGGCTCTGCTGATCAGTGGGCGCATGGATCTGGACCAGGGCCTCGCCGAGATCTTTCAGACCCTCCTGATGCTTGAGCGCGGTGGGCAGGGGGTCGCCCCAGCCTCGGGCCGCCGCGATCAGCGGGCGAATCAGCTGGCGCAGTCGATCAGCGCTCAGGCCTTCGGTGAGGCCGTACACCGGCAGCAAGCGGCCGATCTGCTCACTGCGCACGCTGGCACTGGGGCTCTCCAGCACCTCCATCAACGGATCCTGAAACGCAGGGCCGTAGGGCGTTTGCTTCACCAGCCCGCTCACAGCCACCGTGGCTCCAGCGGGGTACTGCCTCTGCTGCGCCTTCAACCAAGCCGGTGAGCTGAAGCGCTTGCCGGCAAAAAATTTCGAAACGCGGATCCGCCCGGTGACATCCGCCAGCTGCAACTCCAGGATCGAGAGATTGGGGTTGCGGGGGCTGGTGAAGCTGTGGCTACGGCGCACCGTGGCCACGATTGTCGCGGTGGTGCCGGCTTGCAGCCCAGCGATGCGCACCAGATTGGCGTAGTCGAGATAGTCGCGGGGGTAATAGCGAACGAGATCCCGGGCAACCCAGAGGTCGAGGGCCGCCAGCCGCTCTGCACTCTTGGGTCCGATGCCACGGATCTGGGCCAGAGGGGTGTCGGGCCTGATCGCGGTAGCCGCCGCACTACCCGCCGCACGACCCGCCGCAGTGGTTGCAGAAGCGTTCTCGATCAACCTGAGCCGTGGCGGGCCGACCGGGGAGGGCGGTTGAAGGGCGCGCTGCAGTTCGTGCAGGAACTGTCTGGTGCGGCGCACCAGGCCTTGTCGGCGGGAGGGCGGTTGGTCGGAGTAAGTCGCGAAGCACTGCGCCAACTCCAGCAAAGCCGCACTACGCCTTGCATCCAGACCGGAGGGTGGCGCAGCGAGTTCACGAGCGAGATAGGTGCTGAACTGCTCGCGCCGCCCCTGAAGATCACCGAAGCCGCGATCGGCTTCCAGCTGCAGCGCCTGCTGCAGCGGACGCATCCACGCCTGAACCGCTAGCTGCGGTCCGCCGCTGGGTTCGGGTGTGGAGAGCTGTCCTGGAACCACTGCTGCTCAGCTTCAAGGGCGCTGACCCGGCGCTGCCAGGTGCGGTAGCGCTTGGCCATTGTGCGCAATGCGCGCCTCCTCTGCTCAAGGCGCTGGCGACAGGTGCGCAGCTTGGGCTGCTCAAACTCCAGATCGCTGCAGCGCAGCAACAGCGTGAGCACCTCCGTTGGGGGAACCGCCTCAGGGGGAGCCGGGGACAGGCTGATCGGCAGAGCCAGACGCAGCAGGTTCGCGGGGGCGGGCAGCGCCTCGACGCGGGCTTGAAGCGCCGCATCCAACAAGCTCACGGGAAGGAGACCCTGGGCAAGGCCCAGCCGCATCATCTCCACATTCACCGCATGGGAGAGATTGCGCAGGCGGAAGCGCAGGGCTCGATCGAAATGGGCCCACCAGCGCACCTGCAGCAGGGGGTCACGGGGAATCTGGGCGGCCGTGACCTCCGGCTGAAATGGAGCGCTCCAATCGCTGATCTCCTCACTCTCATCCCCATCGCCATCGGCGCTCTCGGATCCGTCGCGCTCGGCCTCCGCAGAGGGGGCATCGGCGGAGAGGCCCTGCGACGCCAGTTCAAACAGGCCTTGCATCAACGACAGCTCCGAACCTCGCCCTTCAGCCTCCGGGGTGGGGTCCGGCTCCCGCGTCGGGCGGGGAGCGCTCAGACCGGGTACTCCGTTGTCAAAAAAATCGGCGGCCAAGGGCAGATCCAGACTCAGGCTCACCGATCCCACAGGGGCCGGCGGCGCGGGCTCGGGATCCATCGGGGCAGGTCTGTCTTCAGAGGCTTCTGCTCTTTCGATTAAGGCACTGAGAAGCTCCTGCTGCCTCTTGAGCTGCCGGCGTTGGTCGCGACGCTGCTGCTGGGCCGCCAGAGCCATCAATTGCTCGATCGTGAGCAAGGAGGAGCAGCGGCCCACCAACTGGCGCAGGCGCTGCTGAAAGGCTTGGCGCCGTTGAGCAGGGAGCTGGTTGTAACGCTCGGGAACCACCTGGGTGGCCAGATGAAAACAGGCCTGCTGCACGCTGTGCAACAGGCCGTCGCGGAGAACTTGGAGGTAAAGAGCCAGGTCGCGATAGAGAGCCGGGCTGAGCTCCTCTTGCTGCTGCAGCAACACGAGGAGCTGACGCTGGGCGTCGTCCAGGGACCGGGCGTTGGGATCCAAGGAGTGACTCGGAATCAGGCGGCCTGCATGGCGGCGACTTCAGCAGCGAAGTCCATCTTCTCGATCTCGATGCCTTCACCCAGGTTGAAGCGCACGAAGCGACGCACCTGAATGTTCTCACCGACCTTGCCGGAGATCTGCTTCACGAGCTCGTCAACGGACATGCCGCTGTCTTTGATGTAGGGCTGATCGAGCAGCGCCATCTCCTTGAGACGCTTGCCAATACGGCCAGCCACGATCTTCTCCTTCATCTCCTCTTTCTTGCCAGCGAGGTCGTCGCGACCCATTTCGATCTGCTTTTCGCGATCGGCGACCTCAGCAGGGATGTCTTCAACGCGCACGTAGTCGACGTTGGGGCAAGCCGCCACCTGCATCGCCACGTTGCGAACGAGATCCTGGAAGATCTCGCCGCGGGCAACGAAGTCGGTTTCGCAGTTCACTTCCACCAGAACGCCCACGCGGGCACCGGTGTGGATGTAGCTGCCGATGGCACCTTCAGCTGCGGCGCGGCCCGACTTCTTCTCGGCGGAGGCGATGCCCTTCTGACGCAGCCACTCCACGGCTTTGTCCTTGTCGCCACTGGTCTCAGCCAGGGCTTTCTTGCAATCCATCATGCCTGCGCCGGTCATGTCGCGCAGTTCTTTGACGAGCTTGGCGGAAATCTCAGCCATGGGAATGTGAGGGGAAACGGTGGGTTCAAAGCACAGTCGTCAGCAACACCGAAGAGCTTCCCCGCAGGAAAGCTCTCACCACTGACGGGTTGGATCAGAAACGATCAGGCCTGGCCGTCGTCATAGGCGCCTTGCTCGTTGGAGCCGTGGCGACCTTCGTTGATGGCATCAGCAAGACGTCCAAGCACCAGCTGCACGGAACGAACGGCGTCGTCGTTGCAGGGGATGGGCACGTCGCACAGATCGGGATCGCAGTTGGTGTCCAGCATCGACACCAGAGGGATATCGAGCTTGCGGGCCTCGAGCACAGCGTTGGTTTCACGGCGCTGATCCACCAGCACCACCACATCGGGCAGGCGGCGCATGTTCTTCAGACCGCCCAGATATTTCTGCAGGCGCTCCAGTTCGCGGCGCAGCACAGCTGCTTCCTTCTTGGGGCGCATCGCGATGGCACCGGAAGACTCCATGCGCTCCAGATCCTTTAGGCGATCAATCCGGGCACGCATGGTGGTCCAGTTGGTCAGCATGCCGCCCAGCCAACGCTGGTTCACGTAGGCAGCGCCGCAACGGGTGGCTTCGAGGGCAATCACCTCGGAGGCCTGCTTCTTGGTGCCGACGAACAGGAAGCGCTTGCCGCTGCGGGCGGCACTGCGGACCCATTTGTAGGCGTTGTTCATGCAAACCGCGGTTTGCACGAGGTCAATGATGTGAACACCGTTGCGCGCGCAATAGATGTAGCGCGACATCTTGGGGTTCCAACGACGGGTTTGGTGCCCAAAGTGGGCGCCCGCCTCCATCATTTCGGCGAGGGTGACAACAGCCATGGTTGAGTTGGGTTTCGGGTTCGCCTCCACCTGCCAGGGATCACGCCAGCCCGCCAGGCCGAGGGCCTGAAGTGGCTGGAGCAATCACCCGAAACACGCAGGTGTGCGGGGTGAAAGTGCCTGCTGACACTAACAAACGGGCTGTCGCTCAGCGCAGGCCTGCGGCATGGGCCTCGGCGTAGAGGGCTCGCACGCCGATGCGATTCAGCGGCAGGCGCAGCAGTTCCATCGCCAGGCCGGGCTTGCCCTGGCGAATCAGCCAGGCCAGCAGCGGTTTCAGGCTGCGCTCATTGAGGAGTCCACCCAAGGTGAGCAGCTCCCAGAGGAGGCGATGCAACAGGGTGAATTGAATGATGAACCGCACCCGGCGCGTGGGGTGTTTGCGGTAGAAAACCAAGCCCATCTTTGCCCTCTCCCCTTCCACCGCAATCAATCGGGGCACCTGGTCGAGGCTCAGGGGAGGGTGCCAGTGGTAGCCGACGGCCTCGGGGCAGCGCACCAGAACCACGCCCATCTGACGCAGGCGCTCACCCAACTCCAGGTCCTCCCAGCCATACAAGCGAAAGCGTGTATCAAACAAACCGCTGCGTTCCAAGACCTGGCGATCGATGGCCACATTGCCGGTGGCGAAATAGGCCCAGGAGAGATCCCTCAGCTTGTGGGGCTCACTGGTGGGGTCCTCAAAGTTGGCCGTATTGATCACCGCGCCGTAGGTGAAGCAGAGCCGATCCCCCCGTTGTCTCCAGGTCTGCTCCAACTGTTGGGCGTGACGGAGCAGAAAGTCCTCGGTAACAACGAGATCGCTATCAATGAACACGACGACATCGCCGCGGGCATGCTCCACGCCCCGATTCCGCCCCTCCGCCGGACCGCCGTGGTCTTGCTGAATCAGGCGCACATGGGGGAACGCGGCACTCTGTCGCAGCAGCCAATTCACCGTGTCATCGGTGGAGCCGTCATCCACCACCACCACTTCGTAGTTCGTGATCGGAGCCTCGAGCCGTTGCCGCTCGAGGGCCGTGAGGCACTTCTCAAGGATCGGCAGACGGTTGTAGGTGGGGATGACGACGCTGAGGAACATGGCCAGGTCGACAGGACGACGGATCCGAAGGAATGGTCAAAAAAAGGGGGATCCCGAGGGATCCCCAGAGTGATGCCTGATCAGCTGATCTTCAGTCGGCGGCGCCACCGTTGTTGGCGGTTCCGGTCACGCCGTTACCAGCGCCCTCACCACGGCCGTCGTTGCGGAGCTTGCGCTTCTTGAACTTGCGGGCGTAGGCGCGGTTGCGCTCTTGCTTTTCCTTCTTGAGGTTGCGGCGTTTGGCCATCGAAACGGCTGAATCTTGGGAGAGAACATCCACCCTACTGAATGGACCTCAGGGGGTTGCCGCAATGGTGGGGCGTTCGGCCTCCATCAGGTGCCCATCTTCCATACGCACCAGGCGATCTGCAATATCAAGGATGCGCGGGTCATGGGTGACCATCAACACCGCACAACCCTGTTCGCGCGCCAGCCTGCGCAACAGTTCCACCACTTCACGGCCGGTCTGGGAGTCGAGCGCAGCCGTTGGTTCATCCGCCAGCAGCAAACGCGGATGGGCCGCTAGGGCACGGGCAATCGCCACCCTCTGTTTCTGACCGCCCGAGAGGTCGTGGGGCAACTTGTGCAGTTCATCGCCCAAGCCCACAGAGCGCAGCCATTCGCGCGCCTGATCACGTCGGGCGCGATAGCTCATCCCGGGGAGCAGATCCGAGCCCATCTGCACGTTTTGCTCAGCGGTGAGGCAGCGCAGCAGGTTGTGGCCTTGAAAAATCATGCCGATCGAGCGGCGCAGGCGTTGTCGCTCGCCCCGACTGGCATCGGCCAACTGCTGGCCCAGCACCTGAACCGAACCCTGTTGCACCTGACGCAGGGCTCCCACCAGGGTCAACAGCGTGGTCTTGCCGCAGCCCGAAGGACCGGTGAGCAGCACCACCTCGCCCGCCGCCACCTGCAGGTTGACCCCCTGCAGCACCTGACGGCGCATCGAACCCACCCCATACCAGTGGGACAAGTTCTTGAGCTCAATCGCAGCAGGGGCAGCCATGGTGTCTAGAAGATCTCCGCCGGATCCGCATCCGCCAGGCGACGCATGGCCAGAGCGGCCGAGGCCATGCACATCACCAGAATCATGCTGAACACGGTCACAGCGCGAGTGGTGTCCATAAACACTGGGAGCTGGGTGGCGCTGCGCACCAGCCAGTAGAGACCCTGACCCGCGGCATAGGCCGGGAGGTAGCCAAAGGCTGCCAGCAGCAGGCCCTCACGGGCCACGACCCCTAGCAGGCTGAGCAGCCGATAGCCCATGGCCATCAAGGTGGCGTATTCGGGCAGGTGGTCACTCACATCGGAATAGAGCACCTGGTAAACGATCACGCAGCCCACCACGAAGCCCATGGCGGCCCCCAACGTGAAGATGAAGCCGATGGAGGTGCTGGTGCGCCAGTAGTTCTGCTCGAAATCGATGAAGCCCTGCTTGGTGAGCACGGTCACATCACTGGGCAGCTGCGCCTGAAGCCGCTTGGCCACCACGGCTGGATCACTACCTGGCTTCAGGCGGATCAGACCCACTTCGATGCTGCCGGGGGGCGTGTTTGGCAGCAGCTCGAGGAAGGTTTCGGAGCTGGTGAGCAGATTGCCGTCGGCGCCGAAGGACGTGCCCAGGCCCACCAACCCAGCCACCCGCACGCGCTTGCCGGCAATCTCACTCTCCACGGTGCGGCCGGCCTTAAACCACGGGGCCACTGGGCCGAACTCGGGACGCGACTGCTCATCGAACAGCACCCGCCCCTTCTGGGTCAGCAACCGCGCCTTCGGCGCCAGGCTCGGATCGGTGAACAGCGGGTCGTTGGGCTCAAAGCCGAGGGTGAGGATCGAGCGGGTGCCGCGGGTTTCGGGGTTACGCCAGAGCAGCAGATTCCAGTGCACCGGCGTAATGCCCTCCACCTCGGGGGCCGCCATCGCCTGCACGAGGCGCCGTTTGGGGAAGCCCGCCATGCTCACCGAGCTGGTGGAGCGCGGGCTGATCAGCACCAGATCCGCATCAAAGAGCCGGTGGATGGTGACGCTGGCATCAAACAGGCCATCGCGGAACCCCAGCTGCATGAACATCAGGATTCCAGCGAAGCTGATGCCCGCGAGCGCCACCGCCAGCCGCACCGGTTGGCGCGTCAACAGCAACAGCGCTAACGGGATGCGCCGTGTTTGCCACCAGCGCGTCAGACGCCCGTGCAGGCTCACGGCTGGAATCGGGCAATGATTTTGAGGCCAGTGAGGCTCGCCACCCGACGCGCATCGGCGGGATCCAGGGCCAGGCGAACTTCCACCACCCGCGCATCCGCATCGCCGGTGGGATCGGTGGAGAGCACAGCGCGCTGGCGCACCTGCGGTGAGATCCGGATCACACGGGCCTGAAGGGAACCACGGAAGCCGCCGTTCTCACTCACCAACGTGACGGCCTGACCGAGCTTCACGCGATTGATATCAGTCTCGTAGACCTCCGCCACGGCCTCGATCTGATCACCGGCACCCAACTCAAGAACACCGTCATTGCCGGGCCGTTCACCAACGCGGCTATGGATCTTGAGCACCAACCCATCGCTGGGGGCCCTCAGCTCACTGTCGTTGAGATCCACCTGCAGACCCTTGCGCTGCGCCAGGGCCTCCCGCAGTTGGCCATTCAGTTTCGCCAGGTCATCCTTTTTCTCCTCAAGCACGACCATGGCGGCGGCACCTGAACTGGCAGCGTTCTGGTAGCGCTCCACCTCACGACGCCCCAGACGGATCTGCACCTGCAGGCTGTCGATCCGGGCACTCAACGCCGCCAGATCAGCCAGGAGGCCAGGACGGTTGTCAAAGCTGGCGAGCAGCTGACCGCGGCGGACACGCTCCCCTTCCTGCACCAAGAGGCTGCTGATCCGGGGGCTACCGCCCATGGCCCCCATGGGGGCCGCCAAACGCCGCACATCCCCTGCAGGCTGCAGATTGCCGAGGGCAGAGACCGCTTCAATCCGTGGTTGGACCACCGGAGCCACCACCTTGGGTGCTGGCTTCTGAAGGGAGCGAACCCCAGCAATCAAAGCGGCCAGCAGCACAAGAGCACCACCTGCAGTGAGCCAGGGCCTGCGCTGAAGGGCCTCCAGCATCAGCCCAACGGAAGGGGATCGTCGAAGAGCAAGTCCTCGATGTAGCGATCGGCCCACTCGGGATTGAAGGCCTTTTCGAGCACCCGCCGGGTCTTGTCGTTGCGCTTTTGTTGCTGGCAATAGGAGAGCTGACCCTGATGACGCCTCACCGTATCGGGGTGGTCGATGGGCTGAGGCTCAGCCTCACGGCAGCACTCCGCCAACACGGAGAGAAAGTCGCTCACCACGGCGATGAACGCCTGCTCCTCCTCGGCATCAGCCGGGCGCACAAAGCGCACATAGGGGGAAAAAATCGTTCCCCATTCCGGCAACTCCCGCTCCTGGGAGAACTGGCGTTGGCTCAACGCCTCCAGGCGACGCACCACCGGCGACGGCAGCTTGCCGGTAACCGGAGAGAGATCGACAATCGCGGCAGACACCACCCCGCGGCCGGCGACGATATCGGCCCCGAACACCGGCAGGTCGAAACGGGGATCGGGGAAGAACACGCAATGCAGAATCTGCAAACCGGCACCGAAGCGGGCGGTTTCCAGATGGAGCTTGCGCAGGCCGCGGCAGCAGCGGAGCTCGTTGCGGATGAACAGATCCTCCCCATCCAGGCTGCCGCTGATCGCTTCCAGTTCCGGATCCACCTCCAGGGGCTGGAGCTCCGGCAGCGTGGCCCACTGCTGACGAATACGGTCGGCGAGAGCATCGACAAGGGGATGGATTCCCAGCGCTGCAGAGCTCATCGGTGACGCGGGCAAGGCATGCGGTCGATCCTGCCAGCAGAATGGCGAGACAAGCGAGCTGCGAACCCGTTGCCCGGATTGATCACTGCCTCGTTGCCGGAGCCGCAGCGAGCCCAGCTGTCCAACGGAGCCACGGTGGTGCAACTGGATCTTCCGGATGCCCCAGTGGTCTGCCTGGATTTCTGGTGCCGAGCGGGTAGTGGAGAGGAAGGCGCGGGGGAATCGGGTCTGGCCCATTTCCTGGAACACATGGTGTTCAAAGGCAGCCAACAGCTGGAGGCCGGGGAATTCGACCTCCGCATCGAGGCACTCGGGGGCAATAGCAACGCCGCCACGGGCTTCGACGATGTGCACTATCACGTGCTCGTGCCTGCGGCGGCGGCCAGTGAATCCCTGGCCCTGCTGCTGGATCTGGTGCTGCAGCCGCGCCTCGATCCCGATGACTTCAGCCTGGAGCGGCAGGTGGTGCTCGAGGAGCTGGCCCAGAGCGAAGACCAACCGGAAGAGGTGGCGTTCCAGCAGTTGCTCCAGCGGAGCTGCGGCGACCACGCCTATGGCAGGCCCATCCTCGGCAGTAGGCAAGCCCTGATGGATCACAGCCCGCAGAGCATGGGCGCCTTCCATCAGCGCAGCTACCGCTCCGATCGCTGCTGCCTCTCGATCGCGGGTCCGTTGGCAAGCCTGGCGATTCAGGAGCAGCTGGAGCACTCCCCCCTGGCGCAGCTCCGACCCGCCGAAGCCGGCGGAGAGCCTCAGCCGCTCACGTTCCAAGCCGGCGAACATCGGATGGAACTACCCCGCCTGGAGGCCGCCCGGCTGCTGATGGCCTGGCCACTTCCCGGCGCCGCTGATCAAAAGACAGTGCTTGGCGGTGATCTGCTTACAACTTTGTTGGCGGAGGGACGCCGCAGTCGCCTAGTGGAGCGGCTGCGGGAACAGCTGCGCCTGGTGGAAAGCATCGATCTCGACCTCAACGTGCTCGAGTCGGGCTGCCTGGTGCTGCTCGAAGCGGTCTGCGATCCAGACCAGCTGCCCGCGGTGCGGCGCGAGGTGGACAGCGTTCTGCGGGAGCTGCAAGACGTTGACCCCAGCAACGCTGAACTGGAGCGGGCGAAGCGGCTCGTGGGCAATGGCTATCGCTTCAGCCTGGAGGCTCCAGGGGGTGTGGCCGCGATGGTGGGCAACAGCACCCTTTGGGGACGGCACCACAACCTTCAGGCACCGCTCGACTGGCTCGAGGAGTGGGATGTGAAGCGCCTCGCCCGTGATCTGATCCCCGCGCTGAGCCCCGAGCGTGCCTTCTGCCTGGAGGCCGTGCCGGCGTGAGTCACGCAGCAGTGGAACAGCGCGAGCTCGAGGGGGGCTGTCCCCTCTGGCTGATCCAGCGCCCGGGACCCGAGATTCTCTCCGCCAAGCTCTGGCTGCGCGGTGGCAGCAGCGCCGATCCCAGCGGCCAACGGGGAGCAGCCCAGCTCTTGGCGGGGGTTCTCAGCCGAGGGTGCGGGGCCCTCAGCGGCGATGCCCTCGCTGATCTGGTCGAAGGTCGTGGCGCCGGGCTGCGCTGCGAAGCCTCGGAAGACGGCACCCTGCTCAGCCTGAAATGCGCCAGCGAGGATGCCCCGCTGCTGCTGCCCCTGCTGCTGCAGATGGTCTCCACTCCATGGCTCGTGGAAGACCAGATCGCTCTGGAGCGACAACTGAATCTGCAGACCCTCCAACGCCAGAAGGAAGACCCGTTTCAGGTGGCCCATGACCAGCTGCGCCATCAGCTGTACGGCGCGGGGGCCTACGGCCACGATCCCCTCGGGGTGGAGTCCGATCTCGAGCGGATCGGTGCGGAGCAACTGCAGCAGCAGGCCCACCAACTGGGCCAAATGGGCGCCGTGATGGTGCTGGCCGGCCGTATCCCGCACGCGGTCAACGGGTTGCTGCTTGAGGGGGTCGAGCAACAGCGTTGGCTCTGTTCGGCCCCGCCTCGCGCCCCAGGTCCGAAGGGCCTCAAGCAATCCTCCCTGCGCTCCAGCCGCGACGACACCGAGCAGCTGGTGATGATGCTGGGCACCACCACCACTCCCCTCGGCACCCGCGAGGCGCTGGCCCTACGGCTGCTGCATTGCCATCTGGGGATCGGCATGTCGAGCCGGCTGTTCATCGCCCTGCGCGAAGAGCACGGTCTGGCCTACGACGTCGGCGTGCATTACCCCGCGCGACTGGGGGATGCCCCCTTCGTGTTTCATCTCTCCAGCTCCAGTGATCGCGCGCGCGAAGCCTGCGACGAGCTGCTCAATGAATGGATGCGTCTGCTGGAGACGCCCCTCAGCGCTGACGAAATGGCACTCGCTCTGGCGAAGTTCCGTGGGCAGGAAGCCCTGGGGCGGCAGACCGGCAGTCAACTTGCGGATCGGCACGCTCTGGTGCTCGGCCACGGCCTGCCTTTTGATTTCGCCGATCGCAGCCTGAGAGAGGCGGCAGAACTCACTCCTCACGATCTGCACGCCGCTGCCGTGAAACTGCTCTCGCAGCCGAGCTTGAGCCTCTGTGGTCCCGCTAGCGCGATCGCGGCGGCTGAAGCGGTGTGGTCTACCCACCCACTCAACCGCTGAGCTCGTCAGTCGCTGAGCGCATCGTCTAAGGCGATCAGCTGACTGCTGTCAAAGAGGAAACTGCCGCGGCGGAAGCGAACGGCGACCTGCTCGAGGGCCAGAAGTGCGACCACCTGCCCCACATCGGTGACATCCACCAGATCGGGCGGACGCAGCATCGACATGGCGTCAGCGGTTTTCAGGTAGGTCGGCTGGTCCTTGAGGCGCACGCGCGTTCCGACGGTGATCGCAGGGGACATGGCAGCAGAAGAAACCGACCAAACAGGGTTGCGGTGTGAGATCTCTCCTGCAGGATGGTCGCACTGCGAAGCGAGCCGTGCGCGCCCTAGCCAACTGGAGTGGTGCCCTTGCCGGATTGCTCCTGATGATCTGCGGCGGCCTAATCCAAGGCGGCTGGCCCTGGTTTGGCTCCGCCGGCTTTGAAACCCTGGCTCTGCCGACCCTGCAGGTGCCGGCGCTGTTGTTCACCGCTCTGGTCTGCGGTCCCCGGGCGGCGATGCTGGCCGGTGTGGCCTACATCAGCATCGGGCTGTTTCAACTGCCGGTGTTCCAGGGCGGTGGCGGACTGAGCTACTTGCTGGATCCAGGCTTCGGCTACATCGCCGGGTTCCTGCCGGCGGCGTGGCTGACCGGTCGGCTGGCGCGGCAACCGGGCATGGACGACCTGCTCAGCCTGGCGGGCAGCTGCATTCTGGGTCTACTGGTGCTGCAGGGGTGTGGGCTGGCCAACCTGCTGCTGGGGGGCCTGGTGCGTCGCTGGGGTGGAGAACTGCCGCAGCTGATCCTCAGCTACAGCCTGCTCCCCCTGCTGCCGCAACTGGTGCTCTGCTGTGGTGTGGCCGTGCTCGCCCTTCCGGCGAGACGTCTGCTGATGATCGAGCGCTGATGGCACCGAGTTACCTGGTGGCCATCGCCCTGGTGCTGCTGGATCAATGGAGTAAGGCCTGGGCCCTGGCCCAGCTCAGCGGATCCGGTGTCAGGCCTCTACTGCCGGGCCTGGTTCAGCTACGGCTCGTGTTCAACACCGGAGCCGCCTTCAGCCTGATGGAGGGCAACGCTCTGTTGCTGGGGCTGGTGAGCCTGGCGGTGGCTGCAGGCCTTGTGTTCTGGATTCAGACCAGCGGCCCCCTCCGGCGCCTGCAGTGGATCGGCCTGGGACTGCTCCTGGGCGGAGCCATCGGCAATGGACTCGACCGCTGGCGACTGGGCAGCGTGGTCGACTTTCTGGAGTTCGTGCCGGTCAGCTTTCCGGTGTTCAACGTGGCGGATGTGGCGATCAACCTGGCCGTGCTCTGTCTGGCCTTCGACCTGCTACAGGAGCGGATCAGGCCATTGCGCTGAGGCTCTGCCGCGAGATCATCCAAGCAACCTGCTCTCCACTCGCCGCCCGCTGCTTTGAAACCCCCTGGTCGGCTCTGGCTCTGGTTGGGCGCTGCTCTGCTGCTCCTGGTGGTGATCACCGCGGTGCTGCAGGCGATCAACAATCTGCTGTGGCAGTTGAGCTATCTGCTGCCGAGCTGGCTGGTGGGCCCAGTGACCCTGCTGTTGTTCGGTGGCGCAGCGCTATTGCTGGCGCGTGTGGCCTGGCCCTGGCTGATGGCCTGGCGTCGCGGTGACTGGACAGGTAAGCGCCCAAGCAGCGCAACAGACTCCGAGCCTCCAGGCAACCGCCAGGAGGCTGCGCAGAAGAATCTGGAAGCCATCGATGCTCTGTTGGAGCGGATCCGCGATGACGTGCAGCGGGAGGCCTTACGTCAAGAACGGCAGAGGGTGGCTGAAGAACTGGAACGGGGGGACCTGGTGGTGGTGGTCTTCGGCACGGGCTCAGCCGGTAAGACCTCTCTGATCCGTGCCCTGTTGAAAGATGTCGTGGGTGAGGTGGGGGCAGCAATGGGATCCACCGCCACCACGACCAGCTACCGGTTGCGGCTGCGCAACCTCAACCGCGGCTTGAGACTGGTCGACACCCCAGGCATCCTCGAAGCGGGGGCCGAGGGTCAGCGCCGCGAACAACTGGCTCGCGATCAAGCGGCCAATGCCGATCTGCTGCTGCTGGTGGTTGATGGGGATCTGAGGGCAGCGGAAGCGGAGGTGTTCAACGCCCTGGCGGGCTTGGGGAAGCGCCTGCTGCTGGTGCTCAACAAGTGCGATCTGCGCGGCGAGCAGGAAGAGCGACGTCTGCTGGAGCTGCTGCGGCGCCGCAGCCAGGGTCGCATCGCTGCGGAGGATGTGCTCGCTGCCAGTGCGGCCCCTCAATCGGTACCGATGCCAGGCGGAAAACCCCTGCAGCCAGCGCCGGAAATCGATGCCCTGTTACGGCGCATCGCTCAGGTGCTCCACAGCGATGGAGAGGAGCTCATCGCCGACAACATCCTCCTGCAGAGCCGGCGTCTCAGCGACGCCGGTCGACGTCTACTCAGCGATCAGCGCCAATCCGACGCCGAAACGGTGGTGGATCGCTATAGCTGGATCAGCGCCGGAGTGCTGGTGGCCACGCCCCTGCCGGTGGTGGACCTGCTGGGAGCGGCCGCGGTCAATGCCCAGATGGTGGTGGAGATTGGACGGATCTATGGGGTCAGCCTCTCCCGTCAATCCGCCCAGGATCTGGCCGTGTCGGTGGGCCGCACGTTGGCCAGCCTCGGTGTGATCAAGGGTGGCCTAAGCGTGATCGGGGCTGCCTTGAGCCTGAATCTGCCCGCACTGCTGGTGAGTCGAGCCGTCCAGGCGATTGGAGCTGGATGGCTCACCCGCGTCGCCGGCCGCAGCTTCATCACCTACTTCCAGCAGGATCAGGATTGGGGTGATGGCGGAATCCAGGATGTGGTTCAGCGTCAATACGACCTGAACCGTCGGGAGTCGGCCTTGAAGGAGTTCCTGGCGGCGGCCCTCAGCCGTGTGGTGGAACCGCTGAAACAGCAGCAGAAGCAGGGGCAGTTGCCGCCGCGTCCGCCGGGACGCTGAGGCCCAGGGCTTCCGGTGGTGGGGGCTGCAAGGGTCCCCGCAGATCGAGCACGGTGATCAGAGCCAGGTAGGCCACTGCGATGGCAATGGAGATGGCTCCCGTCACGATGGCCACCCAGCGGCCGCGCACGGAGGGATCAGGCATCCGCGCTCTCCTCGAGGGATCGGCTCACCACCGCGGCCAGACGTTGCAGCTCGCTCAGACCGGTGTGGGGGTTGCCCATCACCGCCTTGAGGTGATGCCGGCCGCCGTAGAGGGGGCGGGAGAGCATCAGCTGACTCTCCAGGAGACGTTGGCGGGTGCGCAGTGACCAGCGCTCTGCCGCCTCTGGTGTCAAGCCCCGGGGGGTGAAGGCCAACAAATGCAAAGGTCCGGTGCGCAGGGTGAGAGATAGGGGCTCCAGCAAGCTCTGGAGATGGCTGCGGCGCTCAATCGCTGAACTGAGCAACTGCGCGATGCCCTGCTCCCCCAGCTGGCGCAGTCCCAACCAGAGCTTGAGCACCTCGGCAGGACGGGTACCCTGCAGGCCGCATTCACCGCCGTGGGCCTCGGCCCAACTGGGCTCCATATAGGGCAATCCAGTTCCAAAACACTGCGAGAGCAGCTGGGGTTGCTTGAGCAGCAACAGGGAGGAGGTTTTGGTGATGCCCAACAGCTTCTGGGGATTCACGGTGAGCGAATCGGCTTGATCGAGATCAGGCACCAAGGCGCGGTGGGAGGCGCTGAGCGCAAACACCGCACCGATCGCCCCATCCACGTGCAGCCAGCTGCCGTGTTCTCGGCAGAGCGAAGCGATAGAAGCAATCGGATCGATGGCACCGCGCACAGTGGTCCCCGCCGTGGCGACGACCGCCATCACCGGCAGTCCAGCGGCCTTGGCCTGGGAGAACGCAACGCTGAGGGCGTCGCCATCGAGGCAGCCCGCTGCATCAACACCGATGCAGTGCAGCACATCAGCAGGAAGCCCCATCACAGCGAGGGCTTTGGCCACCGAGACGTGGGCATCGGCGCTGCAGAACACCCGCAGGTCCTGACGGCAGTCCAAGCCAGTGCTGCGGCGGGCCACCACGAGAGCCATCAGGTTGCTGAGGCTGCCACCACTGGCGGCTACACCGCCGGATCCGTCTCCAAGACCCAGGGATTCCGCCATCCAGGCGGTCAGGCTGCGTTCCAGGCGGGAGAGGCTGGGGGAGAGCTCTTCAGCCAGCAGATTGTTGTTGAGGCCAGCGCAGATCAGATCCGCCGCCACCGAGGCGGTCAGGGGAGGGGGGTCTAGATGGGCCAGTGCTCCTGGATGCACCGGGTTGTAGGCCCCATCCATGACCAGCTGCAGGTCATCGAGGAGGGAGTGCAGCGGCAAGCCCTCGGCCAGGGGAGCCACCTGAGGCAGAACGCTCATCAGGGGCAGCGGCGAGCGCTCCGCTGAACTGCCCCACCATTGGCACAGCTGATCGACGGCCTGCTGGAGAAACGCGGCCAGCTGGGGATCGACACCAAGCGGGTCAGGGAAGCACGGCAACGCGCGCTGTGGCTCTGGCTGAGGAGCGTGAGCCAATGACCCGGGAAGAACAGCTCTCATTGTCCCGCGTGGGCGTGCCCACCGGGCCAATGGCATTGTTCAGTCAGCGCTGCTGCGCCCGCCTGAATCCAATGCTCTTGCTCAGCGACGATCTGCTGAACCTGTGGATGGGCCGGCTTCTGCGGCTGGCGGCAAGAGCGGGCGAGCGTGGTGAGGTGCCTGTGGCCGCAGTGGTTCTGGATGAGCAAGGTCATGCGGTGGGCTGGGGGAGCAACCAACGGCAGCGGGAGCAAAAACCCCTGGGACATGCGGAACTGATGGCGTTGGAGCAGGCGGCTCGGCTTCGGGGTGACTGGCGCATGAACGACTGCACCCTGCTGGTGACCCTGGAACCATGCCCGATGTGCGCCGGAGCCCTGGTTCAGGCCAGGGTGGGCCGGGTGGTGTTCGGAGCATCTGACAGCAAGCGAGGCGCTCTGGGGGGCTGCCTGAATCTCGCCACAGACCCCAGCGCCCACCACCAGATGGCGGTGGTGGGTGGTGTGTTGGCAGAGGCCTGCAGCCAACAGCTGGAGCTGTGGTTCAGGCGACGGCGGCAGCAACAGCAGGCGCTGAAGAGCGGAAGGCTGGCAGCTCCTGCTCAAGAAGGTTGAGCAGGAGATCCACGTTCTCCTCGCGGCTGTTGTAACCCATCAGGCCAATCCGCCAGACCTTTCCGGCGAGAGCGCCAAGGCCGCCGCCCACCTCGATGCCGTGTTTGTTCAACAGATGGAGGGTGAAGGCCTTGCCATCCACACCATCAGGAATCCGCACGGTGGTGAGGGTGGGCAAGCGCAGTTCACTGGGCACGTGCAGCTCAAGGCCAAGCCGCTCAAGACCACTCCAGAGGCGCTCGGCATTGCGGCGGTGGCGGGCCCAAACATTCTCGAGACCCTCTTCAGCGATCAAGCGCAGGGCTTCGCGCATGCCGAAATTCATGTTCACCGGGGCGGTGTGGTGATACACCCGGTCACTGCCCCAATACTGATTCAGCAGGCTCACATCGAGATACCAGTTGGGAACCTTGCCGCTGCGGGCCATCAGTTTGGCCTCGGCACGGGGACCCATGGAGAAGGGACCAAGGCCAGGGGGGCAGCTCAATCCCTTCTGGCTGCAGCTGTAGGCCAGGTCGACCTTCCAGTCGTCAAGGAACAGGGGAACCGCGCCAAGGGAGGTGACGGTGTCGAGCAGCAAAAGGCAATCGTGCTGACGGCAGAGGTCACCGATGCCCTCCATCGGCTGACAGACGCCCGTTGACGTTTCGGCGTGCACAATCGCAAGAACCTTGGGCTTGTGCTGCTTCAGACCCGCTTCGATTTCCTCAAGGCTGAAGGCTTCGCCCCAGGGCTTCTCAATGGTTTGAACGTTGGCGCGGTAGCGACCGGCCATGTCCTGAAGGCGCAGGCCGAAGTAGCCCTTCACCGCGACGAGAACAGTGTCACCCGGCTCCACCACGTTGGCGATGGTGGCTTCCATGGCAGCCGAGCCCGTGCCACTCATCGGCAGGGTGAGGCGGTTATCGGTCTGCCAGGTGTAGCGCAGCAGTTCCTGAACTTCACCCATGAGGGCGACATACAGGGGATCGAGGTGCCCAATCGGCGATCGACTCAAGGCCTCGAGAACCGTGGGGTGGGCATTCGAAGGGCCCGGGCCCAAGAGCAGGCGCTCAGGCGTGTCGATCGGAGCTAGGGAGAGCCGATGGCGATCGGACACGGTCGCTGAGGAGGGAGCCAAGGCCTGGTTGGGGGCTGGGTGAAAGGAGACTACGCAGTCGCAGAAATGCGATCAGCGGGCGCGCACGTTGGTGTCGGCAAGGCCGCGGCAGAGGTGATCAAAGGGCGCACGCACCACGCTGTTGATGGCGTCGTTCGCAGCGACACCGGAGTCGAGCAGCTTTTCGCAGACCACATCGGCCATCAGAGCAATGCTGCGGACGGTGGGTCCGGTGGGCACCCCAAGGCTCTTGTAGGTGTCGTCGAGACCATTCAGGACCCGCTCATTCAGGATCGTGCTGTCACCGGCCACCAGGGCATAGCTGGCGTAGCGGAGGAAATAATCCATGTCGCGCAGGCAGGCGGCCCAGCGACGGGTGGTGTAAGCGTTGCCACCGGGCAACAACAGCTCGGGGTCCGACTGCCAAAGCCGCTGGCTGGCCTCGCGCACGATCTCGGCGGCGTCGCGGTTGATCAACTCAACGGCGCTGAGGCGCACCTGAGATTCCGAGAAATAGGTGGCAATCCGGTCGACCGCATCACGATCGAAGTAGCGACCGAGCTGGTCGTACCGACCGATCAGACCAGTGATGGCATCGCGCATGGCGTGAAGGATCGACGCACCTGTGCCGGAACGTAGCACCTGCAAACGCCCAGATCCCTTGCGATTGCATGGATCTGATCAAGTTGACAGAAACGGTTACGCAAGCGATTCAGACCTCACCAGTCGGCGTTTTGGTTACTACTGATACACAGGAAGGGGCTGGCCGCTCCGTACGGTCCCGCGAGCCCGGTTCCAGGCGGGCTTCCTCTCAGCCTCCAAGCGTTCACGTCATGGCCAAAACCGCCCAGGACGTCCTCCGTCAGATCAAGGACGAGGGCATCGAACTGATTGACCTCAAGTTCGTGGATCTCCACGGCAAGTGGCAGCACCTCACCGTGTGTGAGGACCTGATCGATGAGGCCGCCTTCAGCGAAGGCGTGGCCTTTGACGGCTCCTCGATCCGCGGCTGGAAAGCGATCAACGAGTCGGACATGGCGATGGTGCCCGACCCCAACACCGCCTGGATCGACCCCTTCTACAGCCACAAAACCCTCAGCCTGATCTGCTCGATTCAGGAGCCCCGCAGCGGCAAGCCCTACGCCCGCTGCCCCCGCGCGCTCGCCCAGAAGGCTCTCGATTACCTCGGCTCCACCGGCCTGGCCGACACCGCCTACTTCGGCCCTGAGCCCGAGTTCTTCATCTTCGACGACGTTCGCTACAAGAGCGCCAACGGCTCCAGCTTCTACAGCGTGGATTCGATCGAAGCCCCCTGGAACACCGACCGGGTGGAAGAAGGCGGCAACCTCGCCAACAAGATCCAGCTGAAGGAGGGCTATTTCCCGGTTGCCCCCAACGACACCCTGCAGGACATGCGCAGCGAAATGCTGCTGACCATGGGTGCCCTGGGCGTGCCGATCGAGAAGCAACACCACGAAGTGGCCACTGCCCAGCACGAACTCGGCATCAAGTTCGCCGAGCTGATCAGCGCGGCCGACAACGTGATGATCTACAAGTACGTGGTGCGCAACGTTGCCAAGAAGTACGGCAAAACCGCCACGTTTATGCCCAAGCCGATCTTTGCCGACAACGGCAGCGGCATGCACGTGCACCAGAGCCTCTGGAAAGGCGGGCAGCCCCTGTTCTGGGGTGAAGGCACCTACGCCAACCTCTCGCAGACCGCCCGCTGGTACATCGGCGGTCTGCTGAAGCACGCCCCCAGCTTCCTGGCCTTCACCAACCCCACCACCAACAGCTACAAGCGCCTGGTGCCCGGTTTCGAAGCGCCGGTGAATCTGGTGTATTCCCAGGGCAACCGCTCCGCCGCCGTGCGCATCCCGCTCACCGGCATGAACCCCAAGGCCAAGCGCCTCGAGTTCCGCTCCGGCGATGCCCTCTCCAACCCCTATCTGGGCTTCGCGGCGATGCTGATGGCCGGCATCGACGGCATTAAGAACCAGATCGATCCGGGCGACGGCACCGACGTTGACCTGTTCGAACTGTCGGCTGAAGAGCTGGCCAAGATCTCCACGGTGCCCGCCTCACTGAACGGATCCCTGGAAGCTCTCAAGGCCGACCACGAGTACCTGTTGGCCGGTGGCGTCTTCACCGAAGACTTCATCGACAACTGGATCGCCCTGAAATACGAGGAGGTGCAGCAGCTGCGTCAGCGGCCCCACCCCCACGAATTCACCATGTACTACGACGCCTGATTCAGGCCCAGTGGTGTCCCTCAGGCCCCGGCAGATGCCGGGGCTTTTTTGTGCCCATCAGTGATGGCGGAGCTGTTGGATGGCACTGTCGTGCAGGCGCTGCTCATGGGCATGCCGTTCGGCCCAGACCAAGGTCTGGGAATCCACACGCTCTTCGTGGGCCAGATCAGGTTGAGCACGCCGGCGACGCAGCCAACCACTCAGGCGTCGGTCAGCCCGCTGACGATCACGCATCCAAGCGACGTAGTGGGGGTCACTGAAGCGAAGGTCTGGCCTGGCATCGGCTCTGGAATCCGACATCACATCCTCCTTGGTTAAACGCCACGTCCGAGAGGCTCTCGTGAAACCAGTCTGTAGCTGTTGCTACCGATAATCGGGTCTCTACATCACTCGTGATGCAGGTTCATCTGGATACCGAGCAGTGGGCGTGGAGCCTGACTCGCAGCGACCGATGCAATCAGCTGAAATGGGATGCCCCACGCCCATCGCCCTGCAGCCATGGCTGACGCCGTCACCAAGCTCGCCTACGAGGCCCTTCAGCAGGGCAAGAGCCTGGTGGGTGTCGCCCACAAGGAAATCAGCACCCGGCTGATGGAACTAGTGGCGCCTGCTGGAGCCCCGAAAACGCTGCCGATCCCGCCGCAGATGCTGAAGGATCTGCAGGCCTCCCACAAGGCCTTGATGGAGGTGGATTGGCAGGAAGCCGAAGAAGGTCTGTATCCCACCGCATTGCTGTTCGATGCGCCCTGGGGAGACTGGGCGGCGCGCTACCCCTTGGTGTGGCTGGATATGCCCAGCACCTGGACGCGCCGCTCGGAGCGCAATGTGCGCGATTTGCCCAGGGATGTCGAGACCGACAACTATCCCGACTACTACCTCCAGAACTTCCACCACCAAACCGACGGCTACCTGAGCGATCACTCGGCATCGCTCTATGACCTCCAGGTGGAGATCCTGTTCAACGGAACGGCCGATCCGATGCGGCGCCGGGTGATCAAGCCCCTGGTGCAGGGATTGCGGGCCTTTGCCGATCGTCCCGCCAGCAGCCTGCGGGTGCTCGATGTGGCCACCGGCACAGGACGGACCCTGCATCAACTGCGCTCTGCCCTGCCCAACGCCCAGCTCGTGGGTCTGGACCTCTCCAGTGCCTACCTGCGTCAAGCCAACCGCTGGCTCTCCCAACGGCCCAGTGAGCTTCCACAATTGGTGCAGGGCAATGCCGAAGCAATGCCCTTCGCTGAAGGAAGCATGCAAGGGGTGACCTGTGTGTTCCTGATGCACGAGCTCCCGGCGGAAGCGCGCCAGGCCGTTCTGGATGATTGTTTCCGCGTGCTGGAGCCGGGGGGAGTGCTGGTGCTCGCCGATTCGGTGCAGCTGTCTGACTCGCCTCAATTTGAGGTGGCGATGGACAACTTCCGACGGGTCTTCCATGAGCCCTATTACCGCGACTACATCGGCGATGACATCAACGGCCGTCTCAGCGCCGCCGGCTTCAGCGGAATCCGCGCCAGCTCCCATCTGATGACGCGGGTCTGGACTGCCACCAAGCCCTGACAGAACCGCTCCAACGGCCTTCATCACCCATAGGGTCGCGCAAACAGCGGATGGTGATGAGCAACCCCTTCACAGTGCGTTGGCTCACGGGCTGGACCTTCCAGACCGTGTTGATGGAGGGGCAAATTCAGGTGGAAGCCCATGGCTTCGGCATCTGTTTGCGTAGTGCCGTGCGGCAGGGAGAAAGTCCGGTCGCGGCAGCCGATCGGCTCGTGTTCGCCGAAGACCAGCGACGCCGCGCTTTGCACAAGGCCTGGCTTCGCGGCGAGCGCCTCAATGAACTGCCGGAACCGGCCGCCCTGGTGGCCGCGGTCCCAGAGCCTGCTGCCGAACAGGTGCCTCCCCTGGCCAGCCTTTCACTGATCAAGGTGGCGGCCTGAACCTCAGGGCCGCAACAACAACGCCGCGCAGGCCCCCACGCCGCCCCAGCGCAGGAACTGCCACAACCAACGCTCCTGGGGCTGTTGAGCACGCAGCGGAGCGGGAAGCGGGTCGAGCAAACGCTGGGCCGCAGCCATGCGCTGCCGCAAACGACGGGCGTGGAGACTGTCGTCCTGGGTGCTGAGGCGCTCAGCTCTCGACACCTGGGCCAGCAGGTTGGCCAGCTGATGCAGCCAGCGGATCGGTTGGTAGGGGGAGCGCGGTCTCTGCTGCATGGCGTCAGGATGGCGCCACGCCAAGGCATTCGTCCAGTGCAGAGTCCATCCAGCGAAGGGAGCGCCAAGCGGTGGCCCGCCGGCAGTCAGGAGCTGGCTCGAAAGCTGCATCAAGAGTTGAGCATTGGCAACCACCAGTGGCATGCACTCAAGGGTCAACCGCAGCGCCGGGCTGCCGAGCAGCTCAGTGCTGCACTCGTGCAGCTGTTGGATGAAGACAACAGCCCGGCTGCCGCTGGGACCACAACGCAACGCCTGCAGGCGCTTGCGCTGGTAGAACATGCCCTCGGGTGGCTGAAAGGGGACCTGCGCGATCCGGGCTGCCCCAGCCACGGGCGTTAAGCAGCGCGGCGGACCGCCACCTGAACCCGATTGCCGCGGCGACTCCAGCGCACATCCTCGAAGCACTGGTGCATCAAGAAGATGCCCCTTCCACCGACAGCATCGGGACGATCAGGCAGCACCCCGGTGCGGACCTGAATCGGCACGCCACAGCCTTCGTCTTGCACCTGAAAGACCAGCCAATGGGGGGTGAGGATGCGCCGCACCCGCAAACACTTGCTCGGATCGCCGCCATTGCCATGGCGCACAGCATTCACGAGCACTTCCTGAAGGCCCAGTTGCAGCGCAGCGAGCTGATCCGCGCAGCTGATCGGCTCGAGCAACAACTCCAGCAGCGGAGCCAGGTGAAGAGTGGATGGGGTGATGTAGTCAGCCCAACGCAGCGCCATGGAACCCCTGAGGGGGAAACAGCGGTTGGTTTGACACTACCGCCGCTGCGGCAGTCGGGCTTCAGCTCGCAGCGCGTTGTTGCACGCCGGGATGGGAGAGAAGGGCATCCATCAAACGAACCCCCCGCAACTGATTCACCAGGGGGAGATGCCCTTCCGGAGCCTCCAGAGACCAGGTGAAGGCCTTGGGATAGCGCGTCCAGATGCCGGCCTGCTTCCAGCCGATGCGCGGCCAGAGTCGATCCCAGCGACCACCGAGGCTGCGCAGCAGGCGCAACTGCACGGAAAAACCGAAGCGGGCCTGGGAGAAGCACACCCAGAGGCGATCCAGCCCCTCCAGGTCGGAGGCCGCCATCGGCGGCACCTCGGAGTAATAGACGTAGCCGCGCTTGACGGCATCGGAGCCGGCCAGCTCACGCAGATGCTCACTGGTGAGGCGATCGGCCTCTTCAAAGTTCTGCTCGATCAAGGCCCGCTGCAGTGGGGCGTAGTCGAGGCCTTGGGCACTGCTAACGGCCAGCCATCCCTCTGGGTAGCGACTCCAAAAGGCTTCAGAGAGGCTGTCCGGTTGCGACACCAGGAGCTGGATCAGGGTGCCTGCGGCCCAGTCATCTCCGGTGGCATCAAAGCGATCCAGGCGATCCGCGATCAGTGGGCGCAGCTCCTGGCTGCGCTGCTGCAACTGGGGCAGCAGTGAGCGGCGCTGCCGGGCAGCCGCGGAGACGAAACGCTCCAGCAACTGATCAGCGCTGACCGTGGTCGTGACAGGGGGTCCGGAAAGCATGGAAACGGGCTGACCTGACAGGGAGGCAGCGTTGGCCCACTATGTCAGGCATTGCAATGGGGCCATGGCTGAGCGGCTGGCGATTGACCCCTTCCTGCAGGGCGAAGGGGTGCTGGTGGATGTGCGCTCACCGGCTGAGTTCGCGCAGGGGCACATCCCCGGTGCCCGAAACCTGCCGCTATTCAGCGATGAGCAGCGGGCGGAGGTGGGAACGAGCTACAAGCAGCAGGGCCGACAAGCCGCGATCCAACTCGGTCTGAGCCATGTGGGTCCGAAGCTGGCGAGCCTCGGCGAGCAACTCCGTCAGTGGAGTGAGCAGGCTCCGGCTATCCCCCTACGGATTCACTGCTGGCGCGGAGGGATGCGCTCCGCCAGTGTGGCCTGGCTGGCGGAAACCCTGGAGCTGCCCAGCGTGCTGCTGGAGGGGGGATACAAGCACTACCGCCGCTGGGTGCTGGCGCTGATGGAGGACCCCTGGCCGCTGCGGCTGCTGGGGGGGCGCACCGGCACAGGAAAAACCGACCTCCTGCAGGCCCTTGGCAGCCGGGGAGTGGCCGTGATTGATCTCGAGGGGCTGGCGCACCACCGCGGCAGCAGCTTCGGCAACCTGGGCATGCCCCCCCAGCCCAGCAGCGAGCACTACGAAAACAAGATCGCCGCGGAGCTGAGTCAGCTGCGGAGTGCTCCAGAGATCTGGCTGGAAGCTGAAAGTGCCCAGGTGGGGCGCTGCCGGATCCCCGCTGGCCTCTGGCGCCAGATGCAAGCAGCACCGTTGCTGGAAATCAGCCGCCCGATTGAGCAACGCCTTGACCAGCTGGTGGCTGTCTACGGGAGTCAGGATCCAGGGGCTTTGGCGGAGGCCACCCAGCGCATCGCCCGGCGACTAGGGCCCCAGCGCACCAAGGCAGCGCTGGAGGCCATCGCCCTCGCCGACTGGCGCGGCGCTTGTGCGCAGATGCTGGATTACTACGACCGCTGCTACGACCACGAGTTACAGCGGCAGGGCTTGTTGGGACAGGAGGAGCTGGGGCAGATGTCTGCGGCTGAGGCCGCCGATCACCTGATCAGCCGCCAGCGCTTCCTTCAGATGGCCGAAACGGGATCTCTAGGATCATCCTTTCCATGAACGGGCGATGGCCGCGATCCAGTTCTTCCCCGGTGTCGATGAGCCCGTCGTTCCCGACATCCGCATGACCCGCTCCCGCGATGGGCGCACCGGCCAGGCGATTTTCGTGTTCGATCAGCCCCAGGCCCTCTCACCCGAAAGCATGGCGGACATCGGCGGCATGTACATGCTCGATGAAGAGGGTCAGATGGTGACCCGCGATGTGAACGCCAAATTCGTCAACGGCAAGCCGGCGGCTCTCGAGGCGACCTACACCTGGAAAACCACGGAAGACTTCGAGCGCTTCATGCGCTTTGCCGAGCGCTACGCCCAAGCCAATGGCCTCGGCTTTGAGCAAAACAAGGAAGACAACGCCGAGACTGACGCCGAAGGCTGAACGCCGCTAAAAAGGCCCGAGTCAGGCAACGTCAGTGAAATTCGGCCAGTGGCTCGGATTGATCGCCACAGCAGCAGCCCTTCTGCTGTTGTGGAACTTCCGAGATGTTCTGCTGTTGCTGTTTGCGGCGGTCGTGCTGGCCATGGCCCTGTGCACGCTCGTTGGCGTCGTGCAAACCCGCCTCGGCTGCAAGCGCCCCCTGGCTCTGGTGGCCAGCTTGATGGGTCTGCTGGGCCTGGTGGTGGTCGCCGTGGCTGTGGTGGTGCCACCCTTCATCTCCCAGTTCCAGGAGCTGCTGCGCCAGATCCCCGCAGCGCTCGCGCTGGCGACCCAGATGCTGCGGCAGGGGCTGGATCAGAGCTCCCAGATGCTCTACGGCAAGGAAGCCCTGCAATGGCTGCAGCAGAGCTGGCACTCCCAAGGCACGGGCGGCCTGGATCCGACGACCGGCGTGCTTCGGCTGTTGGGCATCGCGGGAAACCTGGGCAGCGGATTGCTGGAGCTGCTGTTCGTGCTGGCGGTGAGCGTGATGATCGCGATCCAGCCGATCGCCTACCGCGAGGTGGCGGTGCTGCTGCTGCCATCGTTCTATCGCCGTCGCTTTCGGCAGGTGCTGCTGCTCTGCGGTGAGGCCTTGAGCAGCTGGATGGCCGGGGTGTTGATCAGCTCCCTGTTCGTTGGGGTCCTGGCGGGGATTGGCCTGTCTCTGCTGGGGGTGAAGCTGGTGGCCGCCAATGCGCTGCTGGCCGGTCTGCTCAATGTGATCCCGAACGTGGGTCCCACCTTGAGCACCGTGTTCCCTCTATCGGTGGCGCTTCTCGACTCTCCCTACAAAGCGCTGGGTGTCTTGGCGCTCTACGTGGTGGTTCAGCACCTCGAGAGCTACCTGATCACCCCTTCGGTGATGCATCACCAGGTCAAGTTGCTCCCGGGGCTCACCCTGATGGCGCAGTTCCTGTTCACCGTGGTATTCGGGCCGCTCGGGCTGCTGCTGGCGCTGCCCCTGGCGGTATGTCTGCAGGTGCTGGTGCGGGAAATCCTGATCCGTGATGTGCTCGACCGCTGGCGCCGCCCCAGAACTGCCCTGCCATGACCCTGCGAAGCCTTCTCGCCCTGCTCTCTCTGGTGGTGGTCGGGCTGCTGGCCTGGGAACTGCGTTGGGTGCTGCTGGTGCTCTTCGGAGCGGTGGTCTTGGCTGTGGCCCTGGATGTGCCCGTGAGCTGGCTGCGGCGGATTGTGCGTCTCAATCGCCCCATGGCGCTGCTGGTGGTCGTTCTGCTGATCGCAGTGCTCGGTTGGCAGCTGGGACAGCTCCTGTTGCCGGAACTGCTGGAGCAGCTCAACCAGCTCAGCCAGCTGATCCCTGCGGTGGTGACACGGCTGAGCGAGTTGATCGGCGGCATCGCCGGCCTGAACAACCTTGAGCGGCAACTGGCTCCGTTGCTCACCCTCGACAGGCTTCAGCCCCTGGGCAGTCAACTGCTGGGGGTCGCGGGCGGTGCGGCCAGCGGCACGATCTTGCTGCTGTTGATGGCGTTGCTGGCGCTGCTGCTGGCCCTTGACCCCCGCAGTCATCAGCGCCTGCTGCTGTCGATCACCCCCGCCCATTTCCGTCCGCTGGCTCAAGAGTTGATGGGCGACTGTCGTCAGGCTCTCGGGGGCTGGTTGGCAGGAATGACCATCTCAGCCGCCTTGGTGTTTGTGCTCACCTGGGCGGGACTGGCTGCCCTGAAGGTGCCCCTGGCACTGCTGAGTGGGCTGATCTGCGGGCTGCTTACCTTTGTGCCCACAATCGGTCCCACCCTCGCGACCCTGCTACCGGTGGCGGTGGCGCTGTTGATCTCCCCGAGCCTGGCCGTGCAGGTGATCGTGCTGCGGCTGGTGCTGCAGAACGGGGAAGCCTTCCTGCTCACGCCCCTGCTACTGAGCCGCACCGTGAACCTGCTCCCCACCGTGGCCCTGATGGCTCAATTGAGCCTTGGGGCACTCCTGGGATTGCCGGGTGTCCTGCTAGCGTTGCCGTTGGTGGTGGTGCTGCAGGTGCTTTCCCAGCGGGTGCTGGTGGAGCAGATCATGGATCGCTGGCTCTAGCGCCTTAGCAGGGCTGGGGTCAGCAGCAACACCGCGACCGCCAGCGGGTGATGCAAAGGAATCATTGAGAGGCTGGTCCAGGTGAAGTGATCTGCCAGCAGTTGCAGCTCTGCGCGCAGATCCCAGAGGGCCAGGACCGCAAGCAACAGGGGCACCCCACGATCCGCAACGGCGGTGGCGCCCGTGCGGATCGGAAATCTCATCGACGTGCCAACAGGGGCAACAAGGTTGGAGCAATGCCGATGCTCGACCAGCTGCCCACGGCAATACCCACGGTGAGGGCCACGGCGAACCAGAACAGGCTGCCGCCGCCAAACAGCAATAGGGCAAGCAACGGCAGCAGGGTGGTGAGGGAGGTGTAGAGGGAGCGGGTGAGGGTGGCATCCACGGCCACATCCACCTGATCGCTGAGGCTCATCCCCTGTAACGCGCGTTTTTGCTCACGAATCCGATCGAAGATCACCACGGTGTCATTCACCGAGTAACCGGCCACGGTGATCAGAGCAACAGCGAAGAGAGAATCCACCTCGATACCGCGCAGCAGCCCCAGCCAGGCGAACACCCCACAGGTGATCAGCACGTCGTGGGCCAGGCAGAGCAGTGCTAGGCCAGCGTAGATGCCGTCGTAGCGAAAGCTGATGTAGACAGCGATCGCCGCAAAACTCACCAGCAGTGACACCAAGCTGCCCTTGAGCAGCTGGCTGCCGAGGGTGGGGCCGATGGTGTTGACCGAAAGCTGCTGGGGGTTGACCTTGCCGATCAGCGGTTCAAGCCCCTCGAGGAGGACCTGGGTCTGCTCAGGCTCCAGATCAGGCAGGCGCAGATCCACCGAGCGGCCGCGATCCAACACCTGGACCCCCGCATTGCCGAGGCGTGGGGCAGCCTGGCCATCACTCTCCGGCAAGGTCAGGGCGTCTAACTGCTTCTGAACCGCCTCTGCATTGAGCGCGCTGCAGGATTCTGGGGCGCAACTGCGCTCAATCTGGATCTGGGTTCCGCCGGTGAAGTCGAGACCGGGGCGCAGGGGAGCTGCGATCTGGGGATTGCTCCAGCAGAGGGCCATGCCCACAACGCTGAGCAACACCGCCAACCCGGAAATCAGCCAGCCCTGGCGGCGAATCCGGCTGATGCGGAAGCCCAGCCTCAGATCGGAAGTGGAAACAGACATTCAGGCAGCACCCCCAGGCAGTTGTGAGGCGGGCAGGAAGTAAGTGGGGCGCCGCAGGCCGGAGTAGCCCATCAACAGGCGCAGCAGGCTTCGGGTGCAGGTGAGAGCCGTGAACAGGCTCAACAGCAGACCGAGACCGAGGGTGACCGCGAATCCCTTGATCAGGCCCGTTCCCAAGGCGAACAGGGCGGCGCAGCTGATCAGGCCGGTGACATGGCCATCAAGGATGGAGGAGAAGGCCAGGGAGAAGCCCGAGTCAATCGAGCGGATCAGGGTATTGCCACCCCTGAGCTCCTCCTTGACGCGCTCAAAGATCAGCACGTTGGCATCAACGGCGATGCCGATCGAAAGAATGAAACCAGCAATGCCGGGCAGGGTCAGGGTGACCGGGATCAGGGCATAAAGCGCCAGGTTGAACAGGGAATAGAGGGCCAAAGCCACCACGGCCACCGCACCGGGAAGGCGGTAGACCACCACCATGAACACCGCCACCAGGGCAAGACCGAACAGGGCGGCCTGAAGACTGCGCTGCACGTTCTCGGTACCCAGCGTGGCGCCGATGGTGCGCTGCTCAATCACTTGAACCGGCAGAGGCAGGGAGCCACCACGCAGTTGCACCTCCAGATCGCGGGCTTCTTCCGCCGTGAAATTGCCCGTGATGCTGGCGGCGCCACCACTAATCCCCGCGGGCTTGAACTCGGGGCCCACGCTGGCTTCGCTGATGGAGCGTCCATCCAGCACGATCCCCAACAGCTGAGGGGTGCCGGCAATGCTCTTGGTCAAGGCGGCGAACTTGCGGCCGCCCTCAGTACTGAAGCTCAGGGTGACATCCCAGGCGTTGCCGGTGTCCTGTTGGCGCCGACCCGCCCCGGTGAGGTCCTTACCGGTGAGCTCAGCAGGTTCGTAGAGGGCGACGATCCTGGTGTTGACCTCGGCGAGCAGCGCCTCCAGTTGCTCGCTCTCACTGCTGCCGACCGGCACGGTGACACCGAGCTCCCGCAGCAGCTGGGCCAGTTCCTCGGCCTTCAACGAGGGCTCACCGGCCTTCTCGGTTCCAACCGCCTTCTGCCGATCGAGCACATCCTTGGCCTGCCGCTTGAGCTTCAACAGCCCAGACATCTCACGCTCGGTGCCCGGCTTCTGGCCACGGAACTCCAGCAGCGCAGTGGTGCCGAGCACCTTGGCGGCGCGACTTGGATCCTGCTCACCCGGTAACTGGAGCAGCAACTGGTCGTCGCCGATGGTCTGCAGGGTGGACTCACTCACCCCGAGACCATTGATGCGGCGATCGAGCACATCCTTAACGGCTTCCAGCTGTTCGCTCTGAACCCGTTTGATCGCACCGACCGGCATCACCTGCAGGGTGAGCTGGCTACCGCCGCGCAGATCAAGACCGAGCTGCAGCGGGAAGCTGGCCAGCACCGCAGCGGCGGCGAAGGCCAGGGCCAGAATCAGGGCAAGCCACCCCTGTTGACGCGCCATCAGACCTGGCCAGCCTTGAGAGCCTTGGCGGCCTCAACAATTTGATGGGGCTGAATGATCGTCAGGTTCTCGAGGGTGCCGTTGTAGGGCGTCGGAATGTCCTGGGAGGACAGACGCACCGGACGGCAGTCGAGATCGTCGAAACACTGCTCGGTGATCAGGGCGATCAGCTCGGCGCCGATGCCTCCGGTCTTCATGCACTCCTCCACCACCAGCACCTTGTGGGTCTTGCGGATGGAACGGGAGATCGTCTCCATATCGAAGGGCTTGAGGCTGATCAGATCGATCAACTCCACGCTCACGCCGTCTTTTTCCAGCTGCTCCACCGCCTTGAGGCAGTGGTGGCGCATGCGCGAATAGGTCAGGATCGTGACATCGCTGCCCTCCTGCACCAGATCCGCCTGATCGAGGGCACAGGTGTAGTCGCCGCTGGGGATCTCCTCGCTGAGGTTGTAGAGCAGTACATGCTCGAAGAAGAGCACCGGGTTGTTGTCACGGATGGCGGCCTTCATCAGGCCCTTGGCATTGGTGGGGGTGCTGACCGCCACGATCTTGATGCCGGGCACGGCGTGGAAGTAGGCCTCGAGGCGCTGGCTGTGCTCGGCGCCGAGCTGACGGCCCACACCGCCGGGACCGCGCACCACAGCAGGGATGGTGAAGTTGCCGCCACTGGTGTAACGGAGCATCCCCATGTTGTTGGAGATCTGGTTGAAGGCCAGGAGCAGGAAGCCCATGTTCATGCCCTCGACGATCGGCCTCAGACCGGTCATCGCGGCGCCCACGGCCATGCCGGTGAAGGCGTTTTCGGCAATCGGGGTATCCAGCACCCGCAGCTCGCCGTACTTGTCGTAGAGGTCCTTGGTGACTTTGTAGGAACCGCCGTACTGGCCAACGTCCTCACCCATCACACAGACATGGGGGTCGCGAGCCATCTCTTCGTCGATGGCCTCTCGCAGGGCGTTGAAGAGAAGGGTCTCTGCCACGGTTGAAAAGCGGTTCCGGCACTGGACCGGGGTGGGGCCAACTTATCTCAGCCGCCCGCAGCAAAGGTCGCCAACAACAGCACCGACAACAGCATTCCTGGCGAAAGCAGCAGCACCAGCAGCTGCAGGTCGTGGCCCGTCATGGCAGAGAAGTCAGCCCGTATGCGCACGCTAGGGGGTTTCTTCGGCCTGGTTCCAACCCGGTAAGAGGCTGCGGATAAATGTCAGAAACAGACCCAAGCCCACGAAGGCGAAGGTGAACGTGGCCAAAAAGCTCATGCCCACGATCAGGGTCTTCATGAACACGGCAATGCTCTGGGCGAAGCGGGCGTCGTAGTGGGGCGGGTGCTCGGCGTAGTAGCCGACCACACGGCTGGAGAGCTGCAGCGCCAGCCAGCCCATCCCAAAGCTGGTGAGCGAACCGCTCAAAAAGCTCAACGGCCCCTTGCGCTGCCGCACCGGTTGCCCTGTCGCCTGCTCGGTTGTTGGAGATGGGCTGGAGTTCGGCTGCGAACTGGTTTCGCTCACGGCGCGCTGCTGAGGGCGTTCAGACCAGGGTCGCACCGGAACCGGTGCAGCGGCAGACCCAGGCCTCAAAGCCAGCCTGCTGCAGCGATGAGGCCAGATCGGCGCGGGCCTGCTCCGCCAGGCTGCGATCGGGGAAGAGGGCAAACAGGCTCGGGCCCGATCCGCTCATCGCGACGGCCACGGCTCCCTGCGCCCGGCGCAGCAGCTCCAAACCGGCCCGCACGCTCTCCACCTCCGGCTCGACCACCTGCTGCAGGTCGTTGCGGATGGCGGGAAGGCTGAGCTCGCCGCGCAGAGCCGCCAGCAACGGCCCCTGCCGCAGCAGCTGCCGGCGCTGTTCGAAGTCGCTCTCCTGCTCGAGGTAGAAGTCGCCCCGCTGCTCGCGGCAGCGCCCGTAGGCCCAAGGGGTCGACACGCTGGCCTCGGGGTGCTTGATCAGCAGCACGGCCAAAGCCGGTGGCTGCTCGAGGGGCATCGGCTCCAGCTGCTCGCCCCGGCCAAAGCAAAGCTGGGTGCCTCCATCGATGCAGAAGGGCATATCGGAACCGAGCTCCGCCGCCATCGCCAACAGCTGATCACGGCTGAAGCCGCAACCCCACAGGGCATTAAGGCCCACCAGAGCCGCTGCTCCATTGCTGGAGCCGCCCGCCAGCCCCGCACCGATGGGGATGCGCTTGCTGAGCTCCATCGCCACCCCCAGCTCCGGCAGGCCCACCCGGGCCTTGAGGAGTTCCGCCGCCTTCACGATCAGGTTGCCGCCGTCGGTCGGCAGATCGGAGCGATCGCAGCGCAGGCTCACCGCTCCATCAGCCGTGGGCCTGAGGCGCAGCGTGTCCACCAGATCGAGGGTCTGCATGACCATCGCCAGCTCGTGGAAGCCATCGGAACGCAGGCCGAGCACCTCCAGGTGCAGGTTGATCTTGGCGGGGGCGCTGACCAGCAGCTCAGCCATGGGGGAGGAATTGCTCAAGCGTTGAGCTGATTCAAGCCCGCCGCCAAACGCACCCAATGGGCAGGCGAGACCTCCTGCGGTCTTTGCTGCAGGGCGACCTCCGCCGCCTCGACCCAAGCCTGAAGAGCCTCTGCTGGCAACAGACCTGAGAGGGTGTTGCGCAGCATCTTGCGGCGGGCCGCAAAACAGCGGCGCAGCAGCATCTCCACCGTTCTGGCCAGGGCCGGATCCAGTCGCTGATCGGCGGGCAGGGGATCGAGGGCCACCACTTCACTCATCACCTTCGGGGGCGGCTGAAAGCAGCGGGGCGGCACCGGGCACACCGTGCTGCAGCGGGCCAACAGCTGCATCCGCACACTCAACGCGGAAAAGGCGCTGCTGCCGGGACGGGCGCGAATGCGCTCCCCCACCTCCTGCTGCACCAGCAACACCAGGCGCCGATAGGGCCGCTCCACCGGCCGATCCAAGCGACCCACCAGGCGCTCCAGCAGTGGCCCTGTGATGTTGTACGGGATGTTCGCCACCACCGTGCTCGCCCCCGGCAACTCCACCGCCAGCACATCCCCCTCTGTGAGCTCAAAGCGCGAATCGGCGCCAAAGCGCTCCCGCAAACCCACCACCAGATCCCGATCCAGCTCCACCGCCCTCACCGCCGCCGCCGGGGAAGCCAACAACTGTTCAGTGAGGGCTCCACGCCCCGGCCCCACCTCCAGAACCGTGTCGTTGGCGTTGAGCTCCGCCGCCTCCAGGATCTGCCGCAAGACAGACTGATCCGTGAGCCAGTGCTGGCCAAAGCGTTTACGAGCGCGATGGGCCGCGAAGGACATGAACCATGCAGGAGGGCCACCTCCCACATTGCTCCTTCAGCACGAGTCTGCTGAAAACCAGCGCCCCTATCACCAGGCCGCTTAAACCCAAGGGATCCAACGCACCGGAGCACGGCTCGGCGGTAAGGGCACCAGGGCGCAGACCCATTCCCAGCGGCAGTGCCCGTAAGCCGGATGCTCACTGATCCAGAGATCAAGACTGTGGGCCAGACGCTGGCGCTTGGCGCCCCGCAAAGCGGCCGCCCCCCAGCCATCGGGTCCGCGGCGGCGGCGACCCTTGACCTCCACCAGCAGCAAACGCTGGGGCTTGTGGAGAAGCAAATCAATCTCACCCCAACGGCAAGCCCAGCGCTGTTCCAGCACTTGCCAACCGGCCTGGAGCAACAGGCGCAGGGCCCGTTGTTCAGCCCACTGCCCCGCGCGCTGCTGAGGGGTTCGTCGCATGGCCGCAGGCCTCAATCCACCCCTTGAGGATTCCCGGCGGGGCTCAGCCTGGAAGTTGCCCGCGCAGGGCCCTGAGGCAGTACTTGCAGCCTCCGGTCGTGACCAGGTGGCGTTCTGGGGTGATCGAGATCAGGCGCACCGGATGTTCTTTGCAGCGGATCTTGATCGGCGTCTTGAAACTCTTGTAGAGGATCTCGCTGTAGTCGTAGCGCTCACCAAAGCGAGCCCGGGCACGGGCCAGAAAAGTCTCGCGATCGATCGGATTCGCCATGACGCATGGTCGCGTTCGACGCTGGACAACGGAGGCACGAGCTCCGCGAGGGTAAAAGACCACCCTTCTCCAGGCGGTAGCAAGGCATGCCAAGAGCAGATGCTGCCTAGGGTTACCTCACCCCCTACGCCGCAACGATGCGCCGCTCGATCTCACCCCTGGTGCGCTCCTTGAGCCGAGCCCTGTGCAGCGTGCTCGCCCTCCTGGCCCTCACGCTGCTGCTGCCGCTGCAGCCGGCCCAGGCGGCTATGGACTACGCCAAACAGGTGCTGATCGGCCATGACTTCGCTGGTGTCGACCTGCGGGGGGCCACCTTCAATCTCACCAACCTGCGGGAAGCCGATTTCCATGGTTCTGACCTACGGGGGGCCAGCCTGTTCGGCGCCAAGCTGCAGGACGCGGATCTCTCCGGGGCCGACCTCACCGACGCCACCCTCGACTCAGCGGTGCTCGACGGCACCGACCTGCGCAATGCGGTGCTGGAGAACGCCTTCGCCTTCAACACCCGCTTCAACAATGTGCTGATTGACGGGGCTGATTTCACCAACGTGCCCTTCCGCGGTGATGTGCTCAAGGCGCTCTGCGCCAGCGCCAGTGGCACCAATCCGGTGACCGGTCGCAGCACCAAGGACACGCTGGAGTGCAGCTGAGGAGAACGCCACGATGAGCTTTGACGCCCGCAGCCTCGAGCGACTGCAGCAGCTGGGCCGCACCCTGCCCAAACCGCTGCCCAAACCCGAAACCCAAACGGATCCAGAGGGCCATCGAGGTGGAGCCAAACGCCACCGCGTTGAAACCGAAACGGACCCTCAGGCGCTGTTCGGCGAACTGATCAAGGCGAGTGAAGACGGCACGATCCCGCCTCACCTGCTGGATCGGCTACGCCAGGCCGAACGGGATCAGGAACGCAAGCGACAGAGCGCCCAACGCCAAGACCTGGAGACCCTGCAAACACAGGTCAATGCAGGGGCAGGCAGCAGCCCTGCACGTGCACGCCAGGAGGTGTTGCGACCGAATCAACAGCGCCGCAAACCGAGCAACGACGAAGAGCAGGAGCTGTACGTGGCCTTTCAACAACTGCTGCTGGAAGGCGACGACGACTGAACACAGGCAGGCTTAGTACAGATCTACTACTCTGGTGGCATGAACTGGCCGGCCGAGTCACGCCCTTGTCCCCTGCGCGCCCCGCGCCTCCCGCTGCCACTGCCCCTCGCCAGTGACACGGTGGCCGCTGGCTTTCCCAGTCCGGCTGACGACTACATCGATGTGGGGATCGACCTCAATGAGGTTCTGATTCGCCACCCCAGCAGCACCTTCTTTCTTCGGGTCAGCGGAGACTCGATGACCGGAGCCGGCATTCACCACGGTGATCTGCTGGTGGTGGACCGCAGCCTCGAAGCCCGGCCCGGCCAGATCGTGGTGGCCGTGCTCGACGGCGCCTTCACCCTGAAACAACTGGTCCGCCATCAGGGCCGGCTGCGGCTGGAGGCTGCCAACAGCGCCTATCCAGCCTTAGAGCTGCATCAATGCGGTGATGTGCAGATCTGGGGTGTCGCCATTCATGTGATCCACCCGCTCGGGCGCCATGGCTGAGGCCCTCGCCCTGATCGATGCCAACAACTTCTACGCCAGTTGTGAGCAGGCCCTGGATCCAGCGTTGCTGGGCAAACCCGTGGTGGTGCTCTCCAACAACGACGGCTGCGTGGTGTCGCGCAGCAGCGAAGCGCGGCAGCTGGGCATTGGCATGGGCAAGCCCTACTTCCAGATCGCCGAGCAACTGGAACGACACGGCGTGGTAGTGCGCAGTTCCAACTACGCCCTCTACGGCGACATGAGTCAACGGCTGATGAGCAGTCTCGAGCCCTTCGTCTCCGAATTGGAGGTGTATTCAATCGACGAGGCCTTCGTGCGGTTGCCGAGAACAGGCCATGGCGACCTGAGTGACTGGGCCAGCGAGCTGCGCAGCCGCATTCGCCACAACCTCGGCCTTCCGATTGCCATTGGGCTCGCCAGCAGCAAGGTGCTGGCCAAGCTGGCGAACCACACTGCGAAAGGCGATCACCGCCATGCCGGAGTCTTCGACCTGACGCGCTACAGCAACCACGATCCCTGGCTCGAACGCACCCCCGTTGAGGAGGTGTGGGGCGTGGGTCGACGTCTGAGCCGCTGGTGCCACATGCGGGGCATCCGCAACGCACTCCAGCTGCGGGACATGGCCAGTGGAGAACTGAAAGCCAAGGCCGGGGTGGTGGGGCTGCGCCTGCAGCTGGAACTGCAGGGCGTGAGCTGCCTACCCCTCGACGACAGTCCAAGCGCCAAACAGGAAACCTGTGTGAGCCGGAGCTTCAGCCGAGCGGTCTGCAGCGAACAGGAGCTGCGCGAGGCGGTGGCGAGCTACGTGAGCCGGGCCGCTGAAAAACTGAGGCGGCAACGGCAACGGGCCGGACGCCTCACGGTGTTTGCCCGCACCAGTCCCTTCAGTGCGGGGTTTTACAGCCAAGCCGCCAGCAGCACCCTCACCCTCGCCAGCAACGACACCGCCGTGTTGCTGCAGGCCGCCCTGCGGTTGGTACCGCGGATCTACCGGCCCCACAAACGCTTTGCCAAGGCCGGCGTGCTGCTGCAGGAGCTGCAGCCGGAAAACCAACTGCAGTGGCACCTGCTCAGCCAGCTCAGCAGTGAAGACCTGCAGCGCCGGGAGGCCTTGATGCAGAGCATCGACCGCCTGAACCACCGCTATGGCCGAGGCACTGTGCAGTGGGCCGCCTGCGGGCTGCAGCCCGCATGGATGATGCGCCGCGAACAGCTCTCCCACGCAGCGACCACACGCCTGAGCGACCTTCCCCTGGTCTGGGCCAAGGGCTGAAACAGGCTGGGTGAACGCTGATGGCGCTCAGATCTGGCCGTATTTCTGCACGCTCTGGGCCGTGCAGAACTGCTTGGCCTGCTCAATCGAATGACGCAGGTTGATGCGATCCACCACACAACCGCAGGTGTCCTGCACCATGCCCTCCGGAGGAGTTTTATTGGCCTTCTGAAAATCAGCCTTCATCGCCTTGGCGCAGCTGCTGAAAACGATCTGATCCACCATGTTCTGGGCCTGAACCGGCCGCGGCGACGCACACAGAAATGCCGCAGGAGCGGCCATGGCTAGGGCGAAAAGGACAAGCCGCATCAGACGGGAAGCGAGGCAAGCCACAACGAGATGGAACCGTCCTAACAGCGCCGGGGGGGAAGTGGGCAAAGCAACAAGTTCTGAGACATCCACGTCGCAACGGCGCAGGCAACGCTTCCTGAGGGGCTACGCGGAGAGACTTTCTTCGCTGAGGGTCTCCTCATAACTGGCACGGCGTTGTGAATCAAGATGCGCAATGTGCTTACGTTCGTTGTAGTAGAGGTCTTGAAAACGCAGCGCATCGCGGTTGAGATCAGCAAACATGCTGTCAATGCGACTCTCCATGTCAATTCCAGAATCCCCCGATGCCGCAGCGGCCGGGCTCTGGCTGTCATCGAGCAGGCGGGCAATGCAGCGCTCCAAGGTCTCCAGGCGCTGAGAGCTCCAGGCGTTCAACAGGTGACGGCAGCGCTTCACGCTGCGCTGACGCTCCAGGGCTGCGGTGGCGCCGCGCAACTGCAGGGAGGGATTCTGCAGGGAGAGTCGCTGCACATCACTGGGCTCCAGCAGCGGAGTCAGGCGGGCCAGGAGCTCCGAGGGAGCTTCGGAATCCACCAACAGCAGCTGGTCACTGAGCAGACGGGGTAAATCGAGATCCGCCAGATCAGAGCCGGGATCAACACCACGGTTGATCGCTTCCAGGCGACCGACACCGAGGTTGTCCTCCTCCAGAGCACTGATGGAGGCCCAGAGCTGACGGTGATGGGAGATGGCGAAATCGTCGAGTTCCCGGCGCCGCAATTCAGCCCGGATCAAACCGCGATGGCCCGGGCAATGGAGATAGAGCCGCAGCAGTTCCGCCTCAGCTCGCTCACGAAGGCCGGCCTCTTCCGGCTGCTCCCAGCGACGGGAGCGGCCATGCCAGCGCTGCCCCTTGACCTGCTGACGCAGGTCGTCCTCGAGCTGTAGGGCCAGCCGGGCCTGTCCGCCGCTGAGACGCTCCGCCACCTGCTGCAGGTAACGGGAGCGGACCGCACTGGCCGGCAACTTGCCCAGAAGAGCCACCAGATCGGTGACCGCCTTCTGAAACTGATCGGCCTTCGAGAGATCGCAGCCCTCGAGCACCTGCTCGATCTGCCAATCGAGCCAGAGGGGTGCCTGATCAAGAAGGGAGCGGTAATCAGCGCGGCCGTGATCTTTGAGGAATTCATCGGGATCCTTGCCACTGGGGAGGTGGAGCACCCGCAGCTCAAGCTGCCCCTGCAGGGCGAGCTGTTCCACCTCCCCAATCGCGCGCTGGGCCGCACGGACACCGGCCCCATCGGCATCAAAATTGAGGATCAAACGCTTGCCATCGCAGCAGCGGCAGAGCTGGGTGATCTGCTGACTGCTGAGGGCCGTGCCAAGGGCCGCCACCGCATTGGTGATGCCGGCGGCGTGCAGAGCAATCACGTCGAAGTAGCCCTCCACCACCACCGCGCGATCGTCTTTGCGAATGGCGTTGGCCGCTTTGTCGAGGCCAAAGAGATGCTTGCCCTTCTCAAAGACCTCCGTTTCCGGGGAGTTGAGGTATTTGGGTTCTCCACCATCAAGACTGCGGCCACCAAAGCCGATGATCCGGCCCTGGCGATCGGCAATCGGCACCATCACCCGATGGCGGAAACGGTCGTAGAAGCCATCGCCTCCTCGGCGCGGCACCACCAACCCGGCAGCCTCCAACAGCTCGGGGGCGAGCCCCTCCACTTGCTGCAGGTGGCTCAGTAAGCCATCCCAACGTTCCGGGGCATAGCCGAGGCCAAAGCTCTCGAGGGTGGCTTCCTGCAGACCTCGACTGTCCTTGAGGTAGCGCAAGGCCGCGGATCCCTCGGGACTTCGCAACTGGCTTCGGAACCAACCGGCCGCAAGGGCGAGGGCCTTGTGCAGCTGATCGCGGCGGGAGAGCTGCTGCCGCAGGCGCTCCTGCTGGGGACCCTCCAGGGTCTCCACGGGCAATTGATATTTCCGCGCCAGCTCCAGCACCACATCGCTGAAGCTCTGGCGCTGAAGCTCCATCAGGAACTTGATCGAATTGCCACCAGCGCCACAGGAGAAGCAGTAGTAGAACTGCTTGGCCGGAGACACCGTCATCGACGGAGACTTGTCGTCGTGGAAGGGGCAAATCCCGACGAATTCCCGACCTTTCTTCTTGAGCACCACGTGCTCACCCACCACATCGACGATGTCAGCGCGTTCCTTAACGGCCTCGATCGTGCGGGGATGGAGGCGGGGAACTGACACGCTCCGGTCTCAGGTGACGCTCCAGGATGGCAGGGCTGCCCTGTGGATGCTGTCCAGCACGCTGAGCTTCAGCCTGATGGGGGTTTGCGTCAAGGCCCTCGGCGGGCGACTGCCGGTGGCCGAAGTGGTGATGGCTCGCTCCGCGGTGAGCCTGGTGTTGAGCGTGGTGATGCTGCGGCAGGCGGGTTTGAACCCCTGGGGCACACGCAAAGGCTTACTCGTGTTGCGCGGGGTGATCGGCACGGGCGCCCTGTTCTGCGTGTTCGCCGCCCTGGCGGAGCTGCCCCTCGCGCCAGCGACCGTCTTGCAGTATTTGCAGCCCACGTTCACCGCGGTTCTGGCCTGGCTGCTGCTGGGGGAGAAGGTGGGAGCTGCGGTCATGGGGGCCGCGGTTCTCGGATGGCTGGCGGTGGTGGTGCTCAGCAATCCCGCAGAGTTGACTGCCCTATTGGGGCCCCTCGGCAGCGCGCTCCTGGGGCAGCAGGGCAGCGCGCTGCCCTTGAGCGGTGTGCTGCTGGCCCTAGCCGGTGCCCTGCTGTCGGCCTGTGCCTATGTGAGCGTGCGAGCCCTCGGGCGCAGTGAACATCCCCTGGTGATCGTGTTCTATTTCCCCCTGGTGGGCCTGGTGCTCACGCTGCCCTTGGTGATCGCCAATCCGATCTGGCCCACGGGCTGGGAAGCCCTGGCCCTGGTGGGAGTGGGGTTGTTCACCCAGTTGGGACAGATCGGCATCACCAACGGCTTGTTGGGGATGCCGGCGGCAAGGGCCACGGCCATGAGCTATGTGCAGGTGCCCCTCGCCGCCCTGTGGGGTTGGCTGTGGTTCCAGGAGCCCCTCGATCCCGACACCGCCACCGCAGCAACCCTGGTGTTGCTGGCGACCCTGCTGAGCCTCAGACGGTCTCGCCCTTCAGCGGCAGAGGGTCAATGAGCCAGTCCTGACTGGTGCCGTCGCCACTGCCACTGGGCCTGGCCAGACGCCAGCTCTGACCGCGTTCACCCCGCTGCAGATAGAGATCGAAGGCGCTGTCCACCCGGATCGGATCACCGGCCAGGCGCCAATCGAAACGGCCACGGAGGTGGAGCCCCTTGCTGGAGCCAATCGTCATGGCCTCCTGCGACTCCACGCGAACGCGGCTGACCTGGGGAGGGCCCGCCGCCTCCAGGGTGAGGGCATCGGCGATCGAACGCTGAGTCAGATCGATCTGGAGCGCCAGGGCTGAGAGCAGCACCTTCTGGGAGGGCTGAGCAGTACCGCAGGCACTGAGGCTGAAGGCCAGAACCACTGGAAGCAACAGGGCCAAGCCCCGCTGCACCAGCCTGAGGAGCGGTTGAACAACAACGGCCAGGGTTGTCAGACCGGGCAGCATGAGCGGCAGATAGCGTCTCCCCATGATCGGCTGGCTGCAAGGGGAACTCAGCGATCGCTGGCAACAGAACAACCGTTGCGGCCTGCTGCTCGTGTGCGCAGGGGTGGGCTATGAGGTGCAAATCCCGCGTCGCCACTGGGATCAGCTCGGCAGCCTGGGGGAAACCACAACGTTGCATGTGCATCAGCTGATCCGTGAGGACAGCTGGACGCTCTACGGCTTTCAGGCCCGTCATGAACGGGATCTGTTCCGCGAATTGGTGGCGGTTAGCGGGGTGGGCCCGCAAATGGCCCTCGGGCTCTTGGGGCAATTGAGCGGTGAAGAGCTCGTGCGGGCCATCGTTCAGGCCGACCTGCGGCTGCTCTGCCAGGCCCCTGGCGTGGGCAAACGCACAGCAGAACGCCTGTCGGTGGAGCTGCGCACCCGCCTGCAGGAGCGATACGGCGAGAGCCTGGCCCTCCTGGCGTCTGACGACCTGAACACAGCGGAGTTGGAGTCAGCCAGCGGCCAGGCCCTCGCTCAGGGAGTGCGCGAGGAGGTGCAACTCACCCTGGCGGCCCTGGGTTACGAGGCCCTGGAAATCAACCGCGCCCTCAGGGCCGTTGCCATTCAGGGGGCAGAACTGGGGGGTGATGGGGAAGCCTGGCTGCGCGAAAGCCTGCGCTGGCTGTCGAGAGAGGTGGCGTGAGGGCCCGGTGCACACGGGGCAGTAAGTTGGTTGTTTGCACCGTCAGGGCCAGACGCCGCGCATGTCGCTCGACACAACCAAGAAGCAGGAATTGATCAACGCTCACCAAACCCACGGCACCGATACCGGTTCTGTGGAAGTGCAGGTGGCGATGCTGAGCGAGCGCATCAGCAAGCTGAGTGGTCACCTGCAAGGCAACATCCACGACTTCTCCTCCCGTCAGGGCCTGCTGAAAATGATCGGCCGCCGCAAGCGTCTGCTCAGCTACCTGCGCAGCAACAGCGAGAAGCGCTACACCGATCTGATCCAGAAACTCGGCATCCGCGGCTGAAATGGCAGGGCAGGGGAAGAAGCGCGCACGTCCGTCCGGCAGCGGCGGAGGCATTGCTCCCAGTATTCCCCCCAGCCCCGGCAAGCCCAGCGGCAGTCGTTCCAAACCTCCCAACCCTCAGGCCATTCCCCCTGCTGTGGCCAACCGCATGGCTCGCAGGGTGGCGATCGCCACGGGTATTCCCACGGTGTTGGGAATGGCCAGTTTCATTGTCAGCTATCTGGTGGTCAGCCGCGGGCTGATGGACATTCCCCCCGCCGCCACCCTGGTGACGTCAGGGGGCTTTTTTCTGTTGGGGCTCCTGGGCCTCAGCTATGGCGTGCTCTCCGCCAGCTGGGAGGAGCAACCGGGCAGCCTGCTGGGTGCTGAGCAGATCGGCGTGAACATTGGTCGACTGCGCAGCTCCTTCAAGCGGCCACCAGCTTCGAGCTGAGGCGGGCACGAAAAGCCTGGGATTCCAGACTGCTGAGGGCCGCATGGCTATCGCGCACGCAGAACTGATGGCCAAGGCGCACATAGCGGATCTGGCTGTTGTGGCTGACCATCGCGACCACTGGAACACGCACACCGGCCTCATCCTTCTCGGTGCGGTGCTGGTTCAGGCATTCCCGCAATTTGTGTTGCACCGCGATGTCACTGGCCTCCTGTCCATCGAGCTCCACAAGTAGAACCTGCAGCTCATCAATCACCCGGCAGTCATCCACGATCAGCTGCACCTGCTCATCGCGGCGGTCGACAGAGGCCCAGATCAACAGACGGGCATCCACCATCAAGTGATCGGCCAGGCGTGCATAGGTCTTCGAGAAGACCACCGCTTCACAGCTCCCACCGAGATCTTCCAGCTGCAGCACGGCCATGCGATCACCCTTGCGAGTCGTCACAGGGCGCAGAGCCGCCACCAGAGCGACAACGCTGACCCGAGCCTTGTCCGCCTGGTCGTCCAGACTTCCCAGACCAATCGGGGATAACAGCTGCACCGGTTTGGTCAGTTGCTTGAGGGGATGGTCAGAGAGATAAAAACCAACCAACTCCTTCTCCAATCTGAGCTTTTCTGTTGGGGGGTAATCATTCACCGCCGCCGCCCGCGGTGCTGTGCTGAGGTCGGAGCCGGAAGCATCCGGATCGGAAGCAGCGGCCCCGGCGAGCAGATCAAACAGATTGCCCTGACCACTGGCGCGATCACGGGCACGGGAAGCGGCCCAATCGGCCACCAACTCCAAGTCAGCCATCAGCTGTGCCCGGTTGGCCTGCGGCTCAAGAGCATCGAGGGCACCGCAATGAATCAACGCCTCAATCGAGCGGCGGTTCAACGTGTTGCCGGGAATCCGATCACAGAGATCGGCGAGGGATTGGAAGGGGCCATCACTGCTGCGGGCCTCGAGCAGCACGCGTATCGCTCCCTCACCGAGATTGCGCACCGCCGATAATCCAAAGAGAATGCGATCGCCGACCGGCGTGAAATCAATTCCCGAGGCATTCACATCCGGAGGCATCACCTCAATGCCCATGGCGTTGCAATTGGAGATATAACGCTGCACCTTGTCGGTGCTGCCCGCGTTGACGGTGAGCAGAGCGGCCATGTAGGCCACGGGATAGTGGGCCTTGAGGTAGGCGGTTTGGTAGGTCACCGCGCCATAGGCGGTGGAATGGCTCTTGTTGAAGCAGTATTCGGCGAACAGCACCATCTGCTCAAACAGTGACTCAGCCACCTTCGGATCCACACCACGTTCCGTGGCCCCGCTGACGAAGAGGCTTTGGTGTTTTTCCATCTCACTCTTCTTCTTCTTACCCATCGCCCGCCGCAGCAGATCGGCCTCCCCAAGGGAATACCCCGCCAGATCCTGCGCGATGCGCATGATCTGCTCCTGGTACACCATGATCCCGTAGGTCTCCTGAAGGATCGGCTCCAGTTTGGTGTGGGCGAAATCAATCGCCTCACGCCCATGTTTGCGGTTGATGAACTTGGGAATCAATCCGGCATCGAGAGGCCCCGGCCGGTAGAGCGCCAGGATCGAAGAGATGTCTTCCAGAGAGGAGGGTTTGAGGTCACGCACGATCTGGCGCATGCCGCTGGATTCCAGCTGGAAAATGCCTTCGAGATCACCACGGGCTAGGAGGCCGTAGGTGCCTGGATCATCGAGGGGCAGGGCATCGGGATCGACCTTCTCGCCGGTGCTCTGCTCTACCAGATCGATCGTTTTGTCGATCATGGTGAGGTTTTTGAGACCCAGGAAGTCCATCTTCAGGAGACCCATCGACTCCACATCTTCCATGAAGTATTGGGTGATCACCTGGCCGTCGTTGTTGCGCTGAAGCGGAACCACTTCATCGAGGGGATCGGCGGCAATCACAACCCCGGCGGCATGCACACCAAAGGTCTTGTTGGTGCCTTCGATCCGCATCGCCATGTCAACCCAACGCTTGACCAGCGGATCGTTCTGATATTTCTCGCGAAACTCCGGCGCTGGAGACTCGTCGCCGATCATCTCCTTGAGTTTGGCCGGCTTGCCACGCACCACGGGGATCAACTTCGCCAGACGATCGGCATCGCCATAGGGGATGTCGAGCACACGAGCCACATCCTTCAAAACCGCCTTGGAGGTCATGCGGTTAAAGGTGATGATCTGGGCCACCTTGTCTTCGCCATAGCGTTGGGTGACGTAGTCGATCACCTCACCACGGCGCTCAATGCAGAAGTCGGTGTCGATATCAGGCATCGACTTGCGCTCGGGATTGAGGAAGCGCTCAAACAGCAATCCGTTAGTGACCGGATCGATATTGGTGATTCCAAGGGCGTAGGCCACAAGGGATCCAGCAGCCGAACCGCGACCAGGCCCCACAGGGATACCGTTCTCACGGGCAAAGCGGATGTAATCCCACACCACCAGGAAATAGGTGGGAAAGCCCATCTGCTCCATCACCTGGAGCTCGAAGGCAAGCCGCTCTCCATAGAGCGCATCGAAGGCAGCTCCATCCGGCAAGCCGAGCCGATGACGCAATCCCTGCTCACTCACCTCCCGCAGGTAGCTGACGGGCGTGTGTCCGTCGGGAATCGGGAAGCGGGGCATCTGATAGCGCCCGAGAATGTCGTAGTCCTCAACCTTCTCCGCCACTAGGGCCGTATTGGCGACCGCCTGAGCCACCACGTCGGGCTCGAGGTGATCGGCAAACAGGGCGAGCATCTCCTGCTCGCCTTTGATGAATTCGGTGCCGGTGTAGCGGAGACGTTTCTCGTCGCTCACCAACTTGCCGGTGAGCACGCAGAGCAGGGCGTCGTGGGCCTCGGCATCGTTGCTGGTGAGGTAGTGGGCGTCATTGGTGGCCACCAGCGGGATCCCCAGCTCCTGGGAAATGCGCACCATCTCCACATTGACGATCCGATCTTCAGGTGACCCGTGGTCCTGAATTTCGAGATAGAAGTCATCCCCGAAGACGCCCTGATACCAGCGGGCCACATCCCTCGCCACATCAGGGCGGTTGCGCAGGATCGCCTGGGGAATCTCTCCACCCAGGCAGGCGGTGGCAATGATCAAGCCCTCGCGATGGGCCTGAAGGGTGGGTTTGTCGATACAGGCCCGTGAAAAGATGCCGCGACCGCGCATGCCGCGCAGGTGGCTGATGCTCGTGAGCTTGACCAGGTTGCGGTAGCCGACTGCGTTCTTGGCCAGCACCACCAGGTGATAACGACGCTCCTTCTTGGGTGGGTTCGGGTCATCAAGGGAGCCATTGATGACATACATCTCGTTGCCGATGATCGGCTTGACCGAGGTGCCTTTGCAGAGCTTGAGCAGCTCAATGGCGCCATACATCACCCCGTGGTCCGTCAGGGCGATGGCAGGCATGCCGAGCTCTTCGGCCCGCTTCACCATGTCCGGCAGCTGACTGGCCCCATCCAGGAGGCTGTAGTCGCTGTGGTTATGGAGGGGAACGAAGGGCAACGGCTGGAGCGCATCAAGCGCAGAGATGCTGCCAGGCTAAGCGGGAGACCCCATATTCAGGGCAACCGCAGCCTGAACCGGGGAGAACAGCACCACCAGTGGAGCCATCGCCCTCCTGATCCGTTCAGGGCACGAGAGCAGCCTGCGGCCGCGTCTCCATCACCCGTGCTGCCTGTTCGTAGTGGTACGCCACCTGCAGCAACCGCTCCTCCTCGAGAACACCGGTGATCAGCTGAACACCGATCGGCAAGCCGGACCCATCGAAGCCGCAAGGGAGACTGATGGCCGGCAGGCCAGCCATGTTGGCGGGAATGGTGAGCAGGTCAGCCAGATACATCGCCAACGGGTCCTCGCTGTGGGCACCAAAGCCGAAGGCGGTGGTGGGCGAGGTGGGGGTCAGCAGCACATCCACGGAGCCGAAGGCGCGATCAAAGTCGCGCCGAATCAGCGTGCGAACCTGCTGCGCTTTCTTGTAATACGCATCGACATAACCCGCGGAGAGGGCGTAGGTGCCGATCAGGATGCGGCGCTTGACCTCATCGCCAAAACCTTCGGCTCGGCTGCGGGCGGTCATCTCCGCAAGGCTGTTGGCCTCATCGGCACGGAAGCCATATTTGACGCCGTCGTAGCGGGCAAGATTGGCGGATGCCTCCGATGGGGCAATCACGTAATAGGTGGCGATGCCGTCGTTAAAACGGGGGCAGCTGACATCCACCAGCTCACAGCCAAGGGCCTGAAGCTGATGGGCCGCTGCCATCACTGAGGCTTTCACCTCAGGCGACAACCCTTCCGCCTCAAAGCACTCCCGCACAAGACCCACCCGCAAACCCGCCACCGGCTGAGTCAGGGCGGCGCGGTAGTCAGGAACAGGAGCCCTGAGGCAGGTGGAATCGCGGGGATCCTCTCCGGCGATCACCTGCAGCAGCTCGGCGGCATCGGCGACGCTGGTGGTGAAGGGGCCCACTTGATCCAGGGAGCTAGCAAAGGCCACCAAGCCGTAGCGGCTGACCCGTCCATAGGTGGGCTTGAGCCCAACCACTCCACAGAAGGCAGCAGGCTGCCGGATCGAACCACCTGTGTCGGAGCCGAGGGAGGCCATGCACTCCCCAGCGGCGACAGCGGCGGCACTTCCACCGGAACTGCCTCCGGGAACCTTCTCGGTATTCCAGGGGTTGCGGCTGGGTCCGAAGGCCGAGGTTTCTGTGGAGCTGCCCATGGCGAACTCATCGAGGTTGGTCTTGCCCAGCAAGACCGCCCCCGACTGCCAGAGCCGATCGGTGACCGTGGATTCGTAGGGAGGAACGAAATTCTCCAGCATCCGGCTGGAGCAGGTGGTGCGGATGCCCCGGGTGCAGAGGTTGTCTTTGATCGCCAGTGGCACCCCCGCCAAGGGAGGCAACGCCGCACCGGAGGCTCTCAGAGCGTCAATGCGATCGGCATCGGCACGGGCGCGCTCGACCGTGATCTCGGTGAAGGCATGAACGCCGGGTTCGACCGCCTCGATGCGACTGAGGTGATGGTCCGTGAGCTCCCGGGCGGACACGTCGCCGCTGTTGAGCTGCTCACGCCACTCGGCGATGCCCATCAAACCCAGACCACTAGCAAGGCTCGACGCTATCAGTCAGACCTGGCTGGGGGCGTCAGGATCCAGCCGTGATCGTCAGCGGCTCGCTGCGGCGAGCCCGGAGCACGGTGTGCTGAATCTCCGCTGCCCCCTCACTGCGTAAATCCGCGAGGAAGGGAAGCAGGGAGGCTTCGAGACTGCTGCGCCGCAGATAGGGCCCGAACCAGTAGGTCACATCCGGTTGCCGCGTTTCAACGCGAGCCCACCAGGCCAAACCAAACCCATTGGCAATGCTGCGCAGAGGCCGGATCAGGGGGGTCATTCGGGCTGGATGGGATGCGCCCATTGTGGCTGCGAATGCATCGTTCGCGGCACTCAGAGCTGGATGTCCGCAGAGAACGTCGTGCGGGGCTCGCTGGAAAGCCCCAGGGTGAGGGAGCTGTCTTCAGTGCTCTCCACGACGTTGTCGCTCAGCTCTGCGGCCTGCTGGGAGCCGAGCTCAGCGATCACATCGGCCACGATCTGCTCGGCCCGCTCCTGCTCATCAGCGCTAAAAGGCAGAACCGCAGCGTCGGCTGCTTCGTTCTCGAACTCGGGCAAACCGCTCTCCGCTGCCGCGTTCTCCGTGACGAGGTCAGGGGCAGGAGAGGCCTGAATCGCCGGAGGGGCGGGCATCTGAGGACGCACGATCCGCGGTGCCGGAGCCGTTCCACTGATCTGCTTCATCCAACCGCGGCGGGCCACCTCGTAGAGCACCATCGCCGTGGCCACCGAAGCATTCAGGCTCGGGGTGGCACCGCGAAGGGGAATGCGCACCAGCTGATCGCAGTGCTTGCGGGTCAGCATCGAGAGACCGGAGCCCTCCGAGCCGGTGACGATCACCAGCGGACCATCGAGATCGGCATCGCTGAGGGACACGCTGCCTTCACCGGCCAAACCGATCACCCGATACCCCTCCTGCTTGAGGGTGTCGAGCGCCCGGTTGAGGTTGACCACCCGCGCCACGGGAAGGTGCTCCAGAGCACCAGCCGCCACCTTGGCGACGGAGCCGGTGAGACCTGCGCTGCGGCGCTGCGGCAGCACCAGACCATGGGCGCCCAGGGCCTCGGCACTGCGCACAATCGCCCCGAGGTTGTGGGGATCGGTGATGCCGTCGAGGGCCATCAGCAAGGGGGGTTCGCCCAGAGCCTTGCAACCGTCAACCAGGGTGCCGAGATCGAGGGTGTCGGCGGCAGCCGCCTGCAAGACGATGCCCTGGTGCACCGCACCATCGGTCAGTTGACCGAGCCTGGCCCAGGTGACTTCCTCGACCAAAACGCCACCAGCCTTGGCCTCGCGCAGCAACTGCAGGAAACGCGGTTGAAAGCGCATCTCCGGAGTGCACCAGATGCGGTGAATCGGACGATCACTCTCCAGGGCCGCTTGGGCGGCATGGCGACCCCAGATCAGATCATCCGCTGGGGAGGCATTGAAACGCTCCGCCTCTCCGGCGGGAACTTCAACCGCGATGGGGCTACGACCCTGGGGGCGCTCGCGACGCTCATCCCGGCGATCATCACGCCACTCGTCGCGGCGATCATCACGACGGTCATCGCGGCGCAGCTCACGGCCAGGGGCGCGGTAGGGACTGCGTCCGCCAGATGGGGCCTCGAAGCGACGACCCTGGGGCCGCCCCTGGGGGCGGCCGGAGCGACGTTCAGGGCCGCTGGACCCTTCTGGCCGACGCTCAAAGCGCGGACGGCGCTCGCCTGCATCAGGACGCTCGCGCCGCTCGCGGCGCTCCTCTCCCTCCGGATTCCATTCACCGCGGGGCCTGAACGGGCGCGCACCGGATCGGGGTGCGGGCCGGCCGCCAGCGCGGCCGGCAGGCCGGTCGGAGAAACGACCACCAGAGCGCGCTGGTTGGCCGGCACCGGAGCCCTGGCGTTGGTCCTTACGACGATCAAAACGGGGGCTCATCGGTCTTCAGAAAAGGGTTATCAGTCGGCGTCCTCGAGTTCTGCCAGCAGCTGGGCAAGGCGGCTGGGGTTCTGCAGAAAGAGCCAGCCCACCATTGTCTCAAATCCCGTCGCCCGCCCATACACACCAGCCTCTCCTCGGCGCGGTCCTCGGCCGGCGCGGTTGCGTCCACGCCGCACCAGCTCCAGCTCCTCTTCCCGCAGCAGACCACGCTGCTCGAGTCGCTCAAGGGCAGCCGCCTGGGCATCGGCCCTCACATCGGCAACGACCGCACGGTGCAGGTCTGCACTGCGGCCGGGTTGCCGGCAGCGCCGCAGCCGTTGATGCAGCTCCCAGACGGCATCTCCCAGCCAGGCCAACTGGAGCGGGCCCAGCTCCCCGGGCAATCCCGGGGGCTGAAGCTGGGCCAACCAGGCCCAAGCCTCAGGCGGCGATGGATCCGAGGGCGGTGTTGAGGTCAGGCTGGAGATGGAGGAACTCCTCAAGCCTTACCAGTTTCACCGTCTGCACCACGCGGGCATTGCCCACCACCAGGAACTGGAGCTTCTGCTCGTTGCAGTGTTTGGCGAACTGCACGAGAGCCCCCAGACCGGAGGAGTCAATGAAATCGATCTTGCTGAGATCGATCACCAGAGGCTGGGGCGTACTGGTGAGGTGATCGTTGATGAAAGCGAGAAATTGCTTCTCGGAATAGGCGTCCAGCTGGCCGGTAAAGCTGAACAGCAGACAACCGTCTTGCTGTTCGAAGCCACCGCGCAGGGAGACGGTCAATCGCTGCAGATCAGTGATGGCTCCTGACCTCTGACGTCACGGGCGATCGCAGTGTAGTGACGGTTTCGGCAATGGGCAGGACCGCAACAAAGTGCGATCGATCTCCTGCAGCTCAGACGCGGCGCTCGGCCATCAGAGCGGCGAAACGACCGAAATGGTGATCGGCATCGTGGGGGCCAGGACTGGCTTCCGGGTGGTACTGCACACCGAAGATCGGCCGCTGGCGATGGGCGAACGCCGCCACGGTGCGGTCATTGAGATTGAGATGCGTGACCTCCATCTGATCGGCGGGAAGCGTGGTGGCGTCGAGGGCAAAGCCATGGTTCTGGCTGGTGATCTCCACCACGCCGGTGCTGCCGCAGGGATGGTTCAGGCCGCGATGGCCGTAGCCGAGCTTGAAGGTGCTGCCCCCCAAGGCCAGGCCGAGAATCTGGTGACCGAGGCAAATGCCGAAGAGGGGCAGCTGCTCCTGATTGACCAGGCCCTTGGCCAGGGCAATCCCACTGCTGACCGCGGCTGGATCCCCGGGACCATTGGAGAGGAACACCCCCTCTGGATCGAGGGCCAGAACCTGCTCGAGCGTGGCATCGGCCGGGAGCACAGTGACGGCACAACCGTGGGCCACAAGCCGCTCAAGGATGGCGCGCTTGATGCCGAAATCGATCGCCACGACGCGATAGGGAGCGGATGGGTTGTTCTGAAGCCTCTGGTCGAAGCCGGCAGGGCAGAGCTTGTCCCAGGTGTAGGGGGTCTCAGTGCTAACGGTCTGGGCCAGGTTGAGCCCAGCCATCGAGGGCATGGCTCGCACCTGCTCCAGGAGCTGCTGGGGGGAGGTGCCATCGGTGCTGATCGCTCCGTTGATGGCCCCTCCGTCACGCAGGTGGCGAACCAACGAGCGGGTATCCACCCCAGAGATCCCCACCACGTTGTGGCTCTGGAGCCACGACTCCAGTGTGGCTTCCATGCGCCAATTGCTGGCAACGGGCGCCAGCTGCCGTGCAATCACCCCGCGCACGTGGGGAGCATCGGCCTCCTGATCGGCCGCGTTGATGCCGGTGTTGCCCAGTTCCGGATAAGTGAAGGTGACCAACTGCCCCGCGTAGCTGGGATCGGTCATCACCTCCTGATAACCGGTCATGCCGGTGTTAAACACCACTTCACCCAGGGCGGTGCCCTTGGCGCCAAACGCTTCTCCCCGCAGCACAAGGCCATCGGCCAGCACCAGAACTGCGGCGGTCGGGATGGAGGCAGTCGTCATGGCCGCCATCATCCCGTAAGGGGTGCCTAGGGAAGGGCCGCGCGCAGGGTCTCCAGTCGCTCCCAGGCCGCTCCCGTCTCGAGCGCCTGCAGCGCCATCGGCAGGGCACTCTCCACCGAGTCACTCAGCCCTGCCGCCCAGATCACCAAAGCGGTGTTCAAGGCCACAACATCGCGCTGAGCGGCGGTGCCGCGACCCCGCAGTACTGCTTCAAGGATGCTGGCGTTGGTCTGGAGGTCACCCCCCACCAGGGCCTCCAGCGGGGCCAACTCCAGCCCAAGGGCCGATGGCTCGAGCCGCTGGCGGCTCACCTCTCCATCGCAGATCAGGCGCAGTTCACTGGCGCCCGACAAAGAGGCCTCATCGAGACCTCCATCCCCGAAGACCACCACCCCGCGGCGAAGACCCAGGCGACAGAGCGCCTCCCCCATGGGATCCAGCAGATCGGCCGCTCCCACCCCTAACACCTGGAAATCAGGCTGAAGCGGGTTGACCAGCGGACCCAACAAGTTGAACACCGTGCGAATCCCCAGGGACCGCCGCAGGGGCGCAAGCCCCACCAGGGCCGGATGCCAGCCCGGTGCGAAGAGAAACGTGACTCCGGTCTGCGGCAGAACACCCACCACGGCAGCAGCGGGAGCCTGCAGGTTCAACCCCACGGCCTCCAACACATCGGCGGATCCAACCTTGCCGCTGGCGCTGCGGTTGCCATGCTTCGCCACATGGGCTCCACAGGCGGCGGCGGTGAAGGCCACGGCCGTGGAGATGTTGAAGGTGTTGGCCCCATCACCTCCGGTGCCACAGGTATCCACCAGGGGCAGATCCGGCCTCGGGCAGGGCAGTGGAGCCGCAACCCGCAGCACCCCGGCCATCGCCGCCAGCTCCTCACCATTGAGTCCCTTGGCACGCAGCGCTGCCAGCAGGGCTCCGGTAAGAACGGGCTCAATCTGCTCGGAGAGCCAACCCTCCATCAGGGCTGTGGCCTGGGGGCCATCAAGGGAGTCTCCCCGCAGCAACTGCTCCAACAGGGAAGACCAGGGGGACGAGGCAGCCATGGAGAAGAAACAGTGCTGGGAAGGAACAGCTGATGGCGTAGAGGGAGATCAGGGCGTGTCCTGATCGGCTGTATCGAAGCCCGAGCCCACGGCCTGATCAGCCACCTCAGCGCCGGGTCGGAAACCTGCGGACCAGATGCTGCGACAACGCTGGTTCAACTGGTCCTGGCTCAGACCCCAGAGACGCAGGGTCTTGCCTAGATCGTCCTGAAGATCCATAGCACCCGGGAAGCCCGTGTAACGCATCAACAGGCGTCCAATCTCCACCAGATCCGCGTCGGTGGGCAGCTCAGTGGCCAGAAGCCGATCCACCAGTTCCCGATCGGTGGCGTAAAGGGGATGGACCTGCTGATCCTCAGCCATGGGAGCTGACATGCACTGGCAACAGGCTCCCATCTTCAAGGCAGAAACGGGGCATCGTGACCACTGCCTAGGTTGGCGAGACCTTGCATTGATTCATGGCGGCCATCCGCTTCGGCCTGATCCAGCGCTACCTGCGTCCTTACCGCCGCACGGTGCTGCTTGGGATTGCCGCTCTGGTGGTCGTCAACCTGTTGAGCGTCACCATCCCCCTGATGGTTCGAGGGGTGATCGATGACCTCCAGGACGGCTTCACCTATCAAGATGTGATCCGGCAGGCGGCCATCATCGTGGCCCTAGCCACGGCGATGGGAGCTGTGCGCCTGGTGTCACGGATGCTGGTCTTCGGGGTCGGCCGCCAGGTCGAGGCCAACCTCAAGCAGCAGATTTTTGACCAGATGCTCCGCCAGGAGCCTGGCTGGGTGCAGAGCACCGGCAGCGGAGAGGTGATCAGCCGAGCCACCAGCGACGTGGAGAACGTGCGAAGGCTGCTGGGATTCGCCGTCCTGAGCCTGACCAACACCGCTCTGGCCTATGCACTCACCCTGCCGGCGATGCTGGCAATCGATCCTTTGCTGAGCCTCGCCGCCGTTGGCCTGTATCCGCTGATGCTGGTCACCGTGAGGCTGTTTGGCGGTCGGATGATGCGCCAGCAACGTCGCCAACAGGAGGCCCTGGCCCAACTGAGCGATCTGATCCAGGAGGACCTCTCCGGCATCAGCGCCATCAAGATCTACGGGCAGGAACGCACGGAGCGCACTGCGTTCGAGAGCAGAAATCGGCGTTACCGCGATGACGCCCTGCAGCTGGCGCGAACCCGCAGCACGCTGTTCCCTCTGCTGGAGGGGATCTCCTCCATCAGCCTGCTGCTGTTGCTGGCCCTTGGCAGTGGTCAGCTGGCCAACGGGCGGCTTTCCATCGGGGATCTGGTGGCCCTGATCCTCTATGTGGAGCGCCTGGTGTTCCCCACCGCCCTGCTGGGCTTCACGTTGAACACCTTTCAGACCGGTCAGGTGAGTCTGGAGAGGGTGGAAGACCTCCTGCGCCGCCAGCCTCTGATCCAGTCACCCCCGCAGCCCCAATCGGTTCCAAAGCGCCAAGGAAGCCGCGCGGCCTCTGTGGAAGCCCGCAACCTCTGCCTGCGCTATCCCGACGCTGAACGCAACACCCTGGAGGGGGTGAGCTTCCAGCTCAAGCCGGGAGAACTGGTGGCCCTAGTGGGTCCTGTCGGCTGCGGCAAGACCAGCCTGGCCCGGGCCCTGGGACGGATGGTTCCGGTGCCTGAAGGGCAACTCTTCCTCGATGGCGTTGATGTCACCAAGCTGGAACTCTCCGATCTGCGGCAGCAGGTGGCTCTGGTGCCCCAGGAGGGTTACCTCTTCACCGCAACCCTGGCTGACAACCTCCGCTACGGCGAACCGGAGGCCAGTCAGGAGCGAGTCGAGAACGCCGCTCAGCAAGCGCGGTTGGCCAGTGACGTGCGGGGATTCCCCGATGGATACAGCACCCTGGTGGGAGAGCGGGGGATCACCCTGAGCGGCGGGCAGCGCCAGCGCACAGCCCTGGGTCGAGCCCTTCTGGTGGAGGCCCCCCTGCTGGTGCTCGACGATGCCCTAGCCAGCGTGGACAACAACACCGCCGCCGACATCCTCCGCTCGATCCGAGGTCAGCAGGACCGCACGATTTTGATGATCAGCCACCAACTCTCCGCCGCCGCCGCCTGCGACCGGATCCTGGTGCTCGATGAGGGCCGCCTGGTGCAGCAGGGCCATCACAGTGAACTGGTGCAACAGAGCGGCACCTACCGCAGGCTCTGGGAGCGGGAACAGGCGGAGGAGCAGCTGCGGCGGGCCGCCTGAGGTCAACGTTCTGATAAGGAGCCAGACAACTCCGCCACCCGTGGCTTAGCTGACAGAACTGCTGCCCAGGGCCACCCATGCTGAACGGCACGACCTATCGCCTTCGCTGCACCCTCACCTTCGGTGACATCTATGGCCAGATCCTGATTTGGATGGCCGTGATTTTTGTCAGCCTGGCCGCAGGTCTGGCGCTGATGGGCACCAGCAAACCACTGGTGGCACTGCTGGGGGTCGGCTTGATCCTGGTGCTCTCGCTGCCGTTTTTGCTCTTCGCCTTCACCACCACCCTCCTCAATCACATTGCCCTGGATCCCTCCGCTGGACAGGGGCCCACTGCCTAGGCTCCAGCGAGTTAAAGGCTTCTGGTGTTCGGACTGTTTCAGGGCATGACTGGCTCCAAATCCACCCTGGTGTCACCTGAGGCGGCTCTACCGGGGCGCTCCACACCGATCCGCACCGCAGAACGGCATGCGGTGCTCGGCACCGCCCTCAAAGCACCGCTGAGCACCAGCCAGCAGGAAGCTCTCTTCGGCTGCGGCTGCTTCTGGGGTGCGGAGAAAGGATTCTGGAGACTCCCCGGGGTGATCACCACCGCCGTGGGCTACGCGGGCGGATTCACCCCGAACCCCAGTTATGAGGAAGTCTGCTCCGGCCGCACCGGCCACACCGAAGTGGTGCGGGTGGTCTGGGATCGCAATGCCATCGATTTCAGCGACCTGCTGAAGCTCTTCTGGGAATGCCACAACCCCACCCAGGGCATGGCTCAAGGCAATGACACCGGCACCCAATACCGCTCCGCGATTTACGTCAATGACGCCGACCTGCTCGAGCGCGCCATCGCCTCAAGAGATCGCTACCAAACGCTGCTGAATGCTGCAGGTGGTGGAGCCATCACCACGGAGATCGGCGATCGGCAGTCGTTCTTCTTCGCCGAGGACTACCACCAGCAATATCTGGCGCGGCCCGGGAGCCGCCCTTACTGCTCGGCACAACCCCAGGGCGTTCTGCTCGATGAGCAATGGGAAGGCTGTTCCTTCAAGCTTCCGAGCCATGTGTGGTCGCATTACGACTGGAGCATCAGCCACTGCGTGCTGCGCGGGGACAACAGTCCGATTGCCCTCTGAGGGTCGCGCTGTGAGCCGTCATCTGTGATCATCCCGTCGTGATCCACCTTCTTGCCCTGGTACTGGCGCAGGCGATGCAGTCACCCTGGTGGGAGGACTACGCCATCAAGGACAGATATCTCTGCAACGACAAGGGCACACTCCTGCTGGAGCGCAATCAGTCCCAGGCTTCCTTGATCACTGGTCGCTTCCGGCGCACGTTCTTCCGCCAGAACACCAGCGAGCCAGATCTTCGCTACTCCAGTGATGGCATGGATCTGATCCTCCGGGGTGATGAGCTCACCCTGGAGCAACTGCCAATGCGGATGCAATGTCAACGGGTTGATCAGGTCTGATGAATCCTCTTCCCGATCGCACGGTGATCGTTGGCATCCTCGCCACCGTGGGCTTGGTCTTTGCTGTGGTGTTCTGGTTTGTGCGCCTGGCACCGTCTGTCGAGCCCCCGATGCTCTGGAAGGAGCAGCCAACCCTGGAGGCCCCTGGCAAGGCGCCAACGAGCCTCAGCAAACCTGGCTCTCTGATCTGAGGGGCAACATCGGTGAGGGGACCCCTTGGGAGCGAGCGCCAGGTGCGGAACAATGGCCAGGACCAGGCCGAACTCAGGAGCGCCATCGCCAACGAGGATCCCACTGAAACGCATCGCCAGCTCCATCCGCTGCCGCGCGGGCTGGTGGAGCTCTACGGACTGCTGGCGGTGCTGTTTGTGCTGGTGCCCGAATGGATGGCCGATGGAGCGCTGGCGGGCTTCCGCTCAGGTCGCCGTGGCAGTGACTTGCCGATGACGACGATGGCCTGGCAGCGGGTCCCGGAACTGCGCCTGGCCTCGATGAATCTGCGGGAGCTTCGCTCCCTCGCGTCCGAGCTGCATCTGTGGGGATATGGCGGTCTGAACCGGGATCAACTGAGCCGCCGCCTGCTGCGCAGAATCAAGGCGAAACGGGGCAAAGCGCTGTGATAGCTTCTATCTCGCCGGGGCGTAGCGCAGCTTGGTAGCGCACCACTTTGGGGTAGTGGGGGTCGTGGGTTCAAATCCCGCCGCTCCGATTTCTTGATCCGGCATCAACCCTTCCACCACCCACCCGGGTGGTTTTTTTATGGCTGAAGCGAAGGGCTTCTCACTCCTCTGGGTTCACTCCAAGCGGGTGTGCACCCGGTAGCGCTCCAACCAGCGGTTCACCCGACCTCGCAGGGATGGAGGAACTTCTTCGAGGAGCTGAGACAACTCCAGGGCCGCCAGGCGCTTGAGATCTCTAACGTCCACATGCCAGAGGGCTTCCGCCTCCCGAATCAAACGCGCCCAGGTGCGGGTGTTCTGCCAGCGCTGCACTTTGCTGGTGGCGCAGGGCCGATACGGCCTGCCCCTCGCGTTCGGTGCCATGACATGGGCCTGACGGCATCCTCACCATGGGAAAGCCGCTCAGACAATGGTGCAAATGGAAGGTTCCGCTTCCTGTTGCTGAAGCAAATCAGGCGCTTCGGCGCTGGGAGCCCTCATCCACAGGAACCACAGGAAAGTCGAGCCGGTTGACCTCCCGCTCGGAGAGGCGGCGGCTCCAGGCCCCGCTGATGGGCTCATTCCAGCGGAAGCCTGCCTCCCGCGCTTTGTGGCGTTCCTCATAGGAGAGGCGGGCGCGATACAGGCGTCTGGGCTCAAGCCCTTCAACCAGCAGTTGTTCGAGATCCTCACAACGCTCGAACACCTGAGCCAGGTAGATGCAATCGGTGAGGGCACGGTGTGCAGCCCAGACCGGCACGCTGTAAGCCAGGGCCAAGTCGCGCACAGAGGGGTTGGCTCGCAGGCAACGATCCGCCGGCCAGCGGATGTCCTCCATCGTGCAGAGCCAGGGTTTGTGGATCGGAGGCAGCGGGGCAATCCCAAACCACTGGCGATCAAAGGCAGCGTTGTGAGCCACCACCAGATCCGCGCTGCTCAGCAGGGCCTCAAACCACTCCAGACCCTGCTGCCAGGGTTGGGGTTGCTGGGTGAGCGCAGGGTCGATGCCATTCACGGCCTGAGCAGGGTTCTGCTCGCAGGGGAACAGCAGAGACAGCTGGCTGAGAACCGAGCGACGCGGGAGGTCAAACAAGATGGCCCCCAGCTCGATGCAGCGATCCTGTTGGGGATCGAGGCCTGTGGTCTCCGTATCCAGGATCAGCAGCCGTTGGGGCTGCCCACTGTTTTGCAGCGGAGCAGGCACGGCAGCCAGAGGGGCTGACGCTGGAGCCGCCATCAGACCCAGGAGGTCCGCCTGCTCCCAGGGTTGCGGAGGTTCAGCCGTGGCCATGGGGCGCTGCGGGTCGGCTTCATGATCCCAGGCCGTGCCAAGCCCTGCCTAGGGTCTTGCCAAATTCTGCGATCAGTCTTGGCTCCAGCCCTCAACACCGGCGACTCCGCTCCCCTGATCGCCCTCAGCGACCAGAACGGCAACGAACGCCGCAGCGATCAACTCGCCGGCAAGGCCCTTGTGCTGTTCTTCTATCCCAAGGACGACACCCCCGGCTGCACGATGGAGGCCTGCGCCTTCCGTGACAGCTACGCCGATCTACAGGCGCTCGGCGCCGAGGTGTGGGGTGTGAGCGGCGATGACGCCTCCAGCCACCAGCGGTTCGCCCAGCGTCACAACCTGCCCTATCCATTGTTGGTGGACAAGGGGAATCAGCTGCGCAAGGCCTTCGGTGTGCCAAGCGTGCTGGGCCTGCTGCCCGGGCGAGTCACCTACGTGATCGATGGATCAGGCGTGATCCGGCACGTGTTCAACAACCTGCTCGATGGCCCGGCCCACCGCCGCGAAGCGATTGAGGCGCTGAGATCTCTGCAGAGCGCATGAGCTGGCGCCAGCGGGGCAGTCTCTGGTTGCTGGATCCCCCAGGTCGTGCAATCAGGGGCGTGATTCAGTTCATCGGGGGTAGCTATCTCGCTGCGACCCCTCAACTCAGCTACCGCCGCCTGCTCGAGGCCCTGGCCCGCCAGGGCCTGGCCATCCAAGCCTGGAGTTATGTGCCGGGTTTCGATCACCAGGCCCAGGCCAATGAAGCCTGGAGGCTGTTCCGAGGTGTTCGCCCCGACAATCTGCACTGCCTGCGCCTCGGCCACAGCCTCGGCTGCAAGCTGCATCTGCTGGCCCCCGACAACGGGCGTGGCTGCAGCGGGCTAGCCGCCCTGAGCTTCAACAACTTCTCAGCGGAACGCAGCGTGCCACTGCTGGCAGAACTCGGCCCTCGTCTCGGGATCCAGAGCGAGTTCAGCCCCTCCCCCAGTGAAACCCTGCGGCTCGTGGCAGCTAATTACCGCCAACCGCGCAACCTGCTGGTGCGCTTCAACCGTGATCGCATCGACCAAAGCCGGCGTCTGGAGGCGGTGCTGCTCGCGCGTGAATCGGATCAGACCGAGCAGATCGAGCTATCAGGTGATCATCTCACCCCCGCCAGTGCCGGCCTGCGCCAGAACCTCTTGGGGGCATGGGCCGATGACCCGAGCCGTCAGCGGCAGATCGACACCCTGGCGGAGACCATCGGGCGCTGGTGGCTCAGTCCCTGAGTCGATCGGTCAGACCCGCAGGGCATCCAGCACCGAGCGATCCTCCAGGGTTGAGGTATCACCACTGACCTCCTCACCAGCGGCCAACGAACGCAGGATGCGGCGCATGATCTTGCCGCTGCGGGTCTTGGGCAGGGCATCGCTGAACTTGATCACATCGGGGCGAGCGATCGGACCGATCTCCTTGCCCACATGGCCCCGCAGCTCGGCGATCAGGGGGTCATCACCGCTGCGGCCAGCCTCCAGGGTGACAAAGGCCACGATGCCTTCGCCCTTGAGCTCATCGGGCCGGCCCACGACGGCCGCTTCGGCCACAGCCGGGTGACTCACCAAGGCACTCTCGATTTCCATCGTGCCCAGGCGGTGCCCGCTGACGTTGATCACGTCATCAACGCGACCCATCACCCAGAAGTAGCCATCCGCATCACGGCGAGCGCCATCTCCTGCGAAGTAGAGATGGGATCCATCGGCGGGACGAATCTCCTCCCAGTAGCTCTTGCGGAAGCGATCGGGATCGCCATGAACCGTGCGCATCATCCCCGGCCAGGGGCGGCGCACAGCGAGATAACCACCCTGATCAGCGGGTTGGCTATTGCCGTCGTGGTCGACGATGTCGGCCTGGATGCCGGGCAAGGGGAGGGTGGCCGAGCCAGGCTTGGTGGGCGTGGCACCGGGGAGGGGGCTGATCATCACGCCCCCGGTTTCGGTCTGCCACCAGGTGTCGACGATCGGGCAGCGATCGCCTCCGATCACATCGCGGTACCACATCCAGGCTTCCGGGTTGATCGGCTCACCAACGGTGCCCAGGATCCGCAGCGAGCTCATGTCATAGCGATCAGGCACCTCACGCCCGCTCTTCATGAAGGCGCGAATCGCCGTGGGAGCCGTGTAGAAGATCGTGCAGCGGTGCTTCTGTATCAGCTCCCAGAAGGCGCCGGGATTGCTCGGCCGCGGTGCTCCCTCGTACATCACCGTGGTGGCTCCGTTCGACAACGGCCCATAAACGATGTAGCTGTGCCCGGTGATCCAGCCCACATCGGCGGTGCACCAATGGATGTCGTTCTCCTTGATGTCGAAGATCCACTGAAAGGTGAGGTGAGCCCAGAGGTTGTAGCCGGCAGTGGTGTGGACCACCCCCTTGGGTTTACCGGTGGAACCGGAGGTGTACAGCACGAACAGACGGTCTTCGCTCTCCATCGCCTCCGCCGGGCAGTCGGCGCTCTGGCCGGCCACCAGCTCGTGCCACCAATGGTCACGCCCTGAGGCCATGGCGCAGTGCGAGTCAATGCGCTGCACCACCAGCACGTGCTGCACGCTCGGGGCACCTCCCTTGGCGGAGAGGGCCTCATCCACCGCTGGTTTCAGGGGCACGGGTTTGTCTTTGCGGAAGCCGCCATCGGCGGTGATGACCGCTTTCGCGTCTCCATCGATGAGGCGATCACGCAGGGCATCGGCAGAGAAACCGCCAAAGACCACCGAGTGGGGCGCTCCGATCCGCGCGCAGGCCAACATCGCGATGGCCGCTTCAGGCACCATCGGCATGTACAGGGCGACCAAATCGCCTTTACCGATGCCGAGGGCCTTGAGGGCATTGGCCGCCTTGCAGACCTCGGCGTGGAGCTGGCGATAGGTGAAGGTGCGCGTGTCGCCGGGTTCCCCTTCCCAGATCAGCGCTGTTTTGTCGGCTCGAGGGCCGCTGAGATGGCGATCGAGGCAGTTGTAGGAGAGGTTGGTTTTGCCCCCCTCAAACCAGCGGGCGAAGGGAGGGTTGCTCCAGTCGAGCACCGTGTGAAAAGGCTCGAACCAATGGAGTTGCTCGCGGGCCTGAGCACCCCAGAAGGCATCCGGATCCGCCTCCGCTTGAGCGGCGAGCCTCCGATAGGCCTCCATCGAGCCAATCCGCGCCGAGGCTGAGAGAGGGGCCGGGGGTTCAAACACCCTTTGCTCATTCAGCACCGACTCGATACCGGTCTCAACCATGGGGCCGCAAGCAAGGCAATTCATCCATTCAAGCGAGGAAAAAGGCCCTGCAGCAGCGCTGTAACGCGGCTGCAGGGAAGGGCCTCTAGATCAGGATGGGGACATGGTCCGCCCCGCCGCCTGCCTGTTTGATCTCGACGGGCTCCTGCTCGATACCGAGCCTCTGCATGCGGAGGCCTGGCAACAGGCCTCCAGCCACTTCGGCCTCCGCTTGCAGAGCGATGAACTGATGGCCCTGCGCGGACGCCGGCGCCTCGACTGCGCCGATCAGGTGCGCCAGTGGATCGCGGCCGCTGGATACGACGCTCCCAGTCTCGAGGAGCTGCTGGCCGTCCGCCAGCCGATCGCTGAGGCCCTACTGGTGCAGGCCCAGCCAATGCCAGGTGCCAAGGCCCTGGTGGAACGCTGCCACGACCTTGGCGTGCCGATGGCCTTGGCCACCAGCAGCTCCCGTTCAGCGGTCGCCCTGAAAGCGGAACCCCACCCCTGGATTGCCTTGATCAAAGAGCGCGTCCATGGGGATGACCCGGATCTCAAGCGGGGTAAACCCGAGCCCGATGTGTTCGAACTGGCGGCAGAACGACTCGGGGTGCTCTGCCGAGACAGCTGGGCCTTCGAGGATTCCCCCGCAGGGGCAACGGCCGCCATCGCCGCAGGTTGCCGGGTGCTGGTGATGCCGCCGTCAGACCTCCAGCCCGCCGAGCGGATGCGGCGTTACCCCGAAGGCATCTGGCAATTCCTGAGTGACCTAACGGCGGTTCTGCCGCTCCTGGAGAAGTGAGCGGCCTCAGTACAGCCGGCTCAGCACAAAGTCAGGCAGGGCCAGCAGCGCACTGCGGCACTCCGACTGGGGGAGCCAATTGAGGGCGTCACGGGCTTCATTGGCAAAACTTTCAGCCAAGCTTCTGGAGCGCTGAATCGCCTGGCTACTGCGCACCAGATCAAGAGCCTGTTCCAGATCCCCAGCCTCACTGAACTCACGCTCGATCAGGCCGGCCAGAGCAGGACGCTCCTCCAAGGCATAAAGAGCCGGAGCGGTGAGATAGCCGCTGGCTAGATCGCTGGCAGCAGGTTTGCCGAGCTGTTGATCACTGCCGGTGAAATCGAGGATGTCATCCACCACCTGAAAAGCCAGACCCAGCTGTCGTCCAAAGCGATAAAGATCATCGAGCTGCTGTTCGGGCAGCTCACTGAGAACCCCCGCGGCGCGGGCACTGTTGGCAATCAACGAAGCCGTTTTGCAGTAGCTCTTCTCGAGGTAGGTCTCGAAGCTTTGACCTGTGTCGTAGCGGTAGAGCCCCTGCTTCACCTCTCCGTCCGCGAGATCCATGATCACGCGGGAGAGCAGCTTCACCACCTCCAGGTTGTCGAGGTTGGCGAGGTGCCAGCTGGCCTGGGCGAACAAGAAGTCACCCGCCAGCACGGCGACGCGGTGATTGAAGCGGCTATGCACCGTGTCGACGCCTCGACGGGTCGAGGCCTCATCCACCACATCGTCATGAACCAGGGAGGCGGTGTGGATCATCTCGGTGATCTCCGCCAGACGACGATGACGGGCGCTCAGATCTCCATCAGGCGAGAGCGCGCGGGACAACAGCAGCACAATTCCAGGCCGCAGCCGCTTGCCGCCGGCACTGAACAAATGTTCGGCAGCAGCCTGCAGGATCGGATGACCAGCACCGATCAGGCTGCGGAGATCACTCAGCAGAGCCTCGAGATCGGTCTCGACGGGCTGAAGCAGCTCTGCAACGGTGGCCATGACCCCCTGCGGTGCGCCGATCCTAGAAGGCACGCGCCGCCGACCGCTGGCCTAAACGGGCGCGGATGCGAGGCGCAGCAGAGGCCCGGGCCGCCAGATCAGAGCTTCACTGCTGCACTGGGCTCCCACCAGCCGTGCCACCGCCCGATCAAAGGCCTCGGGATCCGCACTGGTGAAGAAGCGATGCTCGGCCACGGCCGAACTTTTCGCCAGCAGAGCCCCCTGGCGCAACACATCCGCCAGATGCTTCGCCACCGCAGGGGCGGGATCCAGCACCGCCATCGATGGGCCGACCAGCCGCCGAATCGCCTCGATCACAAAGGGATAGTGCGTGCAGCCCAGCACGATGGTGTCGGCCCCAGCCGCCAGCATCGGCGCCAGAAAACGCTGGAGAGCAGCATCGCAATGGGGCCCCTCGAGATCCCCCTGCTCCACGAGATCGGCCAAACCGATGCACACCTGCTCCACCACTGTCACGGCACTGGCGGTGCGGCCCACGGTGGCCCGGTAAAGCTGGCCCTGAAAGGTAGCCGGTGTGGCCATCACACCCACGACTCCGCTGCGGGTCAGTTGCACGGCAGGCTTGACCGCCGGCTCTAGGCCAAGGATCGGCAGTTGGGGAAACCGCTGCCGGAGCGGCTCAAGCGCCACCGCTGAGGCGGTGTTGCAGGCCACCACAATCGCCTTGCACCCCTCCGAGACCAGGTGCTCAGCAATGGCGAGGCAGTACTCCTGAATCTCAACGGCGGAGCGGTTGCCGTAGGGCACATGGGCCTGATCGGCAACGTAGTGCGTGGATTCCGCAGGCAGGCAGTGGACGATCTGTCGCCAGACGCTCAAGCCACCGACGCCGGAATCGAAGATGCCGATGGGGGCCCCACTCATGGGTATGCCGCCAGGTAGTTGAGGATGCCCCCAGCGATAGCTACGGCCATCCGCCGGCGGAAACCTGGATCAGCCAGCCGCGGAGAATCCAATTGGCCGGTCACGAAGCCCATCTCCGCCAGGGCGGCAGGCATCACGGTGCGGCGGATCACAAAGAAGCGCCCTGAACGGGCGCCGCGATCGGGGCTGCCTGGTGACACCGCCAGCATCTGAGCCTGGATGGCCTCGGCGAAGGCCTTCGAGCGGCCACCCTGAAAATAGAAGGTCTCAATGCCATTCACATCCGGGCGAGACAGGCTCAAGGCATTGGCGTGAATGCTCAAGAAGAGATCAGCGCCGCTGTTGTTGGCCAGGGCGACCCGGGGCGGCAGATCCACATCCACCTCCGAGGTGCGTGTGAGCAGCACCTGAACGCCCTTGGCTTGGAGGATCTGGGCCACCTGCAGGCTCACATCGAGCACAACATCGGTTTCGCGCAACCCGTTGATCCCGACCGCGCCGGGATCGGGGCCCCCATGCCCAGGATCTAGCACGACCTTGTAGCGGCCAGCGGGGACATCCGCCAGTCCGGCAAGGTTGGGGATCGGACCGGAGGGGATGCCCAGCGATGGCGGGGGCACGGCGCGCCAACTCGGGGTGGATGGTGCCTCGAGGCTGCCCTCACCGATGGCGGTGAGGCCGCGCACAGCAGGGCCGAACTCCATCGACCAGCGGTCCACCTGGGTCCCCACCAGGCGGATGGAACGGGGGTCCAGGCGCGTGCCCGGACGGAACTCGATCACCAGGCGGGTGGTGGTGTCGGATGGTCGGCCGACCCGCACTTCACGAATGGCCCCGCTCCCACGAATGGAGCGGGTGCGCTGGGGAGCACCGGGAAGATCGAGCCAGATGCGAGGGCCGATGGCACCTTGGCCTTCCTCGAAGAACGCCTCGACGCGCGTGGCCGGGGGCGTGCGCAACTCCAGAACGCCATCCGAGCTGATCCGCCAAGCGGAGAGCGCACTGATGGCAGCAGCCGGCAGCGCCCACAGCACGGTGGCCACCGCAGGCAGCAAGAGTAAGCGCCGGAGCAGGCCCCTAGGAGATGACGACCTCACAGCCGACTTAGAACAGAGCTGGTCGGCGATGCTTGAGGCTCGGCATCTGCGCCTGAATGCGCTGGCGATGCCCCACATCCACTGGAGCCACAGCCTGCCCCGTGGATGTGCCGGCGTCGGAGAGCACGGTGCCCCAGGGGTCAATCACCAGGGCATGCCCATGGGTCTGTCGACGACCCCCGTGGCTGCCGGTTTGGGCCGGAGCCAGGACATAAGCAGTGTTTTCAATGGCGCGGGCCTGCAACAGCACCTGCCAATGGTCTTTCCCGGTAAAGGCCGTAAAGGCCGCGGGAATGAACAACAGATCCGCTCCCGATCCAGCCAGATAGCGATACAGCTCCGGGAAGCGAACGTCGTAACAGATGGAGAGACCGACGCGACAGAGACCCGGCACATCCACCACCGGTGGCAAGGCCTGACCGGGCTGGACGGTGGCCGACTCCCGGTAGGTGTTGCCGTCGGGCAGATCGACATCGAAGAGATGGATCTTGTCGTAACGGGCAAGGATCTGACCGTCCTTACCCACCAGCTCAGCGCGGTTACTGGTGAGCCCCGGGCCGGCCGGAACGGGGTAGCCCCCACCCAGCAGGGTCACCTGGTAGCGACGCGCCATGGTCACCAGGAAGCGCTGGCTCTGCTCCGCAATCAAGGCGGCCAACTCCAAGCGCTGGGCATCGTCGCCCATGAAGGCGAAGTTTTCGGGCAGACCGACGAGCTCTGAGCCGCGCCGGGCGGCCAACTCGATCTGCTCCTCCGCCGACGCGAAATTGGCCTCGAGATCAGCGCCGCTGTTGAGCTGGATCGCTGCAGCCAGAAAGCTTGTCAACGCTGGAGTTTTGCCACCAAGGGCACTGTAAGGGGGCCTGCAATGGCCTCAGGCCGCCTGCAGAACACCTGGGCTGGTCTGGGTCGGAACGATGGTGAGATCGTCGACGGAGGCGCAACAGGCGAAGTCGGCATCGTGGTTGCCGATGCCGCTCAGGCGCTGCCCATGGCTGGCGGCCCGCAGGCAGGTCTCAGTGTCGTGATGCCACTGCTGCCAGAGGGCTAAGGCCGCCAAGGCTTCGTCGTTGTCGCAGCGCACGCCCACATGCGGGGTCACCGCCAACTCCAGAGCGGCCGACACCACCGCACCGGCGGCCAGGCTGTCCTCCAGGGAGTAATCGCCTTCCCAGCCACTGCCGACGATCCAGACCCGCTGGGCTCCGGTCTCGAGCAGACGGCGCGCCACGGCGGTGCGGTTGGGCAAACAAGCCGTCACCAGCAGCGGCACAGCCCGCACCGCCTCCAAGGAGCGGGTGCCGTTGGTGGTGCTCATGAAGATGCGTTTGCCGCCCACCACCTCCGGTGTCACCGCCAAGGGGGAGTTACCCAGGTCGTATCCCTCCACGCGCTTGCCGCCGCGTTCACCTGCCCGCAGGCAGCGCTCCGACGGCCAGGTCGCCGCCGCCGCGTCCAGGGCCGGCAGATCAGCAAAGGCCTGAATCGCCTCGGCACCGTTCTGCAGCGACCAGGCAATGGTGGTGGTGGCCCGAAGCACGTCAATCACCACGGCGGCATCGGGGCCACCCTCGGCAACGGGCCGCACAGACGGCACACACTCAGAGGTGTGGAAGTAGGAGATCTGCACGACCGCAATGGACCAACGGGTGCGCCACAGTAGGCAGAACCCGGTGAGATGTTGCAGACGGAGATGGCAACAGCCCTGACCGCGAACCAAAACGGCCAGCCCGCGACCCGGGGATCGCAGCGAGATCTGAGGGGGTTTCTGAAGCTTCTGGAGCAGCGGGGGCAATTGCGTCGGATCACGGCGCCGGTGAATCCGGATCTCGAACTGGCAGCCATTTCCGACCGGGTGCTCAGCGCCGGCGGACCGGCCCTGCTGTTTGAAAACGTGATCGGCTCCTCGATCCCGGTGGCCGTCAACCTGCTGGGAACCCTGGAGCGGGTGCTCTGGAGTATGGGCATGGAGCATCCTGAGGAGCTCGAAGCCCTGGGAGAGCGGTTAGCTCTGCTGCAGCAACCGAGGCCCCCGAAAGGAGTGGGGGAAGCGATCCGCTTTGGATCCGTGCTGCTGGATGTGCTGCGGGCGAAACCGGATCTCGATCTGCTCCCCCCCTGCCACCAGGAGGTGTTCAAGGGCGACGCGGTCAACCTGGATGCGTTGCCCCTGCTGCGGCCCTGGCCTGGGGATGCGGGCCGGATCATCACCCTCGGCCTGGTGATCACCAAGGACCCCGAAACGGGTACTCCCAATGTGGGGGTGTATCGCCTGCAGCAGCAGTCGATCAACACGATGACCGTGCACTGGTTGAGCGTGCGCGGGGGAGCGCGGCATCTGCGCAAAGCCGCGGCCCTGGGCAAGCCTCTGGAAATCGCTGTAGCGATCGGCGTGCACCCTCTGCTGGTGATGGCCGCTGCCACACCGATCCCCGTTCAACTCAGCGAATGGCTTTTCGCAGGCCTCTATGGAGGAGAGGGGGTGCGCTTGGCGAAATGCAAAACGGTGAATTTGGAGGTGCCAAGCCACAGCGAGATCGTTCTGGAGGGCACGATCACGCCGGGCGAGGAGCTGGCTGACGGCCCCTTCGGGGATCACATGGGCTTCTACGGAGGCGTGGAGCCCTCTCCTTTGGTGCGCATCAGCTGCATCACCCAGCGGCGCCAGCCCACTTACTTCACCACCTTCAGCGGACGCCCTCCCAAGGAGGACGCCATGTTGGCGATCGCCCTTAATCGGATCTACACCCCGATCCTGCGGCAGCAGATCCCCGAGATCGTGGATTTCTTCCTGCCCATGGAGGGCCTGAGCTACAAGCTCGCCGTGATCGCGATCGACAAGGCCTATCCCGGGCAGGCCAAGCGGGCGGCGATGGCGTTCTGGAGTGCTCTTCCGCAGTTCACCTACACCAAGTTTGTGGTGGTGGTCGATCAGTCCATCAACATCCGCGACCCTCGCCAGGTGATCTGGGCGATCAGCGCCCTGGTGGATCCGCAACGGGATCTGTTCGTGCTCGAGAACACCCCCTTCGACACGCTGGATTTCGCCAGCGAGCAGCTCGGGCTTGGCGGACGCCTGGCGATTGACGCCACCACCAAGGTGGGGCCGGAACGTCAGCACCCCTGGGGCGAACCGCTGCGCAGGCCTGCGGAGCTGGAGGCTCAGCTCGACGCTCGCTGGGACGAGCTCGGACTGTCGGATATCGGCCAAGAGGCACCGGATCCAGCCCTGTTCGGGTACCTGCTGGAAAACGTGCTCGAACGGTTGCGCTGAGCGATGCTGCGCCGCAGCGGACTACAGGCCCTGCAAGCCCTGCTGGAACTGGCTCGCCATGGGGAGGCCTGGTCGTCGGTGTCAGCGATCGCCGCCGCCCAGGAACTGCCCCCTCCGATGCTCGAGCAGCTGTTGATTCAGCTGCGAAGGGCCGGCCTGGTGCAGTCTCGGCGCGGGCGCCAGGGGGGGTATCGCCTCAGTCGTGCCCCCGCGGCGATTCCGGTGGCTGAGGTGCTCGAAGCGGTAGGAGCCCCAGTTCGGATCAGCGCGGATCGAAACGCGGATCAAAACGAGGAACCCAACAGCGGCCAGGCCCCACGGGCCGAAGCGGAGGTGCTCAGCAGCATGGGCAGGCGTTTGCAGAACGCCATCGAGCGGGAGCTCCGTCAACTCACCCTTCAGGAACTGCTGTTCGATCTGGAGAGCTGGCAGGAATACCTGAATAACGCCGGTGGGGTGATGCTCGGCTAAGACGCCTGCAGCACCTCGCGCTGGAGGTAGACCCGGATCAACTTTTCATCCATCAGGCCGGACCGTGCCAGGGGAGCTTCGTTGCAGCGCTCAAACAGCTCGAGCAGCACCGCTGGGGTGAAACGGAAACCCTCCTCCGCAGCGATGGCCGCCACTTCGTCGGCCGTGCAGACCTCATTGAGCTTGGCGCGCAGGCCGGGGTCGCTCTGAATGTGACTGAGGAAGTCGAAAACCGCCTGGTTGTCTTGCATCACACGGCACCGCTCAAGGCGTCACCAGTCTGGTGCGGGTTGGCCCGATGGGCCAGTTCCTACGCTCGCTGAAACCACGCCTCCCCCCATGCCCCTCGCCCTGGGAACCACTGCCGGACGCAGCCTCAAGGGTCGAGTGCAGGTTCCGGGCGACAAATCGATCTCTCACCGTTCCCTGCTGTTCGGTGCGATTGCCGACGGGATCACGCGCATCGAAGGGCTGCTGCCCGCGGAAGATCCCCTCAGCACCGCCGCCTGTCTGCGGGCGATGGGGGTGTCGGTGTCTCCGATTGAAGCGGGGCAGCCGGTGATCGTTGAAGGCGTGGGGCTCGACGGCTTCCGCGAACCGGAGAGCGTGCTCGATTGCGGCAATTCGGGAACGACGATGCGCTTGATGCTCGGGCTCCTGGCGGGCCGAGCCGGGCGCCACTTTGTGATGACGGGAGACGACTCGTTGCGGCGCCGTCCGATGAAGCGCGTGGGCGCCCCCCTCAGTGAGATGGGGGCCCGCATCGCTGGTCGAAGCGGAGGCAACCTCGCCCCGCTGGCCATCTCCGGACAAGAGCTCCAGGGGGTCACGATCCGCACCCCGGTGGCTTCTGCTCAGGTGAAGAGCGCGATCCTGCTTGCGGCCCTCACCGCGAATGGATCCACCACCGTGATTGAGCCGGTGCAGAGCCGTGACCACAGCGAGCGGATGCTGCGAGCCTTCGGAGCCGATCTCCAGGTGGGTGGAGCCGGGAACACCGAAGTGACGGTGACCCCCGGTCAACGGCTGCGCGGGCAGGAGGTGATCGTGCCCGGAGACATCAGCTCAGCCGCCTTCTGGCTCATCGCCGGTGCAATCACACCGGGGGCCGATCTGACGATCGAAAATGTCGGCCTGAATCCAAGCCGAACAGGGATCCTCGATGTGCTCGAGGCGATGGGCGCCCGCATCGAGGTTCTGAACCAGCGGGATGTCGCCGGTGAGCCGGTCGGGGATCTGCGGGTGACCCACGGACCCTTGCAGGCCTTTGAGATCAATGCCGAGCTCATCCCCCGTCTGGTGGATGAAATCCCCGTGCTGGCGGTGGCCGCCTGCTACGCCAGCGGGGTGAGCCGGGTCACGGGCGCCGAAGAGTTGCGCGTGAAGGAAACCGATCGCCTCGCGGTGATGGCGCGCCAACTGGGGGCGATGGGAGCGCGGATCGATGAATTCAGCGACGGCATGACCATTCAGGGCGAAACCCAACTCCATGGGGCCGAGGTGGACAGCGAAACCGACCACCGAGTCGCCATGAGCCTGGCGGTGGCCGCCCAGATCGCGACCGGACCCACCACCCTGCACCGCCCCGAAGCAGCTGCGGTCTCCTACCCCAGTTTCTGGGATGACCTCGAACGTCTCCAGGCTTGAGCCCCGCCGAACGGAGGATGGCAGCTTCAGCCTGTTCAGCCACCAGGTCGGAGAGGGCTTCCACAGCGGCAAAGGAGCCGTAGCGGAGGCTTGGAGCAAGTTCGTTGAGCCTGCGGATCTGGAGCGCTGGCCGCCAGGCAGCTGCCTGCGGGTGCTCGATATCTGCTTCGGCACAGGCAGCAACACAGCAGCACTGCTGGAGGCCGCCGAGCAACGGCAGCTCTCGCTGGAGTGGTGGGGGCTGGAGCTGGATCCGGATCCCCTCCGTCTCGCCCTGGCCGATGAGAGCTTCCGCCAGCAATGGCAGCCCACGGCCCTGGAGATCCTGCAGCAACTGCAGCAACCCGAGGCTGAACCCGGCATGGTCAGTGCTTGGCAGCACCCTGCGTTAGGCAGAGGCCAACTGTTCTGGGGCGATGCCCGTGCCTGTCTCCCCGCACTTCAAGCGAGCGCGACAGGGCGATTGGATCTGGTGCTGATGGATGCGTTCTCCCCGAGCCGCTGCCCGCAGCTCTGGACGGTGGAGTTTCTGGGGGCCCTGGCAGCCCTGCTGGCCCCCCAGGGCCGGCTGCTCACCTACTGCAGTGCGGCAGCGGTGCGTCAAGCACTCATGCTGGCCGACCTACAGATCGCCAGCATCGCGGCCCCTTCGGGCCTGAGGCAGCAGAGCCACGACTGGAGCGGAGGAACCGCCGCCAGCCCGATGTCGCTGACGGATGCCCCTCTTCTGAGGCCCCTCAGTGCGATGGAGCAGGAGCATCTCGGCACCAATGCCGCCGAGCCTTACCGGGATCCGACCTTCAACGCGGAGCGGGCCGAGATTTTGAGAGAGCGGCAGAGGGCTCAGCAGCTGGCCATGCAGCGGGGCGGGGTGGAGGCCACCAGCAGCTGGCGCCGGCGATGGGGGTTAGGCAAGGAGATCAGCAACCACCAGTAGATTCCGGCTCAGCTACTCGCCTCTGCCAATGCTCGCCGTTGCCGTGTTGGCCGCCGGAAAGGGCACGCGCATGAAGAGCGATCTGCCCAAGGTGTTGCAACCCCTGGCAGGGGCGACCCTGGTGGAGCGGGTTCTCTCCAGTTGCCGCAGTCTCGATCCCCAGCGTCAGTTGCTGATCGTCGGACACCAGGCCGAACGCGTCGAGCAATCGCTGAGCGCCCATTCCGGCCTGGAATTTGTGCTCCAGCAGCCCCAGAACGGCACTGGTCACGCCGTGCAGCAACTGCTGCAACCCCTGGGCGACTTCGAGGGGGATCTGCTCGTGCTCAACGGCGATGTTCCCCTGCTACGGGAGCAAACGATTGCTGCCCTGCTGGAGCGCCATCGCGCCAGCGGTGCCGCCGTGACCCTCCTCAGCGCTCGCCTCGACAATCCCACGGGCTACGGCCGGGTGTTCGCCGATGGGGAGGGCCATGTCTCCGCCATCGTGGAGCACCGCGACTGCAGCGAAGCCCAGCGCACCAACAACCTCACAAACGCCGGCATCTACTGCTTCAACTGGCGGCAATTGGCCGCAGTGTTGCCCCAACTCCGCACCGACAACGACCAGGGGGAGCTGTATCTGACCGATACCGTGGCGATGCTGACGCCCGCGATGCACCTGGAGGTGGCCGATGCTGATGAGATCAACGGCATCAACGACCGCCAGCAACTCGCCCAGTGCGAGGCGGTGATTCAAGACAGGCTGCGCCGCCACTGGATGGACGAAGGGGTGACCTTTGTGGATCCAGCCAGCTGCACCCTCAGTGACGGCACACGCTTCGGGCGGGATGTGGTGGTGGAGCCCCAGTGTCACTTCCGTGGCAGCACCAGCGTTGGCGATGGCTGCAGAATCGGCCCTGGCAGCTTGTTGGAGAACGCCAGCGTTGGCGAGCAGGTCGAGATCATCTACTCGGTGGTGCGCGAGGCCACCGTGGCGAGCGGGTGCGCCATCGGCCCCTACGCCCAGCTCCGTCCCGGAGCCCAGCTGGCTGAGGATTGCCGCGTTGGCAATTTTGTCGAGATCAAAAAGAGTCGCCTCGGCCGGGGCAGCAAGGTCAACCATCTCAGCTACATCGGTGATGCCGAGCTGGGTGAGCATGTCAACGTCGGAGCCGGCACGATCACTGCTAACTACGACGGCTTCAACAAACACCGCACCGTGATCGGAGCAGGCAGCAAAACAGGAGCCAATTCGGTATTGGTGGCACCGATCACCCTTGGTGCGAATGTGACCGTCGGAGCTGGATCCACCTTGACCAAAGACGTCCCGGCAGGAGCTCTGGCCTTGGGCCGAGCCAAGCAACTGGTCAAGGAGAACTGGCAGCTGCCTCAGGCCTAAGCCGAGGTCAAATCCAGCTCCTGCTGCCACTGCAGCAGAGGTCGATCCCAACCCTCCTCGAGCTTTTGGCCAATCACACACTTGGCGCGGAGACCCAGCTCGAAGCCCCGGGCCAGGGCATGGAGCAACGGCTCGAGCGGCTCGTCGTTCTGCAGGGTGCTGAGCATCCCGCCAAAGATCAGCATCACCGCCAGGGGGGAGCGGTTCTGCGCCAGGTTGAAGGCCTGAACCCCCAACTCACCGGGGCCGTCAACACCAAACCCCGTGAGCACATGCACGATGTCGTGGGTTTCGCGAAGGCGGTGGGTCACGTAATCCCGCTCTGAAGCAATCGGTGAAGGATCAATCAGGCTGTCGGGCGTCAGACCTTGGGCCTGCAGCTGACGGGCATAGACAGCACCGAGGCTCCCCTCCGGCAAATGAGACAAAGCCTGCAAATCAATCGCAGGCGGTCGCCATTGCTGATCGATC
>Ga0194116_10000255_pt1 | contig 105048 bp, 96 predicted proteins | sample TA2MahsurfametaG_4_FD_148617 | JGI IMG/M metagenome (GOLD analysis project Ga0194116, IMG submission 148617) | Freshwater microbial communities from Lake Tanganyika, Tanzania - TA2015008 Mahale S9 surface | ecosystem: Environmental > Aquatic > Freshwater > Lake | place: Tanzania: Lake...
GTCTCGGGAACGGTCGTCTCGGGGACGGTCGTCGCGGTGATCGTCGTGGCGGTTGAAACGACTCGTGACGCTCCAGGACCGCCCGAAATTATGCCTGCGCCGTCTTCAACAGAGTCGCCCGTCGCCGGCAGGCTGGTGCTCGGGCTCGAACTGGTTGTCGTGCCCGGCAACGTGGTCGTCGTCGCATCTGGGTTGTAGATGCCCGATTGCAAAACCGGTCGCAGCAACAACTCTCCCGTACGGCCGATGATGTTCAACGCCTCCTGTTGGTCATTGACGCCCGGCAAGTTCACGACGACCGTGTCGCCCTGAAGAATGATTTCTGGTTCAGCGACGCCGATCGAGTCGACGCGGGCACGAATGATCTCGACGGCGACATCCAGACCGGTTGCGTCAAACTCACCCGCGGGTTGCAGCGTTACCGAGGCGCCGCCTTGAAGATCGAGGCCGAGAGCGGGCGTGTTGCCGGCTGCAAGATTCGCCACCAAACTCGCCCCGACCACGAATACGAGCAACACCAAGGTGACGACCTGGCGGCGCTTATTCATCGGCGACTGTCGTTTTCTTTGGCCGAATGATTATTCTTCGGTCTTTTGGGCCGGCGTCGAAACCTTGCGCGAAATCGAACCCTTGGCCACACGAATCTCGACCTTCTCGGCGATTTCAATCCACAGATATTCGTCTTCGATCGCCGAGATAAAGCCGTAGACACCAGAGTTCAAAACGACCTCGTCACCCTCGACGACGCTCGTCTGCAGCTTTGCATTTTCTTTCTGGCGCTTGCGCTGCGGACGAAGCAGCAAAAAATACATCGCCACGAAAATCAGCACCAACGGCAAAAGACCGACGATCGGGTTTCCGGTGTTTTCGGCCGGGGTTGCCGCCAAAACACCCCGGAATGGTGAATAAATCGCAAAAATCGCTGAATACATAGATGTCAAGTCTAGGGGTTATTGCTTCTGCTCGGCAGGCTCGACCCAAGTATCGAGCACCGATTTGCGCAGCCTGTCGAATTCGCCGCCGATAATCGCATCGCGCATTTGGCGCATCAAGTCGAGGGTGAAGGCGACGTTGTGCAACGACACGAGTCGGGCCGCCGTCGGCTCGTTGACCTGAAACAAATGCCGAATGTAACCCCGCGTATGGCGCCGACAAACGGGACAACCGCACTTTTCGTCGATCGGGTCTTGGCTGGTGGTGAATTCGCTGCGGGTGATGTTGAGTTTGCCGGCACTGGTCAGCGCCGTGCCATGTCGGCCGAGGCGGGTCTGCATCACACAGTCGAATTGATCGACGCCGAGATTCACCGCTTCGACCAGCGAAGCGGGGTCGCCCACCCCCATCAAATAACGCGGACGATCTTTCGGCAGATGTTCGATCGCCGCGGAAATGGCGTGCATCATTTCTTCGCGCGTCTCGCCGACCGAGAGACCACCGATGCCGTAACCGTCGAAGTTCAAATCGGCGGTAATTTTTGCGCTTTCCGCGCGCAGATCGGCGTCGATACCGCCTTGCACGATGCCGAACAAACTTTGGTCGGTTCGTGTATGCGTCGCCCTCGCCCGCCGCGCCCAATCTGATGTTCGCTTCAACGCCAGGCGAATCACCGCGTCCGAAGACGGCAACTCGGCGCAAACATCGAGCACCATTTGAATGTCGGCGCCCAATTGTTGTTGAACCAGCACCGCGCTTTCGGGCGTCAGCCGATGCATCGATCCGTCATAGGTCGAGCGAAACGAGACGCCGTCGTCGTCGACATCGGGATTCAACGAGAAAACTTGGAAGCCGCCCGAATCCGTGAGCGTCAATCCCTGCCAGCCGGCGAACGCGCCGAGGCCTCCCAAGTCTTCGACGACTTTCGCGCCAGGTCGGAGCATCAAGTGATATGTGTTGCCGAGTACGATGCGCGCACCCAATTGTTCGTAGTCTTGGGCGCTCAAATGACGAATCGCGCCGCGCGTGCCGACGGGCATGAAACAGGGCGTTTCGTAGTCGCCCCGGTGCGTCGTTGCCACGCCCGCACGGGCCGAGTCTTGCGCCGCGACCTGACGAAACTTCACCCCGAACATCGGTCACCACGGTAGCCAAGAGTTTTCATCGACAGATCGATCTGCATCGAACGCTAGTCACAGACTTCGGTCAAGCAGCATCGCGTCGCCGAACGAGAGCATTCGATAGCGCTCGGCGATCGCCGCCGCATAGAGATCGCGCCATCGATCGCCGACGAACGCGTCGATCATCATCAACAAGGTGGTGCGGGGCATGTGAAAATTCGTCATCAGCACGTCTACGAGTTTGAACTCGTAACCCCTGGAGATGAAAAGTTTTGTCCGACCATTTAGTTCACCCGAGGTCGCGGCCGACTCGAGTGCGCGGGTGGCGGTGGTGCCGACGGCGATTACCCGTTCGGCTTTTTCGCAAAGCGAAAGCGTCTCTTCGCTCACCTCGTAGCGTTCGCTGTGCATCGGGTGTCGAAGCGGGTCGGCCTCGGTCACCGGGGCGAACGTGTCGAGGCCGACCCTCAGATCGACCCTCAAGACTTTGACACCGTTTGACTCGAGGGCGGTCAACAATTGGGGCGTGAAATGCAGACCTGCGGTTGGCGCCGCCGCCGATGCCTCACGATTGGCGTAAACCGTCTGATATCGATCGGGTCGGTCTAACGAACTGGTGATGTAGGGCGGCAAAGGAATCTCGCCGTATTTGACCAGCAACTTGCGCACGACCGCGTCGTCGTCGGCCACGAACTCGACTTCGAACGTGTCTCCCGCGGCGGTTCTTTTTCCGACACGAACCAACTGCGTGCCGTCTGGCGCCGCCAACAACTCGCCTGGTTTGAGCCGCTTGCCTGGACGAACCAGGGCTTCCCACGCCACGGCCGAACCCTCGACCCGCTCGAGCAACAAAACTTCTGCCGCACCGCCCGTTTTCCTAAACAAGCGCAAGCGGGCGGGAATGACTTTCGTGTCGTTGACCACGATCACATCGCCGGCACGACAAAACTCGACCAGATCTTTCACCTGCCGATGCAACGGAGTGTTCTCGTCGCCCTGATCGACCATCAGTCGCGCCGAGTCGCGAGGTTCGACGGGCGTTTGGGCGATCAGCTCGGGCGGCAACCCGTAGTCGAAATCTTCGATGCGCACGAAGTGCCGAGTTTAAAACAGTTCGGGTTGACCCTCGGGCGGATTCTGACCCAGATGGCGCCAAGCCGATGGCATCGCCACCCTGCCTCTCGGGGTTCTGGCGAGCAACCCCTGCTGAATCAAGAAAGGCTCGTAGACGTCTTCGATCGTCTCGGTTTGCTCGCTGACCGAAATTGCCAAGGTCGACAAACCGACTGGACCGCCACCGAACTGCATGCACAGCGCAGACAAGATCGCCCGATCTAGTTTGTCGAGACCCAATTCGTCGACCCCGAACACCTCGAGCGCTTGCCGTGCGCTGGATTTGGTCACCTTGCCGTCACCCCGCACTTCGGCGTGGTCGCGCACGCGTCGCAACAGCCGGTTGGCGATGCGCGGCGTGCCGCGCGACCTGCGCGCGATTTCGTGGGCTCCGTCTGAATCGATGGTGACCTTCAAGATTTTTGCCGTGCGCAAAACAATTTTTTCAAGTTCGTCGACCTCGTAGAAGTCGAGTCTGGCGACAAGACCGAAACGATCGCGCAACGGGCCGGTGATCATGCCGGTGCGCGTGGTCGCGCCGATCAACGTGAACCTGGGCAGGGTCAGGCGAATCGAGGATGCCGAAGGACCTTTGCCGACGACGATGTCGATCTGAAAATCTTCCATCGCGGGATACAAAATTTCTTCGACCTGTCTCGACAACCTGTGGATCTCGTCGATGAACAGGACATCGTTGTTGTCGAGTTTGGTGAGAATCGCGGCCAGGTCACCGGCGCGCTCGAGTGCCGGCCCGGAAGTGATGTGGATCTTCGCCGCCATCTCGACGGCGACGATGCCCGCCATCGTGGTCTTGCCCAGACCGGGCGGACCCGCCAACAAAATATGGTCGGCCGATTGTTCGCGTTTGCGGGCGGCTTCGAGCACGATGCCGAGGTGTTCTTTGAGCTCGCGCTGACCGACGAACTCGTCGAGCGACCTGGGTCGCAACCCGACATCGTCTAGATCGGCCGGATCTGTTGTGATCGCCGGATCCGTGAACTCTTCACGCACGACGGGCCCCCAGCAGATTCAGCGCCTCGCGAAGCATCGCTTCAGGCTCACCACCGACTTTGATTTCACGCAGCACATCACGAATTTCATCGGCCATGTAACCCAGCCCCGCCAGGGCGTCGCGCACATCGCCGACCGCCGAGGAGCCGCCGACCTTGTTCGCGGTGTCGAGCACGTTGAGTTGCAGGCGGCTCTTCAATTCGATCAACAAGCGCTCGGCGGTTTTCTTGCCGACCCCCGGCACGAGCGTCAGCGCGGCGATGTCGCCGCTCGCCACGATGTCGATCAAGGCGCGCGGCGAATGCGTGGCCAAGACCGCCATCGCCATGGTCGGGCCCACCCCGTGGGTCGCGATCAAAACTTCGAAGCACTGCCGCTCGTCGCGATCGGAGAAACCGAACAGCGACTCGACGTCTTCGCGCACATGATGATGAACATATAAAAACGCCTTGGTCGTCGGCTCGAGTTCGCCGAGAGTCTTCGGCGTCACCTGCACGAGATAACCCAAGCCGTTCACCTCGAGCAGAACTTTCGAGTCGTTCAGTCGCTCGAGCACGACCCCGCGCAACGAACCGATCATGCGATCGCCCTGCTTGCGCGCGAGAGTTCTTGGGCGGCCAGCCCTTTTGCGCCGTGTGTCGCCATGGCGATCTGCATCGCCAACGGACTCGAGGCGACATGACACAAGGCGATCGCCGCCGCATCGGCCGCATCGGCGGGTTTTGGAATCGTGCTCAAACCGAGACGCTGCTTGACCATTTTTTGTACCTGCGATTTGTCGGCCCCGCCCCAACCGGCGACCGCGAGTTTCACCTGGTTCGGCGAATACTGTGCGACCTCAACCCCGCGTCGGGCGGCTTCGCTCAACACCAGGCCGCTCACCTGACCCACGCTCATCGCGGTGCGAACATTGGCCTGGAAGAAAACTTGTTCGATCGCCAAGACTGCTGGCGAATATTGGTCAAACAACGAATCAAACTCATCGGCCACTTCGGCGAGTCGCTCAGGCGTCGACTTGGTCTTTTCGGTGGTCAGAACCCCGAGGCTGACCAGTTTGATTTCGGTGTTTTGTCGAACCCGCAATACCGCATAGCCACATCGGGTCAGACCCGGATCGATACCCAACACCGTCGTCTCGTCAGGCTGTGGGGCGAACATATGTTCATCTTAGTCGGGGCTGCTTTACGCCTGGGCGACCGCCTCGATCAATTCGGCCACTGGCCGAAACGTCACGCCGAGCACAGCCCGATGGACGTACTTCACCACGCCCTGCGGGTCGACCACGAAAACGCTTCGCCGCGGCAGACCCAGCGGCCCGACCGTGCCGTAACTGGCAGCCACCGTTTTTTGGGTGTCGGCCAACAAAGGAAATTTGAACCCTCGGTTGGCGCTGAAACTCTCGTGGCTCGCCACATCTTGGGCCGAGATGGCCAAAATCTGCGCGTTGACCTTTTCGAACTGTTGAAGCTCGTTGTTGTAAGCGCAAAGCTGCTTGGTGCAAACGAGCGTCTCGTCACCCGGATAGAAGACCAACACGACCGTCTTGCCCCTGAACTGCGAAAGGCTGTAAGACTTCGAACCCGTGCCGGGCAGGGTGAAATCTGGGGCTATCGAACCGACTTCGACAGAAGAGTTTCCAGACATTTTTCTACCCGACCTCCTGCATCAACGACTCGGCAATATCGAAATTAGCAAACACATCTTGCACATCGTCGTTGTCATCGAGCTCGCCCATGATCCGCAGGATCGCCTTGGCCTCGGCGGCGTCGGTGACGGCGACCATGTTCGACGAAAGCATCGTCGTCGACGCCGAGGCGACGGTGACCCCGGCCGACTCGAGCGCCGTCTTGAGGTCAAAAACCTGGCTTGGATCAGTCGTTACTTGCCACATTTCGTCATCGGGCGAAACATCTTCTAGACCGTGCTCGAGCCCGACGGTCATCAACAAGTCTTCGCTTGTCGACTTGGGCACCAGCAAAAGCCCTTTGCGCGAGAACTGCCACGCCACCGAACCTGGCGCCGCCATCGAGCCGCCTTGCTTCGAAAAGATCATCCGCACATCGGCCGCGGTTCGGTTGCGATTGTCGGTCAGAATCTCGATCAGCATCGCCACCCCGCCCGGTCCGTAGGCCTCGTAGGTCACCGACTCGTAGGATTTGCCGTCTGTTTCGCCGATGCCCCGCTTGATCGCGCGGTCGATCGCGTCGTTGGTCATCGACGCCGCTTTCGCCTTTGCCACGACCGTGCGCAACGAGGCGTTCGTCGCCGGGTCGCCACCGCCCTCGCGCGCCGCCACCTCGAGCAGTCGCGAAAGTTTGGCGAAGGTCTTGCCGCGCACTTTGTCGATCGCGGCCTTCTTGTGCTTGATCGTCGCCCATTTTGAGTGACCCGACATGGTTAGATCTCCTTCAGGAAAAGTCGATGAATACGATCGTCGTGAGAAAGTTCGGGGTGAAACGAGGCGACCATCACATTGTTCTGCCTGGCAAGCACGGCGTCCTCTTCGAGTTCGGCCAGCACCGTCACGCTCGGGCCGAGTTTCGAGATTCGCGGCGCCCTGATGAAAACTGCGTGGAACGGCGAAGAAAATGTTTTCACCTCGATGTCGGCCTCGAAACTGTCGACTTGGCGGCCGTAGGCGTTGCGCTGCACCTCGATGTCGATCGCTTCAAATGAAAGTTGATCGGCTCGCCCGTCCAAAATTTTTTTCGAAAGAAGAATCATCCCGGCACAGGTGCCAAAAACCGGCATGCCCTCATGCACCGACTTCTTCACCGGTTCGAACAATTCGGAAGACTCGAGCAATTGCGAGATGGTCGTCGACTCGCCCCCTGGCAAAACCAACGCATCGACTTGACCGAGATCTTGGGGTGTTCGAACTTCACGACAATTGACGCCGAGCGTTTCGAAAACCAATTCGTGACTGGCGAAAGCACCCTGCAACGCCAGAACACCGACCGTCTTGGCCGAATTATTTGACGACGACCGCACCACCTGGAGGCCTCGAGTCGTTCACCAGCCGCGCTCCGCGTATCGTTGTTCGATTTTGTCCATGCCGATGCCGGTCATCGGCACACCCAAATTGCGACTCACTTTGGCGATGATGTCGGCGTCTCGGAAATGCGTCGTCGCCTCGACGATCGCCTTCGCGCGCGGCGCCGGGTCGTCGCTCTTGAAAATTCCCGAACCGACAAACACTGCCTGGGCGCCCAATTGCATCGCCAATGCCGCGTCACTGGGTGTGGCGATGCCACCCGCGCAGAACAACGGCACCTGCAACCAGCCAGTTTCGGCGATCTCTTGCACGAGCGGCAGGGGCGCCTGCAGTTTTTTTGCCCAGTCGAACAACTCGGCCGAATCTGCCTGCTCGATCTTGCGAATGTCGCCGATTATCGAACGCAGGTGGCGCACCGCCTCGACGATGTTTCCGGTGCCGGCCTCGCCTTTCGACCTGATCAGCGCCGCACCTTCGCTGATGCGACGAAGCGCCTCGCCAAGGTTGGTCGCACCACAAACGAACGGCACGGTGAATTTGAACTTGTCGATGTGATGCGACTCGTCGGCCGGAGTTAGAACTTCGCTCTCGTCGATGAAATCGACGCCGAGAGATTCGAGCACTTGCGCCTCGACGAAATGCCCGATGCGCGCCTTGGCCATCACAGGAATCGAACAGACGGCCTGGATGCCGTTGATCATTTCGGGGTCGCTCATGCGAGCCACGCCCCCGTCGCGACGAATATCGGCGGGCACACGCTCGAGCGCCATCACCGCGCAGGCTCCGGCGTCTTCGGCGATTTTCGCCTGCTCGGGATTGACGACATCCATGATCACGCCGCCCTTGAGCATTTCTGCCAGCCCGCGTTTGACGACCATCGAGCCCGTTGTCGACTTGCTAGCCCTGTCGGTTTCGCGTTTTGCCATTGTCAAACCTCTCGCGTGGACAGCCCCATCGTACCGAACCCGTCGGCGAGTTTTTGAAACGACTCTTTACGGATAAGCGACGCTCGCGGGGTCGACCCCCGCGGGCACATGCGCCGCCGACTTGGCACGAATCACTTCAACCCAAGTTCGACCCGGCGTCATCTTGATCACGGCACCCTTTGTGTCTTTAAACACATATGGCTTGAGCGGGTCGGTTCGCTCCCAAGTGCCCTGCACCAAGACGCCGGCCGTGTAGACCCAAACTTCGCCGCTGCCGATCGTCTTGGCCACCGGGCTCGAACCCGACTTGCCATAGACCACCGACATGACGATCACATTCGCCGCGTTGATGCGCACATCTTGCATGTCGACATGCGACTCGTCGCCTTGCGAACGGACGAACGCCAGATTCTCGGCGCTCCACTCCCACATCACGTCGACACCATCCATCGAGATTTTTACGGCGCCCGCCGGTTTGGCATCGCTGGGCGTCGTCTCGGTGTCTGCCCGATATTCGAATTGTGGCAGCGGTGGCTGGGCTCCCGCGGGGGCGAGCGTCCACAGTTTTGTCGTCTCGGCCAAAAGGTTGTGCGGCGCGACACGGCTCGACTCGCGCTTGTAACCACCCGCCTCGTTGGCGGCCGAATGGCTCAAGTCGACCATCGTCGATTTGCGGATCGCCGCCGTCACCTTTGAGTTGCCGCCGCTCCAGGCGAACAACGGGCTGTTCAACGAAGCCAACAAGTCGATGTCTTGCAGTCGACCGCTACGAACCGGGCCGACCGGATCGCTGCCCTGCGAGTGAAAAACCGCGGCGAAACGCGTGAGTTGTTCGACGTTTTCCTCGAACACGATGTCGGCCTGGTTCAAACCCCACTGCGGACGCGATTTCGGGTGGTTGTCGATCTTGACGACCAGCGCGGGGCGACCGATCACCGTCTCGTCGGGGGCCTGCGCGCCGGTCAGGGGTGCGCGCACGATCGGGATCGTCGTGGTGGTCGTCTCGGCGACCGTCGTCTCGGTGGCTTGAGCGACCGTGGACTCGACGGTCGTATCGGTGGTGCCACCGCAACTAGCGACAACCAGACCCAACACAGTCGACGCGATGAGACCCGTGCGCAAAGTTCGCATTTTTACATCTCCCTTAACAGTGCTATTCGCTCGGAGAGCGGTGGATGTGTATTGAACAGTTTATGAAATCCGGCGAGTCGACCCGCGTCATTCACCCCCGACAACGGTTGCTCAATCCACATATGGGCGGTAGCCATGCTGGCCGAGTGCGTCACGGTGCTGTCTTTTTGAAGTTTTTCCAGCGCCGAAATCAAACCCGGCGGGTAGCGCGTCAATTGACAGGCTGAGACATCGGCCAGAGTTTCGCGACGACGACTGACGCTGGCTTGCATGATGCGCGCGATGATTGGCGCGAGAATCAACAAGACGAAGCCGACCAGTGCCAGCGGATTGCTCGAGTTGCCGCGATCAGATGATCGACTCACCCGCCCGCCGTTCCACCACATCATGCGTATCGCCAAGTCTGTGAGTATCGCGATCGTGCCGACCAGCGTCACCGCCATCGTCGAAACCAAAATGTCGTAATTGCGAATGTGCGAGAGTTCGTGGGCGATGACTCCCTCGAGTTCGACCCGGTCCAACAGTTCGAGAAGTCCGCTGGTGACGGCGATCGCCGCATGTTTGGGATTGCGGCCGGTGGCGAACGCGTTCGGCGCGGGGTCGTCGATCACATACACGCGCGGCTTCGGCAGACCGCCGGCGATGCACAAACCTTCCACCAAATTATGCAAACGCCGATAGACGACCTCGTCGGCGGGCTTGGCCCGACTGACTCGCAAAGCGATCGAATCCGACTTCCAATACGAGGTGAACGCCATCAGCGCGGAGAACACCAGGGCGATCGATGTGCCGACGACCGGGTCGCCAAGAAACTGGCCGATCGCCACGCCGGCCAGCATGGTGAACAACACGAAACCAAGCAACAGGAAAACCGAGCGCCGTTTGTTCGACGCGATTAGTTCGTACATCGTGAGGCGCGAACTTAGAACTGAACTTTGGGTGCCGACTTTTCGGCGTCGGTGGCCTCGAAGAATTCGCTGTCTTCGAACTTGAAGAGCGAGGCGAAAATCACGCTCGGAAAAGTGTGCACGGCGTTGTTGTAGGTCAAAACCGCGTCGTTGAAGAACTGGCGGGCATAGGCGATGCGGCTCTCGGTGTTGCTCAACTCTTCTTGCAGGTTGAGGAAACTCGCGTTCGCTTTCAGATCGGGATACGACTCGGAAAGTGCGAACAGCTGGCGCAACGCACCCGACAAAGCGTTGTCGGCGCCGGCCTGACTTGCGACCGTGCTCGGCGCCGCCATCGCCAGATTGCGCGCGCTGATCACATCTTGCAGGGTTTTTTGCTCGAAACTTGCGTAGCCCTTCACAGTCTCGACGAGATTGGGTATCAGTTCGATGCGACGCTTCAATTGGACATCGATTTGCGACCAGGCATTCTCGACCTGGTTTCGCTTCTGCACCAGGTTGTTATAGGTCACCACGACGAAGATCACCACCGCAAAAACCAGAACCAAAATTATCCAAGTTGTCATTTGTCTCCCAAGCTTTCTTTAAAAATATTCTAATGGATGATCACGAGAACTGCGGTTTTCGCAAAACTCGATCTGAGAACATTCTCACGATTCGGCTTTTCGGATGATGATCGGGGTCGACGCTCTCGCGCTCCAAAACTTTGTGATAGATATCGACATAAATTTCGGCGAGATGCCGCATCGACAGTTCTTTCGCCCGAGCAAGACCGCCGAGACGCAACTGCGACGCCAGTTGTTTGTCGTTGATGATTCGTGTCAGTGCTTCACCAAGGGCGACCGCGTCACCCGGCTCGACCAACAGCGCGTTCACCAGATCGGTTGCGACGTTTTTGTAACCGTCGAGAGAACTGGCGACCACGGGTGCGCCGCTGGCCATCGCCTCGAGCACGACGATGCCAAACGACTCGCTGTGCAACGAAGGCGCGCAAAAAACGGCGCATCGCGCGAGGCGATCTATCTTCTCGGCATCGGAGATTCGTCCCAGCCAAGAAATGCGAGGATCGTGCGCATACTTGGCCTTGAGAACATCGATCCCCTCCCCGTCCGAGGCGACCCACAACTCGGTGTCGTCGGCGAGCTTCTCGAAAGCCTCGAGGAGCACCGCCAGACCCTTTCGTGGTTCGAACCTGCCGCAAAAGAAAACGACGTTGCTCGCGCCGCGACCCGAGTCGTCGCGAAGATACAGGTCGTTCTCGATGCCGTTGAACAAAATTTCGTAGTCTCCGCCCAAATATCTGTGGGCCAACTCTCTGGCTTGGGGCGAAACGGCCGTGCGTGCATCGAGAAAATCGGCGATCCAGTTGACGCCTTTGCTCAAGCGGCCGTACCAGGCGATGTCGCCGGCGGCGTGGAAGGTGCCGATCATCGGTGCGAGCCGAACCAGTAGCGCCGTCACCGTCGGCCCCGGCGCGATCGGCTCGTGCAAATGCAAAACGTCGAACGATTCGTCGTTGATCGCCCTGATCGTGCGCAGCGCGGCTGCGGGGTCTGGCGCGAGCGGCACGATAGAACCGTTCGCCGCCGTCGGCAGGCTGTTGCCGAGCGGGGTCACGAACGGCTCGGGCGGTGGGCCGTCGCACGGGCCGAGAACCCGGGCCTCATGCCCCATTTTTCGCAATTCACGGGCCAGCCCCAACACCTGCACTTGCACCCCGCCCGGAATCGTCAGACTGTAAGGACAGACGAGACCAATGCGCAACATTTTCTTGCGCACATATTTCGTGCCGACTTGGGCGGGTCTAGGCGTTGCCGACTCTGAACGACTTCCCGAGATCGACTTCACGACCTACACGGTACGACCATAAACAGATCTGCAACTTAATGGTTTCGCGCCGCGCACTTTCGGCAGTATCAGATGATTTCAGACAGCAGTTTTGTCGCTCGGCCAATTTGGCTGGAACAAGTGCCATTGTTCGGGCGCCTTCCTGATCAGGCTCTCGATCGCATCCACGAGGTCTTGGGTCAGCCGCGAGATATCTTCTCGAAGCGAGCCCGCCCGAGTCACGGCGATCGGCGCCATCACCACCGTTCGGTGCTGGTCGAAGCCCGGCGAAAAATAGGTGCCGAGCGGCAACAATGCCGCCCCTGTGCGCAAAGCGAAGAACGCCGGACCGGCGGGCACAGTCGTGATCTCGCCGAAAAATTTGGTGCTGACTCCGTTGCCTTGCAGATCTCTGTCGCAGAGCAAAGCCACGATTTCGTTTTTTGCGAGCGCCGCTTGCACTGCGACGCCCGCGTTGTCGTCGAGCGGAATCACCGAGACACCGTAACTCTTGCGCAATTCGGTGAACAATTTGAACACGGGCTCCGACTCGAGTCTTTCGACAACGGCATGAAGTTGATGCCCCTGGTGAATCAACCATCGCCCCGACCACTCCCAGCCGCCCAGGTGTGGCAGCGCCAGGATCACGCCCTTGCCATTGAGCAGACCGTTTTCGATGTGTTCGAAGCCCTCGACGACGATGCCCGATTCGATCTGCCGCTTGTTCAAAAACGGCAACCTGAGGGTCTCGAGGTAATAGCGCGCATAGCTTCGATACGCCCGATTCACCACCCGTCTGAGTTCTCTGCCCCGCAAATTCGGGTCGACACGGCGCATGTTCGCACCGACGATCTGCCTCTTGGCGCGCAGAAAAAAACAAACCACCGGCACGACGACGGCGTCGATGATTTTGAAAACGAAAGTGGGTGCGAGCGCGGCGAGCCGAGAGATTATTCGAAGGCCAAAAATCACTGAACTCGACGACGACGCGAGACCCGCAGGCGACGATCGTCGCGTCGGGCCCGGCGCGATGCGCGACGCGACTGGCGCAACGCCACCTTGTCGGCTATCGCCGGCGCGACCGCCGCTTGGTTCCAGACCTTGAAGAACCTCTGAATCGCCGTGATGGTGACCAGAGCGAGCATCAGCACCATCGCCCAGAACAACAGCGCGTCAAACAAAAGACCCACGCACAACAGAATGATCCGCTCGGCGCGCTCCATTAGCCCGCCCTTTGCGGTGAGACCCAACGACTCGGCCTTGGCCCGCTGATAAGAAATAAGCGACGACACGGCCATGACGGCAAACACCAAAATCGACGCATAGGCGCCTCGCTGATAGGCCAAAAACCACGCCACGCCCCCGAGCAAAATCGAGTCGGTGACGCGGTCGATCGTCGAGTCGAAAAATGCCCCGCGTTGGCTGGTCTGGTTTGACGCCTTGGCCAATGCCCCGTCGAAGAGATCGGGCAGGGCCGCCAAAACGACGAGCAGCAAACCCAGGCGCAATGCCCCGACACCGATCGCCACGGCGGCGGCGCACGCCACGACGACGCCGACCAGCGTCAGGTGATCGGGCGAGATTCGGGTGCGTCGAAGTTGTTCGCCGACGGGTCGAACGAATTTTTCGACCTGATGGCGAAACCTGCCGTCGAACATCTCTCAATCTTAACGGTCGGGGTTATCTTCGACCAGACACTCGACCACGCGCGCATCGACGGCGTCGATCAACACGAGACCCCGTTGCAATGGCGGCTCTTGCGCGCTGTAACACATCACCCGCCAAGTCGGTCGACTTCTGAAACCGCGCCAAACTTGTTGCGCCGACGCATGCCCGACGGCGAAGCCCACCGCGCGGGTCGCGTGAACCAGCGCGAGTTTTTCATCCACGGTCATGCGCCAAGACGCCGACAAAGAAAATGCGCCGACCAATGCGAGCAGCACCGCCGCGCCGAGAAAACCACGGCTTACCAAACCCGACTCGCTAGAGCCTTTCAAGAACCAGAGCAGTGCCGAAACCGCGGCGAGACACATATATATGACTGCCGGAATACGACGCCGACTGTTGTCGGGAAACTTGTAGGGGCCGACGAAAGCCGAGACATTGAGATCTTCGGGTAGCTCGTCGCGAATCTCGTCACGAGAGTCTTTTTCTTTATCCGCCATGATCTCGCCGCTCAACTTTGCTTGGCCCAGGCCTGCCTGATTCGATCGGCGCTCACATCGAGCGCCTCGGGCAAAATTTTGGTGTTCGCAGTGGTGACCATGAAGTTGGTGTCGCCACCCCAACGCCCCACAACATGCACATGCAGGTGCTGGGCGATGCTGCCGCCCGCCGCCTCGCCCAGGTTGATGCCGACATTCATCGCCTCGGGTTTGTAGACAATTTTGAGCACCTTCACCGCCGTGGTCACGGTAGACCAAAGTTCGGCGGTTTCGGCAGGATCAAGGTCTTCCAGATTCGCAACCTCGCGATAAGGCACCACCAGCAGATGACCCGACGTGTATGGAAACGCGTTCATCAGGGCAAAGACCTTTGCCCCGCGGTGCACGATGTAACTCTGCTCGTCGGTCAGGTCGCTGCGCAAGATTTGCGTGAAGATCGAAACGTCCGATTTCTTTTGAGCACCCTGTCCGTGCACGACGTACTCGGCGCGCCAGCCGTTCCAGATTCGCTCGAGCATGCTCACTCAGCCGACATCCGCGGCTAGTTGCTCGATGAAATTGGCAAGACCGACATCTCGTCGAACCTCGCCGCCCCGTGGGTTGACGCCGACGGTCGAGTTTTTGACATCATCGTCGCCCACCACCAGCACGTAAGGAATTCGCTCGAGTTTCGAGGCACGAATTCGTTTGCCCAACTGTTCGTCGGCGACAAGTTGATCGACGCGATAACCCGACTTGGTCAACTGATCGACGACCTGCGACGCGTAACCCTCGTGGGCCGACGCCACGGCGAGCACGCGCACCTGCACCGGCGCGAGCCATGTCGGGAATGACCCGCCATAGTGCTCGAGCAGCACGCCGAAGAATCTTTCGATCGAACCAAACAACGCCCGATGCAACATGATCGGGCGCCTTCTCGAATTGTCGCTGGCGATGTATTCAAGACCGAAACGCTCGGGCAGGTTGAAGTCGCATTGAATCGTGCTCAACTGCCACTTGCGGCCGATCGCGTCGCGCACGTCGATGTCGATCTTGGGTCCGTAGAAAGCGGCGTCTCCGGGCGAGACGGAATATTGCAACCCATGGCGGTTCAACGCCTCGGTTAGCGCGTCGGTGGCTTTCTGCCAGATCGCATCCGACCCGACCGACTTTTCGGCGTTGCGCGTGCTCAACTTGAAATCGAATTCTGTGAAACCGAACCTGCGCAAAACGCTGAGCACGAAGTCGAGCAACGAGGTGATCTCGTCGGCCATTTGTTCTTCGGTGCAGAAAATATGGCTGTCGTCCTGGGTGAAGCCGCGAATTCGCAGCAAGCCGTGCAACGTGCCGGCCCGCTCGTAGCGGTAGACCGTGCCCAACTCGAAAAGGCGAAGCGGAAGCTCTCGATAGCTGCGTTGGCGGTCTCGATAGATCAGGCAGTGCATCGGACAATTCATCGGCTTGGGGTAATAGACGCCGTTGTCCATCTCCATCGGCGGATACATGCCGTCTTTGTAGAACTGCAGGTGACCCGACGTCTCGAACAGATGCGCGTTCGCCAAATGCGGGGTGAAAACAAATTTGTACCCGCCGTTTTGATGGCGTTCGCGACTGTAGTCCTCCATCAATTTGCGCACGATCGCGCCCTTCGGGTGCCAGACCGCGAGCCCGCCGCCCAACTCCTGCGGAAACGAGAGCAGATCCATTTCGACGGCCAATCGACGGTGGTCGCGTTTTTCCGCCTCTTCGAGCCTGTGCAGGTGCTCGGCGAGCGCCGACTTCGACTCCCACGCGGTGCCGTAGATGCGCTGCAACATCGGCCCCTTCTCGTTGCCGCGCCAATACGCGCCGGCCACTTTCATCAACGCGAAGTGACCGAGACGACTGGTCGAGGGCACGTGCGGGCCGCGACACAAGTCGACGAAGGTCTCGCTGTTGCGATAGACGCTCACCGCGTCGGCGCTGCCCGCCTCGAGGGCATCGGTCGAGTCGGCGTCACCTTTCGTTACGCGCTCGATGATTTCGCACTTGTACGGCTGATCTTTGAACAGTTTCAGGGCCTCGTTCGCGGTCATTTCGGCGCGCACGAACTGCTGATCTGCGTCGACGATTTTTTGCATCTGCGCCTGAATCGCCACCAGGTCGTCGTCGCTGAAAGTTTTGCCGCCGGGTAGTTCGAAGTCGTAGTAAAACCCGTCTTCAATCGCGGGACCGATCGAGAACTTCGAGCCTTCGAACAACTGCAAGACGGCCTGGGCCAAAACATGCGCCGTCGAATGACGCAAGACATGACGGCCCGCTTCAGTGTCGGCGGTGATGATCGAGACCCGAGCACCGTCTCTTAACGGCCGATTCAGGTCGGTTTCGACTCCGTCGATCATCGTGGCGACGGCGGCCTGGGCCAGACGCTTGCCGATCGACGACGCCAAATCGAGCCCGGTCGCACCTGACGCGAGTTCACGGGTTGACTCGTCGGGCAGACGAACCGTGATCGTCGAAGCCGCCTTATTCACGCAAACAGTCTAGATTGCGACGGTTTTAAATGTGGGTTCGATTTGCGCTCGAACGCTTTGGCGCGTAGTCGTAGACATACTCTTGCCCGGTCAGCGCCTGAATCTTCGTCATGATCTCGTCGGTCAACTGTCGCAACACCTCTGGGTCGTCGGCGCGTTCGAGATATTTGCGGGTGTCGATCGGGTCGCCGATCTCGATCTTGCATCGTTTGGCGAACTTCGGCATCACGGTGTCGGGCGCCATGATCGCGTCGGTGCCCGTGATGCCAACGGGAAACACGGGGCACCCGAATTTCAGCGCCAATCTCGCCGCGCCCGTTCGGCCCTTGTAAAGCTTGCCGCTCCTGCTTCGCGTTCCCTCGGGAAAGATGCCGAAGAGTTCGCCGCGCTCGAGCACCCTCTCGACGGCCGTCATCGCCACGGTCGCGCTTTCACCGCCGGTTCGGTCGAGTGGGATCATGCCGATTTTGGTGAACAACCACCGCGTCTTGAACGAGTCCATGTATTCGCTCTTGCCGACGACCGACATGTTTCGCGGCGAGAAAGTCAGCAGGAACACCGAGTCGAGAAAACTGATGTGGTTGGCGCAAAGTATCGCCGGCCCCGTAGACGGAATTTTCTCGAAACCCACGAGCGTGAATCGCCACAAACTCTTCGCCGTAAATCGGCAAAATGGCCTGAAGCGCGTCTGGAATTTCGTCGCCCCGACATATTTGGACGGGTCGAAACTGACTTTCTTCGCGTTCATGATTGGGTTGTTTCGACTTTCTTCGACCGCTGGTCGAGGTCAATGCCGAGCAGGCTCGCGCCCGCAGCAACACTTTGCCCCGCGGCGGCAGTCGCGTCAAGTGCGGCGATCGCCGCGGGCGTGTTCAAATCGTCGTCTAGGGCGTGGCGAACCGCGTCAAGTCCCGCCCGCCCGTCACCAGACTTGGCGTTTGACCACGACGCCAGGCGTTTCTCGGCCGCCTGCATCGACGACGGGGTCCATTCCCATTCGGTGCGATAGTGATTGGCGATCAAGGCCAGACGAATCGCCCGCGGATCGTGGATCTGGCGCAAACGATCCACGAATTCGAGGTTGCCGAGGCTCTTCGACATCTTGCTGCCGTTCATGAACACCATCGCGACATGCATCCAGTGGCGAACGAACAATTCTCCGGTCGCCGCCTCTGATTGGGCTCGCTCGCATTCGTGATGAGGAAAGATCAGGTCGCTCCCCCCGCCGTGGAGGTCGATCGTCGTGCCGAGTTCGCGCAGGGCGAGCGCCGAGCATTCGATATGCCAACCGGGCCGACCCGGCCCCCACATCGTGTTCCAACTCGGTTCGTCGGCGGCCGAGGGTTGCCACAGCACGAAATCGAGCGGGTTTCTTTTGTGCGGATCCTCGATGTTGCCGCCGCGCTCGGCGGCGAGCCGTTTCATCGTCTGTTGGTCGTAATTCGAGACGCTGCCGAACGAACCGAACTTCGTGACATCAAAGTAGACGCTGCCACCGGCCTGATAGGCGAAGCCCCGGTCGAGCACCATGCCGATGAACCCCCTGATGTCGGCGATCGCCGACGACGCGCGCGGAGTGCTGTAGACATCCAGTGCGTTGAGAGCCTTCATGTCGGCCTCGAACCTCGCCTCCTCCCCCGCCGCCAGATCCAGATAATGAACGCCGAGTTCGCGCGCCTTGGCGAACAACGGATCGTCGATGTCGGTGACGTTGCGAACGCACTTGATAGTGTGCCCCGCGTCGATCAATCGGCGCTGCAGGACATCGTAAGAGATGAAGGTGAACGCGTGGCCGATGTGGGTCGCGTCATACGGCGTGATGCCGCAGGTGTACATCAATATTTGTTTGCCTGGCGAAAAATCTACGACACTCTTTTTTGCGGTGTCATACAGCTTCATCGTCAAACGGCGTCACCACGAACGGGAATACCCGTGAGTCTCGGCGCGACACGGGTCTTGTATCGCACATTCAACTGCAACAGCACCGCGGTGAACGCTTCGATCGCCAAGGCGTTCGACAATGTGCCCGAGTTCAACGGTCGACAGCCGGGAATCTTGGCGACGATCTCGCAAACCGTTGCGGTCGCCGTCGGGTCGTCCGAACAAATCAAGACATCGCTGTCGACCTCGTGCCCAAGACGACCAAGTTCGGTCGCGGGCAAGTGCTGAAATGCGGCGACGACCTTCGACAGCGGAATCTCGGCTTGCACATGGGCGGCGATGCTGCCTCGCGGCGGCACCAGCGGCTGAAACTCTTTGCCGACTCGCACCAGTGCGTTGGCCATCGTCACCACGATTTTTCCGGCGAGATCCTGCACATGTTCGTTGACGACGGTCGCCGCCGAGTCCCACGGTGTGGCGATCACGACGAGATCGCATTTTGCCGCCGCATCGTTGTCGCCGCCCGAGAGATTCAACTTGTAATCGGGCCACTTTTTCTTCAGTTCGCCACAGACCGTTTGCGCCTTGTTCGCGTCGCGCGAACCCAGGATCACCTCGTAACCGACCGATGCCAGACGCAAACCGAGCGCGCCCCCGGCAGGACCAGTGCCGCCAAGCAAGCCGATGCGCATACTCCGCAACGATATCTGTTCAGAGCAACTACCGTTGAGCGCGTGGGTATTCTCGCGGGCAAAAATCTGGTGATCACCGGCGTGCTGACCGACGCGTCATTGGCATTTGGTGTCGCCCAACTCGCCCAACAAGAGGGCGCGAAGATCGTTCTCACGGGCGCGGGTCGCGGCCTTTCGATCACGCAGCGCGCCGCAAAAAAACTGCCGATGCAGGTCGAAGTAGTCGAGTTCGATGTGACCGTCGATGAACACACGGTCAACGCACGAGATTCGGTGAAAAAAATTCTCGGGTCGGTCGACGGCGTCCTGCACTCGATCGGGTTCGCGCCGGCGGCATGCCTCGGCGACGACTTCATGAAGGCGTCTTGGCAGGATGTTTCGACCGCGCTGCAGATTTCGGCCTATTCGTTGAAGACTTTGGCCGACGCCTTCGTTCCTCTGATGACCGCGGGTGGTTCGATCGTCGGTCTCGACTTCGACAACACCGTCGCCTGGCCGGCATACAACTGGATGGGCGTGGCCAAGTCGGCGCTCGAGAGCACGAACCGCTACCTGGCCAAGGCCCTCGGGCCGAAGAATATTCGCTGCAATTTGATCGCGGCGGGCCCGATACGAACCATGGCGGCGAAGTCAATACCGTCTTTCGCCGCCTTCGAGGACATTTGGGACAAACGCGCCCCGCTCGGCTGGAATGTCAACGACTCGACACCCGTGGCGCGCAGCGCGGTGGCGCTGTTGAGCGATTGGTTTCCTTCGACGACCGGCGAGATCATTCATGTCGATGGCGGTTTTCACTCAACGGGTGCCTGACCGTTGAAAAATATTGCTCGCAATATCCGCAAATTCGTCGCGAGTGTCGCCACGTTCTCGACGGTTTCGATCGGCATCGTCACGGTCTCGGGGTCTTCGCCGGTCTCGGCCGCGACTGGCAACAAAGACTTCGCCCTCGACGAACAGTGGGGTCTGCAGGTCACCAACGTCAGGGATGTTTGGCCAATCAGCACGGGGGTCGGAGTCATCGTGGCGGTCGTCGACTCGGGTTCGGGGCCCAATCCCGACTTGAACCAGAACCTTCTGCCAGGGCGATCGATCGTCAGGGGTCGAAACGAAGATAGCGCGACCGACGTCGACATGACGGGCCATGGCAGCCACGTCGCGGGAATCATCGCGGCTCAAATGAACAACGACATCGGTATCGCCGGGGTCGCGCCCAACGCGCAAATCTTGCCGATACGAATTCTCGACTCGCGCGGCAACGGCTCTGAAAACGATCTTGCCGCCGCGATCAGACTTGCCGTCGATCAAGGCGCGAGAGTCATCAACCTCTCGCTCGGTGGAAAAAGCCAAACCAACGCGCTGCAGTCGGCTCTCGAATACGCCGCCAGCAAGTCGGTATTGGTTGTCGCCGCTGCGGGCAACGGGGGCCCGAATGCCGACACGACATACCCTGCGGGCAACGACCTGACAATCGCCGTCACGGCGGTAGATCTAACCTTGAACTCGCCATCATTCGCCCAACGCGGCTCTTACATCGACATCTCGGCGCCGGGCATCAACATCTGCTCGACGATTCGCACCGATGTCACGGTCGACCCGGCACGACGATGCGCGGGTGCGAACGAACCATATTTGAACATGAGCGGCACCTCGATGGCGGCGGCGTTCGTCAGCGGTGTCGCCGCGCTCGTGCTCGGCGCCAGACCCAACTACACGGCGCAGCAGGTTCGCGAAGTCATGGTCGCGACCGCGCGCGACCTCGGTCTGGCGGGTCGCGACGAAACCTTCGGGGTCGGGCTGGTCGACGCCTACGCAATTTTCAAGAGCCTCGGGTACTTTCCCGACAAAATTGTTTTTCCAACCGTCTCATCACTGGGTCGTGTCGGCGAAGAATCCGTGGGTGGCACGGTGCAGATTCCGGAAAGCGAGAGACTGCAGTGGTATCGATGTCTCTCGCCCGGCGAGGAGACGCTGGTGATCCCGATCGACTGCGAGGCGATTTCGCGCGCCCAGCGAGCCGTGTATCGTCCAGTTCGAAAAGACATCGACGCGTTCTTGCGATTCGCAACCCTCGTCACCGTGAACGGTGTCCCACAGTTGCGGTTCTCGGCGACGACACCGAAGATTACGGCGATCTGGACGTCGATCTCGACACTCGAGGTCGGCGGAAGTGTCCCGATCAAAGATTTGGTGGTCAGCGCGTCGTCGGGTTCGACGACGGCGCGGGTTGTCTCAGGTCCGTGTCGTGTCACTAAAAATATCCTGACAGCTTTCGAAACAGGTGAATGCAAAGTTCGCATTTCCGCGAAGGCTAGACAGCCATACCCGAAGTTGGCGCTGACGGTTGTAATCGCCGTGGTGCAAAAAGTCTGAACTAGACAACCGATGCCCAACCGACTCGCCAACGAGACCAGCCCGTATCTGCGGCAACATCAGCACAACCCGGTCGACTGGTTCGGCTGGGGCGCCGAGGCGTTCGCCGAGGCGAAAAACCGTGATGTGCCGGTTCTCCTCTCGGTCGGCTACTCCGCTTGCCATTGGTGCCATGTCATGGCCCACGAATGTTTCGAGGATGCAGAGACGGCGTCGATGATGAATCGGTTGTTCGTGAACATCAAGGTCGACCGCGAAGAGCGACCAGACGTCGACTCGATCTACATGGACGCGGTGCAGGCGATGTCGGGGCGCGGCGGCTGGCCGATGACCGTGTTCATGAGCCACGATGGGAGGCCATTTTTTGGCGGCACATATTTTCCGAAGCCGTCGTTCTTGAAACTCATGACCGCGGTCGACGACGCCTGGCGAACCCGACGCGCCGAACTCGAGACCAACATGACGGCCTTGACCGAGTCGATCGGTAGAACCGCACAGATCGAACCCGACAAGTCGTTGCCTGATCAAACCCTGATCGACAAGGCGTGCGAGAATTTGCTCGAATCTTTCGACCCTCGATGGGGTGGCTTCGGCGCGGCGCCGAAGTTTCCGAGCACGATGAACATCGACTTGTTGCTGCGCAAACACCGCGCAACGCCGAGCGCGAAACTCGAAACGGTGATCACCACGACGCTCGACGCGATGGCCTCGGGCGGAATGTACGACCACTTGGGTGGCGGCTTCGCCAGATACAGCGTCGACGAGAAGTGGCTGGTGCCGCATTTCGAAAAAATGCTGTATGACCAGGCGTTGCTGCTGCGCGTCTATGCGCACGCGGCGAAGGTTTTTCCCGAGAGATGCTACGAACAAATCTGCGTCGAGATCGTCGAATACGTGGTGCGCGATCTGCGTCACCCCTCGGGTGGATTCTTCAGCGCCGAAGACGCCGACTCGCTCGACGACGAGGGCCACTCGCACGAGGGGCACTTTTATGTTTTCACACCGAATGAAGTACGAGAGATTTTGCCCCCCGACGAGGCCGAGATTGCACTCGACTATTTCGAAATGACCGAACTCGGCAACTTCGAGGGCAAGAATATTCCGACGAGGCTCAATCATCGCGGCGACCTGCGGCGCGACGCGCGACTGAACAGAATCCGCGAGAAACTTCTGAGTGCTCGAGGTCTGCGCACCCGCCCGCTGCTCGACGACAAAGTTCTCACCGAATGGAACGCGATGATGACGGTTTCTTTGGCCGAGAGCGCATCACTGCTGAATCGACCGCAGTGGTTGGCGCTCGCCGAACAGAACGGCGAGTTTTTGCACCAAAACCTGAGGGTGTCGGTCCCAGAAAACAAATTCAAGTGGATGCGCAGTTGGCAAGAGTCGGGCTCGCCCAAGGCCCGGCACCACGCTTTGGCCGCCGACCTCGCCCACCTGGTCGACGCCTTCACCCGACTCGGCGAGGCGACCGGTCGGGCGATTTGGTTCGAGAGGGCCGCCGAAGTCGCCGACCAACTGTTGAGCGAATACTGGGACGTGAAGAACGGCGGTTTGTTCACGGTCGCGAACGAAGCCGAGACGCTGGTGGTGCGTCAAAAAGATCTGCTCGACAATGCGACCCCCTCGGCCAACTCGACCGCTGCTACGGCGCTGATCAGGCTGGGTTCGATCTTGGGCGACGACCGTTTCGGCGACGCGGCCGACCAAACATTGCGATTGTTTTCGCGCATCATCGGTGGTGCGCCTAGCGCTTTCGCCAACTTGTTGATGGCCGCGAACCTGAGACACACGGGCCTGACCGAAATAGTCGTTGCCGGTCGTCGCGACGACCTGGTCGAGGCGGCCAAAGCCTGTTGGCTGCCTGGCGCGGTTTTGGTGCACGGCGAAAGGTTCGATTCACCGCTGTGGCACGCGAGAACCGACGGCTTGGCCTATGTCTGTCGTGACTATGTCTGCAGTGCCCCCGTCGACAACGCCCAAGCCCTCGTCAAGGCCTTGGGCGGCGAACCCTAAAAAGTATTTTCGCGAATCACCTCGTCGGGTTTGCGCCGCGCTCGACGGGCACTCGCGCCTTTTTCGGTCTGCACCACCGATGCCGGCCAACCAATCGCCACCGCGCCGATCAACTGCATCTGCTCGGGTGCGTTCACTGCTTCTCGCAACTGTGCTTCTCCGTTGAACACCCCGAAAAACAGGGCGCCTAGACCCAGGTCGTGGGTGGCAAGCAGCAGTTGCATCGTCGCGAAACTCGCGTCAACCGTCCAATATGGGGTCGACCATGCCGAAAGATTTTCACCAAGATTCGTCGAGGCTTTGTCGGGCTCGCCGTAGCGGTCGAGATAAGCCTGCGGATCGGCGAACACGAGGGCGATCACCGGCGCGTTCAACAAGTTCTTCCACCTGAAGGTTTTTCGCCTCGGCTCGGGCAAGGTGATGTCCCAGAATCTTTTCGTGTCGGCGTCGCGCATCACCACGAGATGCCAGCCTTGGGTTTTGCCCGCCGATGGCGCCCAAGTGGCGATTTCGACGACGCGGTCGATCAACTCGGGTGCGACGGGCTTGTCGCGAAACGATCGCACCATTTTGCGCGACCTTGCGCAGTCCGCGAACTGCATCGGCTGTTGCTAGTGCTTGCCGAGTTTGAGCAGGCTCTCGGTCATCGTCCAACCGTGCACGACCAAAGCGCCAGACTTTTTAGACGAAAGATTTTTGAAAAACGCCGCCACTTCGGCGGGTGCTTTGCCGGGTTTGAGCGACTCGAAATCCAGGAAACCACTCTGCCCGTTGCTCTTGATCAAAAACGACTGATCGTCGTATTGGGCCTCGCACCCGAATCGACGGGCCAATCGTTTGCCCCAGGCCCGCTCTTCGCCGACTGCGCGGTGGTCGGGTCGAGGGATGATGCCGGTCAGCGACTTGAACGCCTCGAGCGCGTCGACTCGAACAAAGCGCGAACCCACCACGACATCTTCGTCAGGAAACGCCATCAGCGCGCGGTGATAGGCCTCGCTCATCAGACCCTTCAGCACCTGGTCGCGTTTGGCGGTTCGCTTGACGCTCAACATGCCGAGCAGCACGCACGGAGTGCCGCCGATTCGCTCGAGCGTTGAGAACATGAAGCCGTTGAGTTTGCCGTCGAGTTTCGCGCTCGCAAAAAGCACCCAGTCTTCTTTGGCTTTTGAAATTGCACCGATGCCGAAGGCGCCGCCCATTGCGGCGAGATCGTCGAGATCTGAGTCAACGAGCGCCGAGGCATCGATGGTCTTGACAACTAACGGCATACCTCTTTAAGTCTGCCAGCAAAATCGCCGATTTCCGATGGCTGAATTGTCGTTTTGTCAGCCGATGTAAACGCTGTCGCCGTAGGAGGCGCGCAAAATGCCGATTGCGCCGTCGATGTTGACGTTGTACTCGGGGGCCAACCGCAAACTTTTGCCGCCCGGCATGTGCAACTGCACGGGTGTCTCGCCCCCGTGGTCTTTCAACAACTCCTGCAATTGAAAGATGTCGTCCTGCGAGAGGGCCCGGGATCCGAGCTCGATGTGCAGGCTCATGTCGCTGGCGCGCATCGGCTCTACGACCTTGATTTCTTGGGCGTTGAACGCGAGCCGGGCTTCTTCTCGACGGTCGAGACGACCGCGAACCGTGACGATCACGTCTTCCTCGATCAAGTGCCTGAAACTGGCATACGTCTTCGGAAAAATGTTGACATCGATCGAGCCCTGCAGGTCTTCGATCGTGATCACGGCCATTTGGTCGCCCTTTTTCGTGGTCTTCCGGTTGACCGAGGTGATGACGCCGCCGAGCGTCAGATATGCGCTGTCGGCCCGCTCTTCAAGTTCGGCCAATGAACATTCGACTTTGCGTCGCAGTTGCCCCTCGACCCCGCGCAACGGGTGATCGGAGACATAAAGACCCAACATCTCGCGCTCGACCTTGAGTTGCTCGGCCTTTTCATAGTTGATCTGCGGGATCTCGACCTGCTCTGAAAAAACCGTCTCGGTTTCGCCCGCGCCGTCAAAAAGACTCATCACGCCCTGGTCTCGATCGCGACGACGATTGAGCGCCTTGTCGATGATCGTCTCGAACACGAGCAACAGACCCTTGCGCGGATGCCCCAAAGAGTCGAAAGCCCCCGCCTTGATCAACGACTCGACGGTGCGCTTGTTGAGCACCCCGATCGGCGCGCGGTCGGCGAAATCATAGAAGGAGGTGAACGGCCCGTTGGCCTCGCGAAAATCGACCAACTGGCCGATCAGTGCCTCGCCCACGTTGCGAATCGCCGAGAGCCCGAAACTGATGACACGGTGTTGACCGTCGACCACGGGCACGAAGTCGACGCCCGAGGTGTTGATGTCGGGCGTTTTGACCACGATGTTGCTGGCCCGCGCATCGGCCAAGAAAATCGCCGCTCGGTCGTAACTCGCCTTGACGCTCGTGAGCAGACACGAGAGGTACTCGATCGGATAGTTGGCCTTGAGATAGGCGGTCTGATAGGCGATGAACGCATAGCCGTAGGCATGGCTCTTGCCGAACGCGTAGTCGGCGAAGTTCTCGATCGAGTCAAAGAGGCCCTCACCCAGCTCTTTTGAATACCCGTTGTCGAGACAACCCTGCTCGAAACTCGCGCGCTGCTTTTTCATGTCGGCACGATTCTTTTTGCCGCAAGCCTTGCGCAGGTCGTCGGCTTTCTCGAGGCTGTAACCGGCGAATTTCTGGGCGACGCGCATCATGCTCTCTTGATAGATCATCAGGCCGAAAGTGTCGTCGAGCAGTTCACGGGCGTCTTCGTGGAAGATCTTCGGCGTCTTGCGGCCGTTCTTGTAGTCGGCATAGTCGTTGTGCATGTTCGCGCCCATCGGTCCGGGCCGATAAAGGGCGACGATCGCCGCGATGTCGTCGATGGTGCGTGGCACCATGCTGCGCACGAGGGCGCGAATGTTGGTTGATTCGAGTTGGAACACGCCGATCGTGTCGGCGCGTTGCAACAGGGCGAAGGTTTTTTTGTCGTCGAACGGCGCCTTGTCGATGTCGAAGCCGGGGTTGCTGAACTTTTGGATCATCTTGTTCGTATCGGTGATCACATCCAGGTTGCGCAGGCCCAAGATGTCCATTTTCAGAAGACCCAATTCTTCGACCGCGTGCATTTCATATTGGGTGACGATCGGGGCGTCTTCGGCCTGCTGACCTGGTTCGGCCTTGCGCTGAATCGGCAGATATTCCGTGAGTTTTTCCTTGGTGATCACCACGGCGGCCGCGTGAATGCCGACGCTTCGCTTGAGACCCTCGAGACCCCTGGCGGTGTCGATGATCGTCTTTACATCGGGGTCGCTCTCGTAGAGCGCCCGCAGGTCGCCCGCGGCGCGATAGCCGTCTTTGTGTTGTTCGCTTTCCTCGAAGCAATATTTCAGCGGCGTGTCGCGCCCCATCACGACGGGCGGCATGAGCTTGGCGATCTTGTCGCCCAGACCATATGGAAAGTTCAAGACGCGCGCGGCGTCGCGCACCGAGTTGCGCGCCTTGATCGTGCCGAAGGTGATGATCTGGGCGACATGATCGCGACCATATTTTTCGGCCGCGTATCTGATCATCTCGTCGCGAAAACGCGAGTCGAAGTCCATGTCGATATCGGGCATCGACCGCCGACCCGGATTCATGAATCGTTCGAACAACAGGTCGTACTTGATCGGATCAAGATCGGTGATCCGCAACGAGTAAGCCACGGCGCAACCGGCCGCCGAACCTCGGCCCGGCCCGACTCGAATCGATTTTTCGCGCGCGTATCGCACCAGGTCGCCGACGATCAGAAAATACGAACTGAAACCCATCGTCTTGATCGTCAAGAGTTCGTAGGCGATGCGTTCGACGACCTCCGGTGCGAGCTTCTCGCCCCAACGGTCTTTTGCTCCTTGCCAAGTGAGGTGCTCGAGGTAGGCGTGATCATCGGCAAAACCCTCGGGTATCGGAAAGTTCGGCAGCACGGGCACATTGAACTGAATGTCGACCTTGGCCCGCTCGGCGACCCAAAGAGTGTTGTCGCAGGCTGTAGGTTGCTCGCGAAACAACCACCGCATCTCTTCGGCCGACTTCAAATAGTGCTCGTGCCCCTCGAACTTGAGTCGATTCGGGTCGTGTATCGTGCAGCCGGTCTGCACGCACAACAACGCGTCGTGGGCGGCGCTGTCTTCGCGGTGCGTGTAGTGGCAGTCGTTGGTGGCCAACAACGGTGCCCCGATTTTTTTGGCGATTTCGATCAGTTTCGGGTTGGTCTCGATCTGCAATTTGATGCCGTGGTCCTGCAGTTCGATAAAAAAGTTGTCTTTGCCGAAAATATCCTGGAGGCGCGCCGCCGTCGAGAGGGCCTCTTCGTCTTTGCCGTTCTTCAGAGCCTGCAGCACGTGGCCGCCCAGACAACCCGAGGTTGCGATCAGCCCGCCGCTGAACTTCTTCAGGAGTTCCCAGTCCATGCGGGGTTGGTAGTAGTAGCCCTCGAGAAATGCGAGGCTCGCCAACTGAATCAGGTTCTTGTAACCCTGGTTGTTCTCGGCCAGAAGCGTGAGATGGTAATAAAGTTTTTTGCCCGCATCGGTGTCGCCGCCGCTGTCGTCCATTCTTCCGCGCCTGGTCGGGCGTTCGTGTCGCGACTCGTAGGCCATGTAGGCCTCGGTGCCGATGATCGGTTTGATGCCGCGCTTGGTGCACTCTTTGTAGAAGTCGATGACGCCGTACATGTTGCCGTGGTCGGTGATGCCGAGCGCGGGCTGACCGTCGGCCACCGCGCGATCGACGAGTTCGTCGAGACGCGACGCCCCGTCGAGCATCGAGAACTCGGTGTGCACATGCAAATGGGTGAACGACTTGCCCATTACAGATATGTTCCCGGACGGTCTCCTGGTTGAGTGTTGGGATTCTTCCCTGATTGAATTTGCCGCTGCTCGGCGTTTTGTCGCATCGAAAGTTGCTGGGCGAACATCGTGGCTTGTATGCCGTGGAACAAACCCTCGAGCCAGCCCACAAGTTGCGCCTTCGCCACCCTCAACTCGGCGTCGGTCGGCACGTCACCGTCGTTGAAAGGCAGCGCGAGCATGCGCAACTCTTCTTGCAGATCGGGCGACAACGCCTCTGCCAGCTCGACGATCGATCGCTCGTAGATTTCGGCGAGCCTTTCGCGCGACGGTGCGTCGAGGGTCATCGAGTGAACCTCGTCGAGAAGTTGTTTGATCATCGAGCCGATGCGCATCACCTTGGCCGGCGCGGTGACGGTCTCGAGAACCGCCTCATCGGCCTCGCCGACGATCTCGGTTTTCGGAATTTCGGGTGATATTTCTTCTGGATTACTCATGGTGGGTCGCCAAATTTATCATTGATCTGCCGTGGCGAGCAACGGTACATCTAATTCATCGTCGGTCAAAGCACCGTGTCGACACTGCAACAAAAACGACCCCGAATCGGCGGCGTCGTCGAAACTGATCGGCTCGCGGGCGACCAACGCCACATCGCCGAGGCGCTTTTTTGTGGCGGCGCCCAGGCGCGGACCGAGCCAATTCTCCTCGATGACCTGCGACCTGCCGACGACCCAAGCCTGGTCGCCGTGATGCGCAGTCGCTCGGGCCAGAAGTTCTGCGTCGGCGCCGTTGCGCGCGTGCAACCACCTGAACCGACCCTCGCCCGATTGATGGCTGGTCAGCGCCAGAACATCGGGGTGCGGAGAAATCGTGTTGTCGCCCACCATCACCTGCCCATGATCGGCCGTGACGATCAATGCCGAGCCCGGGACAAGGGCGTCTCGAACGCGTTGCACGATCGTGTCGGCAGTTCGCAACTCGGCCTCGTAAAAATCACCGAAGCCACGCTCATGTGCGATCTTGTCGACGCCGTCGTAATAGGCGTAGACGAATTTTTCTCCCGCACGAAGCAGACGGCCCACCTCTACGGCGATGCTCGAAGGCGCGCGCCAACCCATCGGGCGGGCGCCTCGCAAATGCGCCTCGGTGAAAGCCGTGCCCTCGAGTTCGGCCTTGCTCAAAACGGGCACGCTCGCGCCCATGAACGGCGGACACGGCTGAACGACCTCGGGTCGATAGAGATTTCTCAGATCACCTTTCTCGTCGCCCCATCGCAGCATCTGCATGACTTGCGCGCCCATGTCGACGCGATAACCGACCAGACCATGTTCGGCGGGGGCAAGACCCGTGGTGATCGATGTGAGTGCGCTGACGGTCGTGGTCGGGGCGACCGTGGTGATCGACGAACCCTGCATCGCCGCCATGGTCGGACAATTGTCGAGGTTTTTTTGCAACTGGTGCCAACCCAGACCGTCGAGCACGAGCAACACCACCTGTTTGCTGTTGCGCACGCAATTCGGCATCCAATCCGGCAAATCTCGGGTGCCGCCCGGCCCAAGAATCGCCGGAATGATGCCGGTGATGCACGCGCCTTTGTAGTCGGGAAGACGAGGGGATGAAAATTTCGGCGAATTCATTGCGTGACCCACGAGAGTAGTTCAGCGATGCACGCCCCGCTTTTTGTGGCTTGGCAAAAAGTCGTAGAATAACGCCGTGCGCATTTCTACTCGCGGGGATTACGCCTGTCGAGCGCTTTTGTCGCTGACCCTTCATGCCGACGAAGAAGGACCGACTTCGGTGCGCGACATCGCCGAGAGAACCGCCCTTCCCCAGCCGTATCTCGAGCAGATTTTGTTGGCTTTGAAAGGTGCGGGTCTCGTCAAGTCGAAACGCGGCGTTGGTGGCGGCTACATTTTGGCCCGACCCGCCGACGAGATTCGACTTTCTGAAATCATCTCGGCCGTGGACGGACCAATCTCCGTCGGCGATTTCGGCGAACCCCACAAAGACGGGGCCTGCGACCACGATGGTCAATGCGTGTTGTTGGCCGTGTGGAACTTGGCCAGCGAATACATGCGCGAGCATCTCGCCAAATACACGCTCGGAGATGTCGCGGCTATTTCACGCGGCGAGGCGGCGTGGCCCTCGGCCAAAAAATAATCTCACGAACATTTTTTGAGCACCTCGGCGAAATCTGCGGGCGGCGCCGCGTCGAAACTCATCTGCTTGCGCGAAACAGGATGATCGAAACTCAACGACATGGCGTGCAGCATCGGGCGCGGCGAGGACAATACGCTGCGCGCCCCGCCATATATCGAATCGCCGACGACGCTGTGCCCGAGAGTGGCGAGGTGAACGCGAATCTGGTGTGTCCGCCCCGTCTCCAACCCGCACTCCAAAAGCGAGCAGGGCACCGGCAAATTGAACGCTTGTTTCACTTCATAGTTGGTACGCGCAACCTTGCCGTCTGCGACCACGGCCATTTTCGTCGGATCGCGTTGGTCACGACCTAGCGGGGCGTCGATCACACCCGAGACCGCGCTCATGTGTCCCCAAACCAACGCCAGATATCGGCGCGAGACGACACGCCTCGAGAGGGCGTCGACCAGGGCCGCGTATGACTTTTGGGTTCTGGCCATCATCATCAAACCGGTGGTGCCGGCATCAAGGCGATGCACGACACCGGGTCGAAACGGATCGCCGACACCGGCGATCTCGGGAAACCGGGCCAACGCCGCGTTGACCAATGTGCCGGTCGGGTTGCCCGCGCCCGGGTGCACGACGATGCCGGCCTGCTTGTTGAGCACGATCAGATCGTCGTCGGAATAGACAAGTTCAAGGGCGATCTCGGGTTCGGCGACCGGCAATTGTTTTCTCGGCAACAGCGAAAGATCGACCGCGAGAGTTTGCCCCTCGTGCGCCTTGACTTTTCCCGCGACGACGACCTCGCCGTCGATTCGCACCGCCGCGGCCTCGATCAACGAAGCGGCGGCGGCACGAGGAACGTCGGCGACGATCGAGACGATGCGATCAATTCGCTGGCCCGCAAGCGCGCTCGGCACGGTTTCGCGGACAACGGAGGATCCCCCATCGTCGATGCCCGAATTCTCTGGTGTCATGGCTGGATCGATTTCGAACGCCGATGGGTCGAGTAAAGCGACGAAACGACCAATAACGCGCCGACAGAAACGGCCGAATCGGCGATGTTGAAAACAGGGAACCATTGCAGGTCGATGAAATCAACCACCGAGCCCCCCAACCAGGCCTCGCCCCGGAAAAGTCGATCGACGACGTTGCCCAACGCACCGCCGATCAACAACGCCGTGCCAAAAATGGCGAGTTTCGAATGTTGTCTCGACAAACCCCGCCAAAGCCAAACGATCACCCCGATGGCCAGCAAACCGATGATGCGACCCGAGCCTTGGCCCCGAGAAAACGCCATGCCCGAATTGAAAACAAGATTGAACCTCAGCGTCCAGACAAGATCGATCGTGCGACCGCTCGCCAGTTCGTTCAGCGCCCAATGTTTCGTCGCCTGATCGAGAACGACGACGACCGCGATTACAAGTTTGACCAACGAACGGGAACCGTCAGTACGAGCCAATGCCACCCACGCGCTCGACCACCAACTCGGTCGTCCATGGAAGCGCCTTCAGCCTCTCGCGAGGAATCGGCAGACCTGAACGGGCCGAATAACCGTAGTCACCCGTCTCGAGTCGCTTCAACGCGTCGTCGATTTCTTGCACCGTTTGACGGGCGGAAGCCGAAAGAGTTAGATCGCGCTCGCGCTCGACGACCATCGTGTCGCCCTCGCCGCCTTCGTCGTCAAACTGCACATCGCCCATCTCTGAGTTTTCGACGATCGCATTCGCCTCGCTCTCGAGTTGGTTGGCCTGACCGAGCAGTTTTCGGCGCTCGGTGATCAACAATTCGCGCTGCGACTTCAAGAACTCGATGTTGAATTCTTTGGTCGGGGTGATGCCGTCTTGCATAACGCCCTTGATGATCGGAGGCTTTGGCGGTGCAACCGGTCTGCGTGACGACTCGATTTCTGCCAAGCGGGCGGCTTCTTTGGCCGCGAGTCTGGCCGCCTTCTCTGCCTCGCGCGCGAGTTTGGCGTCGAGACGCTGTTTTTCTTTGGCGGCTCGCAGCGCGATTCGTTCGGCGAGTTGCTGGGCCTTTAGTTTGGCCCGTTCTTTTGCCAGTCGCTGGGCCTCTTTTTGTTTCTCGCGTTGCAATCTTTTGCGCTCGGCGATGGCCAGTCGCTTTTCGCGTTCACGCTGCTTTTTCAGGGCCTTGATTTTGTCGCTTTTGATCTTTTGCTCGAGCTTCTTTTTCTTTTCGAGTTTTTTGCGCAGCTCGAGTTTTTTGCGCAGCTCGAGTTTTTTGCGCAGCTCGAGTTTTTTGCGCAGCTCGAGTTTTTTGCGCAGCTCGAGTTTTTTGCGCAAAAGATTCTTGCGGGCAAGCTCCTTCTTGCGGGCCAACTCCTTCTTACGGGCCAACTCCTTCTTGCGGGCGAGTTCCTTCTTGCGGGCCAACTCCTTCTTGCGCGCCAGCTCTTTCTTGCGGGCCAACTCCTTCTTGCGGGCAAGTTCCTTCTTGCGCGCCAGGGCCTTTGCCTTTGCCGATTTTTTCGACGGCTTATTTGACTTTTTCTTCTTGCCCTTGCCCGATGCCATTGCTACCTCTCGAGTCGAATCAAACCCAAACCTTGTTGCTTGACCGCGCTACGCTACCCGATTTACCGCCACAAATACCGCCACGCCGTCGAGATCGGCGTTCGGGGTTTTGCCTTTGCCGATATTGCCGACGGTCAATTCGACGGCCAAAGTTTCTGTCTTGATCATCGCGTGATGGGCCGTGATCTGGGTTTGCATCGCGTCAGACAGACCCAACTCGAGGTGAATGCGATCTGAGACATCCAAACCCTCGTCACGACGCCGTTGTTGAACCAGTCGCACGATGTCTCGGGCGACCCCCTCGGCGACGAGTTCGTCGGTCAAGTCGATATCCAAGACGACGACGCCACTTTCGACGCTCAATGCACCGCTCGCCCCAGACGATTTGGGCACGAGTTTCAACTGATACTCGCCCGGCAGCAATTCGACCGAACCGACTTTGACGACATCGCCTACTCTTTGCCACTCGCCGGCCTTCACCGCCTTGATCACCGCCTGGGTGCTCGCCCCGAGCCTCGGCCCGACCACGCTCGGCACCACCTGAAGTTCGAACGCCGCGACCGAGGCAACATCGTCGATCAACTCGACGCTGCGCACGTTTACCTCATCGGCGATGATGTCGATGAAATTCTTCAGCGCTCCCGAGTTCGCCGAGGCGACGGTCAGTTTGGCCAACGGTTGTCGAACACGTCGCGAGTGAACCTTGCGCAAGCCCAGAACGGTCGAGCAAACATCTCGCACACGATCCATTGACTCGACCAATTTCTCGTCGTTCTTGAGATGTTTGGTGGTCGGCCAATCTTGAAGATGAACGCTGCGCTCGCCGGTCAAACCCCTGAAAACTTGCTCTGATATCAACGGCAAGACGGGCGCGGCGACACGGGTCAAAACATGCAGAACCGTGTGCAGCGTGTTGATCGCCGCGACCTCGCCGCTCCAGAATCGATCACGGCTGCGCCGAATGTACCAATTGGTCAGAGCATCCAGAAAGTTGCGAATCTCCGAGCAGGCCGCAAAAAGATCGTAACTATCGAAACTCTTCGTGGTTTTTTCGACGAGCCCGGACAGTTTCGACAAGATATATCGGTCGAGAACATTGTCGCTGGATGTGTCGAACTTGCCGACCACATTTTCGGCGTTCGCGTAAAGCGACAAGAAATACCAACTGTTCCAAAGCGGAAGGATCACCTGTCGCACCGTGTCGCGCATGCCCTCTTCGGTGACGGCGAAGTCAGAGCCACGCAAGATCGACGACGAGAGCAGATACCAGCGCATCGCGTCGGCGCCGTGGCTGTCGAAAACCTTCATCGGGTCGGGATAATTGCGCAGGCTCTTCGACATTTTCGCGCCGTCCTCGCCGAGCACGATGCCGTGGCTCACGCAATTCGAAAACGCCGGCCTGTCGAACAAGGCGGTGGCCAAGACATGAAGCGTGTAGAACCATCCCCGCGTCTGACCGATGTATTCGACGATGAAGTCGCCCGGATAGTGATTTTCGAACCACTCCTGATTCTCGAACGGATAATGAACCTGGGCGAACGGCATGGAACCGCTCTCGAACCAACAGTCGAGCACCTCGGGCACGCGACGCATCATCGACTTGCCGGTCGGGTCGTCGGGATTCGGCCGAACCAGATCGTCGATGGTCGGTCGATGCAATTCGTTTATCTCGACACCGAAGTCGCGGCGCAATTCGGCGATGCTGCCGTAGACGTCGATGCGCGGATAATTCGGGTCGTCGCTTCGCCAAACCGGTATCGGCGAACCCCAGAACCTGTTGCGACTGATCGTCCAATCGCGCGCGTTCTCGAGCCACTTTCCGAAACTGCCGTGCTGCAGGTGGTCGGGCACCCACCGCACCTGCTGGTTGAGTTCGACCATGCGATCGCGAATCGCCGTGACTTTGACGAACCACGAACCCACCGCCTTGTAGATCAGGGGTTTGCCCGTGCGCCAACAATGCGGATACGAGTGGTCGTAGGTTTCGTGTCGATATACGACGCCGCGATCTTTGAGGTTTCTGATGATCGCCGGGTTGGCGTCGAAAACCAGTTGCCCCGCGAAGTCGGAAACTTCGGCGGTGAATCTTCCGCGCGAGTCGACCGGCACGACGAGGTCGATCGCCGCTTCTTGACAGACGCGTTGGTCGTCTTCGCCGAAACCGGGCGCCAAGTGCACGACGCCCGTGCCGTCTTCGGTCGTGACGAAATCTCCGCCGATGATCTGAAACGCGTTCGCCTGATCTGAGAAATAGTCGAACAACGGCCTGTATCTTCGCCCGACCAACTGCGAACCACGCAGCGTCTGCAACACCACTGGCTCGGGAAACTCTCGCTCGTACGCCGAGAGTCGTTCTTTGGCGATGATCAGTTTTTTTGAATCTTGTTCGACGACGACATATTCGATTTCGGGCCCGACTGCCAACGCCAGATTTGATGGCAGTGTCCACGGGGTCGTCGTCCATGCCAGGATGATCTCGCCCGTGTCGAGCGAGAAGCCGACGGTGACCGCGGGATCTTGCACCTGCTTGTACGCGTCATCCATCCGAGTTTCGGTGTTCGACAACGGGGTTTCGAGCGCCCACGAATATGGCAGCACCCTGAAACCTTCGTAGATCAAGCCTTTGTCCCACAGAGTCTTGAAAGCCCACATCACGCTCTCCATATAAGAGGTGTCGAGCGTCTTGTAGTCGTTGTCGAAATCGACCCATCGGGCCTGACGGGTCACGTAGCGCTCCCAGTCGCTGGTGTATTGCAACACCGATGTGCGGCAATAATCGTTGAACTTTTCGATGCCGAAATCTGTGATCGCCTGTCGACCCGAGATGCCGAGTTGGCGTTCGGCCTCGGCCTCGGCGGGAAGCCCGTGGCAGTCCCAACCGAAACGACGCTCTACGCGTTGGCCCCGCATCGACCGATAACGCGGCACGGCGTCTTTGACGAAACCCGTGAGCAAGTGACCGTAGTGCGGCAAACCGTTGGCGAACGGTGGCCCGTCATAGAAAACGAATTCGTTCGAGCCCTTGTCGCCTGGCTTGCGCGCGTCGACCGACGCGACGAAAGTCTTGTCGCGTTTCCAGTATTCGAGAACTTCGTTTTCGAGCGACGGAAAATTCGGTTGCGGTTCTACCTGCGGATAAGCCACGAGTTGACTAGCACCGCAGAATCATGCCCTGCACGACGATCTGCAGGAAAAGCAAAACGACAAGAGGCGTCAAGTCGAGGGCGCCCGTGCGCGGCATAAAACGACGTACCCAATCGAAGACGGGCTCGGTGAATCGGCCGACGAAAAACGAAATCTGCGCCACGACCCCGCCGCTGGTCGCGGGGAACCACGACAGCACGACGCGAACGATGATCATGTAGATGAATATCTGCGTGGCCAGACAGAGAATCGAAATCATAAATCGACGGACCGCGCTAACCGCGCGAGATTCGGGCGCCGTAAGGCTTCATCATGAACACGCCGTTGCTCATCTTTTCCATCGAGCCGTTGTTGGCGTAGCAGACACCGCTGGCGAAATCGACGATTCGTCGCATCGTTTTTGGATCGGTGGACTGCACGTTGATGATCACCGGGTTGCCTTCTTTGAAACGATCGGCGATTTCTTTGGCGTCTTCGTAGCTGATCGGACGAATCGTCACCGGATCGGCGGCCGGCATAACGGGTCGAGCCACCGCCTCGGCGCGGCGACCAGCCACTGGTCGAACCGTCAGACCCGAGTCGTGCTGGGCTTGCTGCGCGCGCATGCCCTCCGAGCGTCCGCCATAATCTGAATCGTCGTCGTAGGCGTCGTCAGGTTCGTCGTATATATCGCGCGAATCGCGGGCGTCGCGTTGCCGGCCCCGCGCCGGCATGCGCCGATTTCGATCTACGGCGACCGAGTCGTCGTAGTCGTCATAAGCCTCATCGGGGCCCAAACCCAAATAATCCATCGCTCGCCGAAACATAGACATAACTAAATGCTAGTTGACCAAATGTCGGCATTTCGGGCATGCGCGCGGCTCAGGGCGCTCGACTTATGACTCACGACCGCTGACCGAACAACGCCGAACCGACGCGGATCATCGTCGCGCCCTCTTCGACGGCGACCTCCAAGTCGGCAGTCATGCCCATGCTGCAGTGTTCGAGGCCCAAGTCGTCGGCAATTTTGCGCAACAGACGAAACCCGGGTCGCGCCTGTTCGGCACTGGCGTCAGTCGGACCGACGGTCATCAGGCCGACCACCTGCAACCTGCTTTCGACGGCGAGTCGCAGCAAGTTTTCGATCTCGGCGACTTCGCAACCGCCCTTGTCCGCCTCGTTGGTGGTATTGACCTGGAGCATGATTTTTGCCCGTCGATCAACCTCCGAGTCGTTGCAACGCTTCGCGATCTCGCCGATAAGTTCGGCACGATCGACGCTTTGCCAGACATCCACACAGTTTTTGAGCAACTTGATTTTGTTGGTTTGCAGTCGTCCGATGAAGTGCACGGCGAGCCGTTTTTCAGCGGGAACTTCGGCGAATTTGGCGACAAGTTCTTGGGCGTAATTTTCACCCACACCGTCACAGCCCGCGTCGAAGGCGGCGACCATGGCTTCGGCGCCAAAAGATTTCGTCACCGCGATGAGTTTGACCATTTCACCGCCCGAGGCGTCGATGCGCCCGCGCACCTTGGCGACGTTCGCCGCAACCGAGACCGGGTCGACGGTCGTCATGCCGTCTGCAGCCCGCGCGGGTTATTTGAGAAAGTCCGGAAGATCGTCGTCGTCATCTGCCCCGCGCAGCGGATCAGATGTGTTGCCGAACAGATCTTTCAGGCGACCGCTTTTCGGTTCGGGTCGAACGGTTCCCGAAGTCGCCGTGTTTCGACCATCACCGCGGGTGGCGGTGCGTTGCGCGGCACTGTCCCAGCGTTCGAAACCAGCGGCGACGACCGTGACCCGCACTTCGTCGGCGACATCGTCGTCGATGACCAAACCATGGATGATGTTCGCGTCTTGATGCGCCACACCTCGCACGATTTCCATCGCGTTGGTGACCTCGAACAGGCCGACGTTGGACGGACCCGTGATGTTGACCACGATGCCCCGAGCACCTTCGAGCGACGCCTCGAGCAACGGCGAATTGATCGCCGCGTTCGCCGCCAACACGGCTCGATTGTCTCCGCTCGCCGCGCCCGTGCCCATCAACGCGGTGCCGGCGTTGGCCAAAACAGTCTTCACATCGGCGAAGTCGGTGTTGATCAAACCGGGGGTGGTGATCAAACCCGTGATGCCGGCGACGCCCTGCACCAAAACTTCATCGGCCTTTTTGAATGCATCCAAAATCGTGGTCTTGTCGGTCGAAATCGCGATCAGTCGCTCGTTGGGAATCACGACCAGCGTGTCGACTTTGTCTTTGAGCGCGGCGATGCCGGCATCGGCCTGCACAGAACGACGACGACCCTCGAAGGCGAAAGGTCGGGTGACGATCGCTACCGTCAGCGCGCCTTCAGCCTTGGCGATCTCGGCGATAACCGGTGCGGCTCCCGTGCCCGTGCCACCGCCCTCGCCAGCGGTGATAAACACCATGTCGGCTCCCGCTACGACCTCTTGAATCTCGTCACGATGTTGCTCTGCGGCCTCGCGACCAATCTCGGGATTCGCGCCGGCACCCAAGCCCCTTGTAAGTTCACGACCGATGTCGATCTTTACGCTGGCGTCGCTCAAGAGCAGCGCCTGGGCGTCGGTGTTGATCGCCACGAATTCGACGCCGCGCATGCCTGACTCCATCATCCGGTTGATTGCGTTGACGCCGCCGCCACCGACACCAATAACTTTGATCACTGCGAGATAATTTTGCGGTTGTCCGACCATTTTGATTCCCCCACTGTCGTTCGAGTGTCTCAAGTCTGCCACAAGCGTTTAAGCCGACCAAACATCAGCGACATGTTGAAGTGCGTCGAACGACCCAGACTCTGAATGGGTGCGCTTCGAAAAGTCTCTACTTCGACTTTACGGTTGGCGTTCTCGGGTCGGTCAAATCGATGGAGATTATTTGTCTCGGATCTTGTCGGCGCAACAACACGACCAACGAAACGAGTTTGTTTTGCAGCTCATTCGGCGGACCAAAATTTATTAGCGTGCCGCTGCGCAAGGTCATCAACAACTGGTTTGGTCCACCGACGCCGACATTCAAAACTTTGTCTTCGATCTCCTCTGGCAGGCCACCCGCGAGTTGCGCCGCGGCTTTATAGACAGTTCCTGCGCTGGCACCAGGCGCCAGGTTCGGCCCTACCCCCGTGATCTGCAGATACTGCGTCGGTTGGCCAGTTTCAACTGCCAAGACTCGACCTTGCGCGTCGACCACCCGCGAGCGATTGTCGACGCCGACATAAAAAGCGATGGGCTTTCGCTCTACGATCTCGATCACCAACCGCGTCGGAAAGAACTGTTTGATTCGCACCGACTCGACCCACGGGTCGCCCTCGAGTCGACGGGCCGCCGAGTTCGTGTCGACCGTAAGAATCGACTTGCCATTCAGCGACTTTTCGACGGCGATCAAAAGATCGGCGCTCATATATCTGGCGCCCTCGATCTGAATCGTTCTGACTCCGATAATCGGCGAGGCAAGAACACCCAAAACGAGGGCCAATACGCCGATCACGGCGAAAACACCGCGCACCAAACGACGACGGTTGGCGTTCAGTTTCTGCGCGATCTGGTTGCGTCGCGAACTTAGTCGCGACTCAGGTATGACGTTGCTCGGGTCTGAAGTGGGTGCGACATTCACCGAACTCGTCTGTTCGTCGATCGGGTTGTCGACGTCGATCGGCAGGCGAAGGTCGTCGTCGACGATGACCACCCGACCGTTGTTGGTCTTCAGCGTGAGCGAGGTTGTGGACGGCTCCTCGGGTTGCGGCGTGTCGCCTGAAGTGTCGGCGGGTCTGACTACTTTCAAATTCATCGTCGGCGTCGCATCGCCCTCGAATGCGTCGGCCAGTTCGGCCAGCACGTCTTCTGACAGTTGCTCTGAATAACTCGGAATCGGGATCGAAAGATCGGTCGTATTCGAAGAACCGAACGCCGCCTCGAGTTGTGTGTCGCGGCGTCTCTCGGTAGACGTCTGCGCGCCCGCGTCGGCGGCAACCACCGACGAGAAACCCACGAGTCGAATCTCGCTGCGCAGTTCGATGCCGTGCGCCTCGCTGACCCGCTGGCGAACGAACGTCATCAGCTCGACGACATCATCGGCGTTGCCGCCTTCGTCGGCTTGAAAAAAATTCGCGTGCTTCTCGGAGATCACGGCTGTGCCGATTCGATAGCCGCGCAAACCCAAATTGTCGATCAGCGCCCCGGCCGACGAGGCCCCGGAAACCGGATTGACGAAAACAGACCCCGCGTTTTGTCCACCGGGTTGATGGTCGCGACGCCACTTGACGATCTCGGCGATACGGCTCTCGCCCTCGGCCTTGTCGCCCCACGCCAGACGGAGCGTCGCGGCGAGAACGACATGTTCATCGCCGAGATCGGATGCTCGAAAGCGAAGACCCAAATTCGCCGCCGAGACGTTCGCCTCGATGTTGCGCTGAAGGTGAAACAATCGCACGCTCAAAAGCGAGGCGATCATGTCGGCGCCGTGACCTCCCGCGTTCATTCGCACCGCCCCGCCGATCGAGCCGGGGACGCCGACCGCCCACTCGAAACCTCGAAGGCCCGCGGCCACGCTTTGACGGGCGACGATCGGCAGCGAAGCCATCGCCCCGACCGACAAGACCGGTTCTTGACCGGGCTGCGGCAACAATATTTGTTCAGCGAACGGACCTAGCGCAATCGCGAGCCCGCGGAACCCCGCGTCGCTGACCAGCATGTTGCTCCCCCGACCGAGCATCAGCACGGGGACTCTTACTTTTTCTAAAGCGCGCGAGACGGCGTGCAGATCTTCGACGCTCATCGCTCGCATGAACAGCGACGCCGACCCGCCGACGCGATAGGTCGTATACGGGCCGATTGGCTCGTCGCGGGTGATGCGGTCACCCAGCAGAGACGCCAGACGACTCAGGTCTTTGTCGCTGGGTCGATTCAAATCAGTGATCAAACGCCGTCACCTTTTTCGTCGCGCGATGACTTCTTCGGGCAGAGACTCGATGTCGCCGCACCCCATTGAAATGCAAATATCGCCCGACTTGAGTTCACCAGCCAAAAACTCTACGAGATCACCGCGTTGCGGCTGATACACCACGTTGCAATCGGGGTGGGCCGCTCGAATTGCGTCGACCACGAGTTGACCCGTGACACCAGCTATTGGCGAGGTGCCCGAAGAATAAATGTCGGTGACCACGACCAGGTCGGCTTGCTCAAATGAGTCGGCGTACAAGTGCGAGATTTGCGCCATGCGATTGAAACGATTTGGTTGAAACACCGCCACCACCCGCGACCACGTGTCGGTGCCGTCGCCGAGGCCCGCCAGAACCGCGGAGATTTCGGCGGGCAGGTGCGCGTAGTCGTCGACGAAAGTGACACCGTCATGCACTCCACGAACGTCGAAGCGCCGTGCAACACCACTGAACTTTGCCAAACCCGATGCGGCATCTTCGAATTCGACACCCAGTTTCATCGCCATGGCGATCGCCGCCATCGCGTTGCTGACATTGTGCAGGCCACGTTGGGCGATGTGAACCCTACCCAACTGCCGCAACATTGAGCCCGACCTGGTCGACACGTCGAAAGTTGCGCCGCCGTCGGCGAATTTGATTTCGCTTGCGAGGTAGTCGGCGCTCGAATTGTCGACGATTGAGTAGGTGGTCGCGTCGCAGTTCTGGGCGATGCGCGCACAAACTGGGTCGTCGGCGCAGAGCACGCGCGGCCCACGAATATTTTTGACGAACCGCTCGAAGCTTTTCTCGATCGCCGCGACCGACTTGAAATGGTCGAGGTGGTCGACATCGACATTGGTCAGGATGGTGCCGGACAAGGGCAATTGCGAGTGCGTTCCGTCGCTTTCGTCGGCTTCGACGACGAACAAACTGCCGCCCGTCCACGAGGCGCCACGACCGAATTGATGCACATCACCACCGATCAAATAGTTGGGATTCAAATTCGCAGTTTTCAAAATCGCCGTCAACATCGAAGATGTCGTCGTCTTTCCGTGGGTGCCGGCCACCCCGATGCTGGTGGCTCGACTGCAGATCGCCGCCAAGATCTCCGCCCGCGAAAGCAGGCGAATTCGACCGTCGCGGGCCCGTTGAAATTCGATGTTGGTCTCGGGAATCGCCGGTGAACCCGTGACGAAATCGCAGTCATCGACGACGCTCGCCCGATGCGGCACATTGATCGCAACGCCGACCTTGCGCAACCGATCTATCGAATCGGTCTGGCGAATGTCGCTTCCCGAGACGCTGTGCTTCATTTCGGCCAACACCGTGGCGATCGCCGACATCCCAGGACCGCCGACCCCAACCACATGGATTCGTCGCGATTTCGACAAATCGACTGGCATCGCCGAACCTGATGCCCGAATAATCTCAAACGCCAAGGTCGTGTTTCGATGCTGCACACCCGCTTGGTGGGCCGCCTTGGCGAGCGACTCTAGAAGAGTTCGATCGTCGATCACGGCGACGACTTTCTCGGCGATCTCGGTGGTGCTGTTTGCGCGTTCGTCGATCACGATCGCCGCCGATCGGTCGCCGAGCCAAACCGCATTCATCGTCTGATGATCTTCGGCGGCTTGGCTCCAGGGCACGATCACGCTGGCGATGCCGATCGTCGCGATTTCGGCGATCGTGCTGGCACCGGCGCGGGCCACCAAGAGATCGGTCGCAGAATAGACGTCTTGCATCGCCGTGGTCGTGTCGAGCCGGCGATAAACAATTTTCGCGTTCGTCTCGAGTTGCGGAATATCGGCGTCGAGATAGCGCTTGCCCGTCAGATGGATCACGCACAAGTCGTCGCGGTGCTGGTTCGCCTGCACGATTTCGCGCGCCACCGCGTTGAGCCGTGCCGAACCGAGCGAACCCCCCGTCACGCAGATCACCCGGCGACCCGAGGGCAATTCGAGTTTCTTGCGAGCCTCATCACGCGACTGCGACAAGTCGAGATTGCGCAGCACACGACGCACCGGGGCGCCTGTCAGCACGGCATTTTTTAGTCTCGACGGCAGATAGGCGACGGCGGTCGTCGCCGCCCGACGCGACTGCATTTTCGTCGCCCGACCGGGCTGGCTGTCGTAGGAAACCGCGACGACGGGAATACCCAGACGGTTAGCGGCGCGAGTCGCGGGCACGCTCGCGTATCCGCCGACCGAGACGACGACCTTCGGTGACAGTCCTTCGAGCAAAATTTCAGCCTGCTTGGTGGCGACAAGCAAACGACGCAGGGTTCGCAAGTTTTTTGCGACCATCGCCGGCGAAAAGCGACGAACGAAGCCCTGCACCGACAACAACGACATCGCCAAACCGGTCGGAGGAACCAAGGTCGTCTCGACCCCGTCGACCGAACCGACGAAATGCATCTGCGAGATTTCCACGCCCGCGTCTTGAAGCAACTCGGCGATCGCCAACGCCGGGATTACATGACCGCTGGTTCCACCACCCGTGATGACGGCGAAGACTGGGTGGCTGGATCGTGTCAAGAGTTTCTACTTGTGAGAATCGCTCACTTCATGTTACGCGCGACGTTCATCAGAAGCCCCGCAGCCGACATGCAGACGAAAAGCGAACTTCCGCCGTATGAAATAAGAGGAAGTGTCAAACCTGTCACCGGCATCGAACCCGATACGCCACCGATGTTGATTATCGCCTGGACGGCGAACCACATCGTCACTCCGCTGGCCAAAAGCGCGCCAAATTTTTCCTGCGCCCCCATCGCCACGCGAAAACCCAGCAACACGAGAAGCAAGAACCCGCCGATCACGGCCACCACGCCGATCGAACCGAACTCTTCGGCGATCGTCGAAAAGATGAAATCGCTGTGGGCCAACGGCACGTATCCCCATTTTCCGGTTCCCGCGCCGATGCCGACACCCGAGACGCCTCCGTTGGAGATCGAAAGTATCGATTGCCAAACCTGATAGCCGAACGAGCCCTTTGTCTCGTCCAGATTCATGAACGCCATCCAGCGATTTCGCCGCGAAGAACTGATCAGGGTGATCATCAACGCGCCGAACGCCGCGGAGCCGCCGATTGCGCCGACGACCCGCATCGGAATACCCGACATGAACATCAACATCAACACGATGCAGGTCAACACGATCGTGCCGCCGAGGTCGCCCTGGGCCAGGCAAAGCACCACCGATATTCCGAGCGCGACCAGAATCGGTCGAATCACGCGTCCGAAATCGGCCACCTCTTTGTTGCGACGACCGAGCAAGTTCGCGCAATAGACCAACAACGCCAACTTGAGAAACTCGGAGGGCTGAAAACCGATCGGCCCGATCTGCACCCACGCGCGCGCGCCGTTGATGCTGATCCCGATGCTTGGCACAAAAGGCAGGATCATCAACGCCCAGGCAGTTACCAAAAACACGAAAACTTTGCGGCGCAGCATCGCGTATGGGTAGCGGTAGCAAAAGGCCATGCCGAGCCCGCCGAAGCAGGCCCACAACACCTGCTTGAAGAACATCAACCACGGGCTCTGGCCGCGGTTGAGCGCGACGATCGACGACGACGACATGACCATCACCAGACCGATGGCGATGAGGGTCAACACCGTCACGAATATCGCGAAAAATGTGCGGTTGGCCGGTTTGTCGCTGATGCGCCGCACCGACAAGATGCCGCCTTGGTCGAGCACCGCCCTGCGCCTTTGGGCCAGAGTCATAATCTCATTTGTCGTTGAAGTCGTCGTGCTCATAGTGATCCGATCTTCTTTCTTGAGTTGATTAGTTCGTTTGTTTCTTTTTTGAAATCGACGCCGCGTTCGCCGTAGTTGTTGTACCAGTCGAAACTGGTGCAGCCCGGTGAAAGCAAAACGACATCACCGCGACTCGCGAGCGAATCGGCGAGGTGCACGGCCTCGCGCATCGAATTCGCCGTGCGCACCTCGCAGACACCCGCGAACGCTCTGACGATTTCGGGGGCCGACTTGCCGATCGCGACGACGGCTTTCATGTGCCCGGGATACGCCGCCATCGACGACAAGTCGAGATCTTTGTTTTTTCCGCCCGCGATCAAAATTATCGATTTGAAAGAATTAAGCGCGACGCTAGCGGCGTGCGGGCTCGTCGCCTTTGAGTCGTTATACCACCGCACGCCACCGTCTTCGGCGACGAGTTCGATTCGGTGCGGGGCGTTGACGAAGTTCCTTAACGCCTCGGCGACATGTGCGCGATCGGCCAAACCCGACTCGATCACCAATGCGGCGGCGGCCAAGGCGTTGGTGACGTCGTGCGGCAGGCTTCGCGACATTTGATCAATTTTGATGATCTCGCCGTGCGGCGAATTGAGTTTTCCGTCTCGCGCGTGATAATCACCCGAAGATTCACCGAAACTGACCAGCCGACCCTTGCATTTTTTGGCGAGGCCGATTATCGATTCATCTGCGACGGGTGCGACCGCGATGTCGGAATCTGTCAGGTTCGCCCAAATTTTGGCTTTCGACGCGCGGTACGAATCAAATGATGAATGCCAATCGAGGTGGTCGGGAGCCAGATTCAGCCAGACCGCCGCTTTGGCGCGAAACTTGTTGGTGAACGCCAGACGAAAACTCGAACACTCGACGGCGAAGGCTCGCGCATCCGAGCCGAGCGCGGCGATCAACGGCACCTCGGTGTTGCCGACGGCGGCCGCTTTGACGCCCGCCGAGTTGATCATTGCGGCAGCCAACAGCGTGGTGGTCGTTTTGCCGTCGGTGCCGGTGATCGCCACCATCGGTCGCGGATTGTTCGACGCTTGTTCGAGACAGTACGCAAGTTCGATCTCCGACTCGACGGGTTTGTTCAAGCGCTTTGCCACCGCGAACAGACGATGGCTTTCGGCGATACCCGGAGCCGGCACGACCCTTTGCGCCTGGCGCATCAGTTTTTCGATCTCTGCTTCGCCGGGTGCAAATTGAACCGTGCAGTTGAGTTTCTTGGCGAATTCGACATGTCTGTCCTCGCTCTTGTCGTCGGCGAGAAGGACCGTTTCGCCGCGACGGGCCAATTCATCGGCCACCGCCCTGCCGGCCACCGCGAGACCATAAACAAGCGTGGTCGACATTTCAGCGGCGCAGATTTCCGAGATTTTGGATGTTGGTGAAGTCGGCGATGAAAATCGCCACGGCGGTCGACACGCAGATCGCCGAGATGATCCAGAAACGAATGATCACCGTCGTCTCGGGCCAGCCGCTTTGCTCGAAGTGGTGATGGATCGGCGAATTCTTCAGCAGTCGCTTTTTTCGACCCGAGGCCTTGAACACGCCCATTTGTACCGCGACCGAGCCCGCCTCGAATACGTTTATCCCGCAAATTAACGGCAACAACAGGTGCGTGTTCGTGGTGACGGCGAGCAACCCGAGCGCCGTGCCCAAGCCGAGCGCACCGACGTCTCCCATGAAGATTCGAGCGGGTGCGGCGTTCCACCACAAGAACCCGCCGCACGCGCCGGCGAGCGACGCCGACAAAACGGCGAGGTCGAGCGGGTTGACGACATCGCCATAGATCTGCGGGTTACGAAAAGCCCAATATGCGATCACGGTGAAGGCGATGAAACCGAACGAGGCCGAGCCGGCCGCCAGACCGTCGAGGCCGTCGGTTACATTCACGGCGTTCGAAGTGCCCCAAACCATCAGCGCCGTCCAGGCGACGAATAACGGCCAGGTGAAGGTGATGCCCGGAAGATCGGCACGGGTGAACGAAAGCGTCTCGCTCACGCCGGTCGCCGCGGTCAGCCACCAGGTCAGACCGATGCAGATCGCGAACGTGATGTAACCCTTCTTCTTCCAGAACAGGCCACGATTGTGTTGGCGTTGCACTTTGAGATAGTCATCCAGAAAGCCGATGAACGAAAGCACGAACACCGCAGCCCAGATGATCATCGCCTGATCTGAAAACGGCAAGCCATCGCGAAAGTGGGCGACGATCCAACCGAATGCAGCGGAGAACATGATCGCGATGCCGCCCATCGTCGGTGTGCCCTGTTTTTTAATGTGCTGAACCGGGCCACGGTCTTCGGCGCCCAAAATCGGTTGTCCCTTGCCAAGGCGCTTGAAGAAACTCATCAACAAGCGGGTGCCGATCAGCGATGCGATCATCGACACGGCGGCGGCGGTGAGAATCGCGATCACGAGGCGAACCTCAACAATTCGCGCGAGACATCTGCATCGCTGAACTTCAGTTCTTCGTCGCCGATCGTTTGGGTGGCCTCGTGCCCCTTGCCGGCGATCACCACGATGTCGCCCGGTTTCGCGTTCGAGAATGCGGCTCCGATCGCTCGTCGACGATCGACCTCGACCTGCGCTGTGCGCGACTCGCCCACCCCTGACAGAATCTGGTCGATGATCTCTTGAGCGTCTTCGTGGCGCGGATTATCTGAGGTGACATAGACGACATCGGCGAATTTGGTCGCCACCGAGCCCATCTTAGGACGCTTGGAGTGATCGCGTTCACCGCCGCAACCGAACACGACGACGACGCGTCTGTCTTTCGCGATCAACTGACGCGCCGCCGTGAGCACATTTTGCAGCGCCTCTGGCGTGTGCGCATAGTCGACGATCACGCCGAACTTTTGACCCGCGTCGATCGACTCGAACCTGCCGGGCACCGCGCTTGCAGCAGCCAAACCTTTTGCGATGTCACGGGGGGCGACACCAAGTTCGGCTGCTGCAGTCGCGGCAGCTAGCGCGTTCATGAGATTGAATTGACCTCCGCAAGAAACCTGAATCTTCTCGCCGCGCCACTTGAAGCCGAGTTTGCCGACGCTCGTCTCGACCTGCGTCGCGTCGTCGGCGCCAAAGGTCGCGCACACGATGCCGGGCTCGGCGGCCAGCGAATCGATCAACAGTGATCCGTGCACGTCGTCACGATTGACCACGCAAACTCCCGTGAATTGACCCGAGAAGAGCCGGGCCTTTGCCGCAAAATATTCTTCGGTCGTCTTGTGGAAATCCAGATGGTCTTGGCCGAGGTTGGTGAAAATCGTGACACAGAAATTGGTGCCTTCGACGCGACGAAGCGTCATCGCATGCGACGACACTTCCATCACCACGGCCTGACGACCTCCGCTCGCCTCGGCCGCAAACGCACGTTGCAAGTCCGTGGATTCGGGCGTGGTGCGGGTGCCCGAGAGCGTGCCGAAAACCGTCGTCGACCAACCGTGCTGATTCAGAATCGACGCCAAGAAATGGGCTGTCGTGGTTTTGCCGTTGGTGCCCGTGACGCCGACGACCTTCAGGCGCTTGCTCGGTCTGCCAAATATCTCGGCGGCGATGAAGCCCATCGATGACCGCACGTCGTCCACGACGATCTGGGTCAGGTCGATGTCGAGCCGGCGTTGCACGAGCAACGCGACCGCGCCAAGTTTCTTCGCCGCTTCGGCAAAATTATGGCCGTCTCGCTGTTCGCCAACCACGCAGCAGAAGATCGAATTGTCGACCACCTGCGAAGAGTCGTGCGTTATCTCGACGACTTTCACCGAGATATCTCCGACTATCTCGCGAACTTTGACCTCCGATGCGTTGGCAAGAATCTCGCCCAATGAGCGCATCACCGGGGTCGCCATATCAGTGACTTGGTCCGAGTTCTGCGGGCCGCGATCCGACGCATCCCGCATCTTCACCCTCGGGACGCATATTCATTTCGTTGATCAAAACCTGGCCGATGCGGGCGAACACCGGCGCGGCGGCGGTGCCACCAAAGCGATCCATGGTCAACGGATCAGGCTCATCGATCGAAACAAAAACGGTAAATCGCGGATTATTGGCCGGAAGAAAGCCGGCAAAAGACGCGAAATACGAGCGCGTGCCCTCGTCGCTGATGTATTTTCCGTTCTCTTGCAGTTTGTACGAGGTGCCCGTTTTGCCCGCGACGCTCATGCCCTGGAGTTTCGCCAGTTTTCCGGTGCCGAAGCACACGACATCTGTCATCATTGCCGTCATCGCCTTGGCCGTCGTCGAGCTGACTACCTGGTGCGACGCCGACTCGGGTGTCGCCGATTCGACGCCGTTTTTGTCTGTCGTCTTCAACACGAGTTTTGGCGCGACATAAACGCCGTTGTTGGCGATGGTATTCACGGCCGCCACCATCTGCAGCGCCGTGGATGTGTAGCCGTAACCGTAGGCGAACGTAATTTTCTCGGTGCCCTGCCACTTTGAGACGGGGCGCAACGACCCGCGCGATTCACCCGGGTACTGCACCGGCGTCTTGACGCCGAAACCGAACAGTTTCAGGTATGCGAAGTTCGTCTCGAGAGCGACAGTGCGCGAGATCAGCACCGTGCCCAGGTTCGAAGAGTCGACCATGATCTTGCGCACGGTCATGTCTTCACGCTCGTGCGGGTACGCGTCGGTAACTTTGTATTCCCAAACGGTGCCCTTGTCGAACCATTGGTAGCCCGGCACGCTGAAGCTCGTCGCGGCGTTGACCGCGCCTTCGTTCATCGCCGCAGCGACGCTGAAAACTTTCGCCACCGAGCCCGGCTCATTCGCCTCGACAACGCCAAAGTTGCCCGATTCGCTCGAGTAACTGCCGTCGTCATTGCGACGCACGTTCGACATCGAGTAAATCTCGCCGGTCTTCGTGTCCATGACGATCGCCGAACCACCGCGAGCCCCGAGCCGCTCGACTTGCTGCTTGACTATGCCGTCGACCTGAAATTGAATCGTGCGGTCGATCGTCGTCGTAAGCCGTCCGCCTGGAAACGACTCGGTGACCTCCCCCGAACTCGCGGCGATTGACTTGCCGCCACTGTTGACCTCGCGAACTATTCGACCGTCGACACCCGTAAGCATCTCGTCGAATTTGAGCTCGAGACCGGAGATGCCGACACCGTCGATGTCTGTTCGACCGACCAAAGCCTGCAGACCCGTGCTGGTCAGCGCCCTGCCGGTTTCGCGATACGACGAAACGCCTTTGAGCCCGAGGGCGAGTATCGCATTGGCTACCTCCGAGTCGGCCTGGCGCGCGATGTAGACAAAACTCGAGGCCTTGTTTTGTAGCTTGGTGGCCAAGGCGACTTCGGCCTGCGGATCTAGTTGAAGTATCCCCGCAACGGCATGGGCCACGCCGACCGGGTCGACCACCGAACGCGGATCGGCGAACACCGTGCGAGTCGGCACGGGCAACGCAAGTTCGCGACCGTTGCGATCGACGATCGAGCCCCGCTCGGCGCGCAATGTTTGCACGCGGGTGCGCTGGGCGACGCTCGCCTCGCGATAGTCGCCCGCCCAAACTGTCTGCAGCATCACGACACGTGCGCCAAGCAGCAACAACAGCACGACGACAATGACGAACATCTTCAAGATTCGCGAGCGAATGTCGCGCTCTTGGCCCTGCATGCCGCTCGTGAAATAGTCGTGCGTGCGATTTGCCAACGATGCCGAACGATATGAAAGTTTCGAGTTGCGAACCCTGTTCGCGTCGATGCGACGACCGCGTCTGCCCCCGTCGGCGCCGGCGATGGTGCTCACGGGGTCACACCTTTGATCGTCTGCGAAGCCAAGTCGGCCAGCAACGGCGGTTGCGAAATTGATTTATCCATAGAACCCGTGGCCGCAAGAACGCTGGCCACGACGTCGGCGGGGATCTCGGAAAACTCTCCCGTCACGCCTTGCGACATGCTGAGCATCATCGCCTTTTCGCGCAGATAGTCGGGGGCCCTCAATTCGGCGCGTTGCTGGCGCAAGTCGTCGTAATGGAAACGGGCGAGGCGGACATCTGTCGAGATTTTGTCGAGCCGCAGTTGCTGCTCGGCGATGACCGTCTGAAAAATGACGACCAAAGTGCACAATGCCGTTACGACGAAGATGATCAGTGTCGCCCGCGAATAAGTTCTCGGGCGAATCGCCGGCACCAGCCGAAGATCAGGGCGAGTTTGCCGACGAGGGGTGACCGTGGCGCCCGTCGGGCGACGGCGACGCACCGGTGCTGGGCGTGATATCGCGGCGGTCGCCATCTAGTTGCCCGCGCCGATCAGGGTTTTTTCGATCACGCGCAACCTCGCCGACTTGGCGCGGCGGTTCGAGGCTTGTTCGTGATTCGACGGCTGTTTGGGTGCTCGCACACGGCGCGTGCGGCGCACCCCAGAGCGGGATTCGTGCACGAACGGCGACACCTCGACGGATTTCGAATCGTCGCGTTCAGAGTCGGCGAACACCTGCTTGACGATTCGATTCTCGCCCGAGTGATAACTCAACACGGCCACGCGACCACCGACCTTCGTCGCCTCGATCGCCTGCTCGAGTGCATGCCCGAGAATCTCGAGTTCGTTGTTGACCTCGATGCGGATCGCCTGAAAAGTTCGCTTGGCGGGATGCCCGCCGGTGCGGCGCGCCGGCGCGGGAATCGCCGCGACCACGACTTCGGCCAGGTGACAGGTCGACTTGATCGGCCGGGCCGCGACGATTGCCGCGGCAATGCGTCGGGCAAATCGCTCGTCTGAGTTTGCGCGAATCAAATTTGCCAACTCGGCCTCGTCATAGCGGTTGACCACATCGTCGGCCGAGAGTTCACCGCTTTGATCCATGCGCATGTCGAGTGGCCCGTCATTGCGATACGAAAAACCTCGCGCCGCTACGTCGAGTTGCGGAGAAGAAACGCCGAGGTCGAAAAGCGCTCCCGAAATTTCTTCGATCGATAGTTGCTTCAGCACATCGTCGAGTCGATCGAACCGAGCGCGGCGCACGGTGAGACGGTTCTTGAATTTTGGGTCGCTGACGATCATCTTTTCGGCGTTGGCGATCGACTCACCGTCTTGGTCGAGCCCCAAGATCTGCAGATCCGGGTTGGCGTTCAAGATCGCCAACGAATGCCCGCCATAACCGAATGTCGCGTCGACAACCACGCCGCCAGGAACGGCGGCGAAACATTCGGCAATCTCGGCGAGCATCACGGGTTGATGGATCTCGGACAATTTCTCGGGTGTATTCATATATATAAAGCCGACTTCGCGAGGGGCATGTCATGTGGTTCAAGATCTCGCTTATCAGCAGCCCCCCGGCCAACGGTGCCTTCGGGATTTCTCCCCGAATAGCGAGATGGAAGCGGGCGGAGTTGGGGGCTAACCATCTTGTCAACCGGGAGACTGCTGATAAGCGAAACTCTTGCAACTTTTGACGGTTGCGAAGTTTGTTGCTTGACCCCCTTTCGCTTTACTCGTTGCCTGCAAGTTCTTGCACACCCGAATCACTGATTCGCTGGTGTCGCTGCGGGTCCCAAATCTCGACGCGGTCGAACGAGCCGCTGACGATCACCCGCGAGTTCAGCTCGAGCCCCGCGTAAGCGCGCAGTTTTTCGTCGACATTGATGCGGCCCTGGGCGTCGACGGAAACTTCGACCATGTTCGAAGAAAGTGCGCGCTGTTCTTTGCGGTCCATCTCGCCACGCCGGACCTTCTCCATCGCATCATTGGCGACCGACAAAAACGCATCCACCGTCAAAACATCGACGCACTTGTCGCGACCAAGTGCCAGATAGCAGGTCGGCTCCAAACGAGGCCTGAATGCGGCCGGCAGGGCTACGCGACCCTTTGGGTCTAACTGCCGCTCATGCGCCCCTACAAACACTCTTCCTCCGCCTGTTCCCAAAACCCCGTTACTTATTGGGTTTTAGAGCTCCCCCTAACACCCGTCAGAGAGCATATCCCCACTGTCCCCCACTGTCAAACATTTATCACCACTTTTCCCCACTTTTTTGGGGGATGTTTTAGCGCAGGGCGGCGAGTTCGACCAGGGTTTCGGCGATTTGGTTCAGACCAGAAATCTCGGCCACGGGAATGTCGGGCACTGGATCTTCAAACTTCAGGTATTTTCGATACGCATTCGACGACCATCGGCGATGCGCGACGCACTGGAAGCGGGCCATCTCGCGCGTACGTCGCTGCGAGATACCCACCACTTTTTTGCCGTTCAGCGTCACCTCGCCCGGGCCGAGCCCGCCGAAGCAAATCGAGTCGAAAGAACTTGGACGCTCGACACCGCCCCGATGCACCCTGAGTTGATCACGGTCGGCGACTTCACATTTGGCCAGCGCGTCGGCCCAAAGATCGCCGACCCACCACATCGCTTGCCCCACGTCGTCTTTCCATAACTCGTCGTCGCGCGCAATCACGAAGTCGACCCAAAGATGTTGGTCGAGCTCAAGAAACACCGCCCCGCCCCCGCTGCGACGACGAACGACCGAAATATTGTCGGCATCACAAGAACTTTGATCGACGATCGAAGACTCTTGTTTTGAACCCAAAACCAGCGCCGACTCGAGAATCGAAGCCCGCCAAATCGCCCGTTCAGCGGGCAAATCTCGGCCGTGCACAGACTCGGCCGAGTCGCGCAGATGGGTGAACCGCCAAACAGACATTTAATCGATCAACTCGTGATTTGGTCGCAATCGGGGCGAGCAAACGTCAAGAAGCGATCGCCAGATACTGCTTCCACTCTTCGGGCACGCGACCCACTGAAACGGCGACCCAGGCCAACTCGCGTGGCGTATGCGGTTGCTTGGCCAATGACATGCCGGCCTCTTGCGGCGTGCGATCCCGCTTTTTGAGGTTGCACCCTCGACACGCGGCCGTGACGTTCTCCCAGACGTGCATACCGCCGCGAGATCGCGGCATGATGTGATCGATGCTGTCGGCATGCGCACCGCAGTATTGACAACGATGATTGTCGCGGGCAAAGATCGCGCGACGCGACATCGCCGTGCGCCGATGATAAGGCACTTTGACGACATACCGAAGCCTGATCACCAACGGCCCGGGCATGACGAATGTTTCGGCGCGAATCTGCGTGCCGTCTTCTTCGACTATCTCGGCTTTTTCTGAGAGCACCAGGCAGATCGCGCGACGCGCAGGCACGATCGACAGGGGCTCGAATGTCGCGTTCAAAACCAGGGCGCTTCTCATCTGAAATCTCTCAACCAATGTAGATAACTCAAGACATCTTTCGTCTCGACTTTGGTTTGACCACTGCCGTATTGGGTCTGCGTGCGAAACGCCAAATATGCGCGGGTTGGAAGCGGCAAGAACGGGCGTCTCGCCCACCAGCGCGCCGGGGCGAGGCGAAACAATTGCCTGATCGCGACTAGCCAGAGTTTGGGTCTGAGGATCACGGCGAACAAAACCTCGGCGCCAATTCGAGGGTTCGAAATGGCGCCCATTTTCAGTTGGGTTTGGGCTCTTTGGGAAGCCCGAGCACCATTTCGCCGATGATGTTGCGCTGCACCTGTGACGAGCCGGCATAAATCGTGCCCGCCCGGGCGTTGAGAAACGTCATCGCCCAACTCATCGTGCTGTTCTTTGCGCCTGCCTCGTCGGTTTGAAATGTCGTCATCGGCTTTCGACCGACGGGCACGAGTCCTTCGACACCAAGGATGTCCATCGCCAACTCGGTGACGACCTTGTGATATTCGCTCCAATAAAGTTTCGAGATCGCGCCGTCGGGGCCGGGGTGATGACCGGCGATGAATTTCGTCAGCACGCGAAGACCGAGATATTTCATTATCTGAACCTTGCCGTAGCAATCGGCGAGGCGCTGACGAATGCGCGGATCGTCTGCCACCCCGCGCTCTTGGGCGAGGGCGATCAACCTCTCGATTTCGGCCTGATATCTGATTGAAAGTGTCGCCGCCGACTCACCCCGCTCGTAACCGAGCAACGACATCGCCACCGCCCAGCCGTTGTTCAGACCGCCGACGATGTTGTCTTTCGGGCATTGCACATCGGTATAGAAAACCTCGTTGAACTCGCTCTCGCCCGACAACATTTTTATCGGGCGCACTTCAAGCCCCGGCTGGCGCATGTCGACAAGCAAAAATGAAATGCCTTTGTGCTTCGGCGCGTCGGGGTTGGTACGCGCGAGGGTGAAAATATGGGTCGCATATTGACCGGCCGAGGTCCAAATTTTTTGTCCGTTCAAAATGAACTGATCGCCGTCAAGCGTCGCCTTGAGCCCGACATTGCCTAGGTCAGACCCCGCGTTGGGTTCGCTGTAGCCCTGGCACCACACGTCTTGACCCGAGATGATTCGCGGCAAATAGTGTCGCTTTTGTTCTTCGGTGCCCCAAACCAGAAGCGTGTTGCCGAGCATCTGGATGCCGAAAGTGTCGTTGAACGAACCCGTGGGCACGCCCGCGCGAGCGAACTCTTCGGCGACGATCACCTGTTCGAGGGCAGACAGGCCGCCGCCGCCGTATTCGACGGGCCAGCCGGGGGCAAGATACGGGCTTCCCGCCAAAATTTCGCGCCACTGAGCCACGAAATCTTCGGCCTCTTTGCCCTCCATCGAGCCGATGCCCTTCCAATTTGACGGAAGTTTCTCGGCCAAGAACGCCTGAACCTTCTCGCGATACTCTTCGGCAGTTCTCTCGTAGACCGGGTTCATGTTTCACAGCCTAGGTTGCGCGCCACAGCGGCGGCCCCGACGAGCGGCGAAAGCGGGCCGAGGCCCGCAGGGTGCACCTTGAACCCCCGAATAAAGCCGATTTTTGCGCTGCGATCGAGTTCGGCTTGCACGGCTTCAAAAAACGGCCGCCCAAAGCCGAGCGCCACCGAACCCGCGATCACGGCGGTTCGCAGATCGAGCATCGCCCCGACGCTGACCAACGCCGTGGCGACGAGTCGGCCGGTTTCAGCCACGACTTCGGGGCCCGCTTGCGCCGAGGGTTTGCCCGTGATCGCTTCGATCGACCGACCCGACGCGTGCGCCTCGAGGCAACCGTGCGATCCGCATGCACAAAGTCGACCGTCGGGCACGACGATGACATGACCGATGTGGCCCGCGTTGCCCGAGTTGCCGTCAAGCACCTTGCCCCGTGAAATCACGCCGCCACCCACGCCCGTTGAGACGACCATGCCGATCACGTCTGTTTGACCTGCGACCGCACCGCACCAGACTTCTCCCTGCACCAGAGCCTTGGCGTCGTTGTCTATATATACGGGCATCTGCACGACCTCTTCGACCCGCGCTCGCAGTTCAAAATCGCGCCACTCGGGTATGTGCAGAAACGAGACGAGTTCGCCTCGCGGCGACATCGGGCCGCCACAACCGACGCCACAGGCGACCAACTCGACTTTCGTGTCGACGATTTGTTGGCGGATCAATTCGCTCAGCGTCGCCCAAACATTCGCCGACGGCGTGGGCGCTTTGCGATGTTCGAGCACCTCGCCCGACAACGAGACGACGCCGACAGACAACTTCGTTCCTCCGATGTCGACCGCCAAATATCCGCGCTGCGACACGCGACCTCGTTACCGGTCGCGGGTGAATTTGTCGCGCATGCGTTGGGCGTTGGCGCGCGAGTTCTTCAACGACTCGGCGACGTCACGCATGCCGACCTTCGACATCGCGCGAAGTTGTCGCTCGGCGACAAGAGCGCAACCCAGCATCGCCAAAAAACCGACGAACGCGAGCAAGAAGTGAAACTGCAGCCCGACGATGACCAACGCCAGCGAAACGACGATGCCTACCCCGGCCCACCAGGTGGTGCGCGCCGAATGTCGATAAAGACCTTTCGATGAAACCGCCTGGGCAAAACGCTCGTCGGTCTTTAGATCTTGCTCGATTTGTCGCAAGATCTGTTGTTCGTCGTCTGAAAGTGGCACCTGACCTCCGAGGCTATTAATCGCTCAAGTATTTTTCCACGAAATCGTCAAAATCGCAATATTGCGTCAGATGTCACTTGGCCCCCACTTCGAGGAACCCGGCTTGCGTTTTTTGCCCAGTGAACTTACGGGCTTGATCGCCGAATCGCCGAACTTTTCGCGAATGTCGTCGATCGCCCGGGTCGTCGTGCTCCAGACGGCGTCAAGGTCGTTGGCCGTGCCTTCGCCCGCCGCGTCGTCGAACAGGCTCATTTGCAACTCGGGTTCGGAGAGATTTCGGGCACTCACACCCAACAACCGAACCCCGGCCGAGAGATCGATCTGCGCCAAAAGCGGCTCGAGCAGGTGGACCATCGCCTGCGCGGTGCTCACCGGTGACTCGACGGAGACCGAACGGGTGATCAACTTGAAATCGGCGAATTTCACCTTGAGCGAGATGGTCCGCGCCCCGACGCCTGATTGCCGACAGCGGGCGGCGACTGCATCGGCGAGCCGCACGACCTGGTCGTGCGCCGTTTCGAGATCTTTGATGTCTTTGGAGAAAGTTTCTTCGTGACCGATCGACTTGGCGTCGCGATCGGGCTCGACTTCGCGGTCGTCGCGAGCATGGGCGAGTTCGTGCAGATGCCGCCCGAGCGCCTCACCCAGCACATTGACCAGAACACGCTCGTCGAACCGCGCCAAGTCGCCCACTGTCTTGATGCTCAACGCCGAAAGTTTCTCGAGCGTCACGGGGCCGACGCCCCAAAGCGACTCGACCGGCAACGGATGCAAAAACTCGAGTTCGTGGTTAGGTTCGACCTCGAAGACCCCGTGCCCGGGCTTGACCCCGTCACGACTCGCCTTGGGCTTCGCCTCGACCGAGGCGAGTTTGGCCAAAAACTTGTTCGGCGCCACGCCCACGCTGCACGCAAGGTTCGTCGCTTGTTTGACCCGTCGACGAACCTCGTGACCCGTGGCTACACCGTCGCCGAACAACCGCAGTGCTCCCGTTACATCCAGAAATGCCTCGTCCAGAGACAGTCCCTCGACCAAAGGGGTGATGGTGCGGAACACCTCGAAGACTTCGTGGCTGACCTGCGAATAAAGGTCGTGGTCGCCGGGCAAAAAAACGGCGTGCGGACAAAGTCGCTTCGCGCGAACCGAGGGCATCGCCGAGAACACACCGAAACGGCGCGCCTCATAAGAAGCGGCAGCCACCACCCCGCGGGCACCATCGCCACCCACGACCACGGGTTTGCCGACCAATTCGGGATTTCTGCGCAGTTCGACCGCCACAAAGAACATGTCCATGTCGACGTGCAAAATCGTTTTGTGTTTTGCCGCGACCGAATTGCTCATCGAGCAAACGCTAGTCGTGACATGTTTGGGCAAAGTCGACGCTTCTAGGATGTGGCGAGTGAATGAACAGCGGCCCCTCTCGGCACTCCCCTCAGTCTTGGCGCGCGCAATCGCGTTCGGCTCGGTGTTGGTCGCGGGGCTCGCGGGTGCGCTGATCGGCTTCACCCTCGTCGACCTGCAATGCGAGGGTGCGTGCGACGTGCCAAACGCGATTGGCCTGGTAATCGGCGCCGGCACGGGCGCCTTGGGCATGGGCGTGGTTGCGGTGTTGGTCTTGCGGGCCGTGGGTGAATGGAAAGAACTCGAAGACAAACAATGAAAGAAAAAGTTGACGTTCGATTCGCCGCACAACTTTTGCAGACCTGCGTCGAACTCGCCCATGTCGGCGGTGACAGGGCGCTGGCCGGTCGGCGTGCGGGCTTGAGGCAGGTCGAGACTAAAACCACCAGCACCGACATGGTCACCGAATTCGACAAAGCCACCGAGAAGTACATCGTCGGCGAGATACGCGCCCGTCGACCCGACGATTCGATAATCGGCGAAGAAGGCGGCGATCACCGCGGGTCGAGCGAATTCACTTGGTGCATCGATCCGATCGATGGCACCACGAATTTTCTGTACGCGCTGCCCGGGTGGAGCGTGTCGATCGGCGTCAGCGACAAGATCGGGCCCCTGGTCGGTGTCGTATATATACCCGCGCTGGGCGAGACATTCACGGCGATCAGGGGCCAAGGTGCAAAATTGAACGACGAAACGATCAATTGCAACACCACCACCGTGATCGGCCAGGCGTTGGTCTGCACGGGTTTCAGTTACTCGCCCGAACAACGCACCGTCCAATCGGCGCGCGTCGCCAAATTCATTCACCAGATTCGCGACATTCGCCGACTTGGCGCGGCCAGCATCGACATTTGTTTCGTCGCCTGCGGCCGGATCGACGCGTATTTCGAGGAGAACCTGCACCAATGGGACATCGCCGCCGCCGAACTGATCGCGATCGAGTCGGGTGCCCGCACGGGCGACTTTCGCGGCGGCGCCTCGACCCCGAGAGAGATCTTGATTTCGTGCCCCGCGATTTTCGACGATTTAAGCCGGCTGATCACGACCAGTTCGCACAACTCAAACGGTTCGGGCGACTGAAGCATGGGTGCGGTCGTCTCAATCGATGCGGGCACGACCGGCGTTCGTAGCCGCGCGGTCTTTGCCACGGGCCCCTCGGAGATCAGCAGTTATCGCGAATTCACCCAGTACTTTCCGCAACCTGGCTGGGTCGAACACGACCCCGAAGAAATTTGGAGTTCGGTGGTCGCAACCCTGAACGATGTCGTCGACCAGTTGAAAGAACCAATCGCCGCCATCGGCATCACCAACCAGCGCGAAACCGTCGTCGCCTGGAGTCGCAAAACAGGCAAGCCGTACGGCTCGGCGATCGTCTGGCAAGATCGCAGGACCGCCGATCGGTGCGCGCAGCTCGCTTCGCATCTCGATCTGGTGCGCGACAAAACGGGGTTGGTACTCGACCCATATTTTTCGGCGACGAAGTTCGAGTGGCTGTTGAAGAATCGCGGCATCAAAATCGACGACGACCTGTGCCTCGGCACCGTCGATTCGTGGTTGATCTTCAAACTCACAGCCGGCGCATCTTTCGTCACCGACCCGACCAACGCCAGCCGCACCTCGTTGTTCGACATCAACACGCTCGACTGGAGCGACGAACTGTGCGCGATTTTCGACGTGCCGAAAAAAAATCTGCCGGCCGTGCGACCGTCGAGTTCGCGCATGGGATCGACGGTCGCGGTCGGAAACCTCAAATCAGGAATACCGATTTCCGGCGTCGCCGGCGACCAACAAGCCGCGTTGTTCGGCCAGGCCTGTTTCGCAACAGGCGCGACAAAAAATACATACGGCACGGGAAGTTTCGTGCTGATGAACGTCGGCGAGAAATGTCCGAAGCCAAAAACAGGCATCTTGACGACGGTCGCGTGGCAACTCGAATCGCAACCCGCCGTATATGCGCTCGAGGGCGCGATCTTCGTCACGGGCGCGGCGATTCAGTGGTTGCGCGACGGATTGAACATCATCGACAACGCCAGCGAAATCGGCCCGCTGGCCCAAACTGTCGCCGATTCGGGTGGGGTCGTCGTCGTGCCCGCGTTCACGGGTTTGGGCAGCCCATGGTGGGACCCATACGCACGCGGCGCAATTTTCGGCATAACTCGCGGCACGACCCGCGCCCATCTCGCGCGCGCGACGCTCGAGTCGATCGTCTTTCAAACTCGCGATGTTGTCGAATCGATGAGCGCGGCATCGGGCGTGAAAATCAAGGACCTGCGGGTCGACGGCGGTGCAGCCGTGGTCGACTTCATGATGCAGATGCAGGCCGACAACCTAGGTGTCAGCGTGTATCGACCCCGTCAACTCGAAACCACGGCGATGGGCGCGGCATACCTCGCGGGTTTGGCCGAGAAAGTTTGGGCGTCGACCACGGAAATCGCCGACGCGTGGCAACTCGACAAAAAATTCGAGCCGCAAACGGCGCAACCCGGCTACGAGGCTTGGCAGGTCGCCGTGAAGCGATCCATGAATTGGATCAACTAAACGCCTGCCGACAATAGCGCCGCGCCGATCGCGCCCGCATGCTCACCCAACTGGGCCACGCGCAAATCCGGATGCTCGCGGTTTTCCGGGGCGTATAAAAGTTCTTTGAACCATTTTTTGACGAACGGCATCACCGAATCTGCGGCCTCGGCCAAACCGCCACCGATCACGATCACATTCGGGTCGGTGATGTTGGTCAGGTTGACAAGACCAATCGCTACCCACCTGCCGAAAGTATCGAGATAGCCGAGCGCTTTTTCGTCGCCGGCAACCGCGCGCGCGATGACTTCTTCGCCCCGCTCACCGCCGGCGATCGTCGCCAAACCCGAGCCCGACGCGTATCGCTCCCAACACCCGCGCTGTCCGCACGGGCAAAGCAAGCCTTGCGACTCCACGACCATGTGCCCGATCTCGCCGGCAAAGCCGTGGCTTCCGCGCTGAAGTTTCGAACCCGAGACGAAACCGCCGCCGATTCCCGTGCCGAGCGTGACCATCCACATGTCGGTCGCTCCCCTACCTGCGCCGAATTGCCATTCGGCGTGGGCGGCACAAGTCGCGTCGTTCTCGACATCGATTTCATGGCCCAATTCTTTTTCAAGTTGTGTTCGCAGGTCGAGTTCGATCGCCCCCGTGAGGTTCGGCGACTCGCGCACGACACCGCGGGGCGTGATCAAACCGGGCACGCCGATTCCCAGTGTTTTGTATTCGCCGAGTTCGCGCGCGATTTCAGCCAGCGTCGAGACAAGGTCATCGGCATGCGGGGTCGGTCGTCGAACCGAATTGACGATCTTCCCGCCTTCGAACAGAACACCAAGGCACTTTGTTCCGCCGACATCGATGCCGGCCATCGCGGTCACGACTCGCAGCGCACCTTAAGTTCTTTCAGGGTGTGCAAAATGCGACCTTCGGCTCGTCGCTTGATAAACCCTGGGAGCGGAACTATCAGCTCAACGGATAATGCATATGTAACGTTCGTCTTCTCGCCGACCTGCTCGAATTTGTAAGACCCGTCGATCGTGCGCATGATGTCGCCTTGGGCTAGATGCCAAGAAATAGATTTGGGCGCTTGTGAATAGTCGTATTTGAGCGTGTAGTGCGTGCTTCGACCGAGTGCCGAGGCCCGATATTCGACCAATAACGGGCGATTCTGCGAGTCGCGTTCGCGCACCACCGCCTCTTTGACGTCGGGCGCCCACTCGGGATACCGCTCGACATCCATCGCCACCGCGAAACATTTGTCGGCGGGGGCGGAGATTATTTCTGTCTCGGACGCCGAATCAACCACACATCTATTTAAGCACGAACCATCAGACCTTCAGGATTCGACCCAGGTCGCGGGCCAGATGGTCGTAATTGAACAGTTTTTCGGCGCGTTCGCGCGAGGCCGTCGCCATTTTGAGGCGCGACTGCGGATCAGACAAGATTCGGCGCAACGCGTCGATCACCTCGCCGACGCGGTTCGGATTCTCGACGATCAATCCGGTCGAGCCGTGCTCGACGGCATCGGTCGCTCCGCCACTTCGACCCGCGATTTGCGGCACGCCGCAGGCGGCCGACTCGGCGAAAACTATGCCGAAGCCCTCTTGTTCGAGACCACCCCACCGCGAACGACACAACATCGCCGTAACGTCTGCGCAACCGAACAATCGCGGCAGGTCGGTGTCGGCGATTCGCCCGAGAAACACGACGGGCGCCCGCAGTTCTCGCGTGATGCGTTCGAGTCGAGCCCTGTCACGACCATCGCCGGCGAGGACGAGTCGAAGTTTGGGAAACTCGCCGACAAGGTGCGCGACCGCCCTGATCAAAACATCGAAACCCTTGCGCGGCACAAGCCGACTTACGCCGACGACAAGGTCTGCATCTGCGTCGACGGCGAAGTATTTTCGGGCGTCGATTCGCTCGGCGTGCGAGAACACCTTGAACCGTTCGACGTCTACACCGGGCGTAATCACATGCATATTGTCGATCGACCCCGCAACCCGTATCGCCTCGGCCGCCGGATAATTGCCCGAGGCAATCACCAACTCGGCCTTGCGCACAACACCCGCAAGAACTCGCGAGACGATCGGCAATCGCCCGGGCACGGCGACCTCGGCCCCGTGCAACACGACGGCATAAGGCAGTTTGAGCCGGGCGCCGACGAGCCCCAACGGCAGAGCCGGATCGAGCACCACGAAGTCGGCCCCGATCTCGCTGGCCATCTTGTTGATGCGACGGGTCATGATCGGGTGCGGCAACAACACTGGTTCGCGGGTGCGCCGAATCTCGAACTTTTGCGCGGCGTCGAACTCTTGGCTGCCCGCGTATGGGCTCGTCAACACGGCGAAACTTTCGGCGGGAAGCCTGCGCCACCATTCGTAGAGCAGATTCTGGATGCCCCCGACCTTCGGTGGAAAGTCGTTGGTCACCAACAGGTGTTTCATCGTGAAATCAGATTATGTCGGGCGAACTGCCAGGCGAACTGCCAGGCGAACTGTCGGCCAAATTTCGCAGTTCGGTCAGCACCAATTCGTCGGGGTCAGATTTCGGCAGAAGATCGTGCAGCCCGAGGCGTGCAGTCGCCCAAACGGCATGGGCACGCAGCACCGCGTCACGATGCGACAAATAGTCGCCCAAGATTTCGGCGACCCGCTCGTCGGCTGGGTCGCCGATGTTGCCGAGAATTATCAGCGCGTTGCGACGCAACCACTTCGGGTCGCGAGCGGCGATGTACCACGCACCGAATTCTTTGAGCAAGGTCGCGTCGTCGCTGGTCAGAATCTCGAGCACCGAAGCGAACGCGCGAACCGACTGTTGGCCCGAGTGCGCGCTTGACGAGGGGTTTTTCCGCTCGAATCGCACCGTCGGCGGGCAGACCTCTTGGCAGTCGTCGCAGCCATAGATGCGATCGCCGAGGGCTGCCCTGAAACGCGGGTCGAACACGCCTGGTTTTTGCAGCAACCACGACAGACATCGATTCGCGTCGACGACACCCGGCGCCACGATCGCATTCGTCGGGCAATCGTCGAGACACCGCCGACATGAGCCGCAACCGTCTTCGACCGTTTGGTCGGCGACAACGAGTTCCGCATCGGTGACGATGCATCCCAAGACGAAATAACTGCCCGCGCCTTCGATCAGCAAATTCGAGTTTTTGCCGAACCAGCCGAGGCCGGCCTGATACGCAACCTCGCGATCGACGATCGAATTGTCGTCGGCCAAAATGATGCTGCGAAACCCGTCTTCGTTCAGACGGTCGGCGACGACGCGCAGCATGGTTTTGAGTTGTTCGTAGTAGTCAGACCACACATATCGCGCAATTCGCGCCAGATAGCGGTCGGTTCCTTCGCTCTCGACTCGGGCGTCATTTTTGGTCGAGTGCTCTGGCAGCAAACTCGAATAAGACAGCGCGCCGACGATCAGCGACTTGGCCGATGGCATCGTTTTGTGCGGGTCGGTGCTGCGCGACGGGTTGCGAAAGGTGAACTGCATCTCGTTGTGCAGCCCGTGCGACTTGCGCTCGTCTAGGGCGTGTCGGGCACGGTGCAAAACTTCGGCTCGCGCCACGCCGACCCGATGCAAACCGGCTCGACTGGCCAGCTCGACGAGCGACCGCGTGTATTGCTCTTTGTCGGGCGAAGAAACTTCAGCTGACTTCACGATGCCGAAGCGTAGGCACCAAACCGGCATTTGCCAGCATTCGCAAGGTTCGCTGTTCTTCGAGGTCTAAAACAACGGCTTGAGCCCCTGAGTCGTCGCAGAAAAACGAGACGACGCAGTCGTCGCAGGCGGCGGTGGCGCGCATCACGCATGAGTCGCAACTGACGACCAAAACCTGATCGACAGGTTGTTCAGAGTTGTTCTGGTTGGCGTGCGAACTCGACACTGGTTGGCTCCTTTGGGGCGAAAGTTGCGGTTGTTGTGGGTTGTCAACAACACTGCCCGAGGCATGTTGCAGGGTTAAATCGCGAAAAGTTCAGCCCCGAGTTGGGCGATGCGCAACACGATCTTTGTGCCGTTTTTCGGCAACGAGTCATCGATCTTCTGGGCCATCTCTTGGCTGCTCAACACCGCCACCGTCGGGCCCGAACCCGACAGCCAACCGCACCATGCTCCCGCGCTGATCGCCGCTCGCAAGGCGTTTTGCGACTCGGGCACTTTGGCAAAGCGCAAGTCTTGATGCAATCGGTCCCGCGTGGCCAACGCCATCGCCGAAACATCGCCCGCGGCGAACGCCGCGACAAGCAGAGCCGTGTTTCCGACGTTGAAAATTGCGTCGGCAAAACTCACCGATACGGGCAGTTTCGTGCGCGATTCTTTGGTCGAAGTTTGTTGCTCGGGCACCCACACGATCACCGCGGGGTCGAGCGGCGTCGGCACGCGCACGGCGATGTTGTCGACGCTGGCCACGACGCCGCCATAAAGCGAGGCGCCGGCGTTGTCGGGGTGGCCCTCGAGTTCGGCCGCTTGACGCAAAATCTCTGGCTTGGCCGCGTCGAAAATTCGCTGGTCGGTGCCGTGTTTTTCGGCATGCGCCAAAGCACAACCAGCGACACGAGCCGCCCCGCTGAAACCCAGACCTTTGCCCATCGGAATTTGCGAGCGCACCCACAGTTCTCTTTTTCCGCCGGCGTGCCGATAGGCGATCGTCAACGGATGTTTTTCGTCGGCCTCGTTCGACTCCGCGGGAGCGTTGCCGAAACCCGCCTCGATGTGCAACGACACGGCCATGCCCAAGACGTCGAAACCCGGGCCGAGATTCGCCGAGCTCGCCGGCACGCGCACGGCCATTGATTTCGACGGCGAATTCATTTTTAGTGCGCCATCTGTTTTGCGGCGTCGTTGCTCACACGAATCAAGTTGTCGAGCACGTCGCTGGCCGCTCCCGAGTCGATCGATTCGGCGGCGATCTCGACACCCGCGCGCAAGTCGTCGGCTTTGCCCGCCACGACGATGCCCGCCGCGGCGTTCATCACGACAATGTCACGCACCGGGCCCTTTGCACCGTCGAGAAGCTCCCGAAAAATTTTCGCGTTCTCGCTCGGCAAACCCCCGCGCACCGACGCGACATCGGCACGACCCAACCCGATTTCGGTTGCATCGATCTCGAAACTGCGACTCTTGTTTCCGTTCACCTCGACAACAGGACATTTGCCGCTCAGCGAGAGTTCGTCCATCGAACCGTGACCGTGCACCACCCACGCGCGCTTGATGCCGCGGGTCGTCAGCGCCTTGGCCATCACGGGCGCCGCCTGCGGGTCGCCAACGCCCACGACCATGAACGAAATAGATGCCGGGTTGGCCATCGGTCCGAGCAAGTTGAACACGGTGGGCACGCCGATTTCGCGCCGCGACGGGCCGGTGAAGCGAAACGCCGGATGAAACCTCTGCGCAAAACAAAAACCAAAGCCGGTTTCTTCGACGCACTTGGCCACGCCCACGCCGTCGATTTCGATCGCCACGCCGAGCGCTTCAAGCACATCGGCCGCACCGCTCTTCGACGACGACGCCCTGCTGCCGTGTTTGCAGACCGGTATCTTCGCCCCCGCGACGACAAGACCCGCCATCGTCGAGACATTCACCGAGTGACTGTGGTCGCCACCAGTGCCGACGATGTCGAGCGCCTGCTCGGCGATCTGCTCGGGCAAAAAAACCCGTTCGGCGGCGCGACGCACTTCGGCCAACATGCCCTCGAGCTCGATCTCGGTTTCACCCTTGGCCCGCAGGGCGACGATGAAGGCCGTTATCTGCGACGGCGTGGCCTCGCCCGAGAGCACCGAGCGCATCGCCGCACCGGCGTGGCTGGCGCTCAGGTCTTTTTTGGCCAGCAACTGCGAAATCACGGCCGACCATGAGCCTGCAACCGCGATTTCGCTCATCGCCGGACCTTGTCAGGCGGTGCGTCGGGTGCGCAAAATTCGACGACGCTCGCGCGCCGAGGTGCCACCCCAAACCCCCTGCTTTTCACGGCTGTCCAACGCATAGGTAAGACACGCTATGCGCACTTTGCACTCGCCACAGACTTGTTTTGCCTGATCGCAATTGTCCTCGTTGTCGGGGTAAAAAATCTGGGGATCAAGACCCTGACATGCACCGCTTTGGCGCCAAGTCAAGTCGTACTCAGGCACGCGAACCCCCTTGTTCTCGTCGCCCGAGAGACTACGACTTATCGTCGACCCCGTGCCAATCGGCAGGGGTCGATTCTCACCTCAGTCGCGCAAGTCTTTGAGCAGTTCGGCGACGGTGAAGTCGGCGAGTTCGACGACCTCCAAATAATTCGGCAAGGTCGACACGACCTGCACACGACCCTTGGCGAATTCGGCGACTTGCTCGGGGCTGAATTCGAAACGGATGTAGTGCACCGCCGCCGTCACGGTCTCGCGCGTCAGTTGCTCGGCGTGCGCCTCTTCGACGATCGCCTTGACCATCTCGCCGTTGGCCAGTTTTATCGCGATCGCCTTCTCGATGCCGACCAGCTTGGGCAGCCACTCGCGCATCTGGTCGTCGGTCACCAACTCGATGAACATGGTCGCGCAGAGTTGGCCCGCCTCGGGGATCATCGGGTTGTAGGCCTTCAACTCTTCGAGCACGCCTTCGTCGCTGACGACGCGCTCGACTCGCAACATTTCTTGAATCTGCGACTGCATCGTCTCGCGATTTTCGAACATCACGGTGACGATCGTGCCGAGAGAGATACGTCGGCGACGCTTTATCTCGATCACCTCGGCGCGGCGCGTCTCGCGAATTCGCTCATACGCGCGATGCTCGAGAATGTCGGACAAGTCGAGTTTGCGGTTTGACTTTGTGGGGGTTTTCATGGTTTATCTTCCTTCTGGTTTGATTCCGTAGGCTCGCGCCACCACCTCGAGAGGATGAAGCGGCGTCTCGCCGGTTTGTTCTGTGATCGCGGTGTTGGCCAAATGGCAGTCGCCCGCTACGACTTGCGAACCGGCGTCACGCACCATTTCGCCAAGTTTTTTGGCGATGGGCAGCGACAGTTCTGCATTCTCGGCACGCAACCCCCACATGCCGTCGATACCCGAGCACTGCTGCACCAATTTGATCTTGGTGCCCGTCAGTTTCATCAGGTCGCGACTTTTCAGGCCGATGTTCTGCGCGCGCAAGTGACACGGCGTGTGATATGTGACCGACTCGGGCACTTCGCCGACGAAATTCGTGTCGAGCGTCGAGCCTTCGGTCTTGTGCACCTTCATCAAATATTCGGCCGCGTCAAACGTGTGCTCGGCCACGAGTTGCGCGTCCGGTCCGCCGACGTAGTCGAGGTAATCTTTTTTAAGCACATAACCGCATGTCGGCTGCGGAACCACGATGTCGGTACCTTTGCGAACTTCTGCGGCGAGCGTCGCCACATTTTTGACCGCGACTTTCGTGAACGTCGCCATGTCTCCGCTGTGCAGGTAGGGCGCGCCACAACAGCCGGCATCGCTGAGGTCGCAGGCGATGCCGTTGCGCTCGTAGACATTGACCAACGCATGACCGATCTTGGGCTCTTGGTATTCGACCAGACAAGTCGGAAACACAGTGACTTTGCCCTGCAGTTTTGAGATCGTCGCCTTCGTTCGTTTGGCGAACCAGGTCGAGAACCTTTGGCGGGCGAACGGCGGCAACAACCGCACGCTCGAGACGCCCGCGGTTTTTTCGACGACTTTCCTGATGATCGAACCAGGCTTTGCACCCATGACTTTGTTGGCGATCGGGCCCGAGGACGTGGCCGCCATGCCGAGGGCGTCGGTCTTGCCCAGCATGGTGGTCGTAAGTTTGTTGCGCAACGACATCTGGCCGTTCGCCCGTCGCATCGCGTCAACGCGCAACATCAACCTCGGAAAGTCGAGCGCCCATTCGTGCTGGCCCGGCGTATAGGGACAGTTGATGTAACACAACTTGCATTGGAAGCACTCGTCTGCGACATGATCTTGTTCGGCAGGTGTCATTTTGCCGGCGTCTTGGTCGTCGTGTTTGTCGATGTAATCGAAAAGCGTGGGAAAACTCGGGCAGAACTTGAAGCAAAGCCTGCAGCCGTGGCACAGGTCGTAGACACGCGTCAGTTCGGCGCGCGTGTCGGCCTCGTCGAGATAAACCGGATTCAGCGGGTCGTAGGTGATCGTCATCAGAGATTTTCCTGTGCGAGAAATTTAAGTGTCGGTGCCGCCGATTTTAGGGCGACACCGACACTGTTGATTGAAAACCGAGATTTACTCTCAGCCGAGGGCTTTGAGACCTTCGGTGAAGCGTCCGGCGTGGCTCTTCTCTGCGCGAGCAAGAGTTTCGAACCAGTCGGCGATCTCGGTGAAGCCTTCTTCACGGGCTGTCTTGGCAAAACCCGGGTACATCTGGGTGTACTCGTATGTCTCGCCTGCGACCGAGGCCTTGAAGTTTTCGGCGGTCTCGCCGATCGGTTCTCCCGATGCCGGGTCGCCGACTTCGGCAAGGTAATCGAGGTGACCGTGCGCATGGCCCGTTTCGCCTTCGGCGACCGAGCGGAACAACGCGGCGGCATCTGGATAACCCTCTACGTCTGCCTTCTGTGCGAACCACAAGTAACGACGATTCGCTTGGCTCTCGCCGGCGAACGCGTGCTTGAGATTCTCATGTGTTTTTGTGCCATTTAACTTGGCCATGATTTATCTCTTCTTTCTGTTTTGGTGTTTATTTTTTCGCCTGTTGTGCAGGAGATCTTTTTGCGGTTGGCACGCAGTTTTCGCAACGACCGTGAAAAACCACGCCCACCTGGGAGATTACGAACTTGCCCGAGCCACCGCGCATCTTGGGTTTGGCGGCGATCTCGACGTCGCGAACGGCGCCACACGACTCGCAGACAAAGTGATGGTGGTCGGTCATGTTCGGGTCAAATCGTTTCGCTCCGGTGCCCACGTCTACCAGCTGCAACTCGCCCATTTCTGCGAGTTCGCCCAAGGTTTGGTAAACGGTGCGCAAGGAGATGCCGGGCATTTGCTTGCTCGCCACCTCGAACAGGCTTTCGGCCGACGGGTGCGAGTCGTTTTGGTGCAACAGACCGAAAAGCAGCTGCCGCTGGGGGGTTAGCTTCAGCTGCTTTTCGCGAAACTTTTCGGCCAATTCGGTGGGTGAATGCACGCCCTGAAACTAGCCAAACCACATCTAGTTCGCAACCCTTGCTAATTAACAATGAATGTGAAATCGGTTACTCGCGCCGAGTTTTGACGCGCGCGAACAGTTTCTAAACGATTGTCGAAACAAGCGCTGGTTTAGGCTCTTGGCGTGCTTGCATCCGAACACCAAGAATCCAGACATCAGGCATTCGCCCGCCTTGCCCGCGAAGAGTACGACCTGCTCGTGATTGGCGGCGGCATCACGGGGCTTGGCGTCGCGCTCGACGCCGCGACACGCGGCTTGAAAACCGCGCTGGTTGAACGCCAAGATTTCTCCTCGGGCACCTCCTCGAAGAGCAGCAAGTTGATCCACGGCGGGGTCAGATATTTGCAGCAAGGCGAGATCGGTCTCGTTTACGAGGCGCTTCGCGAGCGTCAACGCCTGCGTCAGAACGCGCCGCACCTCGTGCAGGTCTTGCCATTCATGATTCCGATTCTCAAGCGTGACGGCGTGGTGTCGCGCAAAATCGCCCGCGCGCTAGGCACCGCGTTGTGGATGTATGACCTCACCGGTGGTTGGCGAATCGGCCGATTTCACCGACGCCTCAAGGCCGACAAGGCGTTCGCTCACCTGCCGACGATGGATCGCCCTCGCCTCGGCTCGGCCTATTTGTATTTCGACGCGATGGCCGACGACTCGCGAATTTGTGTCGCCCTTGCCCGCACCGCGATCGACAACGGCGCCGAAATCGTCAACTACACGCGCGTCGAAAAAATTCTCCACGACGCCGACAACAAGGCCCGTGGGGTGCGGGTGAAACCATTCGACGCAGACGCGTTCGAGATACGGGCGAAAGTCGTCGTCAACGCGACGGGTGTCTGGTCAGACGAAGTCATGGCCACCGACATGGGCAAAAACCCCGACTCGATTCGCCCCGCCAAGGGCGTGCATCTGACCGTGCCTTGGAAACTCGTGCAAAACGACATCGCGATCGTCATCCCCGTTCCTGGCGACAAGCGCAGTCTGTTTTTGATCCCGTGGATCTCGAATCACGACGGCACCTTTCAATACACATATATAGGTACGACCGACACCGACTTCAACGGGCCGATCGACGACCCGCAATGTTCGGGCGCCGACATCGACTATGTTTTGCGCGCCCTAAACGCCGCCGTCACAACCAAAGTCACCCGCGACGATGTCACTGCGGTTTGGTCGGGCTTGCGTCCACTCGTAAAGAGCGTCAGCGGCGAAAAACTCAGCGCCAGAACCGCCGACCTGTCACGTCGCCACAAAGTCGCGACATCAGAATCGGGCGTGATCTCGATCGCCGGCGGAAAACTTACGACTTACCGCAAGATGGCCGAAGACACGGTCGATCTTGCGTCGCAACGACTCGGTTTCATGACGAAGTGCAAGACGAAACGCCACCTTTTGATCGGTGCGAGTTCGGGCAAATCGTCGCGCGCACCAGAGCCGAACAACACGGCTTTGCACCTGCACGCGCGGTTTGGCGACGAAACAGATCGCATCATGGGCTTGATCGACCAAGATCCGACGCTCGGCGAACCGTTGATTCACGGGTTGCCATATTTGCGGGCCGAGGCGATCTTCGCCGTGCAAAACGAGATGGCGCTCACTCTTGACGATGTGCTGTCACGTCGCACCCGGGCCCGAATCATCAACCGTCGGGCAAGTGTCGCCGCGTCGCAGCAGGTTGCCGAGTTGATCGCCCCTCATCTCGGGTGGAATCGCGCCGAGGTCGACCGTCAGGTACGAGAGTTTCACGACTCTTGTGCCGCCGAGGATCAGGCTGCGGTTGCAGGTTGAGTTGGACGTGAAGCGCACCAAACCGTCGACACCGATCGAGTTCGGCAAAACAGAAGAAGAAATCCGAGACCGCATCGGCGGAGCAGGCAAAGAACTGACCGCGCAATTCATAACAGCGCTCGCCAAAGTTTGTGCCACGAGCACAGAACTTGCCGACCGTCTCGAGCATTCGCGCGACTGGTGGCCGTTGGCGATGCACTGGTCGCTCGCCGGCAAGACGGCGCGACGCGCGGGGGCGATTTGTCGACCGACCACGACGGCACAGGTCAGCCAAATCGTCGCCATGTGCGCGAAAAATTCGGTTCCAGTCACCGTCGCCGGCGGCCGATCGGGCGTGTGTGGCGCGGCGATACCGGTCTTTGGCGGCGTCGTTGTCGACACCACCGAGTTGAGCGGGGTCGTCGGCGTGGATGAAAAGTCTGGGTTGGTCGAAGTTCTGCCGGGCACCTTCGGGCCCGATCTTGAAAACGAGATCAACTCGAAATACGAACTCTCGGTCGGTCACTTTCCCCAATCGTTCGCCATCTCGACGGTCGGCGGCTGGATCGGTTCGCGCGGGGCGGGCCAGTTTTCCACCCGCTACGGAAAAATCGAAGACATGGTGGCAGGCCTCGAGGTTGTGCTGGCCGACGGCACGATCGTCGACACGGGCGTCGAGCCCGCAGGAGCCGTCGGCCCGAACCTGACTTCGCTGTTCATCGGCAGTGAAGGCACGTTGGGTATCGTCACCAAAGTTTGGTTGCGCGCTCATCCACTGCCGAGATACATCAAAAAGATGGCATTCAGGTTCGCCACTTTCGAGGCGGGTGTCGAGGCGATGCGCACGGCGATTCGCCAAGGTGCGACGCCTGCCGTGCTGCGACTCTACGACGCCCGCGAAAGCAAACGCAGTCACGGTGGCGAAAAAGACCAGTGCACCCTGATTGTTTTGGATGAAGGCGTCGAGGCGATCGTCGATGCGACATGCCAGGTCGTGCGCGACACCGCTCTGGCTAACGGGGCCGCCGAGGCCGATGGTGCACTGGTCGACAATTGGCTCGCCCATCGCAACGACACCAGCGGGCTGCAGATTCTTGCGCAACGCGGTTTCGTCATCGACACGATGGAGGTCGCCGTCAGGTGGTCGCAAATCGACCGCGTCGCCGAAGCGGTAAAGAACGCGATCATGAAGGTGGGCGGCGCCCGCAGCGCGACTTGCCACATCTCGCACAGTTATATCGACGGTGCATGCATCTATTTCACTTTCGTCGCCGAACCGGCCGAAAAGGAAATCGGCTCGATCGAGACAAAGTACGACGAAATCTGGAACGCCGCCCAAGAGACCGCCCTCGCTCTCGGCGCGAACCTCTCGCATCATCACGGGGTCGGCATCAATCGCGCGAAATATCTCAAGCAAGCCCTCGGCCCCGCCCACGAGATTCTGCAACTGCTGAAAGATTCGTTGGATCCGAAAGATGTGCTCAACCCCGGCAAGTTCGCCCTGCGGTCGCAACATGGCGATTTCAAGATCGGTTGAAGTTGGTTTTTGAAATGGGGATTGCCTGAAGGTCTCGCGATGAGCGTCCTGGTCGTCGACATCGGCACGAGTTCACTGCGCAGCGCGGTGGTGCGACTCGACGGTTCGATTCACTTTTTGAATCGCGAAAACCTTCAGACCACCAACCCGGCCCCCGGTCTCGTCGAGTTCGACGCCCAGCATCTTGCCGACGCCGTGCTGCGGGTCTGCAACAGCTCCATTCAACAAGCGGCAAAGACCGACAAAATTTTGGCGGTGGGCATCACCAATCAGCGTGCCTCGACCGTCATCTGGAGCAAGTCGTCGGGTCGACCGTTGGCCCCAGCGATCGGTTGGCAAGATTTGCGCACCGTCGGCGAGTGCATCGTCGCGGCAACCGAGCACGGCCTCAAACTCGCACCAAATCAAACGGCGACCAAGGCGGCTTGGCTGCTGCAAAACATCGTGCGCGCGAAAACTCTCGACGTCGCAGATGCGCGAATCGGCACCGTCGATTCTTTCGTCGCCGCCGTGCTCTCGAACAATCGTCTGCATGTCACCGACCCGAGCAATGCCTGCGTCACGGGCCTGTGCTCGCTTGACGCGGCCTCTTGGTCATCTCGACTTTGCGAATTGTTGCGGGTCGACATCGAGACTTTGCCGCAGATCGTCGACTCGTCGGGCGTCATCGGCGAGGCGAGCGCATTGCCCGGCGCGCCGCCCATCGCGGCTCTGATCGGCGACCAGCAGTCGTCTCTGGTCGGCCAGGCGTGCATCTCATCGGGCGCGACGAAAATAACTTTCGGCACCGGGGCGATGCTCAATGTCTTCACGGGAGACACGGCGCCGACCAAGATCGCCAGAAGTTCGAGCGGCATGTTTCCACTTGTCGCGTTTCGCCAGGCGCAGAAAAACAATTGGGCGTCCGAGGCGATCATGCTCTCGGCGGGCACGAACATCGACTGGCTCCGCCAAGATGTCGGTTTGATCGAATCCGCCGAACACAGTTCGCTGGTCGCCTCGCAGGTCGCCGATTCGAACGGCGTCGTTTTCGTGCCCGCGCTCTTCGGTTTGGGCACCCCCCACTGGGACTACGGCGCGCGCGGAACGATGCTCGGTCTGACCCGCGGGTCAACTCGCAATCATGTCGTTCGCGCCGTGCTCGAAGGCATCGCCCATCGGGGCGCCGACCTCGTCGATGCAGCCGAGATCGAGACCAATCTTTCGATTGCTTCGTTGCGGATCGACGGCGGAATGAGTCGCAATGATGTGCTCGTTCAGACGCTCGCCGACGCAACGGGCAAACAAGTCGAAGTCTCGCCCGTCGTCGAGGCGACGACGCTCGGGGCGGCTTTTCTCGCCGGTGTCGGCGTTTCGATGTGGTCGACGTTGAAAGAAGCCACGAGCACTTGGAAGCCGCGAGAGACCGTGTTTCCGAGCGAAAACTTTGATCGTGCAACGAGTCGCGCACAATGGCACGAAGCCGTATCGCGGGCAAGAGGCTGGATTCCGGCTCTGTCGAGCCTCGACTTCTAGTTTCGTCTAGATTTATTCGGTGCTCAACGACGCAGACAGCAAACTTTTGGCGTTCGCCCAGGCGCTCGAACTCGCGATCCGCGACATTTACGCGACCCTGGTCGATCGAGGCACCAAGACGGGCGACGAACTCGCGATTCTCAAACTGATGCACAGCCACCATGTGGCGTATGAGCAATCTTTGAATGGCATGCTCAGCAAGAAGGCGGCGACATCCCGCAACGACGAGGTTTTCACGCAAACTTTCAGCGCCCTCTCCGACCCGACCAAGACTTGGCCGGTGCTTCTCGAACTCGAGAACACGGCGGTCGCCACGCACACGGCGTTGGTCGAAAAAATCGAGTCGCCGACGGCGGCATCGCTGATCGCCTCGGTGGTGATGGTCGAGGCCCGTCACGCCGCGATCATCTCGACGCTGGTAACCACCAACTTGGCGCAGGCGCTCGACAACCCCGCAACTGCTTTGGCGGCCCCATGAGCCAAATCTCGCGGCGCGAATTGTTGCGCTTGAGCGCCACATCGCTGGCGTCGGGGCTCGTGCTCGCGGCGTGTGGCAAGCAATCTGGCGTGCAGGACGACGGCGCGATCGCCCGACTCGGCGAGGCACCCAGCACGACTGCGCTTGCCGAAGCCGAAGTAAACGACGTGGTGTTGTTGCGCACCGCGTCATCGCTCGAATACAACGCGATCGACACATATACGGCGGCACTCGGTTTGGGCGTCTTCAAGGGCGACCTGGCCGCGGCGACCGAGATCGCCAAACGCTTTCGCGAAGATCATCAGAACCACGCCGACGCGGTGAACAGTCTCGTGCGCGCACTGGGCGGCAAAGAATATCGTTGCGCCAACACCCGCATCAACGACCTTTATCTTGCACCTGCGCTCGCCCTGATCACCGACGAAAAGAACCCGAACGTCGGCATCGATGTCGTCGCGCTCGCCCACGCCCTCGAGAATTTGGCGGCGCAAACATACCAGGGTGTCGTCGAATTGATATCCGACCCGAAGCTTCGTGCCGACGCGATTCGCATCGGTCAGCAAGAATCACGACACGCGGCGTTGTTGGCCCAGGTTCTCAACCCCGGCCTGGCGGCCGTCGGTCCGACCTTCGACGAGACCACGGGCAAGCCGAAGATCGCGGCGATTCCCGGGGCGTTCGGATCGCAGACCAACATTCAGTTGACGGTTGGCGCGCCGAAAGACGACGGCAGTCGCACGACATTGTTGCTTGAAACGCCGAGTTTGAACTCGCTGATCTACGAGGGCGTCTCCTGCTGAGCCCGAAAAACGGCGAATACACTTGAAGCAACGGTGAGTCGGTCGGACGACCGCGACGGTTTGGTGCTCGCACCCGATCGTCGAGGAAAGTCGGGACTTCGCAGGACAAAGTGCTGGCGAAAGCCAGGTCGGGGAAACCTGACATCTCGTGCAACAGAAAACAAACCGCCGATGGATGGGTCGCAAGACTCTTCACAGGCAAGGATGAAACGGTGCGGTAAGAGCGCACCAGCGCGGTTGGCGACAATCGCGGCTCGGCACGTCACTTGAAGCAAGGCCATGCAGAGGGCATGAACGGTTCGTTCGCTTTCGGGCAACCCTCGGGTAGGCCGCATAGATGGATGGTCGTCGGTTTTTGCGGGAAACTGCAGGAGCTACAAAATCCCGCTTACAGACCGACTCACTGTTTTCATCTCTATCGACTCAACGAGCCCGTCTTCAGAAAAATATCTCGGCGTGGCTTGTCGCCGAGCGAAAAAAATCGCCAAGCCACCGCGCAACCCAGCAGACCGACCGTCTCGAGAAGCCAATTCAACGCTCCTCTTTCGATCGAGGGCAGCGGGTTTTTGCTCAGTTCGACGCCGGTTAACGGCCACCAAAATGTGTCGGCATTGGCGAACGCGCCGTCGAAGATCAAGTGAATGAACAGGCCGATCGGTATCGCCAACAGTCTCTGACGAATCGGCTTTCGACCCGCCGTCATCAGCATGATCGCGAACAGCACGGCGATGCTCGTGACCACGCTGTGCATCGGCCCGATCGAACCGCGCAACCCGTCGAGCGCGTCGGGCGCCAGCGCAGCGACGGCCACCAGGCGATAGTCGAATTTCGGGTCGCGAAACACGAACCACACCGACCAGATTGCGGTAGCGACGAACCAAAAAAACATCGGCTTTAAACGACCAGATAACAATCACAGTTCGGGCACTCGGCGAATTCGTCGGCTCCGAGTTTTTTCAGCGCGCCAAGTTCCACGACCGAAAGATCCAGGTGGCACGACTGGCACTTCGTGCCGTTCAACCGTGCCACTGCCGGAGTGGTGCGCTTGGCGCGCTTGGCCTCGTAGAGTCGCACAAGTTTTGTGTCGATTTTCGCCACGATTCCTGCCCGATTCGTCTCGATGTTTTGCTTTTCGACCTGACAAAGATTGGCGACCGCCTCGAAGGCTTTGGTGGCCTCGCCTACCGACGACTTGTGTCGCTCGATCTCGAGGCGCAGCACGGTGATTTGACCGTCGAGATTCTCGATCGTTTCGAGCAGAGCCAACTCGCGGTCGTCGTTCTGACTGCGCTCGCTTTGGGCCATCTCGATCTCGTGTTGCAACGCCTCGGCTTCGCGGGGCGCGATCACCGTCTTTAATTGTTGTGAATATTTGGCGATCATCGCGTCGTGCTTCTTGTTCAGTGCTTCAAGCGCGCCTACTTCGGCTTTGGCCGTCTCGGCTTGTTGCTGCAAATCCGACATCTGCTTTTGTAGTGCGAGCACCTTCGTCTTGGCTTCGACGAGCAGATCGCGCTCGACCAAGTGCGCCAGGCGGTGCGCCAATTGCGACAACTGGGTGTCGCAATTTTGCACCTCGAGCAAAACCCCGAGCCCGGTCACCGCCGTCACCCGGTCGTCGTCTGCACGTAACTCGGCAGGGGCTTCGCGCACTCGAAAAAGTAAAGTCCGTTTTCGGTCGTCGGCACCGGCGAGAACGGATTCAGATCCGTCGGGGCGATGGTCGTTCCGGGCGTCAGCACGCTGACCACCACAGTATTCGGGGTGGTCGACTCGACGGGCATCGTCGTGGTGGTCGACTTCGGGTTTGACGCGACGGTCGACTTCGGCGGGGGCAAAGTGCCCGCAACGACCTTGGCCGGGCACTCAATGCCTGGCAAATACAACCGCAACGGTTCGCGCACGGGTGGCGGCGGCGCGGCGAAGTCGACGATCTCAAGGCCGCGATGCACCTCGTCCATATACGACTTCCAGATCATCGCCGGGAACATCGCGCCCTGCACGCCGCCACGATTGCCGATCACGCTCGCGAACTCGGGCACATTGCTTTTGGTCATCTTCGTGTAGCCCTTCGGGTCGCCGACCCATACGGTCGTCACGTATTGCGGCGTGAAGCCGACGAACCACGCATTGGTGTTGTTGTCCTGGGTTCCCGTCTTTCCGGCGGCAGGTCGATCGTCTTCGAGCGGCGTGCGCCGCGCGGTGCCGCTCTTGATCACGCCGCGCATCACATCGACAGCGTTGTTGGCGACTTCACCCGGCAGCGTCTGCTCGAGATTTGGTTTTTGATATTGGTACAGCACCGTGCCGCGCGCGTCCTCGATCCTTTCGATCATGTACGGCTCGACATGCACGCCCGAGTTGGCGAGCGTTTGCGCGCCAGACGCCATATCCATCGGGCTCAATTCGTTGGCACCCGTCGCCAAACTCGCATAGGGCTGAATCGTGAAGGTTTCTTTGCTCAACCACTGCGACGACGACATCCGATACATCGTCTCGACGACCCGCTCAAGACCGACGATCTGCGACAACTTGGCGTACGCGCAGTTGATCGACAACCATGTCATCAAACGCAACGACGCGGTCGACTGGCTCACCCCCTTGGTTATTTCGAACGGTTCGTCGAGATTTCCGGGGTTGGCCAAGGTGCACGGCAGCGTGCCGTCGATCAAATCGTCGGGTTGCACACCCGCCTGCAACGCAGCGGCGAGGATGAAAAACTTCACGCTCGATCCGGTCTGTCGCCGACGCAACGCCAGATTCACCTCGCTCTGGCCCGCCACGAAACCCCGGCCTCCGACCATCGCCCGCACCGCGCCCGTTTTCGAGTCGAGCGACACGACGGCCGCAGTAATGCCCGCTTTGTTCGCCGGCAACTCATCGCGCACGGCCTGCTCGGCGGCGGTTTGGGCCTTCGAGTCGAGCGTCGTGAAAACTTTTACTCCCCCGCGAAAAAGGGTGTTGTACCGCTGCTGATAGGTGGTGCCCAAAATGTCGGAGCCGTTCAACAAATAATCTTTGACCTCCTCGGTGAAATAGGTTCGCGTCACGTCACGCTGCGATTTTTTGTTGATCACCTCGGGTATCGACGGCTCGTCGCCGATTGAGTCGCGTTCAGTCTGGGTGATCAAACCCGTTTCGACGAGTCTGTCCAGAACTTGCAGATATCGGTTGCGCGAACTGTCGGGATACTGAATCGGGTCGTAACTCGAGGGAGCCTGGATCAAGCCGGCCAAGAACGCGCCGTCGAGCATCGTCAAGTCGCGCACGTCCTTGCCGAAATACACCTCGGCGGCGGCCTGCAAACCGTAGGCGTTGTTGCCCAGGTAAATCGTGTTCAGGTAGCGCTCAAGGATGAGTTTTTTCGGCACCTCTTTCTCGAGCATCGTCGCATATCGGGCCTGCAGAACTTTGTAGCGTCCGTCGCGCTCGAGCCCGGCCAAGAATTCGTTTTTCACGACCTGCATCGTGATCGTGCTGGCGCCCTGCTTCGACCCGCCCCGCGAGTTCGACAAAATCGCCCTGGTGAACGCACGCAGGTTGACCCCTTTGTGGCGTTCGAACTCGCTGTCTTCAAGCGCCAAAATCGCCGCGACCACCTCGGTCGGCACGTTGTCGATGTTCATCAACTGACTGTTCTCAAGTTGATACGAGCCGATTTGATTGCCCGCGAAGTCGTAAACCGAACTTCGTTGGGCCAAACCCGAAAAACCGGTCAGGCTGGGCGGCACCTGGTTGTGCGCGTTCAAAACACCCCAGACTCGGGGGGCCATCGCAGTGATCGTCGCGGCGACGAAGATCGAGCCGGCCAGCACGACCACCCCGATTCGAGCCAGCGTCTCGCGCCGAGCGAGCAGTTTTGCAACGAAATCGCGAAAAAATTTGCTCACGCCATTCTCAGTTTACAAGACACGTAACTCGCTTGGTCGTCGCAACGTATTCGCAATGTATTCGCATCGCGCCGAATCGCTCGATCGTCGCCTAGTAGCACTTGACACATGGCAACTAATCTTGAAACGTGACTTCAAACTCGACACCCGCGCGTCGTTTCAGATTCGGCGTTCAAGCCAGCAAAGCAGCCACCCAAAAAGAATGGACCGAACTGGCGCGCACCGCCGAAAGCAACGGGTTCGACACGCTGACGATGCCCGACCATTTCACCGATCAACTCGCGCCCGTGCCCGCACTGATGGCCGCGGCGAGCGCGACAAAAAACTTGCGCATCGGCGCGCTGGTCTGGGACAACGACTACAAACATCCGGTCGTTTTGGCCAAAGAACTCGCCACACTCGACCTGCTTTCTGATGGACGGCTCGAAATCGGCATCGGCGCGGGCTGGATGGCCACCGACTATGTTCAATCGGGCATCCAATACGACAGACCTGGCGTGCGCATCGACAGATTTCTCGAAGGGTTAGAGATCATCAAGCGTGCGATGCTCGGCGAGAAATTTTCGTTTTCTGGCCAGCACTACACGATCACCGATTATGTCGCCACCCCGCTTCCCGTGCAGCGACCGTGTCCGCCAATTCTCATCGGCGGTGGCGGCAAGCGGGTGCTCAAACTCGCGGCTGATCTCGCCGACATCGTCGGCATCAACCCGTCGCTGAAAGACGGCGTGGTCAACGCCGAGACGATCTCGGAGATGAGCGCCGAGGCGGTCACCGAAAAAGTCGATCTTGTCAAAAAAACCGCCGCCCTGCGCATGTCGCAGGTCGAACTGAATATTCGCACGTTTCTGGTCAGCATTTGCGACAGCGCCAAAGAGGCCATCGAGGGCACGGCGAACATGTTCAAGGTCGCACCCGAACTGGTCGCGAATTCGCCGTTCGCGCTGATGGGTCCGCCGGCAAAAATCGCCGAAGATCTGCTGGCCCGTCGCGACCGTTGGGGCTTTTCTTACATCATCGTCGGTGGCGAAGACGTTGAAAATTTCGCCCCTGTGATAAAAATTCTCGCCGGAAAATAAACGACGCCGAATCAGGCGCCGGGCACCACCGCACGCTTCACGGGTCGGTCCCAACCTGGTTGACCTGTCGGTCGCGGGCTCGGCCACAAACCGGGGCCCATCTCCATGATGCCGTGATGGGTGTTGTACTCGCCGAGCAGGTTCAAGAACGGCACGGCGTCGAAAGCCTCGGGCCCGCGCACCCCGGTGCCCTTCCAACTTCCGTTCGACAACAACTCGAGCGCCACCACCGGGCACATCGCGGTTTGCCACAGCACCGCCTGGGCGCCCCAATCACGCATCGTCGTCTCGTTGTCGGCGACATGATACAGATACACCTCTCGCGGTTTGCCGTCATACATGCCCTTGACCCAGGTGCCCGCACAGGTGCGGCCGTGCATCAAGTGGCCCAACTTCGCCGGATTCGGCAACACCGCGGCGAGCACGTCGCGCGGCGAAACCATCACGTCTCCCACCCGAATTTTGTCGGTGCTGTCGAGACCGAGGTAGGCGAAGGTCTTCAGCCAGTCGATGAACTCGGCACCCAGCGAATATTTGAAGGTCACACGATTGCAGTCGATCTCGCGCGGAATCATGATCACCTCTTCGTGCTCGACATTCACGCACTCGAAGGCGCCGATGCCCGCCGGAAAGTGAAAGATCTCGGGCTCGCTGAAGCAGTCGGTCGTGAACAAGCCCCGGTCTTTTTGCCAAACGATCGGCGGGTTCAAAGTTTCCTCGATCGTCGTCCAGATCGAGAATGTCGGCGCGAAATCGAGGCCGTCGATCGACAGATTCGAGCCGTCGCGCACGCCGATCTCGTCGATCGTGTCGAACAGGTGGTCAGACGCGTAACGCGCGAAGACGTTGCTCAAACCCGGCTCGACACCCATGCCGACGAGCGCGAGCAGACCTTTTTCTTTCCAACGTTCGTCGGCCGAAATCTGCTCTTTACCGAGGGGCACACCGACCTCTTCATAGGGATTGCTCGGGTGCGGCTTGCTCAGGTTCATCGCCATGTCCAGGTATGTGCAGCCCGACTCGAAGGCTGCCTCGAAGATCGGCTCGTTGAGCCGCGGGTCGCAGGCATTCACGATCACGTCGGCCTTGACCTTCTGGGCGAGCGCGACGATGTCGGCCTTGTTGCGGGCGTCGACTCGGGCCGACGAAAAACGGCCGGGCTGCTCGAGCTTGGCGATGATCTCGTCGCCGCGACCAGAATTGATGTCGGCCAATACGAACGAGTCGAAAAAATTGCGCGTCTCGGCGATCGAGGCCATACCGCCACCCACCCCACCAGCGCCAACGATGAGAATATTCGCCACAAAAACCTGAAACTTTTCTTGTCGCCGCTCGGGTGCAACGACCCTCTAATCCTACCCGCCCGAATTCAGGGTTATTTTGCCTGTAATTCTTGGCGCAAAAAGTTGAGGGCGCTGATCACCGACAATTGTCGCATTTGTTCGCGACCTATCGGCAGGTGATATGTCACGGCCTTCGTCGAACCGTCGGGCAACGCAACCCCGACACAAAGCGTGCCGACTTTCACCGAATCTTGTTCGTCGGGCCCTGCGACTCCCGTCAACGCCAGACCAATGTCGCTTTGCAGAACTTTTCGCGCGCCAACCGCCATCTCTTTGGCCGCCTGCTCGCTGACGACCGGAACGCTGGTCACTCCCAGCAGATCGAATTTCACCTCGCTGGCGTAACTGACCACGCCACCCCGAAACACGTCGCTGGCTCCGGGCACGGCCGTGAGTCGACCCGCGACGAGACCGCCCGTCACCGACTCGGCGACACCGAGAGTCAGATTCATCTTTCGAAGCGCATCGAGAACGACGGACTCCATGTTTTGCTGGTCGACGCCAAAAATTATGTCGCCGACTTTTTCGCGAACTTTGGCCTCCCAGACGGCGAGCAGTTTCTCGGCCTCGGCGACCGTGTGCGCCTTGGCCGTCAGGCGAACCTTGATGCCCTCCCATCCGCTGGCCAAAAACGCCAGCGTCGGATTGCCGACCTTCTCTAGTTCGTCGATCACCCCGACCAAACGCTCGTTCAATCCGCTTTCACTGTCGCCCCATGTTCGCAACACACGGCTCTTGATTATCGAAGCCTCGCCGCTGCGCGCCAGAAGATCGGGCAAGATCGCCCGCTCGAACATCTCGAACATCTCGAACGGCACACCTGGCACCGCGTACATCACCTTTTCGCCGACTTTACAAATCAAACCCGGCGCCGTGCCTCTTCGCTGCTCGATGATCGTGGCCCCGCGCGGCACCATCGCCTGTCGCAAATTGTTCTGAGGCATTCGACGACCTCGCGCCGTGAACATCTGCTCGATCACCAGCGCCACCTCGTCGTTCAATTCGAGTTCGACGCCCATTATTTCGGCGATCGCCTCGCGGGTGATGTCGTCGTGCGTCGGCCCGAGACCACCGCAGATGATCACCGCATCGGCTTCGGCCAATGTCGCGCGTAGTGTCGCCACGATGCGCGCCAAGTTGTCGCCGACTTTGGCCTGATAGAGCGAGTCGATCCCGGCGGCGGCGAGTTGCTCGCCCAACCAAGAAGAATTCGTGTCGACGATTTGCCCCAACAACAGTTCGGTGCCGACCGCGACGACGCTGCAGCGCATTACTCGGCCCGCCGCGCGGCGACGATAGGCCGAAGCGCGCGAACGGCGTATTGCAAACCGCTGATGATCGTCAACGCGACCGCCAACCACAGCGTGATGATCCACGAGTAGGTCATATCGACCGCGCTGAACGGCGCGAGGGCGAAACCGATCGAACACTGCTGGCTCAACGTCTTGATTTTCGCCAACCGACTCGCCGGCACCGTGATGCCTCTCGCCCCGACCACGACCCGATAAACGCTGACAATCACCTCGCGAACGGCGATTATCACCACGGGCCAGATCGCGAACATCTCGCGACTGACCAGCGTGAACATCGCGCCCAACACCAGAACTTTGTCGGCCAGCGGGTCGAGAAAGGTGCCGAATTTTGTCGAACCCTGCAGTCGCGCCAGGTAGCCGTCGAGCACATCGCTCACGCAAAGCCCGAACCACAACCATGCCGCCAACCACGCCCCCGCGTTGTCGTCGGGAATCACCGTGAACAAAATCGGCGAGACCAAGATTCGCGACACGGTGACGGCGTTGGCCCAGGTCGCCATCGAATTCTTGTCAACTGGCATCATTGGCCATTTCGCTCGCGGGTCGCCTCGCGCCCACCGCCACCAAATCGGGGCCGAATGCGTCGGCGATTTCGACATCGACAAAACTTCCCACCGTCAGAGTTTCGTTGACGCTGATCACGCCGTCAATTTCGGGCGCTTCACGATGACTTCTGGCCACTCCGGGCTCGTCCACCAAGACGTTGAGTTTGAGCCCGATCAACTCGTCGCGTCGGCGCGCGGTGATCGCGTCTTGCATTTCACGCAACTCGGCCAGTCTCTCGTTCATCAGTGACTCCGGCACCCTGTTCGGCAGGGTCAAAGCGTGCGTTCCATCCTCGGGGCTGAAAGCGAAAAATCCGCACCAATCCAGTTGCGCCTGTTCGACGAAGTTCAACAACTGATCGTGGTCGCCTTCTGTTTCGCCGGGATACCCGACGATGAAGTTGCTGCGCATCGCCGCGGTCGGCTCACGCCTGCGAATGTCCTCGATGCGCCGAAGAAATCTCTCGCCGTCGCCCCACCTGCGCATTCGTCGCAGATGTTGTTTCGAGACATGTTGCAAAGAAAGATCGAAGTATGGCACGCCCGATTCGCAGATCGCGTCGATCAGTTCGTCGCTGAGGTCGCTCGGGTAGAGGTACAACAACCGGGTTCGGGCGACACGTCGAGACACCTCGTCGACCAAACCGACGATCGAGCCACTACCCAACTCTTCGGGTCTGTCTTTGCCGTAACTGGCCAGGTCTTGGGCCACCAGCACGATTTCTTTGGCGTCGAGTTGCTCGACCTCGGCGAGGATCGCGTCGAAATCTCTGCTGCGTTGCGGACCGCGAAAACTCGGTATCGCGCAAAAGCCGCAATTTCGATCGCAACCCTCCGCGATCTTGACATATGCCCAAGGCGATCGCGACTTGGGCCGCGGCAAATTGAGCAGGTCGAACTTCGGCACCGATTCGCCCGAAACTTGCAACGGCTTTTTGCCCAACGCGATCGGCACGCCGAACCCCGCGATCTGGTCGGCCTCGGGCAACGAACTCGCGAGTTCGGCACCGTAACGTTCGGCCATGCACCCCGTCACCACGACCCGTGCACCGCCCTTCTTTTGACCCGAAAGACTGAGCACGGTTTCTATCGACTCGCGCCTCGCCTCTTCGATGAACGCGCACGTGTTCACCACCACGAGGTCGGCCTGCGAAACATCCTCGGTTTGGGTCAAGCCATCGGCGACCAATGAACCGATTATCTTGTCCGAGTCGACATCATTCTTCGGGCACCCCAGCGATTCGATGTAAAAGCGCCGTGCCACGACCCTGAATTCTACCTTTTGGGTTTCTGTCAATCGCCGACAGCGCGAAAGTTCAGCTTGCTTTTTGGATGTTCTCGAGTTCTTCCACCGTCATCAGCACTTCGCGCGGGCGCGAACCCTCGCTCGGTGCGACCACACCGCGTTGCTCGAGAAGATCCATCAGCCGGCCCGCTCGAGCGAAACCCACCTTGAGTTTGCGTTGCAACATCGAGGTGCTGCCCTGTCCCGTTCGCACCACGAGGTCCATCGCCTGCAACATCAACTCGTCGTCGTCTTCGTCGCCGCTGCTGCCGCCGAAAATCTGTCCGGCGCCCGATTTGTTGCCATCGCCCTCGACGCCCGAGACATAGACGACCTCTGGTGCCTGTCGTCGCCAGTGACCGACGACTTTTCGCACCTCGTTCTCGCTGACCCACGCCGACTGCAGGCGTTGCGCGACAGAAGTGTTGCCGGGCAACAACAACATGTCGCCCATGCCGACCAACTTTTCGGCCCCTGGCTGATCGAGAATCACCCGACTGTCGGTCAGGCTCGAAACGGCGAAAGCCATGCGCGCCGGGATATTGGCCTTGATCACGCCAGTGATCACGTTCACGCTCGGACGCTGAGTCGCCACTACAAGGTGAATGCCGACGGCGCGCGCTTTTTGCGCGATGCGGGTTATGCAGTCTTCGACATCGCGGGCGGCGACCATCATCAAGTCGTTCAATTCGTCGACGACGATCAAGATGAACGGAATTCTGGCGAACTGTTTGTCGCCTCCGTTGCCGTCTGCATCTGTCAACTCACCGCGGTCATAAGCCGCGTTGTAACCGGCTACGTCTCTGAAGCCGGCCTCGACCAACAAGTCGTAACGACGCTCCATTTCTTTCACCGCCCAGCCCAAGGCATTCGCCGCTTTTTTCGGGTTGGTAACTGGAGCCGTCAACAGGTGAGGCAGTCGGGTGTATTGCGCCATCTCGACCTGCTTCGGGTCGACGAGAATCAATTTCACCTGTTCGGGCGTCGCGCGCATCAACACCGAGGTGATTATGCAGTTGATCACGCTCGACTTGCCGGCGCCCGTCGCACCAGCGATCAAAAGATGCGGCGTCGTCGAAATGTTCAGGAACACCGGCCGACCCGAGATGTCTTTGCCGACCGCGACGTCTAACGGATGGCTCGCGCTTCGCGCCTCTTGCGACACCAACAAGTCGCCGATCGAAACGAGTTCGCGCTGCTCGTTGGGCACCTCGATACCGATCGCCGAACGACCGGGGATCGGCGCCAAGATTCGAACATCGGTGGCCGCCATGGTGTAGGCGATGTCGCGCGAGAGCGTGGTTACCTTTGCGACCTTTACGCCGTCGCCGAGCGCGAGCTCATAACGCGTCACGGTTGGGCCGCGGGTATAGCCCACGAGTTCGGTGTCTACGCCGTGCGACGCCAGTGCCGCCACGAGTTGATCGCCGCGCTCGCGTATCGCCTCTTCGTTCGCCCGCCGGTTGCTGGTCAAAGACAAGAACTCGATATCGGGCAACGACCATTCGCTTGGTTGACCCGATGGCCCGAGCGGAATTTCTTGCGGCTCGCCCTTCACCGGCGCAAGTTTCGCCCCCGATTTTGCGCCCGGCTGGGCGGTCGGCTGTTTGCGTTCACGGCGTTTACGTTCGCGCTTTGGTTCGCCCTGATCGTCGATTTGGTCTTCGTCGAGGGCGAAGTCGTACATTTCGGGGCCGGGGTCCGCCCCGTCGCGATCATCGTTGAAATCTCGGTGCCGGGCGAAGCCGTCGTCGGGCGAGTCGAACACCTCGCTTTCGTCGAGGGCCGCCGAGAGATTGTTCGACGTCGAAGAGAGCTTGACCCGCAGCCGCCCAATCATCTTCTTTATCGTCGCGAACAATTCGGGCGCCGACTTGCCCGAGACCAACATCACCGAACCGATGAACAGCGCCGACAACAAAACCGTTGCGCCGATGCTCGAGAGCGAACTTTGGCTCGGCTCGCCTACCGCCCAACCAAACCAACCCCCGGTTTTATTCGTGGCGTCGCTGAAAAAAACATGAATCAAACCCAGCACCACGCCGGTCAGGGCCGTCCAGCCGATAGATGTGCGAACGCGATTTTGCCAGGCTTTTCGTCGAACTAGGGCGACGCCAAGACCGATGCACAAAACCGGAAGAAAAAATCGCCCGACGCCGATCGTCGCCGAAGCGAGAGAATCGAGCCCGCGCCCGAGAGGCCCGGCAAGTTTCAGATAAACAGAAAGCACCAACAGCGCGCCGACGGCGATCAGACCCAACCCGCTGAATTCGTGCGCCCGACCCTCGAAAAGCCCGCCGAAAATCGGCCCATGCGAAGAGACCACCCGATAGCGGTTCGGCTCGTCGTCGAATTCGTGCTCGCGCAGAGCCCTGATATTCGAGCCCTCACGCGAGGGTCGACGCTCGGCTTGCGACCCTCGACCAGACGATCCGGTTTTGGGGCGACGACCTCTAGATTTCGGCACTTTTGCCATTGATTAACAGTACCAACGGGGTCTGTTTACAAGTGGGATTGCCCCTTATGGCGACTAGTGCTTCTTGTGTCGTTTGCCGAGTTTGGCGCCTTTGCTTTTTCTTTTCGCGCGGTCGTGCCGTTTCTGTGGCACCACGAACTCGGCCGAGATTCGTCCGGCGAAGTCGATGCCCGAATCGGTGATCTCGATTACGTCGCCGTCTTCGCACAACAAAACTTTGCGCGGTGAGACGCCCATGATTTTCGCCAACTCGGCGTTGGCCACCATATGTCGATACTCGCCGTGAATCGGCACGAACCATTGCGGCTCGGTGACGTTCAAATATGTTTTTATGTCCTCTGCCTGGGCGTGCCCCGTGGCGTGCACATCGGCGATGCCCGAGTGCACGACGTTCGCGCCACGGCGCAACAACGCGTCGATCACCTTGTTCACGTTCTGCTCGTTTCCGGGGATGGCGTGACTAGAAAAAATAACCACATCGTTCTCGCCGACTTTCACATATCGACTGTCTCCCTTTGCCAACATTGTCAGGGCCGACATCGCCTCGCCCTGCGAACCGGTCGAGATGATGCAGATCTCGTCGTCCTCGTATTTGCCCAACGAATCGGCACCGACGAGGCTCTTCTCGGGAATCGTCAAAACCTTCAGTTCGCGGGCCAGACGAATGTTGTTGATCATCGACCGCCCGAGCGGCACGACGACGCGCCCCGAGTCGATCGCGGCGTCGGCGATCTGCTGCACCCGATGAATGTGGCTGGCGAAACTCGCCGTGATTATTCGTCGGCCCCGGTGCTCGTTGAAAATCGAGCGCAACACCGACCCGACATCGGATTCGCTCGGCGCGTGACCCCGCTCGCCCGCGTTCGTCGAGTCGAGCATCAACAATCGGATGCCCTCGTTGCACGAAAGCGAACCGAGACGGGCCAGGTCGGTTCGCCGATGATCCACCGGCGTCAAATCGATCTTGAAGTCGCCCGAGTGCACGACCACGCCCTGGCTAGTGTGCAGGGCGATCGCGTGCGCGTGCGGCACCGAGTGCGTGACCGGAATGAACTCGACCTCGAACGGCCCGATCTTGATGCGGTCGTTGTCGCTGACCTCGACGAACCTCGTCTTGTCGGTAAGTCGCGCCTCGGCGATTCGGTTTCGCGCGAGCCCGAGGGTCAACGCCGAACCATAAAGCGGAAACGAGGCGTCTTGCAGCAAATATTGCAACGCCCCGACATGGTCTTCGTGCCCGTGCGTCGCCACGCAACCCACGATGCGATCCTTGCGCTCGATCAGCCATTCAAAATCGGGGATGATCACGTCGACATCGTCGCCGTGCTCGGCCTTCGGAAACATCAACCCGCAGTCGATCAGCAAGATTTTCTTTTCTTGCTCGATCGCCATGCAGTTGCGCCCGATTTCGCCGAGGCCACCCAAAAACGCGATTCGAACGGGCTTAGACATCAGGGTCGCAAAAAAGTTCGGTGATCTGTCGCGAGTCGCTGCAGTGTCGCACTACTTCGCGGCCGCTCGAGCGGCCTCGAGGTTGCCGAAGACTTTCGCCGCGCGTTCGGCCAATCCGCTCGGCGGCGGACCCATCGGCAGTCGGGCGTCGCCGACGTCGAGACCAAGGTGGTTCATCATCACTTTGCTCGGCAACGGATTCGGGTTGTCGTCGCCCGTTTCATAGGCGAAACTTTCGAGCAGTCGGGCGTTCACCGCGCGCGCACCAGCGACATCGCCGGCATTCCATTTTTTGAACATCTCCTGGTGGTCTTTGCCCGTCCAATGCGTCGCCACACCGATCACGCCCGTCGCGCCGATCGCCATCAGCGGCAGGGTCAACCCGTCGTCACCGCTGAGCAGTTCGAAACTCTTCGGCGTCTGGGTCATCAACATCGCCGTCTCGGCTGGGTTGCCGCTCGCATCTTTCAATGCGGCGACATTCTTCACCTCGTTGGCCAACTTGGCCAACGAACTGGTCGCGATTTTTCGACCCGTGCGCACGGGTATGTCGTAGACGACCACGGGCAGCGTCGTGGCGGCGCAAACCGCTTTCATGTGCGCCAAAATTCCCGACTGTGACGGCCTGTTGTAATAGGGGCCCACCGCCAAAATTCCTGCGATGCCGAGTTTCGACGCCTCGGCCGTGAGATGAACCGAGTGTTTCGTATCGTTGGTCACCGTTCCGGCGATGACCGGAATCGTCACGGCCTCGACCGTGGCGGCAAAAAGCGCGAGTTTTTCGTCGTCGGTCAGAGTCGAGGCCTCGCCCGTGGTGCCACCCACGACGAGCCCGTCGTTGCCGTTGTCTTGCAACCAGCGCGCCAAACGGCGCACGCCGTCGAGGTTCAGTTCGCCGTTCTTGTCGAACGGCGTGACCATCGCCGTGAGAACCTGACCAAACCTAGGCATGCCTAGATGTTAGTCATCAGTGCTTGACGTCGACCTCTTTGCCGATTTCGAACTTGAGATATTCGTCGCCGGTGTTCTCCCAATCTTCGAACTGAATCACGCCCATCTCTTCGAAACGGTGACGCAACCAGCTGTCGTTGCGATCGAGCAGACCGAGTTTCTTGCAGTTCGGCACGATCTTGGCGAACAACATCTGCTGAAAGATTTTTCGCGTCGGATCGTTCACCAACAACGGAATCACGGTTTTCGGATCGACACCCATGTATTGCCAAACTTCTTGCTGCAAGAATCGATCTCGCATGCGAATGCTCGCTTCATAGGCGAACTCCTGGCGATCCATGATTTCTTTGTCGCTCATGCCGTCGTAGACCTCTTTCAAACTGAGCACGCCGAACGCCACGTGACGGGCCTCGTCGCTCATCACATAGCGCAGCAGTTGCTTCAACAACGGTTCGCCCGTCAGTTGGTGCAAATAACCGAAAGCGGCGAGGGCCAGACCTTCGACCATGATCTGCATGCCCAGGTAGGTGAAGTCCCAGCGCGAGTCTTTGATGATGTCGTCGAGCAACAGACCCAAGTGGGCGTTGATCGGGTAACCGCCCCCGAGTTTTTCGTCGAGATATCGGGCGAAAACCTCGACATGTCGCGCCTCGTCGACCACCTGGGTGCTGGCGTACAGCTTCGCGTCGTACCACGGCACCGTTTCGACGATCTTGCTGGTGCAGATCAAAGCGCCTTGTTCACCGTGCAAAAACTGCGAGAGGCTCCACTTGCGACTTTGAATGCCGAATTCGAGCCACTCTTTGTCCGACCAGGTCGCAAGTTTCGTGTCGGCATACCAATTCGGGTCGACGCCGTTGCCGATCGCCGCCTGATCGGCCGCCACGGTCTTTTCGATGTCGACCTCGGTCTCCCAAGGCAGATCGTTGGTGCCGTTCCATTGGCTCGTCTTGGCCTTCTCGTAAAGTTTGCGCAACGGCGGTCGGGCCAGCGAGTAGTCCCATGTGAAGACCGAGTCGGCGTTGTTGTCGACGACATGTTCGATCTCGTTCGCCGGCGTCAACGGGATGCTGAGAATCGCCTCGATGTTGTTGATCGCATCGCGCCCGATGATGTCTTGGTTTTGTTTTTCTGTGATTGTCATTGTTTGCTCCGTTTTTCTCTTGTTGGTTTCAATTTCTACTATCTGGTCGATCCGCTCAGCACGACATGGGCGCGCAAAAATTTTCGCACGCTGGTTTCGTCGGTGAAATCAAAATGCTCCGACGGCGTCAAGAAATACGAGATCACCATTCGAGCCAGCACCTCGACCAACGCGTCGGCTTCGCGTTTTGGCAAGAACTCGCCCACCAGCGGTGCCAGATATGAGGCGGCGACGCGCACGATTCTCGACAGGCCGTCGATGGTGAATTGCATCAAGGTCGTGCCCGGCTCGGTTGCCAACATCATCGCCAGATGCTCGTCGTTGCGCAATTCAGTGGTGGCCGAGACGACGCATTTCACGAGCAGGTCTTCGAGCGACTCGGCGTTCTGTGCGCGATCGAACAACGTCGTGAAGAACTCGTCGAGCGAGCGCACATGCAAGGCCTCGAGCAAAACTTCTTTTCCGCCGGGAAACATTCGATACAGGGTGGCGCGCGAGACTCCGGCCATTGCGCAGACATCGCCCACCGTGAACCGACCGACTCCCCATTTCTCGATCGCCAATTTGGTCGAGTCCAAGATGCGTGCCTCAACGTCGCCAAACGCCGACGACTTGCCGACCAGTCGCTCTGACTTCACTTCGCGAACTCTTGAAACCACTAAACCTCCCCCTGAGACAATAAGACTAATCGTGTCTCACTGTCAAGAAACCCCTAATTTTTCTCGGTTTAGCCCAAGACTCAACTAATCTGTCGTAAGTTCAAGATCTGGTTTCGAGAAGGGAACACAAATGAACATTCAAAAAAAGCGCCTTACCCGCATGGCGATCCTGCTCGGCACTGTCGCCTCTTTGGGGCTTGCCAGTTGCGGCAATGACGACTCGAGTTCGGCTTGCCCGACGATCGAATCAGGCAAACTGACCATCGCCACCGGCACCCCGGCTTTCGAGCCATGGGTCGTCGGCGACGCCCCCGAGTCAGGTGAGGGTTTTGAAGCCGCCATCGCTTACGCCGTAGCGGGAGAACTCGGCTACACGAACGAAAATGTCGTCTGGGTTCGAACCGGCTTCGACGAGGCGATTCAGCCGGGCGCGAAAAACTTCGACTTCAACTTGCAGCAATACTCGATCACCGAAGAGCGCAAGGCGACCGTAAGTTTCAGCGATCCCTATTATTCGACGAACCAAGCGGTCGTCGGTTTTGCCGACTCGCCGGTTGCGAGCGCCACAAAAGTCTCCGAACTAAAAGAACTTAAGTTTGGCGCCCAGTCAGGCACGACAAGTCTCGATTTCATCAACAATGTGATCAAGCCGACCAGCGAGCCTTTCGTCTACGACGACAATGCCGGAGCCAAGGCGGCGCTTGAGGCCAAACAAATCGACGCGATCGTCGTCGACTTGCCGACAGCGTTCTACATCAGCGCCGTCGAAATCGAGGGCTCGAAAGTTATCGGACAGTTCCCGCTCAGCGACGCGGTGTCCGCCGACAACTTCGGTCTGCTGTTCGACAAGGACAACAAACTCGTAGATTGCGCCAACAAGGCTTTGGCGACGCTCAAAGAGTCGGGCAAGTTGGCTGAGATCGAAAAGACCTGGCTCGCCGACAAAACCAATGCACCGGTGATCAGCCTCGACTAGCCAAACTGGTCAATACGAAAACAAAAACCCGACGTCAAGAATTCGAACAACGACAGCGCCGGCGCAGCAGCATCATCGCTGCGCTGAGCACTGCCGTTGTCGTCGGGTTTTTGTATCTGGCGATTCCGCGGCTGCCCCGCTGGGACCGCGTCAAAGAGAGTTTTTTCTCGGGCGAGCGTCTGAAAGATTCGTTTCCGCGCCTGCTTGACGCGTTCGTGCTCGATATAAAAATTTTCGCCTGGTCGACGCCAGCGATTCTCGCCCTCGCCCTCGTGCTGGCGATCGCCCGCAGTTCGCGCAACCCCGCGCTGTTTCCGATCCGAATCTTCGTCATCGGTTACATCGATGTGATGCGCGGTGTACCCGTCATTTTGTGGATCTACCTGATCGGCTTCGGCGTGCCCGGGGTCGGTCTCGAGCGACCGTTCAACTCCCCCCTGCTGTGGGGTTCGGTCGCGTTGGTGCTTACCTACGGCGCCTATGTCGCCGAGGTTTTTCGCGCCGGCATCGACAGCGTTCACGAATCGCAACGGGCGGCCGCGCGCAGTCTGGGTCTTTCGAATTCTCAGACCATGCGCTTCGTGATCTTGCCTCAGGCGATTCGCCGCGTCGTGCCGCCGCTGATGAACGACCTGGTCAGCCTGCAAAAAGACGTCGCCCTCGTGAGTTTGATCGGGCCGATCGAGATCTTGCGCCAGGCCGGCATCGACAAGGCGAAGTTCGCAAACTTCACGCCATATGTCGCCGCGGCGGTCATTTTTCTGTCGATCACCATCCCGCTCACGCGCACCACCGACTATCTGTTGGCCCGCGAACGGCGTCGAACATCGGCGACGAGGGTCAGATGAAACTCGAGATGCGCAAGGTGGTCAAATCGTTCGGGCCGAGAAGCGTGCTTTCGGGCCTCGACTTCGATGTCGCGGCCGGCGAGGTCGTCTCGTTCATCGGCGCGAGCGGCTCAGGCAAGACCACGCTTCTGCGCTGCGTAAATCTGCTCGAGCCGATCGATGACGGCGCGATATTTCTCGACGGCGACGAGATCTCGCAAATCGGCCGCGACCCGAACCCGATTCGTCGACGCATCGGCATCGTCTTTCAAAGTTTCAACCTCTTCCCGCACATGAGCGTGCGCCAGAACATCACCCTCGCCCTGACCAGGGTGCTCGAAAAGTCGGCCGATGAGGCGACCGAGGTCGCAAAAAATCTGCTCGCGCGCTTCGGGCTCGCCGAAAAACTCGACGCCTACCCCGACCAACTATCGGGCGGGCAGCAACAGCGCGTGGCGATCGTTCGGGCGCTGGCGATGAGTCCCGAGTTGCTGCTGCTCGACGAGATCACGTCGGCGCTCGACCCCGAACTCGTCGGCGAAGTGCTCGACGTGGTGCGCGAACTCAAAGGCAGCGGCATCACGATGCTGATCGCCACGCACGAGATGAATTTCGCCCAGGAGATCAGCGATCGGGTTTGCTTTCTCGACGGCGGACGAATCGCCGAGCAAGGGCCCCCTCGTCAGATTTTCTCGCAACCCCGCGACGAGCGCACCAAGCAGTTCTTGCGTCGGGTTCAGGCGCTGGGCAAAACGTAGTCGGCGAACTTTTCGCGAAGGGTCTTCTTCGAGAATTTGCCGACGCTCGTCTTGGGCACCTCGTCGATGAAAACGACGTCGTCGGGCACCTGCCATTTGGCCAACCGCGGCCGAATGTAATCGAGCACCTCGTCTTTGCTCAGGGTTTCGCCGGGCTTCAGCACGACGCACGCCAGCGGTCGCTCCGACCATTTCGGGTGCGGCACGCCCACCACCGCCGCCTCTTTTATCTTCGGGTGCGACATCAGTTCGTTCTCGATCTCGACCGACGAGATCCACTCGCCGCCCGTTTTGATCAGATCTTTCGTGCGATCCACGAGCCGAATGCGGCCCGATGAATCCATCGTCGCCACATCGCCGGTGCGCAGCCAGCCGTCATCGGTGAAACTCTCCCCTGCGCGAGAATCGTTGTAGTAGGTGGCCGCGATCCATGAACCCGCGCATTGCAGCTCGCCGCTAGTCTCGCCGTCCCACGGCACGGGCGTCGTGGTGCCGGGCAACACGACTCGACAATCGACGCCGAAGTTGATCGTGCCGACCGTCGTGCGCAACTCGGCTTGTTCTTCGATCGATTTCTTCTGATCGGCCAAAGAGAGATTGCATGTCGCGGCGATCGGGCTCGTCTCGGTCATGCCCCAGGCCTGCAAGATCGGCAGACCGACGGTTTCTCGGTACGCCTCGCTCAACGATTTGGGCACCGCGCTGCCGCCAACGGGAATGACCCGCAACGAAGAAGTATCGCGACCCTTTAGTTCGGGCAGAACGCCCATCCAAATCGTCGGCACTCCGGCGGCCACCGTCACTTTTTCGTCGACGATCAGGTTGGCGATCGCCTTGCCCGACAAATCGGGGCCGGGCAAAACCAAACTCGCGCCGCACGCCACGGCCGCGTGCGCCAACCCCCACGCGTTGGCGTGGAACATCGGCACGACAGGCAAGATCACGTCGCTTTCGCGCGCGCCGAGCGAGTCGACGGTCATCGCCCCCATCGTGTGCAGGTAGGTGGAGCGGTGGCTGTAAATCACACCTTTCGGGTTGCCCGTGGTGCCGCTGGTGTAGCACATGCTCGCGGCCAAATTTTCGTCGGTGATTTTGAATTCGACGCCCGTCACGCCTTTGATCAGGTCCTCGTAGTTGTGCATCTGCATGCCGGGCACGGCATCTGCCACATCGCCCTTGCCGTCGTCCATGATCACGAGATGCTTGACCGTCTTGAAAGTCGGCAACAGCGGCGAGATCAGGGCGAACAACGAGCGGTCGATGAAAATAATCTCGTCCTCGGCGTGATTGACGATGTAGGTGAGTTGCTCCGGAAACAACCTGATGTTCAAGGTGTGCACTACCCGACCGGTGCATGGCGCGGCGAAATAAAGTTCGAGATGACGCGCGGTGTTCCAGGCGAATGTCGCTACGCGACCATCACGAGAGATCTTCAACTTGTCGAGGGCGCCGCCCAGTTGACGCGTGCGCGCGGCCCACTCGCCGTAATTCGTTCGAATCTTGCCGACGGCCGTGGCCGTGGTGATCGTCTTGTCGGGGTGATATTTTTCGGCCCGCTCAAACAGATGAACCATCGTCAGCGGCGTGTTTTGCATCAACCCTTGCATTGATCCCCCAAAACTTCTCGGCAACTTCCAGTTACTACCTGCTCACGGTAGCAAGTCGGCTACCGTGCTACGAATGCGCAAAGCAGTATTGACGCTGACAACCCTGTTGTTCGTCGTCGGCACGATCGGCAGCAACATCGGGCCCGCGCTGGTCGACGAGCGACCTCGGCTCGTGCTGCTGTTGAGTTCGCGCAACCGCAATTTGTTCGGCTCGGTGCCCTACATCGACTGGTTGAGTTATTCGGTCATCGGCTTTTCGCGCATCTTGCTGGCCGGCGTGGCCCTGTTTCTCGTGGGTCGCTGGTACGGCAACAAGGCCCTCGGCTGGGTCGAGGGAAACATGGGTGAACTTCCGGCGATTTACAAGTGGACTGAGCGCGCCGTCGACAAGGCCGGGTCGGTGATGGTCGTGCTCATGCCCGGCAGCAACATCGTCTGCCTTTTGCTGGGTCATCGACAAATGGCACCGCGCAAATTCGTGCCGCTGCTGATGACGGGCATCGCGATCAAACTGTTCGTGCTGTGGCGCGGAGGCAAACTATTCGAAGACCAGATTCGCGACTTTTTGAGCTACATCGAGCGCTACCAATGGTGGGTTGTCGGCGCTTTATTTATAGCATCAACCTTGCAGTCGGCCCGCAAGGGTCGACCGAAAACCAACTAGACAGGAAGCATCATGGCGTCGAAGAAAAAGACCAAAAAGAAGAGCGCAAAGAAAAGCACGAAGTCAACGAAGCGAAGCAAAAAGAAGTCGGCGAAGAAGCCGGCCAGGAAATCAGGCGCGACGGTGACCTTGGGCGGCAATCCCGTGGCGGTGAGCGGCAAGTTGCCCGCGGTCGGCAAGTCTCTGCCCAAGTTTTCGTTGACGACGAGCACTTTGCAAGAGGTCGGCAACAAAGATTTGGCGGGCAAGCGAGTTATCTTCAACATCTTCCCGAGCATCGACACGCCGACATGCGCGACCAGCACGCGTCGGTTCAACGAGATCGCGGCGACATTGCAGAACACAGATGTCTACTGCGTTTCGGCCGACCTTCCGTTCGCGCAGGGTCGATTCTGCGGTTCAGAAGGTTTGAGCAACGTCAAGACTGCGTCGTCCTTTAGGTCGGGTTTCGGTGCTGCCTTCGGCGTCAATTTGGCCAGCGGCGTGCTCAAAGGTGTTTTGGCGAGAGCAATCGTCGTCGCCGACGAAAACGGCAAGGTGTTGCACACCGAGTTGGTTGGCGAGATCGCCAACGAACCGAATTACGACGCCGCGATCAACTCGCTGCGCTGATTCAGATTCCCAAAAATTTGTCGAGCCCGAGGGTGAAACCCTTGTGCTCGGCAATTTTTTTGCATGCCAAGACGACGCCCGGCATGAAACTCGCCCGGTCGATCGTGTCGTGACGAATCGTCAAGGTCTGACCCTGGGTGCCCAGCACGACTTCTTGGTTGGCTACGACCCCGCGCATTCGAATCGCATGAATCGGAATCTCGCCCGGGCCTTTCGCGCCCCGCGCACCGGCAATCGCCTCGTGCTTGGTCGGATCTTGAGCCCGTGTTTTGCTCGCACCAGCCATGCGCTTTGCCGTGGCGATCGCGGTGCCCGAGGGTGAGTCGGCTTTGCCGTCATGGTGAATCTCGACAATCTCTGCAGTTTCAAAAAACGGCGCGGCCATCTCGGCGAAACGCATCATCAACACGGCGCCAATCGCGAAGTTCGGCGCGACGATGCAGTTGCTCGACGAGAACATTTTTTTGAAATCTTCCAGGTCGTGATCGGTGAACCCGGTCGTGCCGACCACGGCATGAATGTTGTGCATCGCCAACCACGGCAGATTGACTCGCGAGGCCGCCGCCACGGTGAAGTCGACCGCTACTTCAACTTTTGCGTCGGCAAGCGCCCGCAATTCTTTGGATACTTGTAGCCCGTGAATCGTCGAGCCAGTCGACGCGGTGTCTACCGCGGCGACGAGTTCTAGATTTTTGTCGGCGACAACGGCGGCGCAGACGGTCGCACCCATGCGACCGGCAGCGCCAATGACACCGACGCGAATCGGCATGTCAGCCGAGATCTCCGAGTTCGTTGCGCAGGTCGCGATCGAATTCGTCCTCGAAACTCACGCTGACCGCATCAGACGATGGGCCCCGATCGTTGCGGTCGCTGCGATCACGACGATCGTTGCGATCGCCACGGTCACGACGCGGACCACGATCATTACGGTCGCCACGGTCACGACGCGGACCGCGATCACCGCGGTCGTTACGGTCGCCACGATCACCACGATCACCACGATCACGACGCGGGCCGCGATCCCCGCGATCCCCGCGATCTGACGAGCCGCGCGAAGCGCCGCCGCCTGAACCGGTAATCACTTCGCCGTCCGGCCCGATCAGACTGAGGCTGACCTTGCCGCGGTCGTCGATGTCGTCGACGCGTACCTGCACCTCGTCGCCGATGTTCAAGACATCTTCGACTCGCGCCACGCGCTGACCATTGCCCATTTTCGAGATGTGCACCAATCCGTCGCGTCCAGGCAGGATGTTGACGAACGCGCCGAACGCGGCGGTGTTGACGACCCGACCCGTGTAGGTCGCGCCGAGTTCCGCCGTCGGCGGATCGACGATCGCCAAAATTCGCGACTTGGCGTCTTCGACCTTCGAGTTGTCGGGCGAACCGATGGTGATGATGCCGGTTGCACCGTCATCCGAGACGTTGATCTCGGCGCCGGTTTCTTGCTGGATCGTGTTGATCACTTTGCCCTTCGGCCCGATCACTTCGCCGACTTTGTCCAGCGGAATTGTGAACGTCACGATCTTCGGTGCGCTCTCGTTGACCGTCGCGCGAGGTTCGCTGATCGCCGAGTTCATCACACCCAGAATCTTCAGTCGGGCGTCTTTGGCCTGTTGCAGCGCCTTGGCCAGAACATCGCTCGGAATACCGTCGATCTTCGTGTCAAGTTGCAACGCCGTGACGGCGTCGGCCGTGCCGGCGACTTTGAAGTCCATGTCGCCGAACGCGTCTTCGGCGCCGAGAATGTCGGTCAACGCCGTGTACTTGCCCTGGTCGAAAATGAGACCCATGGCGATGCCCGCGACCGGGGCCACGATCGGCACGCCTGCATCCATCAAGGCGAGGCTCGATGCGCAGACCGAGGCCATCGAGGTCGAACCGTTCGACGAGAGAACTTCGCTTACCAACCGCAGCGTGTAGGCGAACTCTTCTTGGCTCGGCACGACGGGGAACAACGCCCGCTCGGCGAGCGCGCCGTGGCCGATTTCGCGGCGCTTTGGCGAGCCCACTCGGCCGGTTTCACCGTTGGCCCATGGCGCCATGTTGTAGTCGTGCATGTAGCGCTTGGTCGTCTCGGGCGTGATCGAGTCGATCATCTGGTTCATTTTCGGCATCGCCATCGTCAACACGTTGAGCACCTGCGTCTCACCGCGCTGAAAAAGACCGGTGCCGTGCGCGGTAGGAATCAGGCCGACTTCGGCGGAGATCGGTCGCAAATCGGCCGCACCTCGACCGTCGATGCGCACGCCCTCTTCGATCACGCGCTTGCGCACGAGTTTTTTGGTCAAAGATCGCACTGCTTCTTTGATCTGCTTCTCTTGCCCCGCGAATTTGCCCGGAGCATCTGAGGTGCCGGCGAGTTCGGCGACTGTTTGCGCGGTTGCATCGTCGATCGCGGCGTTGCGATCGGCTTTGAGCGCGATGCGAATCGCCGGTTGAAGGCGTGTTGTCGCGGCCGCCTCGACCGCGGCGAAAAGTTCTTCGCTGTAGTCGAGCACCGGCGTGTATTTGAGCGGCTCGATCGCCCCGCGAGTGGCGATGACGCTGGCGACCAACTGGCGCTGAAGCTTGACCGACTCTTTGATGTATTGCTTGGCGGTCTCGAGACCGCTGGCGATCACTTCTTCTGTAACTTTCGGCGCGCCAGCCGCGTAAAAAGTGAAACTCTTCTCGGTGCCGCCCGCCTCGACCATCATCACGGCGACATCACCGTTGTCGAGTTCGCGACCAGCCACGACGATTTCAAAAGTCGACTGCTCGCCTTCTTCGAATGTCGGATGGGCGATCCAGGTGCCGTCTTGACCGAAGGCCAGACGCACGGCGCCGATCGGGCCGTCGAAAGGTATGCCCGAAATCATGAACGAGGCCGATGCGGCGTTGATCGCCAAGACATCGTGCGGGTTGACCTGATCGGCACCGATCACGGTGATCACGATTTGAGTCTCGTTGCGATAGCCGTCCGGAAACGCTGGACGCAGCGGCCTGTCGGTCAGACGGCAGGTGAGAATCGCCTGCTGGCTCGGTCGGCCCTCTCGGCGAAAAAACGAACCGGGTATTTTTCCGGCCGCGTACGCGCGCTCTTCGACATCTACGGTCAACGGAAAAAAGTCGATGCCGTCGCGCACGCCCTTGGCGGCGTTGGCCGTGGCTAGCACCGTCGTCTTGCCGATTTTCGCGACGACTGCACCCTGCGACTGCAGGGCGAATTTTCCTGTCTCGAACGACAGGGTTTTGTCGGTGCCTGAAATTGCACCGCTTACTGAAATGGCCTCGGCCATGATTATTCCTTTCGCGTCCGGACCGCGCTTTCGCGGATCACCGGACTTTCGTGAACAAAAGGTCGGTTCCCAGTTGGAAAACTCGCGGCCTCTTCGGACCGCGGGGTCTGCAACTGACAACCAACTCGCAAATGTTCGTTGGTTATGTGTTTTACTTAACTCGTTTAGCGGCGCAAGTCGAGCGAATCAAGAAGTTTTCGATACTTCTCGATGTCGGTCTTGCGAACGTAGTCGAGCATTCGTCGTCGGCGACCCACCAGCATCAACAGACCACGACGTGAGTGGTGGTCTTTCACGTGGCTCTTCAAGTGCTCGGTGAGACTGTTGATCCGCTCAGTGAGAAGCGCTATTTGAACCTCTGGTGAGCCCGAGTCTTTTGCGTGTTGCCCGTGTTTGCTGATGACGTCTTTTGTCGGACTGATCGCCATTTTTGTTTCGCCTTTCGAACTCTCGCAATCGACATCGTGTCGGCGAGATTTCTGGTCGCCTCAACCGTTTGGTTGATGGCATCACGCCGGAGGTTTCAGCCCCAACGGACCCTCTCAATCTACGCCGTGCGTCGGCTGAAACCACCCCAAACTCGCATTCGTATATAAGTAGTCTCAAATGCAGTGTTCACTGGCATCGTCGAAGAACTTGGCAAGGTCGTCGAATTGGCGGGCTCGCGCCTGCGAATCTCGGCAGAAACCGTGCTCGACGGATCAAAAATCGGCTCCTCCATCGCCGTCAACGGGTGCTGTCTCACCGTCGTGGCCCTCGACCAAGGCTCATGGTCGACCGACGTGAGCCAAGAGACTTTTTCGCGCACGAACCTCGGCTCGTTGCGAGTCGGCGATCCGGTGAACCTTGAAAGACCGATGGCGCTCGGCGACAGACTCGGCGGTCACCTGGTGTTGGGTCACGTCGACGCCGTGGGCGAAGTAGTCGCCCCCGCGCCGAACTTGGTCGTGAAAATTCCGCGCTCGCTGATGCACCTGGTCGTAGAGAAAGGTTCGATCACCGTGGATGGCATCAGCCTCACCGCGTTCAATCTGACCGACGACACGTTCACGGTCGCCGTGATTCCGCACACGACGCAGGTCACCACGCTCGGCGTGCGCGAACCCGGCGACAAAGTGAACATCGAAATGGACATGGTGGCCAAGCACATCGAACGCATGAACGTCACCGACGGTGCGGGCAACAAGAACAAACGATGGTGGCGACGATGAGCGATCTCGACGGGTTGCGAAAAAAAATCGACGAGATCGATGCGGCGATCGTCGAGTTGTTGGCCCGACGCATGGCGGTGTGCAAAGAAGTGGCGGGCGTGAAGGCCGAGACCTCGACCGCGGTGATGCAACCCCAGCGCGTGCGCGAAGTCTTGAGCCAGCGTCGCCAATGGGCCATCGACCGAAAGGTTGATCCTGATTTCACCGAGCAACTTTTTCGCATTCTGCTCGCCGAAACCCACCGCATAGAAATTGCCGAAGTGCGCACCGAACCCGCGCCGACCAAGACTGCAGATGCGTTGCGCAGCGCGCTCGACACCGTCGCGTGTCGCATCGACCACGTGGTCGTCGCCGTCGCCAACCTGGCGGGGGCGATCAAGTTTCTGACGCAACTCGGTTTCAAGACAACCCCGACGTCCGATGCATCGATCGTCACCGCCGATGCGGGCGGTGTGACGGTGGTGTTGGTGGGCCCGGGCGACCCCGGTGTCGACGCCCATCTGGCAACCCACGGCTCGGGCGTGCAGCACATCGCGATCGAGGTGTTGAACGCGGGCTTCGTTCAAAACGCGCTGGCCACGGCGGGCGTGCCGCTTTTGACCGATGTCATCGTCGACAACGACGGACACGAACAAGTTTTCACGGTTCTCGACCCGTCGACCGGGGTTCAGCTGGGCTTCATCTCGCGCACGGGACACCGCGTGCCGATCTCGGGCCACAATGTGCGCGCGCTGTTTCGAGCCCTCACCAAACCCTGACAGCCGCTAGGGTTGAGCCTGCACGACATATTCGAGCGGCCTTGCACATCTAACACGGCAGAGCAGCCCGGTCGAGCGCTCTCAACATATTCGTAGTTGTTTTTCATGGTTGCCCAGCGGAGGGTCAAGTTGGTCGAGCGTCGTCGTGATTCAGATTTGTCGTTGATCGATCAGTCGACGGCCGAGTTGTCGCAACTGGCCCGAAAGATTCGTGACCACGCCTTCGGCGGTCGCGTCACCTATTCGCCGAAAGTTTTCATTCCGTTGACGATGCTGTGTCGCGACAAATGCGGCTACTGCACCTTCGCCCAACCCCCGGCGAAACTCGACAATCCATATCTCTCGCCCGACGAAGTTTTGGCGATCGCAAAGAGTGGCGCGAAAGTCGGCTGCCACGAGGCGCTGTTCACCCTCGGTGAGCGCCCCGAACTGCGCTATGAGGTCGCCCGCGAATGGCTGCGACGCAACAACTACGACAGCACCGTGCATTATCTGCACGACATGGCGGCGCTCGTGCTCGAAGAAACCGGTCTGCTTCCGCACGCCAACGCCGGCGCCCTCTATCGCCACGAGTTGGCGATGTTGCGCCCGGTCTCGCCGTCGCAGGGCATGATGATCGAAACCTTGCGCGCAGATCTGCCGTGCCATCGTGGCGCGCCCGACAAAGATCCGCAGCGACGCCTCGACACGCTGGGTTTTGCCGGTGAACTGAACATCGCTTTTACGACCGGCATCTTGGTCGGCATCGGCGAGACTCGCCAAGATCGAATCGACGCGCTTCTCGCGATCGCCGAACTGCATTCGAAATTCGGCCACGTGCAAGAGGTGATCGTGCAGAATTTCCTGCCCAAACCTTTGACGATCATGCAACACGAAAGGCCTTGTCCGCAAGACGAGTATCTCTGGACGATCGCGGCGGCGCGAATCGTGTTGCCGCCGGAGATTCACCTTCAGGCGCCACCGAATTTGAGCGACGACTTCGCCATGCTGCTCGACGCGGGCATCGACGACTGGGGCGGTGTCTCACCGGTGACCGCCGACCACGTCAACCCCGAGCGACCGTGGCCGTCGCTCGAAAAATTGCGTCGCGCCACCGAGACGCGCGACAAGTCGCTCGCCCCCCGTCTCACGATCTACCCGGAGTTCGCCAACAATCCCGATACGTGGCTCGACGAATCTCTGCGGTTCAAAGTTTTGGATCGCAGCGACGCCGAGGGTTTGTCGCGCGATGACCCGGGCCAGATCTGGCCCGAGAAGACGACGGCGGCCGATGTCGTGCACGACGGCGCAGAGATCGTGTTGGTCGGTCATCGGTCGACGCAGTGGTATTCGGGGGCGAACAATCCCCCGCCGATGTTGATCGAGTCGGGTCGAAACCCGAATCGACGCGACGACACAGACGGCAACACAGTCAACAACACAACATCAACCAGCGGCCCGGTGGCCGAAGTTCTGCGTGGCGTCGAACTTGGCCAACAAGTCGATGTCGACCAAATCGTCACGCTGTTCTCGGCGCGCGGCAACGAAGTTTTGGCGGTCGCCCGTCTTGCCGATGAACTTCGCCGACAGGCTGTCGGCGATGTCGTGACATGGGTGCACAACCGCAACATCAACTACACGAATGTCTGCACATTCAAGTGCAAGTTCTGCGGTTTCTCCAAGGGGCCGTTGAGTTTGAACCTGCGTGGCACCCCATATTTGTTGACCCTCGATGATGTCGCCGCCCGCGCCGCCGAGGCGTGGCAGCTGGGTGCGACCGAAGTAACCCTGCAGGGCGGCATTCACCCCGACTTCGACGGCGACTATTACATCGACGTCGCCCGAGCGGTGAAAAACGCCGTGCCCGAGATGCATGTTCACGGTTTCACGGCGCTGGAAGTCACCGAGGGTGCGCGGCGGCTGGGCGAACCGTTGCACGATTACATTCTTCGCCTCAAGTCAGCGGGGCTCGGCTCGTTGCCAGGCACCGCGGCCGAAATTCTCGACGACGATGTGCGCAAAATTATCTGCCCTGACAAGATCGACACCGAAGAGTGGCTCGAGTGTCACCGTGTCGCGCACAAAGCGGGCTTGCGATCGAACGTGACGATGATGTTCGGTTCGGTCGAGCATCCGCTCAGTTGGGCCAAGCACCTCGTTCGCACGCGAGAACTGCAGATCGAAACGGGCGGATTCACCGAATTCGTCGGCCTGCCTTTCGTGCACATGGCCTCGCCGATCTATCTGCAACACAGATCGCGTCGTGGGCCGACATTCAGAGAGACCTTGCTGGTGCACGCCATCGCCCGCATCGC
>Ga0194116_10000262_pt1 | contig 102348 bp, 119 predicted proteins | sample TA2MahsurfametaG_4_FD_148617 | JGI IMG/M metagenome (GOLD analysis project Ga0194116, IMG submission 148617) | Freshwater microbial communities from Lake Tanganyika, Tanzania - TA2015008 Mahale S9 surface | ecosystem: Environmental > Aquatic > Freshwater > Lake | place: Tanzania: Lake...
AGTTGCTTCATGTCACAATTTTGTGCCTCATCTAAAATCATCATGGACCTATCGAATGTTGCACCTCTCATGTAGGCCAAAGGTCTAAATTCAATTGTACGCTCAGAAATTAATTGGCCAAGTTTTTCTTTGGTAATTATTTTTTCCATGGTAATAAGAAAACTTTCCATGAAAGGACTAATTTTTTCACTTACATCTCCTGGCAAACTTCCAAGCTTTTCTCCTGATTCCTGAATTGGTTTTGTAAAAATTATTCGATCTATTTCTCCTTTCTGAACCATCTTTAAAGCCGCATAACATGCGGAGAATGTTTTAGAAGAACCTGCTGGACCCCAGCAAAATGTAATTGTATTTTTGAAAATTTTATCGCAATAACTTTTTTGTTTTTCTGTGAAATTTACTTCGTGGAAATCTCTTGAGGTAAGTTTACTTTTTGCTGCCGGCATATTTTAGTGTTGTGAATTGTTTTGATATATATTCAAAATTAAAATTTGAAACAATGTCAACTGTCAGTACAACCTCTATTTTAGGTTCAGATTCCATTTCAGCCTCAAGAATTACGATCAATTCCAATTTTCTTCTTTTGCAAAATTGGATCAATCAGTATGTTGATGTATTTAACATAGATTCTGTCAATGGAATTTTGGATTTATCTTCTGCCTCCACTGGAAGAATTTCAGCTAAAACTGGTTTATTCGATCAAATCATAGTTCCTGTAGGAGGAACAGCATTGGCACAAATAAATTCGGCTGGTGTTGGGCAATTTGTAAGTTTGGCCACAACCACTTTAACTGCAAGTGGGTTAAGCACTTTCAACGGACCTCTAACTGCAAATGGAACATCTACATTCAATTCAACCGCAAATTTGATCGGAACTACCAATGTAAGCGGAGCTTTTAATTTATTACTTGGCGGTCATTTCGTAGGTCAGAACACTATTTCTGGTGCAACTGCTGGGCAGCCTTTCCCTTCACCTTCTTCTGGAGGTGGTGGGAGATCTTCTACATTGGTTGCTCCTTACGAAATTACCGGAACTGAAGATTTAATTTATGCCCAGTGTGGGCCCGGATGGTACATGTCGGTAGGAACAACCGGTGCCTCTGGATCTGTTTTAGTTTCTGGAACAAGAATTACAATTGTTAACACTAGTGATACTGGTGGATTTTTAGCTACGGGGGTTCAAAATTCTGGAGCCTATTATACTGGATTTAATACTGAAGCTTCTTACGCTAACTTCCCTTCTGCCGGAATTACATGTGATTCAGGGAGGCCTTATCAATCTGCGATCACTTTGCAATGGGAGCCTAGAATTTCTCAGGGCACAGGAACTGAACAGGGATCTTGGATTGTACTTTCCTCCTCCAATATGACCTTCTAATAAAAATATGGCTAAAACTCCCTTTATACGTCCATTACAGGTTCAAGGTGGTACCTTTTACGCCTTCTCTTCGGCAGCAGAAGACCTTTCTTTTACTTTTAATAACTCAATTAATAGATTCAAGTTTTCCAAATTTGCCTTGTTGAATATTCCGGATATAGATTCTACGAATCCGCTCGGAAACACTTTGAAGTTAGAAGCACCAGACTCTGCTTTTTTAGATAAAGCTACGAATGCTCAAAAGATAATTACTAGTAACGCCAACATAAATTTTTCTCAAAGTTTCCAAAGTTATTGTTTGAATTTAGAAACAACAATTTTAAGCGGACTCAATTACGATCAATCTTTAAAACAAAACATTTCGGAAAGAGTTTTTTGGAAATGGATGAAAGAATTAGGAGGAATCAGATTTCAACCAGCTTCTTCATCACAGGTAGTTCCGACTTTGGACCAAAATACTGTTTTGACTGTTAATGGATTGCCGGTGACACAAAAAAGATATGTTGAAGGTGATCCGACCGGAGGAACTGGTTCTTACGGATTAACTGGAGCAACATACAACAGGGTAGTTCAGTATATTGGTAATTTAGATATTGTAAATTCAGTTAAGAATAATAACAACACTTACTCAGAGGTGTATGTAATGGTTCCAACAAAAGACGGAAATACACCAACAGTTTTGTTCAAAAATGTCGTGGATCAAAATTATCCATCTGATTTTTCATGGACCAACAACCCGCAAGATCCCTTGAATGATGAATATCTAACTGGCAGATCCTATGATGAATTGAATCCGAGTGGTTTGACAAATTTGGCAATTTTCGACTGCGATGTTTTAGGGTCTCCCCAAGTAGAGTTCGAAAACACTTCCAATGGATCAACAGGATCTGGAAACTGGTATTCTCCCAGAGCAATTGCAGATACTTATTTCACCGATGGAACTAATCAAGGAACTAATCCTCCATTTACAGATCCTACTGCCAAAATTTTGGAAAAATCACACAATTTATATTCCCTGGAATATGTAAGAACAAATTTGGATTCTATCGGCTTAGATTTCAATCCCAGCTCATATAAACAAATTGTGGATGACCCAGCGATTTCAACTTTGGAGGAATTCAACGCAACTTCTTTATCACAAGATTTTTCATTCAATGCTGTTTTAATTTATTATGATGTTTATGATCCTGCAATTCCTGCCGATTCTGCCACCAACTTATATGGTGTTCTTTTCCTGGACGATGTCCAGGATACAGGAATAGGCACCTATGAAATTCCTAGATTTAAAAAATTCAAGCCAAACCCCGTTACCAAATTGAATGGTAACTCATTTGGATTGAAGTTGAACATTAAATTCGACGTAGATATAGATCAAACCGGGGTAGAACAGGCAATAAATGACTACTCCCCCTTTTCTTTATCTATGTTCATGGATGCAATGAATGTATTGCAAGACGCTTCTGGAACTTTGAACAACACTGCTTCCATTTATGTCAATTTAGAAGATCGAGTTGATGCTTTAGAAAATTTAGTTTTATCCTCCGATACAGTTTTTACTTTGAATTCCAGAATTACCCAACTTGAAAATACATTGGCCGCAAATCAGGCATTGTTTAATAACACTCAAGCGGTTATGGGATTAATTAATCAAAATTACGAATTGATCCGAGCAGTTGTTAATAATGAAACTTCTGTTGAAATTTCATATAATTTGAATTTGATCAAACAGGGGCAGGGAATAATTGTTGATAGATCAATTCCTAATCAGCTGTTTATTTCTAATGACAATCAGAATTATCACGTTGGAAATAAAAATGGAACTGTAACGCTACAAAACAATTCTCCAAATACAATTCCCCTTCTCACCTTTGGCAACTACTATAAGCACGTGAACAATGGAATTCCAATCACATTGACTTCTGATCTGGTTATCCGAATTGATGATTCTGCTGTTAACTGGAAATTAGGACAGGTGTTGAGATTTTCTTTCGGGGATCAAATTATTCCAAGCAACTTTAACGTCAATTTTTTAACTAACGCAAAGGGGAAATATCCTCTACCTAATCCAACTTTAGTTCCTTATTCTACTTTGATCTTATCCATAACTAAAACAGATTTTATGTCACAAGATTACAGACCAGTTATAGAAATTATCTGTGTAGACCCGATTAATTTGGTTTTTCAGGTGGATCAAATAGGCAGAAGTCTCACCAATAATTCGTAAAATTCAAAAACATGTCAGGCACTCAAAACAGTATTAGTTCTCTAGTAGCTCAATTTCTAAGATTGCAAAAGAACGCATTGGAAATTATCAATGGGCTTAACGAGGTTGCGACCTCTACAAATCAGACAGTTCAAATTGAAATGTTGGACGAGGCAGGATTTCCAACTAATGTTAGCATTCCGGCCTATGGGTATTTAAGTTCACAAATTGAACGATTAGATAAAAACATTCAATCTTTATCCGGTTTAGGGGACAACTTTTCCACAATCAGGAATCCTGATGGAACATATTCCCAAATTTATAAAGCAGAGCCTCTTCGTGATCCTAAACCCTTTGTTAATCTTCCGGTTCCCTCCACATTTTTAGCTAGAGACAATTGGTTTTTTGAAAGTTTTCTTTCCCCCCTGTTGTACATCAGCATAGATGTAACGGGACAACTTCCAGATGATGCCGACAGAATTTTAGTAAAAAGAATTATTGCCAACACAGAGACCGATGCACAAAAAGCTTATTTCGATGCCAATCTTAATGGAAGAAACAACATAGGTGAACAAGAATTTATTAACTCCTTGACTGATAATGGAATTTTCTATTTTGTCGATGAAGAAATCATTCCATTACCTTTGAGAACAATTAGAAATAAAGGAAATTTCGGGGTTTTATCTTTCTACGATGATACGGTCAGTACCACAGACGCGAATGGACAGACTGTACAGGAAACAAGAAGAAATTACAAGCTAAGCTCTGTTCAGTACACCGACACGAGTACTGGGGTGACAAACGGAAGAACTTTAGAGGTTGGGAATGTTCTCCTAACTCCAGATGGAACTAGATATGAAATTATTTCGATTAACATCAATGAAACTTCGGTTCAATTAAAAAGAACATCTGGTTATCAACCGGTCACAATTGGCCCTAATACATTGACACTTTTATCTACCCAATTTAATCCAAGATTCGTAGACGTCAATATTGGTTATAACGAAAGACAAGGGGTATTTTTTAAAAAAATAGATGACAATTACAATATTGTTGCTTCTTCTTGGTCTCCTGGATTTGTTTTCTGGAGCAACCAATTGAGGATAAATACCACCGTAGGGATTCAAACCTTAGAACAATTTTATCTTGGATCAGTTGCCGATTTGGGTCAGCAACTTTTGGCGATGGCGAAAGAGAAAAAAATAGCGGCAATTTCTGGATTGACCCCAGATACCCCGAGCATAGTCCCAACAAATTTTAGAGTTGTTCAAATCAACACCCAGCTGACACAATCAACGTCTGTCAAAACATTGAATGAAAAAGTTGCTTTGAAGTCAACTCTTCAAAGTGAAATTTCACAATTAGACAATTCAATTAACACAAATAGGGCTCAAATAAATTCTGCCAGCAATACCTCAGTTGCTGCGCAGGCAAGATTTGGTGCTTCTGATTCTATTTCTTCTACCGTAGGAAGTTTAACAAATACAACACAGAACACTCAGTCTTTACAGGCGAATTTAAATTCTTTAACCCAACAGAGAGCACAAAAACAACTGTTGCTGGCATCTGTTGTTACTGATATTTCATCTTTAAGTTTAACAGATCCTGGATTGACGGCTCAGCCAAAATATAGAGTTAGGGGATTCTGGCCTATACCCCCACCTAAACAAAGCCCTGCTACAGGAAAACAAGAAGTAATTCAATTTATAATCGAATATCGTTATTTAAGCGATTCTGGTATTGCCCCTGCAGTTCAACAAATTGAATTTTTAGACAATAACGGTCAACAAAAGACTGGAGCTTTTAGCAACTGGAACAAATATATAACCGATATCAGATCGAAAGTGTATGACTTAAACACAGGAACATATGTTTGGGCACCAGAAGCTACTGATGATGCCGATGCAAATAATATAAATCAAGCAGATATCCCGATAACGGCTGGGGAACAAGTTGAAATTAGAATCAAAGCTGTTTCTGAAGCTGGATGGCCAGATAATCCAATCACTTCTGAATGGTCAGAGCCAATTACAGTTTCCTTCCCTGCCGATGCACAAACGGAAAGTGCAACGGTTAATTTATCCAGTAATCTTAAAGATCAAGCTCTCCTTGAAATACAGCAGGACTTATCTTCTAGAGGTATAGACTCATTACTAGCAAGACAGTTCACCAGCGGGAATAAAAATTTCCTGTTGGATGCTCCGGTAATTTCAACTGGATTCACAGATTCGGCGGGAAACCAATTGGACTTGTTTCAAGTCCTCACCGATATGCAAAATCAGATTGCTACTCTCAGAGCATTCGTTGAAAAATCTAATGGAGTTCTAGAAGTACAACTGGTTGATGAAGCTGGAAATACCGCTGTTATCACAAAAGGTCAAACACTTCTTGTAGATGGAGGATATTACAATCAAATTTTTAGCAATCCTACCACCAGTGACGCAGGAAAAATTGCAGCTAAAATACTACAATTAAAACTGGTTAATACTGCTGCTGGAGCTTTAGAACTAGCATCATCCCTTCCTGGTGGATTAAATACACTTGCAGGAACTTCTGTATCTTCTTCTTTTCCTGAAAATTATTCCACAAATTTGAAATATGGAGAGATAGGAATTTCAATTACGTCATTAACTCCTGCCGATATTATACCACCTGGATCTACTGGTAACGCAAATAACGAGTCATTCCAAGAGTTGGGACAGGCTCCTCCCTACGCTTCCGGTAATTCTAATTCGCAGTTCATTTATCCGAGATGGAAGAGTGTTGGGCTGAACCAAGATTTATATCAGCAACCACAATCTTATGCTAATAATTATGATTATCAAGGTAATTCAAATGGCCAACCACAAAATGGTTCCTCTTTAATTCCCTTTGATCCATCAGTTACCACCGTTCCTACTGCTTCCGGACTCAATGGTTCTGTTTGGAACGGTGGGTATACAGGGTCCACTGGAACATATGTTGCATTGGGAAATGGTACACTGAGTGAGTTTTGTATTCATAAAAATCATCCAGCTTTGCTGACGGGTCAAGGACAATCATTCACAAATTTGGTTAAACCCGATTTTTCATCTGCTGGAACAGTGGTTTACCCTGCTTTCAGACAGTCCGATTATTTCTATTACGATGTTAAAACCCCAAATTATTGGTGGCAATTAGGTTATATCCCAGTTACTGATAATTTTGTAACCGGAGCCACTGCCCAAAGAGAGGACTCTATGTATCCATTTAAACTAGGATTCGAATCTAACGATGAATGGCTCATTGGTAAATATTCTTGCGGGGCTTATCTTTTTCTGGGGCCTGCAACCTCTTCTTTATTACAGGTACAAGGATCAACTTCTTTGGCCAGTCAATTTGTAGAACAAGGAATAAATAACGCAATTATAATTCCTGTTATTTATCAATTTAGAGCAACTGACAAATTAGGATATATTGGGGGATATAATTCTGGGGGAAATCCAACGAATATTAGTTACACCAAAAAATTAGGAATAGACATTCAGGTGAGAAACGAAAGCCCATATTCTTTCGATTTAGTTGTTTTTTCAAGTTACAAAAATGAAACTTTATCTTCTCCTAATTTTACAACTGGTGGATCCCCTAATTTAGGGACTGGCCCCAGAAGGAGAAGAAGACCATAATTTTTGGATAAAATAAGAAATGAGCACTCCATCTCCAACACCGACATATGTTCCCCTTTGCGAACCTCCACCAAAACTTTTTGATTCCAATTCTTCATTTGGTGTTCTAAGAACAAACCCTAAGATTTCAGGTAACATCAAAATTACTTTGGATTCGGAGGGAAGAGTTTGGTTGAATTCTCTTGATGCTAATCCAACTCTGAGTGACCAAAAGTACAAAAAATTTGAGATAAGTGGGGCAAACTCCTACGCCAAAGATCTCCAAAGATTTTTTTCTGGTGGAAAATTTTCAGACACTTCCATAAATCCCGATTTAATTTTTCAGGTTGGAAATTTTACTGACGGCTCTACCAAACCTGTTGAAAAGTTTTCGAGTCAATATGATTTTTTTTATGGTGCCGGGGCTTCTACTTTAGTTGATCGAAATTATCCCGAAAATTTCAAATATTTTCAACCGCTTTGGATTAAAAGTGAATTGCCTGAATTTTTTGTCATCTTCAAGGTTCCAGAGCCTTTAAGTTATCCTTATTCTACCAACCAGACGTCAATCCAAAATGGGTCTCAATACAAAGTGGTTCAGGATGTTTCTTCCACACAAAATTTCAAAGTTTCTTATGGGAAGGACTCTTTGGGTAACGATTTGATTTATTCTGCCGGACAATTTTTTACCGGAAATTCAGTTTATTCTACTTATACGGTTTTATCTGGGAGTGGAAAGATCGTTTTAATGGACGAACTTTTATTTCAACCAGAAGTGGACGATGTTGAAAGTTATTTTAACACTAAAATTTTACCCTATTCAACAGTTATAGCAACTTTTGATTTGAGATCCAACACCAAAATTGGAAAATACATTCGATCAATTGTCAATGATCCTGGATTCAGTCCATCCCCTGTAGATTTTTCTTTCCAATTGAATGCCTACAGCTATTTCAATGGAATAGATTTTCAAAAAGGAATCATGACTAGAAAAGGAGAACTTTTGTTTGATTATCTCATCTCGAGCGACTCCACTCCACAGATAGATTTCGAAAATTATATCACCGATGGTTTTTCGAGGAATAAAATTATATCACCTAACATTTTGAATTTGGAATTCTTGTTTGACGACACGGATTCTGACCTTTATACGATTAATCGATATTTTGGGTGTTATGTTTCTAAAAATTGTTTGGGATCATTCAAGCTTAATGGAGATTTTTTCTTCAAGTACAAAGATTCCCCCGGAAACAATAATTTACCCAAACCAATTTTGAACGACGTTGGCTATTTTAACTCTACCGCTAATAATTTTCAAAGTTCGACCACAGGGGTAAGGTTGTTTTATCAGGAAGCTGAAGGCTGGATCCCGGGATCATATGACGTTAACGTTTCAGACCCGCAAAAACTTTTTTACATTACTGACAAATTTGATCAATTTTATTCCTTAAAAAGATTTGAAAATTACAATTCAAATACTTCAATTTGGGAAGATAACACACCACAAGCTGCTCAATTTGGGCCTTTCGAGAATCAAACTTTTGCCACCGGTTCGACTTTTGGAGCTTCTTCCGGAAATTTGGTTATACCAAATCGAAGTGTGAATCTTTTGAACTTTACTGGACCAGGAGAAAAAATTGGGGGTTACAGTGGAATCATCCCATCAACAATTGGGCATGCTAATTCTTTTGTCGAATTTTTAATCCCTTATGATGGACCAACGCAGGTGACTTTTATCATCCAATGGGCAGGAGGGTCTAAAGGAAATTTGAGACAAAAATATGATTTAATACAATCAAATAAACTAGGAGGTACTATCTTGGGATGGAAAGCGGGTTCATCTTACAACTCTGGAGATAATCATTATTTCAATTTAGCAGAAGGAACTACGCAACAAATTGCATCTTCTTTCTGTGAATGTGTTGAGAGTATTAGCTCGGTGGTTTGGGATTCTTCCCCTTCTCAGAATTTATCAATTATCCGCGTTAGAAAAGGGGGAAGCGATGGAAACACCCAATTCAAAATAGGCGTATTTTCGAATTACAATTATTTTGAATCAAAGTACCAGGGCGTTTGGTCAAACACAGAATCATATAATATCGACGACATCGTTCTTTTCGATGATATTTTCTTTGTGGCACAATCCATCATTCCGTCATCTCCAAATGGGTCGAATCCAAATCCTTTAAATAATACAGATTGGGATTTATTTCAAACTTTCACTCCTTCTGGAATTTTAAAGATCTATGGTATAGATGCTTCTGAGTTAAATGGACTTTTGAATTTTCGCGGTGGATCAAATTATTTGAAATCTCGTGTTATTTTTTCCATACAGGAAGAAAATAAAATCGTTCCTGGGACTTGGATTGAGGTTGAAAGCGGAAGGGGTGTCACTGGGTCTGTTTCTAGAATAAAAGAAGTAACTAGATTTGTGGATGATCCTATTTTTTCTGGAAATTCTCAAATAACCCCGAAAATAACGGGTTTCAGGGGATTCAATGAATTTCTTATTGCTAATTTAGAAGATGAAAATGCGATCATAGATTTAGGAACAGACGGGAATTTCAATCTTTTTGAAATTGTGAGTTTGGAAACTGGGGTTTTCTCTTTCTTTGATTTGAAAGACTTTGATTTCGATTTCTTTTCTTCTAACTACGGAATAACACCTACTCCAGAATTTCATAGATATTTTCAATTGGTTCCAAATCAATCGGGTCAAATTAAGCCAAATGTTAAATATCTAGTTCGTCAAGGACAAATTTCTTATGATTCTTCTACCTATATTGAGGGACAATCTTTTATTGGATCTTCTTCTTCAGATTTATTTGCCGATTCTGGATATTCGACATTAGGAATTTACGCCGTAGTTCTACCTGCTATTTTCAGTCAGGTTGGCTGGGTGGATCAAAATTACCCTTACACAATGTCGCAAATTGCGGCTGAACAAAATTTGAATTCTTTTATCGGATTTTACGGAATTCAGTCCATAATAGATCCAAACCCTGCACCAAATTCTTTGAACAAACAGGAAGTTTTCAATTATGGAAAATTAACAACGGAGTATCAATATCTTCAGGAGAATTTTACAGTTTCTAGATCTAACGTGTCCAGAATTGTTCCTTTCATAAATAAGTGGGGATATCTCGGGGGAACGGACGTTAGAGGAAACATATATCGTTTGAATTCTTCTCCCGCGTTTTCGCCAACTAATTTTTCTCCAAGTTTCCAAAAGGATAAGCCAAATCCTTCTTATTTTACCCACGAGTGGTTTATTTTAGAAGGAGTTCCCATGGAATTTCCTTTGTATGGTATTTCCGAGCAAAAAAACTATCTACCCGGTAAAATTGATTTGGGCCAGGTCAGAAATGCCAACCCTAGTGCTTCTTTGTATACAACATCCTTTTTAACTGTTGAACCTACAGATTATCCGTCCCCATATGTAGATCCTAAAAACACAACAAAAGAATTTTTTACCCCTTTCTTTTACAACCCTGCAACTGGATTTTATGATTCAGTTTTCAGAGGAGTTAAAATTTCTTTGAAAAGAAGAAGTAGTAACCCAAACCCAGCCTCAGATTTGGACAAATACATTTTGAATTATAGGGGGTTTGAAGGATATAATTTTTCCTCAATTTTAAGGGTTATTCAGGAGGACTCTACCACAATCCAATCCCCGGTAACATATGAAATCATAGAAAACACCCAACAAAAATTCGTTCTTTTTGTAACCACCGTGGTAATGAAAGATTATAGAGCTTTGCCCCTGGTAAATACCGGGGGAACTGGTGATCCTTATTTGGATTATCTTTTAATGTACAGTTTGGTGGATAAAAAGCAGAATTCGGGGATAGGATTGACCGGAGATCCTGGTCCTACTGGTTCCTTGCTTTACAAAATATCGGACACCAAATTGTCTTCGGCTTTAGATTTATCGATAACATCTTTATCTTCAGTAACAACTTTGAACAACAACAATAATGTTTACATCATATCCAATCCAAACTATGATACCGATTTGAGAGAAGAAATTAATCTTTTTTATCCAATAGGATCTACTGGAAGTGTAGGAGGAACTGGAGCAGGTAGTTTTGTTGTTCCTAGCCAAAGTTATCTTTACCCTTGGCCGATTGGAAGATCACAAAATCTGGTTAATTTTCAGGCCATCGATTCTCCAGATTATGTATTCCAAATTCCATTTTCGATTTCTAACCCAGTTACAATACCTGTTGGCCCGAGATCGGCATATGCCGGATATCCAGTTTTTCAGGTAGAGGGGGGAGGAAATTACTTCGATTTTATCATGAAGAGAATTTCCCTATCTCAAATTTTCGAAAGAGTAAACGTGGAGAGCCCTTACATCAAATACACGACTTACTCCTGGGATACTGCCACCAATTCAGAGATCGTTACTCAAAATGAGTTTCAAATTTCTTTGGTACAGCCAACAGCAATATTTAAATCTGAGGGGGTTTATCCAGAAAAAAGCTACGACGGTCCCCAAACTTTGAGTAGAAATAAACCTACCGGGTTTGAAATCGTAGAAGGAGGATCTCAATATGCATCCGATATTCTAAGATATAATGGGCCATATGAACCTCTCTTCAAAAAGATTTTCAAATTCAAGGGGGATAAAAACGACACATTAGCCAGAAATACTTATGTTGATCTGAGTTTTAGAAACTGTACTTTCGCTCCTGAACAATCTAATTTTGGAAAAATAATAAATTTGGGATTTTCGAAGGTTTCTTTGGGGCAAAATATTTTAGAAGCATCCCAAAATTTACCCCAGGGACCAAGATATCCGCTGGTTGGTCAGACGCCAATTTCTTACAAAGATTTTTCTGTTTTTTTATCCTCATGGGATCCTGGTTATTATAATGTTTTTTCTAACGCAAGAAATCAAAACCCTGTGGCTGGTACCAGATCAATGTTGGAATTAAAATCTTTTTTGGGATCAAAAATGATGCAAACCCCATATACAATAACAATTTACACATTTATTACATTAGAAATTTCTAGAGAAACCGGAACTACAATAGTTCCTAATATCAACGAGGCTGCTAACACGGCAGTACCTTTGATCCAAAATATAAACCCCGAAACTTCTAATACGGGTATTGGACAGCTTGGAACTTATTTAAGTACAGTTGATTTACCCGTGTTAAACCAAAACATTTTTCCACAAGTTGAAGTTTTCTGGCAGAAAAATCCAGTTACTAACACAGTAAGCGGAATAATCAGATTGGATAGAATCTTGAGGAGATATCTTCTTAACTCTGGAATTTCCACCGTCTTTGTAAATAATATGGTTTCTGATTTTGGAGTCGGTAATCCTAACAACATAAATGATGACATAGACACTTACATCGAAAATAACATTACCCCCATTTATGAGGGAATTTCTTTCAATCTTTTTGTAAAAAAAACCGGACAAAATTTGACATCTACCGAAATTCTGGTTAGAGGGGATTTAATTAATCCAGATAGAGTAAGGTACGCTTATTATGCCCAGACAAATTTTCAACTGACTAAACAAACGGATTTGATTTACTCCTTCGAATACGATTTGTCTAACTCTCAAAATTATTCCATGACTTTTTCATTTAGGATACAAAAAATTTGAGATTCTGAAATTTAGAATATATACAAAAAGAACTCAAGAACATGCCTTCTCTAAATATTTTGACTTTAAATCAGGGGGATACCCAGGAAAATATAAGAAACAAAATAAATTCCAATTTTGATTCTTTAGTTGCCAATGGTGGTGGGCCTCAGGGATTGCAGGGAGCCCAAGGTAAGCAGGGGCCAGTAGGTCCAGTCGGTCCAAAAGGAGATCCTGGTCAACAGGGGGTTAGAGGAACAAAATGGTTTGTTCAGGAAAATGCTCCAACCGGAGGAACTGGAGATCCAATTTTAGTGGGTGATTATTGGTTGGATTCAACAAGCGGAGATAATCTTATTTATGAATTTGGACCTTCTGGATGGTTTCAGGTTGGAGATACGTTGATAAATCAAGAAATTTTTTACACATTGACCGGGGTTTCTGGTCCGAATGGGTCTACTGCTCAGAATGCAATTCTCCTAAATTCCCCGATCCCGGAACTCCAAACCTTGGTAATTTCGGATGCAGTTCTTGACCCACCAACAGCAAATCCAACCTATTCCAAAGTTTTGATTGCTACTAATTCAACCACCAATGATGCTCCTCTTTTAGAATTTGCTAAAACAAACGCAAATGATATAGGTTTACCTGCAGATTATACAAGGCATCCCCAATTTAGATGGATGACTGCATTAGCGAATGATTACAATTTACTTTTTACAGTTCCGCAGGATACTCTAACTTTATCTTCCAAATTTTTGAATTTACAAAGTTCTGGAGTTGTCAGCATTAGTTCCAATGATGATTTGTTGATTTCTTCATCCGCATCTACTCAACTGATTTCTTCCAATTCTGTTTCCATAAATTCTACAAATAACATAGATATAAATTCCCAAAATCTCAATGTGGATTCGACTGCCTCTACTATAAATTTGACAGGAAGATTTTCAATAGAATCTAACACATCTACGGATTTTGCAGCAATTATAACAAATCAAAATCCAAATGGGAATGGAATTTCTGTAACTGTTGGAAATTCAACCTCTTCACAAACTGTCGCCGAATTTGGAGCAAACAATTTGTCTGTTTTCAAAGCAAGATCCGATGGTAAAGTGACTTTGTCTAAATTTGGAAATGCAGTTAGAGAAATAACTTACAATTCAAATAGATTTTCTTTTCCTGAAAATTATTGGGAAATATCAAGTTCGACAATTCCAACTGGAAATACAATATATTTCAATCCTTCTGGGGCTTACTCTGCTAATCTTGGATTTCAATTTCAAGGAGGAACCGGAGACACGGGATCGTGGGTTGATTTTCTTGAAGAGAATGAATCAATAGAATTCAGATTCATTTGTGTTCCTGGGATTCAATATCTGGTTCGAATAAATGGAAGTACCCCCGGAACAAAGGTGGATTTTACATCTTCTAACACAATCAAAAATTTTCAGGTTACAATTATAAGATTATCAGCTGTGACTAAAATGTATTACACCGCAAATGGAGTCTCTGGTGAAATCACTTAAGGAATTTATTTTTCAATAAACATGACATTCAACACTAAGTATATTTTACCTGGAGATGATGCACAAGAAATAATCTTCAAAACAAATTTTAACTTTGAACAAGTTTTTTTCTCGGGGGTTGGTTCAAATGGTCCGGTTGGTCTCATAGGACCCACAGGAATAATAGGGCAAGTTGGAAATGATGGAACTATTGGAGAATTGGGATTGTCCGCATCCAAATGGAATTTTTCCTTTTTACCACCAGTTACTGGGAATTCAAAGCCTGGAGATTACTGGGTTAATACTGGGCCAACATCTGGTTTTTCTATTTTCGAATTCCAAAATTCTTCCCCATTCTGGGTGGATTCTGGATTTGATTTGTTACAAAATTCAGTTTGGAATTATGTTATAGGAGTTTCTGGTCCTGGTGGGATCGAAGATAAAACAGCTATTGGATTTGCAACAGGACCATCTGGGAATACTTTTGTTTTCTCCGATTATAATTTTAGCAATATTTCCTTACAACTCCAGAAACAGAGGGCCAATCCCACTGGTTCTAAATTTTTGATCGGAACAGATGGAACCAGACCTTTGTTGTCTTTTGGAAAAACATCTTCACTATCCAATTCTTTGCCCCAATTTTCTTGGGAAGACAATTCACCAACGAACTACAATTTGAAATTTGAATCCCCACAGAATCTACAAATTTCTTCAAAAGGATTAGGTTTGACAGCAGGAGCATCCGGTGGATCTGTTAGTTCGAATCGAATAACTCTAAGTACAGCAAACAACATTCAAATTACAAATGGGAGTCTTGAAATAAATTCACCATTATTTCAAATTAATTCGCCCAACTTGAAATGGGACGGTTCTAAATTTTCTGGTTTTTATAAAACGACAATCGGTGGAACTGGGTCAGGCTTTTCTTGTAATAATTCATCTGGACCTGGATTCAAAGTACAGATTGACGGAACTGGTGCTACTTCTGGAACTAAAATTGCTTCACTTATCTCTGAAGAAACTATCACTTGTTATGAGTTCTTACTTGATAATACGGGTATAGGTTCCACAATATACGGATATACTGATTGTGATAATACACCACAAACCATTTTTGTTGGTGCTAATACTTACGTTGTAGTCTGTTCTATAACAACACCATATAGAATTTCAGGAGCTGCAGGTATTGCACCCGTACAATTGAATTCTTGCGGGTTGGCTTCTATCCCATTGAAAATATTTGAATCAAGAGGTGTTGGATTCAATGTGGCAGGCGGGGTAATGAAAGGACAAGGAACCTCAGGATCCGGATTCCAAGGTAAAGGTTTATGGGTAAATAAGGTTGGTTTTATAAGTAATGTACCATGGAACACAACTTTTTCTAACACTTATCCTCTTGGTAATCAATTACAAAACAACAACTACATGTTACTTGATTTGAATTCCTCTTCCCCCGATACGATTTGTATAGATGGATCACCAAGTGTGGCTTATAATAGTTCTAATCGTAATACTTGGACTCCCATCGCGGATTCTAGAAGAAAAAGGGTATATCTACGTTTGACTGATTTTTCTGGAATTTGGGAACCTTCTTCTACCCGGACTTTTACGGTTTTACTTTTAAACGAAGATTTCAGTTTTGGTGGAATACAAACTGTATATGCTGGGGGAATATCTACTGTTCCAATTTGGGATTCGGGAGATCAGGCTAAAGCAGAAGGAGTCAAAGGATGTAGAAAATTAAGGCTGACTTTTATCAACGATAGTCAAATTTTTTGGGAGGCATTCAACCAAGTTTGTATTTGCTGGAATGTTTATAATCCAGGACCCGGTAACCTTAATTTTTCTTATGAAAATTGTTCAGGGGGTACAGGAGCAGTAAGTCTTCAAGCTTATCAAACTTCTTCAAATATTCTTTCTTATCAAAGATTAGGTGCAACTGGTGGCCAATTTTCACAAACTGGATTAAATGTTTGGAAAGGAGATTTCATTCCTCAAACTGGCTGTGTCTCTTCTGCAACAACATCTGGATTTATACCATATAGACAAACACAACTGGTGGTAAGAAACAGCAACCCAGTTTTAGGAGGTGGCGGAATTGGTAGTTAATTTTTTGTTGTGGAAAATTTTTTCTATGAAGAAGGAAAGGAATTCAGATATCAGATAGGGGAGGTAAGCACCACGCGGCCCTGGCCCATGCTAACTTACGCGTCCGTCAAAGAATTTTTATTGGATCCTGATTGTCAGCAAATTTTTTCTAAATATCAAAACGTCTATATTTACGGACATTTTCTGTGGAAAAATTTTCAGACGTGGGATCTTGATTTGGGTTTGGCCTGTGATTTTGATATCGCGGATTGGTCACGAATTTCTTCAGATCTCCACAAGCTTTACAATCTGGCTCTAAATAGACACTGTCTTCTCGTGGATATCACTGTTTCACATCTCAATGTTGCCTGTCTTTTACCAACCAAATCCGATCTAGTTGAAAATAATCAAAACACCCCAGCTTCTGAATGGAAATTTCCCAGAATTAGTCCGCCCCTGCAGGGAAAATATTCCCATAAATATGTAAAAATAAGCAGAATGGAAAAAAAGATAGGAGACACGATTCAAGTTTTTGATTATAGGGATTCCCCACGAACTGCACAAAAAACTTCCCTCTTATTTGGTGAGCATTTGGTTATGATCGATTTTTCTGAAGTTGATTTACATGATAAAATCATTAAAAGGATAGCAAATTCTGAAAAAAATCCTTTGATCAATTTTCTGACAGTTTCTGATTTTTTAAGTCAGACCGAACTAGAATTTATTCAGATCCAGAATTACTAATCCCGTAGTTCGTTTTTTTCTGGAGTGAATATATACATAGGATTTAAATTTTTTTATGCAAACCCCGCCTGTTACCCAAGATGAAATGATCTCGACAAAAGATCTAAAAATAAAATTCTTTAGAGTGTTAGAAGACATGTCTATTGTGAATGGTAAAACCAAGAATCTTGAAACGGAGGCTGAATATCTCCTGACCAAACTTGAAAATTTAAGAAATTCAGAAAAAGATTTTACAAATTATAATCCCAGAAGTGGATTCATTAATTATTATTTGACGAAAGATTTAAACACTGTACCTGTCTTTATTTTATGAAAAACCAAATCATGTTAAACGAAAACGAAATCCAAGAAGCAAAAAAATTAATACAAGAATTTGGCCAAATCAAAGACCAAATCCATCTTGCGGAAGAACAAATGTCAAGTTTAAACCAAAAAGCAGAATCGTTGATTAATCATCTGGAAGATCTTAGATCTCAAGAACAAAATTTTGTAGAGAGTCTTAAAAAAAAATATGGACCAGGAAAATTAAACCCACTCACCCTCAATTATGAAAAATATTGATTACAAATTGCGAATAATTGTTGGTTTATCCGCCACAATTTTGATTTTTATTTTAGCATTAATTTGGAATCTAAAGGAATTAAAAGAATCCAAAGAAGAGGCAGATAGACACAAAAGAAATTACGCCGCTATTCAAGATTCTGTGGTGATAATTTCCTCCGAAAATGAAACTTTGTTGGCACAAAGACTTTCTTTGGAATTTTACTATGAAGAGTTAAGATCGGAAAATTTGGATTTAATTCAAAAATTGGATGTTGAAAAAAGAAAAAAAACCAAAGTGGTCATCCAAACTGTTGTTGAATATCGGGATTCTTCAATCTACGTCCCGGTGATATCCAGGTTCAACCAAAAAACCCCCGAATTGTATTTTTCGTATAAACCTACTTTGAAGGGAAAAAATTATTTGTCCATAGAAGGAATTTTACCTTATTCTATTACATACGACACCTCGAAGATTTTGATGGATTCTCTTCGATTGGGCTGGAGAATAATTCCCAAAATTAACACAGAATCTGCACATCTGAAAATAAATCAAAAAATTGACCTCATAACAGGATTGGTTAGAGATCCTAAATCTGGTAAACTTTATGTTAGAGCCTCTACTGATTTCCCGGGGATTTCTTTTGCGGAATTAAATTCGATTAATTTATTAGACGACGGGGAATCCAAGAGGGCTTTGAGGAATTCAAGAAAACCTTTCGGGATAGGGTTTGGCCTTGGATTAGGTTTGACATCTGGACCTGGGGGTTTTGTAGGAATGGGTCCTAATGTTGTGATTGGGGTCACTTATTCCCCTAAATTTCTTCAATTCGGCAAATAAAATTACAAAATGGCATACACCACAACTTCTAAATACATACAGCTAACTCCTTATCTGGTGTTGGAATACATGTATGCTGCTCAACCAAATCCACAAACTTACAATGTTAACACCGGGGGAGGAAATCCGACAGTGGGATTCAACAAGTTGATTAATGGGATTTTAGAATACAAAGGATCACCGACCAACGAAGTTCAAATTTTCAATTTGAACCAAAATTATGTCACAACACAAAACACCGCCCTGAACAATGTGGTAAAAACTTCGGAAAATTCTTTTATACCTCTAAATCCTAATTTGATTGTTCCTTACAACGATTTTAATCCCAAGCTGACACCTACCGCCAACCTGGAAATTTCTTTTCCAGATAATATTTCAGTTGTATACGACACGGTGAGATATCACATTTTGCAAGGATATAATTTGGAAAACATAGATGGTCTAATCATATCCATATCCTATTTGGATCAGGATTTATCCTATGTTACTTTCTCGCAAATTGAGATAAGCTCGGGTACAGCACAAAATTACACCTTAGATCCCAACCCTTTAACAATAGGTTCAAATATTTACGACAAATATTTTCAAATTTTAGTTCCATCTTTGGTTGACATGAACAACCAATATGCAGCAGCCTCTTATCCAAATAAACCGAACACACTAGCTGGAAAAACATCGAGAAGTGGAAGGGGCTATGTTACCGGTTCACCCATGAGAATTTCGGTGTGGCAAATAGATGATACAACACAAGTCAATGGATATGATCAATATGGATCCACTTTATATGCAACTTTATCTTTGGAATCGGAGGATCCATTTTTCAACGTTGGGGCTTACATAGGTTCTGCCCGGAACGGCGATTATTTCGAATACTTCGCCACTGATTCGGGTGGATTCATCGAAAATTTCATTCTTTTTCAAAATTCTATCGGTAACCAATATTATATCGATCATAAAGTTGAAACTTTGGAACAAATTGGTGCATCTTTTATTGTTACCAACAATTTTTCAACCATACAAACTACTGCATTTGATGTTCCCCTTCTGTATAGACCCATTGTTAGATACCCATCCGTTGCATCAGGATTTACCTTGAGTTACACAATGACCTTGGTTAATTCGGTTGATCAGTCACGACTGGTAAGAAATGCCTCTTTCACTTCTTTGGATACTGGTAGATATGGACCAGAAATTGCACCACTTCAACTTTCAGTTTTTCCTCAAACCCAAAAAATTTACAATAAACTAGCAAATCAGTCCTCAATTTCGGTTCCCGCCAACACTCTTGTTCCAAGAGAAACTATCAAATATCAAAATGTTTTTGTTGAAAATAACACGGTGAATTTGACTATGTCCAATTTATCCGTGAAAGGATTCACAATCGACCAGGCAGACGGGGGGGTTACTCAAACAATATCCTATGGGCTAGGACAGGCTTACATTCGTATTTCTCCGTTTGATAATTTCTACAAGTTCACTTTTTACAAAAGAAATGCAAACGGAACTATGGATTTGTTAGATCTCACTTCCTCTGGAACCTTCAAGTTGGTTTTCATCGACAACAAGAACAATAAATTATTTGCCCCTTCAATAGTTGGAAATAATTTGGCAAATGCTGCAAAGGGTGAACTAGCATTCAAGGTAGATGAAAGTTTGGCAAATCAAATTTTAACCTTCACCAACCGAAGATTTTATGTTTCTAACCAGCCAGTGGTTGCCCAAAGTAGTAAAGAAAGTCAAACTCCTCTTTTTTCTAAACTGTCATCTGTGAAGGAAAGATTTGCCAAGAAATCCCTTTCTGCCTCTGATTCTATACAAGACATTCAATTGGCTGGTCGAGGTTCAACAAAAGATAACTCGCAAGGAACAGCAAGAATTTCCGGGTCTTCCTCTTCTGTTCTATATTATGGAAATTGGTTGAAGGATAACGAGCCTATCCCTGCTTTATTTTCTTCCTTTGATACTTCAGGGTCTTCTACTCCTATCGTACCATCTCCATCTTCTTTCCAAACCTCAGGAAGTAAATTGACACCAATACAAAGTTATTGGCAACAGTTTCAAAGTTCTCAGGCGGGAGCGACCGGAATCTCTGGTATTTCATCTGGCGGGGTACAGCCTGCAAGAGCCCTGGATATTATGGGTATAGCAGCATTCAAAGCGGCTATAGCTTCCGATGTTCAGGGAAAGGTTGATTCTGGATGGGCATCTTCCCAAATTATCGATTATTTTCTAAATCCTTCTTCCGTAGGATTTAAATTGTATTCCGGAATTACGAAACAAATATTTACAGATGCCGTATCTGGACTTTTTGGATCTTACGGAGTATCTGGTCAGCTATTCATGGATGAATTAGCTGCATATGGAAACACCCAAGGCGGTTTGGACACCGGAGGTCCTGCCGCTCAAGGAGGAAGCAATGCAAATCAAAGCGGATCTGATTCGGGAAGTCCAAATCGTCCAACTTTTCCTTCTGGTGGAGGTAGCACAAACACAAGACCACCTTCTGGTGGATATAGACCAAGAGGAAATTGATAAAAATGATTTTGATTGAATGGCAATTTTAAACGCAAGATCCAATTCTTTTTATTTCAATTTTCCGAAGGGTTTTTTTCCACTTTCCGTGGAAAATAGATGGATAGATTATTTGAAAAAACAACCAACTCCTTACGACACAATCACTTCTTACATGAACAGCAGCATACAATCGGTGGGATTTCCTACTTTGACTGCCGGACTAGTTTCACAAACAAAAAATCTAGGAAAGGAAATCAATTATCAAAGTGCCACTCCCGTTCAGGATCTTTTCTCTAGGGATTTTGATGTCACATTTAGAATTGGTGAGGGATTTTCGAATTATTTTATCATGTTGGAAACAGTTCTCGATAAATTAGCATTTCAAAATGATAACATTTTCACCCCTGTTTTACCATTAAGAATTTTAAATAATGAGGGGGGAATTGTTGTTTCTGTTCTTTTCAAAGAGGTTACTCTAACCGGGGTTGGAACAATAAACCTAAATTACACGAATAACTCCCCTTCTGTTAACACTTTTACGGTTGGATTTAAATGTAATTATTTGAGTTTTGATTACGAGGTTTCTAGAACCTAGATAGATATATAGAAAAAAAACATCGAATGTCAACATCGAGACCATTTGCCTATAATGCCGGTGGAACAGGAAATAGGATTCCAGGAACTTTACAAATAGGAACTTTGTCCGTTGGTGGTACGGCAGACGCATACACTTATCAATCCCCAGGTGGTTTGAAATGGTGGAACGGGCCGGACGAGGAATTAGGTTGGATATTAGCCAACCCTGTTCCTTCAGAAACTCAGCCTACCATTGTGGTGTTGGGCCCTAAAATAAATCCTAAAGGTTGGTCTATCGATACAGACAATACTACTTATCCCGAGGGAATAACAGGAGAGATTACGGGTCCAGGTCAGACTGCGGATGGATTTATTTATTATGACGTGCGAATTACGGGATCTTCGGCTGGAGATGGGCAGGCAAAAATTGTTCTTGCCACCAATCCTTCTCCGGTTTCTGCTTCTTCTGGACAGAAATGGACCCTTACGGCCACTTTATCTTTGCAATCCGGAACTCTTCCTTTGAATAATAGTGTTTTTGTTGAGCTCCAAGAGATGAGCAATGCTACAGAAGGACCATCCTCCCAATCACTTGCGAACAAAGTTTCAAATTCAAACCTACAACAACCTGTAGAATATTATGTTATTAGGCAGCTCACCGGAGTTTCAACAAATGCAATCAGAGGGGAAATTTCGATTTCCTTGCCTGCATTCGACGAATGCGATTTCACAATTAGAATTGCAGCACCAACATTTGGCTTATCTGTGTTAGCGGGGGTTGGATTCAACCAGGCATCCACTTATTCTGAATTCATATCCCTGCTCGAGAGATCAACCGGTCAAGTTTTCGGAGACAATGGTGACGCAGCCGTTCTGTACATGAATTCCAACAATTTGTGGTCCACATATAATCCAGCACAACAAGAAAATTTAATTGTTTCATTGGATGCTGCCAATTACTCTTCTTATCCCCAAGCCGGTTCAACCTGGTTTAATTTGGTTGCTGACCAACAGGGGATTCCTTCGGCAAGTTTAGTTAATTCTCCATCTTGGTCTTCTGAAAATGGAGGGCAATTTAGATTCACTGATTCATCTAATCAAAAAGCCTTTTTAAATTCCACAATTGAATCTACTGAGGGATGGAGTTTGGAATCTTGGTTTTATCTGGAAACCGATTTGCAAGGAAAGAATACTTCATTAATAACATCATGGGAACTTGGTGATGATGTGCCTTTCCAGCTGGGAACTTGTGTAAATCACCCTGGTGAACATACTGGAACGTTAGATGTAGGTATAAGAGTGGAAAATGTGTGGTATACCTCCGCGTCCAATTTTACTCCCGAAACTGGAAGGTGGTATCATGTGGTTGGAACATTTGATGGATTCACTCTCAGACTTTTTGTAGATGGAGTTCAACAGAATGTTAATGTTGTTCCAAATGAAACGGAATTTTCCCTGTTTGAAACTAAAGTTAATATAGGTTCTGACGCTTCCCAATCATCTGCAGACCCTGCAAATTATTTGAATGGAAAAATCGCTTTGACTAGAATTTATGGTAGGGCTTTGACGCCAGAAGCTGTTTTGGAAAACTTCAATGCCAACACAATTCGTTTTTCTAATTTGGTTCTTTCCTCGTATGTTGATTCTGGGTCTATAATTTTCACCTATACTTTGCAGGATATTGTTCCGCAGAAAGCCAACATAGAGGTAAACTTCAAACACCAAATGACTTTAAGTGGAAATCCTCTCGAGATTACATCCACTTTGATTTTGTATGCCGGACAAACTAGTGCATCGATCAGATATGAAGCCAACTGGGATGGGGCTACCGCTGGGAATTTATCAAATGCCGGTACTTTATCCGTTCTATCTATAACTTCCAACGAGCAAATTGTGTACACGGTTGATGCATTAAACGCAACCACAGATGCAGCTCCAACACCTCCCGCGGGTCTTCCTTATGCTTCTCCTATTTTAGTTTCACAGACACCCACTCCCTATGCAACTCCTACACCAACACCAACAACTTGTTCTAATCCAACCACCTGTTTTGCCTGGACTTACTCTAACGTGAGTAATGCAACTGTAAGTGTTGTTGGATGTGATTGTTCGCAAACGATCGAAAATATTGAAATAGACGAGGCCGACACGGTTACTTTTTATTCTCCTTTTCAGCCAACTTTTTCGTCGGGAACTTATGGAGAAAATACCAGCACAACCCCAGCTAATAATTTTGGATATTTTCCAGAAAATGCTGATAACAGATTATGTGCGTGGATTTGGACTAGACCAGATCAGGGAAGACAGGGAAGACTTTACTATACCTCCGGAACCGGGGTTCAAACTTTTAATATTAATATACAGCCGGGACAAGTACGTCAAATTTGTTATTCTTATCTCGTTTATTCCAGTGACCTTTATATTTATCCCGGAAATTCCGCAACTCCTTCTTGGTCGCAGGGAAATATTCTTCGATGCTCAAACTTTGCAACGACACAATGTGGTCTGAATTGTAATTGTTATAAGTGGGATACCACATCAACAGGACCAGTGATGGGAGCATCTGCCCCCTTCATAGTCTATTATACGTCATGTAACAACGAAGACACCACATTGTATTCTCAGGTAATCGATAAAGATACTCAAGGATCAATTTGTTCCTATGCCTTGCTTCGGATGGAACAACCAGATGGGGGAGGAGCACCAGTCCCATTCGAATATGCTTTCACCAATGCAGTTAATACCAATCCCACTTTCCCCGCAGGTGGAAGTGGAGCCCAGGGATTCAACATAAATGCTTCACCGTGTAATGAAGAGTATTATGCCTCATATCCAGTTTCCCCGTCGAACATTTACAGTATTTCTGCTTCAACCCTGGCTGCAACTGGAGGGATGATCGACTTCCAAATTAGATTCAGCGTAAATGGTTCTTTCCCAACAACAGTTAGTTCGAACACAAATCGAATTGAGATACAATTCTCAACAGCAACTCCTGGAACTTTGGGAGGTTTTTGTACAGGCCAAACTGTTGGGAATGCAATTTGGGTTCTTATTGGAACAGGAAATGATTACCAAGGTCTAGATGTTTGGTATAATTTCAAGGTTACATCAATATCGTCAGACTCAGTAGGAGGTGTATCTACCAAATACACGTTTGGGGTTGATTTTATGTCTTCATCTGAAGCCCAACAATCATCAAGAAATGTTGCGGGAATAACAATAACATCTGGATTAACCACAAACCTTGGAAATTTAACTGGATGGGATTTTTTAACTTGGGATGAACCAAATTCAAACGTTGATCCAGGATATATTACTTCTTTTTCAGGAGGATCATGGAACGTTTTTGACAGATTGACACCGCAAATTTGGATTAACCCCCAAACTACAGACGAAGGAGATGCCATACAAAGTCAATTTCAACTTAGAGATTATATCTGGCTAAGATGGGAAAGTGGAGGAGATTATAATTACCAATTATTGAGAATTTGGCGTGACACACCTCCACGAAATCCTTCTACTCAAGTCACCGAATATTTTACTCAGTATCAGTTTGGCCCAGTAGCAGGAATTGTCCCGGAAACTACTGTTACTCTTCTTCCTGCAGGAGTTCCCTACTGGGATACAGTTTGTCAATCAAGCTTTGAGCCTTCTCCAACTCCTATAAGAGTAACGCCTACACCAACTCTTACCCCGCTTGATAGAACTTGTAATTGTTGGAAGGTTGATGTTACTCCTGGTACAGATGTTAGAATACAATACATGGATTGTATAACTGGTCAAACCATAAATTTGAATGCCCGAAGATATCCGACGATGATCTGCGCTAATGGATCTTGGACACCTCCCACAATAACCGGTGTTAGTTTTAGTCAAACCTGTTCCAATTGTTGTTTAAACAATGGAGACTGTAGACCTCCAGCTCCAACCCCATCTAACACCCCCACAATTTCTTTAACCCCGACAAATACACCAACATGTACCCCGACCAGCACCGAATTTGTGCCATTATCATCAACACCTACAGAAACACCCACACCAACTCCTACGCCTACTCAAACCAGTACTAATACGCCGACTCCTACCCAAACCCCGACAGTAACTCCTACCCAAACTCCAACTGGAACTCCAACTGGAACTCCAACTGGAACTCCAACTGGAACTCCAACTGGAACTCCAACCCCAACACCATCTCAATCTTTCGTGTTCACCTGTGGTACTTCTACTGTTTCTGATATAGATGGCAATGTGTACCAAACCGTTCTTCTAGGGTCTGCTTGTTGGATGAAATCAAATCTTAGAACTTCTAGATACAATGACGGAACACCTATCGCATATGTTGCTCCAGCATCCTGGAATATAACCACCATTACCCCTCAGTACACATCAGCGAGCGGTACTGGTGGAACAGAGAGAGAAGGGAATTTTTACAATTGGTATGCTCTTACCGGGCCTTCTGGGCAAACCCCCGGTCAAAGTATATGTCCATCCGGTTGGAGAGTTGCTACACTGTCAGATTTCAACACCATGTTTGCTTATTTCGGGAATGGCGGAACCGGTAGTGCAAGTATCCCTCAGGCTGAGAGATATGCTTATACAAATGCTCCCGGTGTCACGTTTACGACTAACAACCCCCTTATACAAGCTACGTTTGGATATCAAAATTTTAGGCCTAGTCCCCAGTCGACTTGTGCTGGGCTATGGGATTATGTTGATGGGTACGGAACCGCGCAACAATCAGGTAACATATTCACCTGTGGAAATACAGATTTTTCTTCTCAGGTTACAGGAGCTATCACCCAAAACGGTACAATATTCGGGCCTTTTTGGAGTGATTACCATTGGACCTTCGACGGGGAATATCCAAACAACAATCAAGATAGAGCTGTTTTTGCGGGATGGCATGACGACAACAACATCTATTATTTTGCCGCTGGTCCAGGTTACGGAGGCACTTGTAGATGTGTTAAAATATAAAAAAAATATCATGAAAAAATTCTCAGAACTGACAAAGATAAACGAAATGAAGTATGGACAGCCCATGTACGGTGAAAACGACTTCAAACAACATCGTAAAAATTTGCTGGTTGCTGCCTCTGGCAACGATCAGCGGGTTTTAAATGATATTGTCGATTGTTTAACAGACGAACAGATGGAAAAGTGCTACTCCAAACTTCTCAAGGTTTATAATTACACGGGAAAAGTTGGAGAGGCAGTACCTCCTACTGTCTAATTTTTGTCGAAGGATGTTGGGTTTGATTGATATCCAATATGGATTTGATCCCTCCGGCAATCCCTTGTCTTTTGCTTTAAATCCAAAACATGTGGGATCGGTTTATACGGGTCCTACTGGATTTTACATTTTTCTGAACGCGGTGAATACCAATATTTCACTAAATGATAAAAATTATTCCACCAAAATTTTTTTTAATTCCCCCAATTCGAATGTCGCACAGTCGATGGAGAACGAGTGGATTTCTGCAACAAATTCTTTGATTGTAGAACCTCAGATTGTGAAATTAAATTTTTCCTCTCAGGGGTGTACATTCGAACAAACAATTGTTTTTTCTCCGTGAAAAAAATTATTATTTGTTACACGGCGGCACAAACCGCCCGAAAGTTAATTTTTTCTTCGAACGATTTAACCCAATGTTTTGCTGCCCGGGATAATTGTATTTTGTATTTTAATACGATTTTCTCGTTGGAAGTATTGGACCCAGATTTTAAATATTACGGTACATACGTACAATTCACGAAAATGAATCAAGGTTACAATTTATATTTTCAAATTTTACAATCTTTGTCGGGGATTTTCACGGACCCAAAAAAACCGGAAGCAATTTTAGATTTTACTTCCGATGATGAGGTTGGATTATCGATCGGAAATATGGTTTCATTTTAAATTCGAATATATAAATTCTAAAAATTCAAATTTATGACTTATCTTGGGATAGATTTTTCCCTAAATTCTCCATCTTGTTGTGTTTTGAATCAAAATAAATTTTTTTGGGTTAGCGTTACCCGATCTGATAAAAATTTAAAATCCTTGTCAAAATCTGCAGATAAACCCTATGCAGTTTTATCGAAATTTGAAAATTTCGAATTAGATGTTTTGGAAAAAAGGGTAATGCCAGATGATTATTCCGAAAAGGAAAGAGTTAAAATTGATTATTTTTTAGAACTTGTTGATTTTTTCTGGGAAAAAATAAAAAATCACGTTGAATCCGGCCAAACAAAAATTGCAATGGAGGGATTAAGTTTCGCGTCCAATGGTAATGCCTTGATTGATATTTCAATGGCAACCTCCTTGATGAGAGAAAGAATTGTGAAAAATATTGGAAGTGATAATTTCCACGTTTTTTCTCCAACTGCTGTTAAAAAATTTGCATTCAAAGGAAACGCCAAGAAGGATGAACTTTATCTTTCATTGTGTGGGCATGAACTTCCAGAAACAAATTTGAACGAATTCACTAAAACCCTTCGAATGTATCAATCCCAATGGATAACCCCGGCTAAAAGTGTAAATAAACCAGTGGATGATCTGGTTGACGCCACCTGGATTTGTCTGAAGTTATTTCAGGACATGAAATCAGTAAAATCAAACGATGAAATTTAAATTCATTTCTCATCGGGGAAATTTGGCAGGACCGATGCCAGAATTCGAAAATAGACCAGATTATATTGACAATGCTTTGGATCTTGGATTTGATGTCGAGGTAGATCTATGGTCCTATGATAATAAATTTTTCTTGGGCCATGATGAGGGAAAACATTCGGTTGATTTGGGCTGGCTGATTCAAAGAGAAAAAGGATTGTGGATTCACGTTAAAAACGAGGACGCCTTGATTCAAATGATGAAAACGGACTTGCACTATTTCTGTCACGAATCCGATCTGGCAACCTTGACCAGCCGTGGGTTTGTTTGGGTTTATCCAGGAAGACAGCCCATCCCCGGCTCAATCGCAGTTTTGCCGGAGGTTCATCACGATCCAATCGATTCATGTCATGGAATATGTTCGGATCTTATAGCCGAATACAAATTAAAAAAAGAAAAAAATAAGGATATATAAGAAAATTAAAGGAAACTTTTCATTTTGAACGCAATTAAACACACAAATAAAAAAAAACTTAAAAAATTATGAGCAACTTGGACATCTTCAATTTAGATTTGGAAAATTTTGTAACAAAAACAAATGAGAAAGGAGGTAAGGAATCTGAATTCTACAAGCCCTACCCCGAAAATGGAAAAGATGGAGTTTACAAGGCACTGGTGAGATTCGTTCCGAATATCTCGGATCCTGCTAAATCCAAAATCCACAAGTACTACGTGTATCTGACCGATCCCTCCACAGGTGATGGATTTTCGGTCGACTGCCCATCAACGGTGGGAAAAAAATCAATTTTAAAAGACATCTTTTGGAAATTGAAGAATTCTCATTCGGCAGCAGATCAAGAATTGGCAAAAGGATTCGGCCGCAAGGAAGATTACTATGCCTTGATTCAAATTGTACAGGACAAAAACAATCCTGACTTGGAAGGCAAAATTATGATTTTCAAATTTGGTAAGAAGCTCAACGAAATGTTGGAAGCCCAGTTAAAACCAGAATATGGAGATCCTTGTAATCCATTCGATCTTTTTAGCGGAAAACTTTTTTCTATCCAATCCCGTAAAGTTGGCGAATGGAACAACTACGATCTCTGTTCTTTCGTCGGAGATAAATGTGCCATTGAAATTGACGGAAAGAAAATGAAGAAAAATCAGGAAGACATGGGGGCAATCACCGCCTATTTGGAATCTGGACCTTCGAATCTCACAGCCTTCGAGTACAAAGATTGGGACGATGATTTGACCGAAAAAGTAATGGCGGTTGTTCGAAACACAGTTCCAGACGGAAGATTGGTTAATGAAATTTTAGGAGGAGTTAATAAATCTACTCATTCCCCCTCTAGGTCAGAGATCCCTGCCCAATCATCTTCTTTGTACGAAGAAGCAACTTCAACCAGAGTAGGTTCAGTTCCGGACGAAGAACCGGCAGCAAAGGCATCAAAGGCAGGTCTGAAAAGACCAGCAGCACCGACAAATGCTTCTTCTTTGGATGACCTATACGCAGATCTTTAATTCGCATGCTTAAATTAAAACCACAAGGGGAGGGAAACCTCCCCTTTTTTGTCAAACTATGGAACTCGCCAAAATAGAAAATCTAGTCGAAACTGTTCTCAGAAAATCCTTTCCTGGAGATTCTGCCAGACAAAAAATTTACCTGGCCGGCAACAGAATCAATTTTTCTTGTCCTTACTGTGGAGACAGTTCAACGGGAAGGAAAAAGAGAGGAAACTTTTATCTGACCACTTTGTGTTATAAGTGTTATAATGGGGGATGTGGTATTTTTAAAGATGGCTATGCTTTCTTTACAGATTTTGAAGTTCTGTCTGAGCTGAATCCTGAAGATAGAAGAGAAATCCTTAAGATCGTCAAGGAAAGTAAAGAAAAAAGAAAAACACATTATGGGGATGTTGATATTTCAATGTTGTTTGAAATCGACTTCAAAAAATGTGTTATCCCCAGAAATGTTTTAATACAACGTTTGAATTTGGAAAATGTTGAGGGTTCTTCAATCGCCGGATATTTAAAAAGAAGAAATCAAGTTCTTGACCACAGGTTCGCATGGGATCCGGCGGAGGAAAGACTTTTCCTTTTCAATTTGACCAAAGATGAAGAAATTTTAGGTCTTCAGGTCAGATCCATGTCCAAATCAACCAGGGCTTCTAAATATTACACCTACAAGTTGAGCGGGATCTGGGAGAAAATGATGGGCGAGACCAACCCTGAATTTTTAATGGAATGTGGTAAGATAGATCCTATCTCCCATGTTTTTGGAATAGGTCGAATTTCATTCGATCGTACGATCACAATTTTTGAGGGCCCAATGGATTCTTGGTTCTGGGAAAATTCGGTTGGTCTTTGTTCGATAGAAAACAAATTTCCATTTGAATTTGAAGACATCAGATTTTGGTACGATTGGGATAAAGCAGGAAGAACAAAATCTTTGGAAATGCTCACCAAAGGAAATTTGGTTTTCAACTGGAGAAAATTTTTAGAAGATCACAACCTACCCCTGGACAAAAAGTGGGATTTAAACGATCTGGTGAATTATCTTCGTTTGAAGAAATTGAAGATCAGAAGATTTGAAGATTATTTCACAAAAGAAACTTTAGATCTAACATACTTCATGGAGGTTTAAACATGTTCTTACACGATTATAATCCTGAGAAGCCACCAAAAAAACAAAATGGGCTGAAATTTCCTATCACCCTCCATGAGGTCGATGAACTACATTCTTTGAATGTGATCGAAGATCTAGCATCTTACGAAGAACCTAAATTGAAACAAAAGAAGTCGATCCCAGTAGATTTAAATAGAAAGAAAAAAAATAACAGAAATCAATTATTCTAAAAGTGGCAGATACAGATTTTCACAAAGTTTTCGAATCGGAAAGAGCCGAATGGAGAGAAAAAATCCAGGTTATTTCTTTAAGTTTGAAGAACATCAGAACTGTGGCAGAGGCACAAATCGAACTTTTTAGCACCAGACAAATTTTGATCGAGTACAGCTTCAAACTGGCATCGATCATTTCCAAGCTTTCATCAAGAGAAAGACAAGAAAGGGCAAAAAAGTTGAAGGAATACCAGGAAAACAAAGATATCAGGTATGGTAGCAATGAAACCAAAACTCTAATCGAAGGAGATCTTGCCGAGATAACACAAAAAATAGAACTCGTAGAAGGACACCGTAAATTCATGGATCAGACTGTTCAAACTGTTGACCACATGCTATATGGGATAAAACAAAGAGTTTCTTTGGAAGAATATCTGAGAGGAAGCACAATAAAATAATTTCACCTGAGCATGTTGAAGTTTACAGTTTCCGAAGATCGCCAGTGGCTCATCATGAGCAATCTTGTCACGGAAGTAGAAAAAAGACAAATTGAGATTTCTCTAACAAGAAAAGTTCACAATTGGTTTTTCCATCCTCTGGTCAAGAAAAAAATCTGGGATGGAAACATTTGTTTTGTAGAAAAAAAAGGTTTGGTTTGGAGAGTTCCGATAGGTCTATGGATGGAGATCTTTAACATAGGAAAAGAATTCGGATATGAAGTTCAGATAGAAGGCCTGGATTCATTGCTACTTTCAGATCTGACTTTGGAGGAATTCCAAAATTGGGTGAACGAATTTTTTGAAAACAAAGAAATAAAACCAAGGGACTATCAGATTGAGGCCGCCTGGAAGATCGTCAAATATCGTTATTCGGTTTCTGAGATAGCAACTTCATCTGGTAAAACACTCATTGCCTTCATGATTTTGACTTTTCTAAAATCTAGGAATTTGATTCGAAAATTCCTGATGGTGGTTCCCAGCACCAATCTTGTTTTTCAAGGAAACGACGACTTTTTGGATTATGGGATCGGGGAACTTGGAGTAAAGATACAACAGATAGGTGGGGGTAGCAAGATAAGAGAAGGCTGTGACATTATCATCGGAACATTTCAGTCTTTGGTGAAACAAGAACAAGATTTCTTTGAGGGCATAGACGCCGTTTTTGTGGATGAGGCCCATCACACTAATTCTATGTCCATCAAGAAAATCATGTCGAAATGTATGGGGACCGGGTGGCGTTTTGGACTAACCGGGACTCTTACCAAGAGGGGAACGGCAGACCATCTTACGATCCAGCAATTTTTAGGTCCGGTCATTGTGGAGATATCCCCCGACTTTTTGTTCCAAAACAAACACGCTACTCCGGTGGCAATCAAAGTTGTGATGCTCGACTGGTTAGATTCTGAAATCAAGGACAAACTAGCCCAGCTTAAATTCACCTCCCAAAATTTAGAAGGAACAGAAATTTACAACATTGAAAGAAAGATGGTGGTGGAAAGCGAAAAGAGACTTGCCTACATCGTGGATTTTGTGGCCAAAACTTCTAAAAATTCTTTGGTTCTTTTTCAATCCGTTAAGGACGAATATGGAAAACAAATTTGGAATCGTCTGAGAGAACTAGATTCCTCGAAAGAGGTTTTCTATGTGGACGGCGACACGGATGAAAAATTGAGGGAAGAGTACAAATCCAGAATGGGGGATGGAGAAAATAAAATCCTTGTTGCCACTTTCGGAACCTTTGCCACCGGTATTTCCATCAATAACCTTCACAACATTTTTCTGGTAGAATCCTACAAGAGCGAGATTCTGATCAAGCAAAGTCTCGGCAGAGGTATGAGGTTGATGGAGGGAAAGGAGAAGGTGAATGTCATCGATTTTGTGGATGATTTTTCCTCCCCAAAATACACAAATTATTTAATGAAACACGGGCAGGCAAGAATTGAAATTTACAAAAACGAAAAATTCAAGTACCAAATTTTCAAGGTAAAGCTGTAATCGAAAGAAGATATATAGGTAAAATTAAATTTGGTATGCCTCCATTACTTAAATTCGATGAATTCAATTTCATAAACGAAAATTCAACCCGGAAAAAATGGGAAGATTTGGAAGCTAGAATTAGAGCCAAAGTTCCCGAAATAGGTGGGGAAACTTGGAGAGGATCCTCGAGCTGGACGGATGCCAGTATAGACAACCCGGAAGGAGCTCTAGGAAGAATTTTGGGTGGTATTGGAATTGGTCTCTCAAAGGCTGGCAAAGCAATTTTTGGTGCCATTGGAGATAAATTTAATTCGGGTTCAAAAGGCGAAGAGGAAGCTTTCAGCCGGTGGGGTGAAAATATCCAGTCCAGCGGTAAGAACAAACAAAAAGATTATGAAGATTTTTACACCAAATCCATTTACTCCGGCAAAGAAACTTTCGGTCCTGATTTTGATGTTGAAAAACCCAGAACCAGAGAACAGAGAAAATACCGAGATTATCTTAGAAGATCAAGATCATATTTTGACATAGACTAAATGATTGCTAATTTTAACCAATTTATGAGATTAAACGAAGGCGGATCTGCCATCAAATCCTCACGTAGAATTCGAGAGGACGAAGCACAGTCCACACTGGACCACATCGAATCAACTTTATTTCCCCTTTTAGGTGGTGGTAATTTCGATGAAGATTTTTTGCTCATCGGAAGTATTGGAAAAAAGAAAAATCCGGAAGATGACTCGGGAGACGTTGATTTAGGTATTTCAAAGGAATTTCTTGTGGATCAAATGGGTTCTACACCCGAAAATGTTCTGGTAGATTTGGAACAATATTTGAAATCAGAATTACCAGAATTTCTTGGATTTGAACCCGAAATGAAGTTAATGAAGGGATTGGGTGTACTTTCTATCGGATGGCCTATTGGAGGAGAGCCTGAAAGAGGTATTGTTCAGCTCGACCTTATTCCTCTATCCGATATGGATTGGGCAAGGTTTATTTATTACTCTCCAGACTATCGTCTGGACGAATCTGTTTACAAATCTGCCCATAGAAATTGGCTATTTCAGGCCATTCTTTCCTCTTTGAAAGAGGTAGAAAGTGTGGACGATGATGGAAATATCATGGATTACGAAGGTTATGTTTTGAGATTAAGCGAAGGAATTTTCAAATCAAAAAAATCATATCGTGGAATCAAAAAACCCAGACTTTCCCGGCCACAAACCATAGAAGGAACAGCCCAATTTATTACCAACGATCCAAAAGAGGCAGTAGAACTTATGTTTGGGCCAGGAATTAGACCCGATCAAGTAAAAACATTCGAAGATGCCTGGTCCCAAGTTACTTCTCTCAATTATGTTTATAACGATAGATTTCCAGAAATCATGGAAGACTTTGTCAGATATCTAGAAAATGCTAAATTACCAATTCCCTCCGAGGTACAGGCAAAACAAAATTTGGTGCCAGATGATGTTTGATCCTTTGTACACGGCCTTGGATTTTTTCCTTGATGGCGATTCCCCCCAGGCGGTCGTCAGAGATGGAAAGTTGGTGCTGTTCAAAACAGAAAACGGTTCTTCTGGTTTAATTATCAAAACAAAACACGGGGACAGAAAAATCGTGTTGAACAACGAGGTAATTTACACTTTGGAAAAAAAGGTCTTCGAATTGATTGATTTCGAAAATTTTGATCCTCCAGGAATTCAGATTTACCTTCCTAAACTTATTTTGGCTTGGAATTCTCCTTTACAGTTAAAATCAAAGATCTTTGTTAGAAAAATTATCGAAGGAATTAGTCAGGTTATTCATTTGGATCTGGTTGAAGATTTAAACAAAGAAATGGAAAAGGCGTTTGGGATATTTACATTTGTAAAGGATCTCCCATTAAATAAATAAATTATGGCAGGAATTAATCACCTATATGATATGTACAATAAGAAAGGAGCGGAGTTTACTCAATCTCTCTTTTCTCAATTTGTTACCATCAACGAAAAGATGGATGGGTCTGCCTTTTGTTTTGAAAGAGATCTGGACACTGGAAAATTTAATTTTTATCGTAGAGATCAAAGAAATCCCATAACATTGGTCGACAGGACGTTGATGAAGTATTATGAAAAACCAATCCAGTACATCGAATCCTTGCCTCCTGATATTTTAGAGAAAATTCCAAGAGGATGGAGATTCGGTTTTGAATATTTTGCCAACACAAGTCCGGTTGAAATTGTTTACGATAGAATTCCCAAGAATCACCTCATTCTTTCTTTTGTCCACAAAATGGATTTACACGGAAAGATTGCCAAAACAATTCAACAAAAAGACAAGTTGGATACCTGGGCAGATCTTCTCGGAGTGGAAAGAAGTCCAATCATTTTCCAAGGATATCTGAATGAAACACAAAAAGAGCAGCTGACCGAATTTTTGGCAACCCCATTTCCACAGTTGGTTTCCCGTTTTCAAACACAGAGTTTTGTTAGATTCATCATTTCTGTTTTGAATCCAAAATTGAAATCATCCGCCCTGAACGATGATTTAGATAAAGACGTCGAAGGAGTGGTATTCAGATTTGGAGAACCAAACTCGGAGAACGAAACTGTGCTGGCCAAAATGGTAGATCCACTGTTCACCGATTTAGCCAAAACTAAATATCAAGAAAAGAAGGATAAAAAGCCTTCTGATTTTCTTGGGATCACACTTTTGGACGTCATGAATTTTATCCTTCAACAAGGTGTAGATTCTTTCGAGGTTGAAGGTCAGGGGGAAGACGAAAGATATATTTCTTTCATTTCTGATGTTTTTGCTAAATTTTTGGATGAAAATTCCGATAAATATAAAGGGACAGACTTTGAAGAACCTGATTATTTGAAGAAGCCCGAGTTCAGGTTGAATCGGGATTTAATCAGGGATCGTAGGGTTGCTAAATTTGTCGAAGAAGACGAGGCATACGAGTCACTGTACAAGCTGATGTTAAATTCATTCAGAAAACTTAAAACCCGTGCTTCTGGCATTGTTACCTCTGGAACTCTGGCCCAGCTAAATTTGCTAATTCAAGAAATTAAAGATCATATCGAACGTCCTAAAAAAGCAGTCAACGAATCAGAATTTGTTAGTTTTTTGGATTTTCAAAAGGATTCAAAGCCCAATGTCCAATATGTGTTGGAAGAAAGCGAGGATTCAGAGAAGAACGAGAATCCTTTACTTTCATTCGATGATTTCATTTCAAAATTAGAAAGCATCGACCAACACTCAAATAAAGGAGAAGAGCCGTTGGTTGAGAAGGAAGAAGACAAAAAGATCAACGTTATTGTGGGTCGTTTTCAGCCTTTCCATTTGGGTCATCTGAATATGGCTAAAAAATTACACGAGAAAAATAAATTACCTTCTTTTGTGATCGTTGTTTATCCGGGACACAATAAGAGCGGAAAATCCCCATTTGGCGAGCAAACAATAAATCAGTACATGGATGCTGTGGTGAAAGAACATGGTGATGTGTTAAAAGACTACATGATTGTTCCAAGGGGTTTGTTGGGATCTGCGGTGAATAAATTGGTTGAGATGGGATTTGAACCTCATCTTGTTGGTGCAGGTGAAGATCGACAGGACGATTATGCCAAACAGATGGAATACATCAAAAAAACAGAGTTGTTTGATAAATTACCGGAAGGATTCAAATTGGTTGAAACACCAAGAAGCACATCTGCCACAGAGGTGAGATCTAAATTGGAAGAAGAAGATTATTCCTCATTGAAAAAGATGCTTCCAAAATCGGTTCTCAATTTATATTCGGGTTTGGTCTCAGAGCTGAAAAAAAAATAGATATATACACAAAAAAGATCCACTGTGAAAAATTTATTCAATTATACAGATTTTCTATCCAAAAATTTGAACGAGGCCGATGGCTTTGGAACTATGCCCTTCTTGCTTAAAAAAGAAGGTGATGTTTATTACTATTTTTTCCAATTGGAAAGAGAAAAAGAAGACCCAGAGGGATTTTGTCTTATGATTGGTAAGTATTCACAATACGAGTCGATGGATGGACCTAAAAATTCATATGCTGTTTTGAATATCAACAAAATTGGAACAGAAGTTATTGAAGACATAGCCATCAACAAGGGAAGCTTGCCAGAAAAAAACAAAGTTTCTTTCAAATTATCCGGGGGTGAACTCTCAAGATTATTCGAACAAATTGGAAAGTGTATTTCCAGCTACCTGGAGAAAAATCCAAAAATCATCAGAATGGTTGACGAAATGAATTTTAACTTGGATATCAAGAACTATGGAGCATATTCTAAATCTCTGCTTTCTTTTGCTTTAGGAGAAGATTGGCACATGCAAGATGGATCGTCAAAAAAGATTTACCTTTGGAATCGATAAAAAAATCGAACTTATGCATCCAAAAATGGGAACTTTTTAGAATTTTTGATCTAAAATAAAACAAAAAACCAATTATCATGCAAACATTTGAAGCAATCAAATCTTTGGTAGAAACAGTTGAAACTGATTATGTGAAATTTTCAGTTAAAGGCAATATGTCTGCTGGCACCCGTGTTAGACAGTCTTTGCAAGAACTGAAAAAACTGGCTCAGCAACTTAGGCTTGAAATCCAAGAGGAAAAAAACAAAGCGTAATTTCTTTCTACTAATTATAAAGGCAACTTTAAGAGTTGCCTTTTTTTGTGCTTTGTGATTTTATAAAAGATATATAGATCGAAAGATTTGTATTTCTTGGAGAAACAAAAATTAGAAGAAAAGTAAAAAAAACATCTAAATAAATTTTTATGCCATACTACATCGCAAGAGTACAATTCGAATCTGGTGAAACCAAGAAAAATGGAGATCCTGTCATGTCCAAAGGAGAATTTTTGGTCGAGGCAGAATCCGTTCTGGAAGTTGAACACAAAGTTGCCCAACACCTCGAGGGTGTTTCCGGATTTTTTGAAACAATCCAAATTTCAAAATCCAAAGTCGAAGCAGTGATTTCGTGAAATAATTCAATGGAATGAAAAGAAAGAACCCGTCTCTTACCTCAAGCTACAAACCACCAAAATCTGCCAAGAAAATTCCTTCGGGAGATACGGGTTTCAAGATTGTGGATAAGGCTTTCAAACAAAGCAATGAGGCGGAGACGAGTTCTTATATGCCACCACAATCCCCAATTGCTATCCAGCCCGGAGACAAGGGATTCGAAATTGTGGGAAAGGCATACAACAAGTGGCTTTGGACTTTTCCCGAGTGGAAAAAGAAATCTTCTAAAATCATCAATCCGAATGCCAATTGGGGATTGAATGCAAAGCCTATGACCCCGGCGGAGATGAAGAAGAAAATGAAAAACCTTTATCTAAAAGAGGAGGATACATCTAGAGAGATTCTCAAAGGTGGTCTTGGGGATAATCTCACAATTTTAGATTTAGCAAAAAAACACACCGGATCTCTTGACCACGATTTATCTGGTGTTGTAGATTACCTAACCAGACAATTGGTCGATGGAGTTTTTGTTGAGATGGAACACACGGATTCCCCACAAAAAGCAAGAGAGATAGCAATGGATCACCTATTTGAAGATCCGAACTATTACATTAAATTAAAAAAAATCGAATAATAAAATGCCAGCAGTTTCAAAAGCACAACAAGCAATAATGGGCCAGGCCTGGGCCTTAAGATCTGGATCTCTCAAATTGAAAGATATAGATTCAAGATATAGGAAGATAGTTAAGGATATAGCCGATGGAGAAATGTCGGATAGGGAACTTGAAAAGTTCGCCTCTACAAAAACAAAAAGACTTCCGCATTACGTGAAAGAAACTTTTGAATATGATGACTATGAAGCAGTGGATGAGGATTCAATCAAATCCAAAACTCAATATTACAAACCAGGTGAAAAAATTCGTGTTTTGAATGTTACTTACCCAGAATGGTATTCACCTGCCAAGGGGTTCGAGAACGTTAAAGTAGGAGATGTTCTTACCATTACAGACGTTGGACAAAATGTAGTTGGTCACGTTTATTTCACCGATTTTAACGATGACTATGGATTGAGTATCGAGGATATTGAAATGCTTACTGGTAAAGTTCAAGAATCTGAATCTTTATACGAAAAGGGAATCCCGGTAGCTGGGGCAACATCTCCTTTAATTGGTTCAAAGAAAATACCAACTTTCACACCCGGTCTCAATGTTGGTGGTGGGATCAAACCAATTACCCCACATTTGAACCCCGACGTGACCAAACCAAAGGGGAAAAAGAAAATGTCACATCTGGCAGACTATCGAGATTATATTGCCACCAAAAAATCTTAATTGATGCTCCATCACCTTTTGGAATTCAAAAAATACGATCCTAGGTTAGAATACAAAACCGATACCAGGAGAGATATTTCTTTGGATGACATCAGAAAATCCGGAGCATATAGAAATATTATTGATTTAGGATTTGAAGAGGAACACTCTCACCAACAGGAATTGAATAACACCTTGAAATTTGTTAGGATAAAACACAAACAAAGAGAAAGGGGACACGGCGATGTTTTTTATACGGTTCATCCAAGTGGAATTGTCAGAAGGTACAATCCAGAAAAATCACACGAAATTCCAGAAGGAGGGGGAAATGACATCCGAAGATTTCCTAGACCCTTTAAAACTTTGAAGGATTATAACAGGGCTTTACAATATCTTTTTAATTATCTCAGAAGAAAAGAATTGAGAAACGATTACAGATAGAATACTTCAAAATATATAATCAATCGTTCATACCTATAAAATTAAAAAATATAGCCAGTGAAACATATCAAAAATTTTACAATTTTTCTTTTCGAATCTGAAGAATTCACTAAAGAGGACTATTTGAACTTTAAACAATATACAAATAATAGCAAGAAAGGGATTCCGTCAACAAAGGAACAAATGGAAGCAATGAGAAAATATCATAGAATGAAGCGTAAAGGTTTGGATCCAATTGACCCTTTCCGAGAAAAGAAGGGGGAAAAAGAAGAATTCACGGAAGAAGATCGCCGAAACTTTCAGGAATATATTAAGAAGATTTATGCTAAACCAAGATTAGAACCAACGCAAAAAGAAAGAGAAGCATATAATAAATATAGTAGGCAAAAAAGAATATTGGGTCATTCTCCTTTTAAAAGACAAGAAGAAGAATTCACGGAAGAAGATTACCGAAACTTTAAGGAATATAATAGGAAGATTTATGCTAAACCAAAATTAGAACCAACGCAAAAAGAAAGAGAAGCATATAATAAATATAATAGGATCAGAACGAAAGGATTGGATCCAATTGCTCCTTTTCGAAGAAAAGAAGAAGAATTTACGGAAGAAGATTACCGAAACTATCGGGAATATAGTAGGAAGTATCAATCTAACCGAATCAACACTAAACCAAGATTAGAACCAACTCAAAAAGAAAGAGAAGCATATAATAAATATCAAAGGCAACGAAAAATATCGAATCCAATTGCTCCTCTTAAAAAACAAGAAGAAGAATTCACGGAAGAAGATTACCGAAACTTTAAGGAATATAATAAGAAGATTAATGCTAAACCAAGATTAGAACCAACGCAAAAAGAAAAAGAAGCATATAATAAATATAATAGGATCAGAACGAAAGGATTGGATCCAATTGCTCCTTTTCGAAGAAAAGAAGAAGAATTTACGGAAGAAGATTACCGAAACTATCAGGAATATAATAGGAAGATTAACGCTAAACCAAAATTAGAACCAACGCAAAAAGAAAGAGAAGCATATAATAAATATTATAGGATACGGAGATTATCGGGTCTTCCTTCTATTAAAGGACAAGAAGAAGAATTCACGGAAGAGGAATACCGAAACTATCAGGAATATAATAAGAAGGTTAATGCTAAACCAAGATTAGAACCAACTCAAAAAGAAAAAGAAGCATATAATAAATATCAAAGAATGCTCACGAGAGGATTGGATCCAACTGCTGCTTTCACAGGAAAAATTAGAATTATAACAGCAACCGGGGATTGGTCAAAATTAACGCTAGATGGAAGCCCTTTGTTTTTGTCCCATGCTAACACTTATTTTGTAACATTCTACAAAAATCCCACAAAAGAAATGATAAAGAGACTCCTTGGGGATAGTGACCAGCCGTTTACTTGTGACCCAAAGGAAGCAAGTCAGGAAATTTTTGGTGGGGATTTTCCGTACATCAATAAAAAAGAGGGATTGATATTTGCTGCAGATCCTAAATATTCTCCAGCAGATTATGAAAATGAATTGGTTCGAACAGCGAAAACCATATGTGAAAACCCAGACGAAAACGAAAATATGGATGGGGAATATGCTTTAAATATTTTAGAGAATGGCTGGGAAAACTTCACACCTGAACACATTAACCACTTGATTTTGCTTGCTAGTGAAAGTGCAAAAAAACCATCCGCGTATAATATCTTTTCTAAGGATGATATAAAAAGAATTGATCTTTTTTTGAAATTTGCTAAATATAATTTAAAAGGTCAACCATTAAAATTAATGGATCCTAGAATAGAAATTAAATTCAAAGTAGTTTAAATTAAAAAATATGAGTTGCGGCTGCGATCAAAACCAATCATTCGAGAGACAACCAGTTCACAATCCTTTATTGGATTATGATAATCCTAATTCTTTGAACGGGAGAAGAATTTTACATAGTAATGGTACAGCATTGGAAATCATATCTCCAATTTTGAATCAAAATGATAAAAGATTGATAGGGTTCACAACCAGAAATTCATCGGGGAAATTACTTAGAATTTTTGCCGAAGATGTAGTTAGAATTTAATTTGAAATTTTATTTTGAGTGAACGATATATAGATAAATTTTAAACAAACATAATATGGGCTGCGGCTGTAATCAAATGAATCACGAACAAGGAGCACAAATGGTTTCTTCGAACCATGAAATAATTCATGATGAATTAACCGGAAAAAATATCAGACATTCTACCGGAAAGATTTTAACCATCTCTTCGCCGATTAGAGACATAAATGGTGATATTATAGGATATATAACCAATAACCAAGAAGGAAAGGTTATTCGCATTTTCGCAAAAGATGTGTCAGAAGTTCTTTAAAAAAAATTGAAATTATGTTTTTTCCAACCGGCAAAACCACACAAGGACACACAGTAGTTTGTTTATGTTGCTGTGACGACCTTCCTTATCATGAATCTAAAAACAATTCTCCGGAAGAAATTTTAGAATCTCTCTGTGAGTGGATGGTTGAAAATTCATATTGTACCGAAAATTGGCAGGTAGAAAATTACGTTCGTGAATGTGGTTATCCGAAATACAAGATGGAGGAGAGCGAAGGGGGAATGGCTAGTTTGAACTCAACCCCGGGGATGGGACCGGTGACACCACCAACAGGTCCAGGAACAAATGTAAATTTTTACGATGCCTCCAAGCAAGGATCTGGAGATAAATTTGACACTTTAACGGTAGGAACAAATTCTTCAACAATAAAATCTAAAGGAAAAAAACCAAGAAAAAGAATTATTCAATCATTTTCTGACTTTTTGGAAACAACTAAGAAATTTCAAAATTAAAAAAGATATATATAAAAAAACCCACAGATGAAAAACAAAATTTTAAACTTCGACCAATTTTCTTCGATATATGAATCTGAATTTTATATTAAAGAATCTGAATCTTCTGGAAGTAAAATAGACATAGGGCTTGATGATCTAGCGGTTAGTTCTGAACAAATAGCTGATGTAATGGCAGAGCTCGATCCTAAAGCAATTAAAGAAAGTGGGACAGGTATTAGTGCATACGGTTCAATTAAACCGGGAGAAAAAGGAGACAGGGTTAAATGGCTTCAAGGAATACTTGGATTTGAAGGTAAAGATGTAGATGGGGATTTTGGGCCAAAAACAATAAAAGCCGTTAAAGATTTTCAAAAAAATAATAAACTCACTGTAGATGGAAAAGTTGGTGTCCAAACTTTGCAAAAAATGGTTGATGTTTTGAAAGTTCCCACTGAAAAACAAAGTGAAATAAATAAATTGTTAGAAGATTTAAGGGCAAAAATGCCTCCGGAATTGTTAGCTCTTTACGAAGTTTACATCGTTAATACGGATAAATCCGGAAATAATAAAAAAATAATTTTAATACCAAAAAAAGGTGCTCAAGAAAAAGTACAAGCAGCAAGAGAAAGTGGTATGGCAGAAGGATTAAAATTGTTACTTGAGGGGGTTAAATATGCTGGCAAGGCAATTATTTGGACTGGAGCCGCTATTGTTCTAGTTACTTTAGAAACAGCTAATGCTATGATATCCGGAATCACTGCTATTTCTAAAATGGTATTGGGTGGAGCTGCTTATGTTGCAGGTGTAGCAGTTCAGGGACTTATGGAATTCGGAAAATGGATTGCTAGCGTGGGAGAAAAAGCTTGGGAGGGCCTCAAAGATGCATCTACAGAAATTTGGAAAGGTGTATGTGATGCTGTTACACTTCTTGGTAAAGCATCTCTCAAAATTGTATATGGCTTTATACAAGGAGCCCAAGCCGTTGCTTATACACTCGCTGGTGTTGCATTAACAATTTTCCAAGCAGCAGCTAACACGTTTGATGCAGCCGTCAAAGGTGTAATCTCAGCTGCAAAAGAAGTAAAAACTTTTGTAGTAAACGCAGTTAAAGCAATTGGTGATGGAATCACAAAGGTGAAGGAGACACTAAAAGCAGGTTTTCAATATGCTGTTGATGTTACAAAGAAAGCTTTGCAAGGGGCTATTCAAGGGGTTAAGAATTTTGGAAAAAGCGTTGTTGCAGCAACAGAAAGAGCTTACAGCGGGGCTGTTAGCTGGCTATCATCTATGTATGAAAAAGGAAAGAAATTCTTTGAATCTACTATGTATGAAGTCTATGGTTCAGAATTCTTAAACGAAAATCGTCATTTAATAGAATTTGGAGAACTTGAGTTTTCTTTATTATCTGATGACTTGGATTGGAGATTGTAAAAATCAAACTTTCACTTATTTCAAAAACCAGATCGTTAGGTCTGGTTTTTTTTGTTGGTACTAAGACTTCGACAAAATTGTTGAATTTATCTGTCCTGCATAGAATTCCCTTTTATTAATGTCTTGACAAATTGTCACCTTTTTTTTAAAAAATAAGACAAATTGTCGAAAATTAATGTGGAATAAATTTTGGAACAAAATTCGATTATTAAATGTTAAAAAATAACATTTATGAACAAATACCGTTTTTATCACCCTCTTGAGATGATGGATAGAATCTTATCCAACGATCTCGGTTTAGTTGATTCTGTAGATTACCAGGTCAACGAACAAGAAAATTCTTTGGAAGCCGAATTTAAAGTTCCAGGATTCGCCCAAAAAGAAATCTCATTGGAAGTAACTGATAACGTACTTCTGGTGGAGGCGAAATCCGAAACCAATAAATGGTCCAACGGATTTTCTAAAAAATACAAATTGCCGGAGAATGTGGATGGGTCTAAAATGGAGGCCAAATTAGAAAACGGCATTCTTTCTCTAAGAATCCCGAAGAAAAAGCAGGCTATCTCAAAGAAAATCGCGGTCCTCTAACCCTAAATATTCGGCAATTTCACAAAAGCTCGTTCGAATTTGAACGGGCTTTTTTATTTTTAGGCAAATGGAAAGACTGATCCAAGAAGATTATCTTTATAATCCGTGGAAAATGATGGTTTGTTGTATTCTTCTAAATCAAACAACCAACCAGCAGGTAAGAAAAATTTTAGATCCTTTATTTATTTTAATACCCGATCCCATTTCTGCTTCACAAATGGAGCCAGAGAAAATCTCAGAAATTATTCTAAGCACCGGATTTTCTTCTGTTAAAAGTCAGAGGATCGTGAACATGAGTAAAAAATGGGTGGAAGGATTTGATTCGGTTTTGGAACTTCCTGGTGTTGGCAGATATGCGTCAGATTCTTGGAAAATTTTTGTTGATAAAAATCTCAGCATCCAGGTGACAGACAAAAAGCTTCAGGCCTATTTGGATTCCGTTTTGGCGTTCCCTGAAAGTGTCTCGTGAATTCTCTGTTTGACGTACTTTAAAATTTTCTTCGAATTCTTGTGATCTTTGGCGAGTACCTTTTGGAATTCTTCTTCCTCCGCCAATTCATCAAGGTAAGAGTATAAATCAGTGGTGTTGTAAAGATCGTCTACAACCCTGGGCATTTGTGTGTAGGCGGGGCGGTAATTTCTAGAATTTACATTGTCTTTGTACCATTCCCCGGGTACTGCCACGCTACCTGGAGCGAAGGCGCTCCAGTTTTCTGAAACGAAATTTCCGAAACTTTTAAGATTGTCCAACATAAGTGTATATATCCATTCAGGATTTCATTTATGATAGTAGATATTGAAAATAAAGGTGAAGAACTTAAAATTTCGACCTTTACAGAAGAAGGTGGAATCAAATTCATTAACGTTCCAATTCCACCAGAGGAAAGATTTGTATGGCAAATTTGTTCGCACAGTGATAGGGACCGGGATAAAACTTGGAAAAATTGGGAAGGATCCTCAATCAAAAAGCACAAAAATACGAAGTACGACAAATATCGAATTTTACAATTGCTCGAAGAGGCAGATCCAGAACTAACCAAGCCTCTCTGGGAATTCCAAACACCCAAAAAATTCTTTGTGGATATTGAGGTCGAAATGACCGACGAGATGAAAGATTCTTTGGATACAGAGAAGGCAAAAAATAAAATTTTGTCCATCGGGATAGCCACAGATAAATGCAAATTGATTGTCCTGGGGCTGGATGATTTGGACGCCGAACAACAAGGATTGATCTACCAACAGGTCAACGAGTATTTACAACAAACAGGAGACACCTGGGACTTTAAGTACAAAAAGTTTGAGTCTGAATACGACATGCTTTACACCTTCTTCAAGGATATAGCATCCAAAATGTCAGTCATCACAGGTTGGAACTGGTTTGGTTATGACTGGCCTTATCTTATCAATCGGGCGAAGAGGCTTGGGATAGATCCTAAGATCATTTCTCCGAGTGGTTATTTGATTGGTCAAAATCAACTTCCAGCCCACATTCTCATGGTTGACTATCTTGAAATTTACAAGAAGTGGGATAGGGTAATAAAAATCAAAGAAAGCAATCGTTTGGATTATGTTGCAGAAAAAGCAACCGGATTGAAAAAAATCCATTATGAGGGAACACTCCGAACCCTTTACCAATCGGATTTCACCAAATTCATTTTTTACAACGCAATTGACTGTGCACTGGTTCATTACATCGACAAGAAATTAAAGACGATGTTGACCTTCTTTAAAATAGCGAATTTAAACGGGGTTGAGATCAATAGGGCTTTGTCCCCAGTTTGGTCTACCGAGGTGATGATGATGAGAAAATTTCTTGATCGAAAACAGGTTTTTGTGCAAACAAGAAAGGATGAAAATCACGTCAAATTTGCTGGTGCATATGTCAAAGATCCAATTGTTGGATTGCACGAATGGGTAGCATGTTATGACTTCGCTTCTCTGTACCCCAACACGATCGTGCAGTGGGGAATCTCGCCCGAGGTTTATAAAGGTAAAAATTTATTGGACACAAAAGAAAGTTGGATCAAAACTTCCTCCGGAGCTGTGTTTGGAGGAGACGATGAAGATCCGATTTTGAAGTCGATCATTAAGGACCTGTATGCCAAAAGAAGACAGGCCAAGGATAAGATGTTAAAACTTCAAATAGAAATCGACCAGTTGGAGAAACAATTAAAAAAATTAACGTAAGAATTCCACATCAGACCCCAAGTTTCTAGGTCGGGCTTGATATATAAAATCCAATGGGAAAAAGAATGATTTATTTGATTGCAAACCTGTCTAGTGGGAAAGATGTACTATCAAATTAGAAGTAATTATAACACCGAATACAGAAAAATTTAAAAGAAAAATGGAGAATAAGAATTTTCAACAATGTGCACAGATTGATGTCAATAACGACTATCAAGATTTAAGAGAAAAAGGAAATGATGCTTTAGAACTAATCTATAACATGCAGAAATCGATCCAAGAAGAAGTATATGGATACAACTTTGAAGAGATCCGGTCTTCAATTGGAAAGTTAAAAGAATTTATTGATTGGAACGAGGAAGCAATCCGAGACGAGGACAGGGAAATGCAAAATGCTCTTACCGGAATCCACACTTATCCTTCCTGTTGGAAGCCTTGGAAATCAAAACACAAAGAAGCAATGGCAAGATCCCTTTCGGATTTAACTGAAGAGGAATTGAAAGAACTTAGATATGAATGGATAGACAAGTTACATTTCATAATGAATGAAGCCATTGCAATTGGATTAACCCCTGAAATGATTACTAACTACTATGTTGCTAAGAATAAGCATAACGTAGAGAGACAAAATAGACCAGGCGGATATTAATTTACTAAATCTTACTCAAAACATAAAAATAAATAGAAACCCTATGATGGAAGAATATTCGTTACCAGAACCGATCCTACAAGAAAATCCAGATCGATTTGTCATTTTCCCAATTCAACACGATGAACTTTGGTCTCAGTATAAGAATCAAATGGCATGCATTTGGACTGCCGAAGAAATTGATCTTTCTTCAGATCTGGATCATTGGAGAAACGAATTGAACGAGGATGAAAAACATTTCATCAAACACGTTTTGGCCTTCTTCGCAGCTTCGGATGGAATCGTGAATGAAAATTTGGCAGAGAACTTTGTCAGAGAAGTTCAATACACGGAAGCAAAATTTTTCTACGGGTTTCAAATCATGATGGAAAACATTCACTCTGAAACCTATTCTTTGTTGATTGATACCTATATTTCTGACCCCCAGGAAAAGCACCGTCTATTTCACGCCATTGAAACTATTCCTGCCGTGAAGAAAAAAGCAGATTGGGCGCTGAAATGGATTAACTCGCCGCATTTTCAAGAGAGATTGATTGCTTTTGCTGCAGTAGAAGGAATTTTCTTTTCTGGATCTTTCTGTTCAATCTTTTGGTTGAAGAAAAGAGGTCTGATGCCAGGTCTTTCTTTTTCCAATGAACTAATTTCACGGGACGAGGGACTGCACTGTGACTTCGCTGTTCTTCTTCACAATAAATATCTTTCAAACAAAGTTTCGGAAGAGAGAATCAAGGAAATTATTGTCAGCGCCTTGGCCATCGAAAAAGAATTTATTTTAGAATCTCTTCCGGTGAGACTGATTGGAATGAACTCTGATCTTATGAGTCAATACCTGGAATTTGTAACAGATAGACTTTTGGTTTCTTTGGGATGTTCGAAGGTATATGGGTCGGAAAATCCATTTGACTTCATGACCAACATTTCTTTACAGGGTAAAACCAACTTCTTTGAAAAAAGAGTGGCTGAATATCAGAAGGCGGGAGTTCTCAATGCATCATCCGATGCTTTTGATTTGGATGTAGATTTCTAAAAAAAATTCATAAAAATGTTTGTAAAAAAGAGAGATGGTTCGAAAGAAGCAGTCAGATTTGATAAAATCTCAAATCGGATTCGAAAGGTAACCTATGGATTAAATTCTGACTTCGTAGATGCTATGGAGATAGCACAAAAAGTTATTGCCGGTATTTATGATGGAATTTCAACTTGGGAACTGGATAATTTAGCAGCAGAAACAGCTGCTTCTTTGATTCCACGACATCCAGACTACTCCATCTTGGCTTCTAGAATAGCGGTTTCAAGATTGCACAAATCTACAAAGAAAAAATTCTCGGAAACTATCCAGGATTTGTTTTCCTACATCGATCCCGAAACCGGATTGGAATCTGGTTTGATCTCCGAAGAAACCTATCGGGTGGTGATGGAACATAAAGACACTTTGGATTCAGCCATTATTCACGATCGGGATTTTAATTTCGAATATTTTGGTTTTAAAACACTCGAGAAAAGTTACCTTCTCAAGATGCTCGGCAAACCGGCAGAAACCCCTCAACACATGTACATGAGAGTAGCGGTTGGAATTTGGGGGGATGACATCAAAAACACGATTAAGACCTACGAGTTGCTTTCAAATCACATGATGACTCACGCAACTCCGACACTTTTTAACGCCGGAACGAAAAAGCCTCAATTGTCTTCCTGTTTCTTGTTAACCATGTCGGAAGATTCTATCCCCGGAATTTACAAAACTCTTTCCGACGTTGCCTTGATTTCTCAGCATGCCGGGGGAATTGGTTTGGCAATTCACAATGTTAGAGCAACAGATTCTTACATCAGAGGAACAAATGGTAAATCAAATGGGATTATACCTATGCTTAGAGTTTATAATGAAACCGCTAGGTATGTTGACCAATGTTTTGTTGGTGAAACTTTGATTAAAATGGAAGGCGGATTCTCTAGAATTGATGAAATATATCCTGGGGATTTTGTTATCTCTTCAGATGGTAATAAACACGAGGTAATTCAAAATTTGGATTACCCCATTGGAGATAAAAATTTAATATCAGTTCAAACGGAAGATGGAGAAAACATAGTAACAGAAGATCATCTTTTTTTAGTTGTTAGAAACGGATCATCTATTGACAATTTAGAAGAAAAGTTATCTATGGGAATTGTAGAAGCAGAGTGGATTGAGGCAAAAAAATTAACGGATAGCGATATTTTACTAAAAATGTAAAATTATTTCAAAGTAAAAATAAAATTCATAAAATGGCAAACATCTTTTTACATCACCCTCTACAGGATGGAGAGCTCCATGAGGAATCATCTGTACTTTCTGTCTCTAAATTGAAATTCAATAAGGTAACAAAAGTAGAAAAAATATCAGGTAGGGAAGGAAAAGTTTACGATCTGCGAATTTCTGAGATTCCTAATTACTCTACGAATGTATCAATTGTTCACAATGGGGGTGGAAAGAGAAAGGGAAGCTTCGCCATTTATCTAGAACCTTGGCATGCTGATGTTGAAGATTTTCTGGACTTAAGAAAAAATACAGGTAAAGAAGAAAGAAGAGCCAGAGATTTGTTTTTGGCTTTGTGGATTCCCGATTTATTTATGGAGAGGGTTCACGAGGATTCTACCTGGTCTTTGTTTTCTCCATCCGAAGTTCCCAATTTACATGAAAAATTTGGAAAGGAATTCAATGCCGCTTATTTGGAAGCAGAAGAGGCTGGGAAGGCCAGAAAAACAATTAAGGCCCGGGATTTGTGGGGCAAGATTTTGGATTCACAAATTGAAACCGGAACCCCATATATTTTGTATAAGGATGCGGCCAACAGGAAATCCAACCAACAAAATTTAGGTACAATCAAATCTTCTAATTTGTGCACAGAAATTATAGAATATGCCAGTAAAGACGAAACTGCAGTTTGTAACTTGGCTTCGATCGCGGTGAATAAGTTTCTGAAATCTACAGACGCAAGAACCTCCAAGATTGCCAGAAAAAAATGCGAGGTAGATCACGAATTGCTTTACAATGTTGCCTACCAAACAACATTAAATTTGAACAAGGTAATTGATGTTAATTTTTATCCAACCCCAGAAACTAAAAATTCGAATTTCAGACACCGCCCAATTGGCATTGGAATTCAGGGTTTAGCTGATCTTTTTGCCATTATGGGATTGCCATTTACATCTCCAGAGGCAAGAAAAATCAACTCTGAAATTTTTGAAACCATTTACTTCGCTTCTATGTCTGCTTCTGTGGATTTGGCTAAGAAAGAAGGTCATTATGAGAGTTTTCCTGGATCTCCTCTTTGCCAAGGCAAATTCCAATTTAACCTCTGGGACGTTACAGATTCCGAACTTTCTGGTAGATGGGACTGGGATAAATTGAGAAAATCTGTGATGAAACACGGATCCAGAAATTCTTTGCTTCTGGCACCCATGCCAACCGCGAGCACAGCTCAAATTATGGGAAACAATGAAGCATTTGAACCTTTTACCTCCAATATTTATACAAGAAGAACCCTGTCGGGAGAATTTATCATCATCAACAAATATCTTGTGAAAGATCTAATCAATTTGGGTCTTTGGAATGAAGATGTTAAAAATTTGATTATCATCCACAAAGGATCTGTTCAAAACATTCCAAACATCCCCGATGACATCAAGGAGGTTTACAAAACGGTTTGGGAAATCAAACAGAAAGATCTTATTGAGATGTCTGCAGAAAGAGGTAGATTCATTTGTCAATCCCAATCTCTCAACCTTTTCATTGAAGGTGTTAACGCTGCCAAATTAACTGCCGCCCATTTCCATTCTTGGAAATTGGGTTTGAAAACTGGCATGTATTATCTTCGCACTAAGTCCGCTGTAGACGCCATGACTGGACTTGGGATAGACGTTTCTAAATATCAGACAATACCAAAAAAAGAAGAGCCCAAAGTTTTCAAAAAGACTTTGGAAACCCCAAATGAAGAATTACAAGTTCTGGCCAACCAAACTTTAGAAGATTTAAGTTGTAGTTTGGACAACCCAGATGATTGTATCGCCTGTGGATCTTAATTTTACATTTTAATAAAAACCATGACAAATATTTTAATCTTTAACACCAAAAAACACACCCTCCAGGTAGAATCTGAATCACGACATCTAAGAGGAGTGTACTCTGAAATCATGACCATTCAACTTTCTCAAGCCCATTACAATTTTTATGAGGTTTATCAAGAAAGCCAAGATTCAAGAAGAGTTCCCCTTTTCAGATTCCCAATTCAAAATACGATTATTAAATATGAGCACAGTTAAAAAATTCGACGAATTTGTCCACCTTCACGAAAGAGAGCTTCCTGATTTTCAGGGCAAGATCTTAGTAATCATGGGCCCTCCTGGATCCGGGAAAGGGACCTTCTCAAAAAGACTTTCTGAAAAAGAAGGTTACAATCATATTTCTACTGGGGATTTGATTCGAAAATCGAAGGACCCAGAATTAAAAGCGAAGATTGCAAAGGGCGAGTATATTGACGATGGAACGATGGTATCAATGCTCAGAAAAGAACTTAAAAAGTTAGATCCTGGAATGGGAATCATTCTCGACGGATTTCCTAGAACGGTTAAACAGGCTGGAATGTTGGACTCTTTGCTCGGTAAAATGGGATTAGGTCTAAGCCACACAATCTATTTGGATTTGGACGAAAAAACCGCTACGGATAGGATTTTATCCAGAGCCGAAAAAGAAAATCGTGAGGATGACAAAGATCCAGAGGTAATTAAAAAAAGATTCCAAACCTACACGGAAAAAACTGCTCCTCTGATCGATCTGTACACCAAAAGCAGAAAATTGAAAAAATTCGACTCCGGTGTAGGAATAGATCGTTTATACAAAAAAATTGTGAACCAACTGAATCTCAAAAAAACCGATTCTAAAACAAATTAAAAGAAACAGGTCAACCTGAATCACATTTAATTTATGTCAAAATACAAGGTAGATTTACTGACGGGATTTGTAGAAAACTTCGAAGAAGAAATTCATCTGAAGAATAAAATCGAAATGTCACATTTTAGCCAGGTTGGTAAAATAGGAATACAGCTCGAAAATTATTTGTTTAAAATTGGGATGGATCTCAAGCCAACAAAATTGGCGGCAGGACCCAATCCAACTTTACATGTCAAATTTCGAAGAAAGCTTTCTGATTCATTCCTGGCGGAAACCCTAATTGGATTCTTCGTTGAAAGTGGAATAAAATTCAAACAGCACCTTCATTCTGGATCCTTTCCTTTATTCACTGTAAAGAATGATACGGTCCCAGAACTTTTGGAAGGGATTGGATATTCTTTATTTTCCATTTATTCGCCGAGTTCTAATGGATTTCTCGGAATAAAGTTGGAAATATTAACAACAAATCAAATTGTGAAAATTTTGGATTCGAAATTGGCAAATTTAACTTTGTTGATTTGGACTGGACGAACTTTAAAAAAATCATCCTTTGCAAATACTCAAAACATACCAGAGGAAAATAGTTCGGATTTCTTGGACCTTGAACTGGTTTCCGAATCAAAATCAAATCCCATCCGTATAAAGGCGAACTTTACCAAATCTAGTCTTCTGGGTTACACGTTGGAGAAAATTTTAGAAATTCAGAAAATCTGAAATTTTTTCAAAAAATTAGATATAAAAAGAAAGTTTTTTTATGTCTAAATCCACAAAGAATAAACCAAAATCCAAAAAATCTCCATCTAAATCACTAACTTCTTTAACGGGTTTACCCCACAAACAAAAGTTCACCTTTTGTTTGGTCATGATCGTCAAAGACGAAGGTGACACAATTCGCAAATGTCTTGAAAGAGTTGCACCTTATATTTCCTATTGGGTAATCTGTGATACTGGTTCTCGGGACAATACCATTTCTGAGATCAGGAGTACCATGGAAGAATTAAATATCCCGGGCGAACTCCATGAAAGACCTTGGGTTAATTTCGAAGTCAATCGAACAGAAAGTTTGGAATTATCCTATGGAAAGTGTGATTATCGATGGATTATTGATGCCGATGATTTATTTGAAAATTTAAATCCAGGAACAAATCCCTTTTCAGATTTACCAGACGGAGTAGACTGCTTTCAAATTCAATACAAGTTGAATTCTTTGCAGTACTACCGGGCTCAAATTGTGAAGTCTGACCAAAATTGGGTTTACAAAGGGGTTCTTCACGAATATTTAGATTTGCCTGGAAAACAACCTTTATATCAGGCACAAATCCCCAACGACAGATGTTTGGTGAACGCCAATATCTCCCCGTTAAAAAGAGCTTCTTCTTTGGAAGAAAAGTACTCTAAAGACGCTGAAATTTTGGAGAAAGCTTTAAAGGAGGATCCCACCAATACCAGATACATGTTTTATCTCGCCCAAAGTTATCGGGATTCAAACCAAAACCTAAAGTCTCTACAAGCCTATGAAAAAAGAGCCAACGCTGGGGGATGGCCAGAAGAGATCTACTACTCTTTGTACATGATTGGAAGGTTGAAAGAAAAACTCGGGAGACATCCGGACGAGGTCATTCAGGCCTATTCTAAAGCTTGGGAATTCAGACCAGAAAGACTTGAGGCGGTATTTCACTGTATGAGAAAATTGAGGGAGCAAAATCGGTTTGTGTTGTCTTTCACCTATGGTACGATGGCCATGAAGAATCCAGGAACCGGAGACATCCTATTTATCGAACCAGAAATTTGGCAATGGAGGTTGTTGGACGAATTTTCTTTGGCTGCCTATCACACTGGAAATCCGGAAATTTCCTACGAAAAAATGAAACAAGTTACCGAAATGCCTTTTTTCGGATCATTTCATCCAGGGGAAAAAGAAAGAATCCTCAGAAATTTAGAAAACTTCAAAAAGGCAGCAGCCATGAAGCTAAATTCACAAAATCAACCGGCTTCAGCATAAAAGAAAAAAGATGGAAGTGCTCTCGATGTATCCTGTTAAAAAGTCAGATCTTGGCTTCCATGGAAATTTGTTCGGCGGTCAGTTGCTGAAATGGATTGATGCTGCTGCTGCTGGATATGCCATGCAGCTGTGTGATTCTCCAAGAATGGTAACTGTGTCCATAGATAAATGCTTTTTCGAAAGGCCTGCAAAAGAAGGTCAACTTTTAAAAATTTATGGAAATCCGGCTGAAATCGGCACAACGTCGGTTACAATTTATATCGAGGCAAGAGCACACAACGTGTACACTGGAGATCAGAAAGTAATTCTTAGAACAAACATCAAATTTGTGAGGATTGACGAGGAAGGAAACCCAATCCCTATCTCGGAACGATCAAAAACCCGTATTTCGGAAAAAATAAAATAATTTTCACAAATCTAAAAATAAAAAATTAAAATGAAACAATTACTTATAATCCTGCTTGTTCTACTTAGCTCAATGTCATTCGCCCAAAAACCTATGGTTGGTTTTACCCAAGAAGAAATCAAACATCGAAATAGACTTGAATTTAAAATAACCGAATGGGATGTGATTAGACAGGATGAATATTGGGTAATGTACACTGCTAGCCCTTACCTTGATATGACCACATTTTATTTCTTTAGATATGGTGGGACAAAAAACTTTTTAGCCAGCCACTCAACAAAAGATGACGATGTTGCGGTTAGGTTGTACCAAAGTATTATGAAATCTCATCACGATTTGGGGGATAATAAATTTTTAAGTAAAGAAAATAATTTAATATGTGAGTATAATTTTTATAAAGAAACAAGTACACATAATTTCATTTATTTCACATCTGAGGGTAAAAATATTTTTAAGAATTAAACAAAACACTTATTTGAAATTTTTTTGTTGAAAAGAAGAATATATAAGTTATGCAAATACCCGATCCAGAATTGTGGTCAAAGATCCACAACCAAAAAGTTTTCGAGATTGTTAATTTCGAAAGATTCAATTATCACATAGATAACAATCTTTCACTTTCTGAGAGCGTCTTCAGAATTGGTTCAGAATCATGGTTTCAGATGATCAATGAGGCCAGAGAACTTTGGGAAAACAACGTTTTGAATTTTAATGAGGATGAACTATTTTTTCTGGAGTCAGATCTAGGTAAAAGAGATTTTTTCGAAGGTGTTGAAGTTTGGCTTGACGTTCCATTTCTAGAAGAAGACCTACACGAGGCGGAATATAGAGGGAGAAAAGTAAATCTCAATAGACCTTTCAGAACTTCCGGAGGTCCTAGAAAATTTGGGGTCTACACAAAAAATGAATCCGGAAAAGTTGTTTTAGTTAGATTTGGACAGCCAGGAATGAGGGTGAGAAACGACGACCCTAAAAGGGCAAAGTCGTTCAGAGCCAGACACGGATGCGATAACCCTGGACCAAAATGGAAACCTAGATATTGGTCCTGTAATGTTGCCAGATATCGCAAACTTCTTGGCATTAAATCCAGTAGTCCCTGGTGAAATCCCTTCCGTTCACAGAAGATAAAATTTCTGACGGGATATACAAAAGAACATTTGATCCCTCAACTGAAAGTGTCGAACTGAAGTGGCATCAAGACTCCGAAGATAGGATTGTGATTTTTTTGGGTAACACCGATTGGATGTATCAGGAAGACGATGTTTTACCAGTTCCAGCCATAGGAGAATTTTTCATTCCTGCCGGAAAATGGCACAGACTTTTAAAAGGTAAAACAAAATTGGATGTTCTGATTCAAAAATTTTGATACATATAGAACATGAAACACCTTATTTCTTTTCGGGTTTATGAATCCAGAATCCCTCCTAGTTTGACCCCAGAACAGGAGGCTTTCCTGAATCGTTACATAAGAAAAGGAGGAAACTGGAGCGTGAATCCAACAACAGGTCTTGTTGACATCCAGGGTGATTTCTTTCCAGATAATGATGGATTGAAAAATTTTTTAGGAATTAAATTTGGAAATGTAACTGGGAATTTTTATTGTGCCGGAAACCAACTCCAATCCCTGGAAGGAGCACCACAGGAAGTTGGTGGGTTTTTTTGTTGTAAAGGCAACAATCTCAAATCTCTGGAAGGAGCACCACAGGAAGTTGTTGGGGATTTTGATTGTAGGTATAATCAACTTCAAACCCTGAAAGGATCACCACGGGAAGTTGGTGGGAGTTTCAATTGTTCCTCCAACGATCTCAAATCCCTGGCAGGAGCACCACGGGAAGTTGGTAGGGATTTCGATTTTTCCGAGAACAAAATCCAATCCCTTAAAGGAAAACCACAGGAAGTTGGTGGGGATTTTATTTGTTCCTACAACGAACTCCAATCACTGGAAGGAGCACCACGGGAAGTTTATGGGAATTTTAAATGTGGCGGAAACCAACTCCAATCCCTGGAGGGAGCACCAGAGAAAGTTTATGGGGATTTTTGGTGTACCGGCAAAAAAAACGGCATCAAACTCCAATCCCTGATAGGAGTACCAAAACAGATAAATGGTGGTTTTTATTGTGATAAATTCGAGTTAGTTCCGGGTGAATGGAGCATGGAAGCATGTGGTAAAATCTTAGGATCTGAAAAACATAGCCAAAAGGCAAAGGAACTAATTCTAACACTTCCATTTTTCAATTCCACTTATTGGAATTCCAAAATTTCTGAAAATCCTGAATCAGCCATTCTTGAACTTTCAGAATTTTGGGACGACATGCTAGACAATGTCAGAAATTCAATTCGTATTCCTTCGAATTTAAAGGACGATTTCGAGAACTTGTTGGATCTGGTGAGGAAAGGAATCATGTGAAATGTGAGCATATATACAGCATGAGACATCTCGTTCCCTTTCGGGTTTACGAATCTAAAAATACTTCTGGTTTGACTTCAGAACAGAAGGATTTTCTGAATCGTTACACACAAGGAACCTGGAGCGTGAATCCAACAACAGGTCTTGTTGACATTCAGGGGAAATTCTTTTTTAGAACCTACATTAACAAAGAAGCAAAAAGTTTTTTTGGAGTCAAATTTGGAAATGTAACTGAGGATTTTGATTGTTTGTACACTCAACTCGAATCTCTTGAAGGAGCACCACAGAAAGTTGATGGGAATTTTGTATGTTCCGACAACGGACTCCAATCCCTGGCAGGAGCCCCGCAGAAAGTTTTTGGAGATTTTAATTGTTCCGACAACGGACTCCAATCCCTGGCAGGAGCACCACAGGAAGTTGGTGGGGATTTTAATTGTTCCTTCAACCAACTCCAATCCCTGGAAGGAGCACCACGGAAAATTGATGGGGATTTTGATTGTTCCTACAACCAACTCCAATCCCTGGCAGGAGCCCCGCAGAAAGTTTTTGGAGATTTTAATTGTTCCGACAACGGACTCCAATCCCTGGCAGGAGCACCACAGAAGGTTGATGGGTATTTTCGTTGTTATGAAAACCAACTCCAATCGCTAGAAGGAGCACCACTGAAAGTTGGTGGGGATTTTTTTTGTTACGGCAACAAACTCCAATCCCTGGCAGGAGCACCACAAGAAATTGGTGGTGAATTTCAGTGTGATGAATTCCAATTAGATCCGGGCGAATGGAACATGGATGGATGGCTGGAAGTTCTAGAAAATGGATCCGAAGAGGCAAAGAAACTAATTATAACACTTCCCTATTTGGATTCAAACTTCTGGAATTCCAAAATTTCCCAAAATCCCGAATCAACAATTATTGAACTTTCAGAATTTTGGGACGATTTGCCAGATGAGTTTAGAAATTCAATTCGAATTCCTTCAGATCTGAGGGACGATTTTGAGAACTTGTTGGAACTGGTGAGATCCGGGATCATGTGAAATACGAAGATATATAAAAAAAACAAAAAAAATGAATACACATTTAAAAAAATTTACAACCTTCTTGAATGAAAACGAATTCCATAAAATCCCAGAAGAAGCTTTTTCCAAAATTTTAGAAGAAATGAAAAAATCTGGAAGAGTTGCAATAGATCTTTACACAAATTTCCCTAAATTCCCTGAAGGGTTTTTAAACGGATTAAAGAAACAAGCTCAAAAAGAGGGTACAACTTTAGAAGGAATATTAGATGATAAGATAAAACAAGATCCTACTCTCTTATATTATTTGAACGACTTTCCAGAAATAAAACAACAAGTTCTGGATAGAACTGGGGAAGATGATTTGTCTGTCGTAGGCTTTCTTTTGGATAAATAATCAGAAATTATAGAATAGAAAACAGAATATGGAAATAAAAGAAAAACTTGTTTCAACCAAAAGAAAATTCAAATGTTTGGTTTATAGAGAAAAGGCTGGTCGAAGAAGTCCTTGGACATGTAATTTTTATATCGGTTGTTCTAATGGATGTACCTATTGTTGCTGCTCTTACATTTTGAAACATAATTGGGACACTAAGGTAAATTTGATTAGACATTTCGAAAACGAAGATCATGCTTTAAAAATTTTTGAAGGAGAGGTCAGAGAAAATTTAGAATCTCTCCGCTCTAGAGGTAGACTTTTTTTTTCTTTGACAACAGATGCCATGTTACCTGAAACCAAAGAATTAACATACGGGGCTATGAAAATTTGTCACGACTTAGATATTCCTTTCAAGGTTTTGACGAAGTGCACAAAGTGGGTTGATGATAAATTTATTCAGGAATTCAAAAATCATGGAACTGTGTGGGGACAGCAGCCAAAGATGGATCTGTTCGCGTTCGGGTTTTCTCTAACTGGTCAAGATCAGGTTGAGATTGGAACAGATTCCAATGAAGAAAGAATACAGGCATTGATAAAAATAAACAAATTAGGATTTAAAACCTTTGCGAGTTTCGAGCCTGTTATCGATTTCAATTCAACTTTGAATATGATTTCAAAATCTCATGAACATATAGATTTTATGAGGGTCGGTTTACTGAACGGCCCCACCCGAAATAAGAACATAAATTTGGAAGCAATGGAAAACTTTTTTTCGAGTGTCATGAATAAAATTGGGGATGTCCCAGTTTATTGGGGAGATTCAATTTTAATTGGTTTAGGTAAGAGAAGAGAAGATCTTCCTGGAAATTGTGTTGTTGAAGAAATTTTCTGATGTCAAAGGTAGAATTGATGTACGATGAAGCTCTCAAATGGAAATCTTTTGGGATTGATTCTTTCGTAATGAGGGTAGAAGCCGAATTGGGAAGTAAGAAACTTTCCAAAAAATTCGTGAAGTTGAATTCAGAAATGTTACTTTCTAAAGAAAATATTCCAAGCGACGTTAATTTCTTTGGAATTTTTCTTCAAAATTCTGATTTAATTTGTTTGGATATAGAACATCTCCCATCCGGTTCTGTCCAAAATTTCTTTTTCTTTTTGGAAAGAGTGGGATTAAATCCAGACACATTTCTGATTGAAAATTCACTGAATGGAGGACTCCATATTTTCTTTAGAAATACAGGAACCAAATTAGAAACCAAACATTTTTTGCAATATGATGGGATAGGGTTCGATGTTCTGACTAAAGATAGAGTTTTTACCTCTCCATCTTTCTTTAAATCCAAAAAATATGAATGGTGGAACGGAGGTATAAAAGAGTTTACATCAAAAGAAGATATCCCTATTATTCCTTTACCTCTTTTAGAGATGATACAGAAATCTGAGTGTTGGAAAATCAAAAAATAAAATTTTGAATTATTTCTAAGATATATAAAAAAATTGAAAAAATGTTAACTTACATACATAACTTTTCAAATTGGAAAAATTACAAATCCGAAGGATATCTTGTTGAAAATGTAGATGCAGCAAAGTCTTTCATGGTGAAGAAACTAGCCAGGGAAAAAGAAATAGCACCATCTGATTTGTCACCTGAGGATAAAAAAAAGGCCTTAGAAAACAAACAGTTTCTCGAAATTATGGATTTAGTAAAAGACATGACAGGTTATGCACTTCCCATGGTTAAATTTCATTTCGACCAAGAAATTCCTATTGGATTTCGGAATGAAATTAACAATTTCGATCCAGAAAAATTCTTCGGAGATGACGAGCAAAACCGAAGAGAAATAAGTAACATTAGCCAACTTCTTGGTTGGCTGAAAACGAGAAAAGTTTTGATCGAGAGATTGCCTATGTCAGTAGATCAGTATGCTTCTCGACCGACAGAACCAGGTCAAATCAATGGATTTGAATCACTAGCAGATGCAATTAGAACTGTGGAATTGAACCAAAAAGGAAAATATTTTATAGACAGATTAACCGAAAAATACAAAAAACAATTCAAACAGCTCTCCCCAGAAAAACAACAGGCTTTATACGACATAGGAAATTCTTTCAGAAAATTCGATATGGAAGCAGCAGCAATTGGAAAGGAAAAAAAAGAATTTCCATCGAATTCTTTCATTTCAAAAATCAAAGCATATGAAAAAGTAGTAGATATCGAAGGTTTTATTCTAAAAGCTCAAGCTAATTTGAAATCTCTGAATAATGCATCTTATCAAGATATCATAGAAAAAATCAGATCTCTTTCACCCCAGGTTGGAATTGTATATGACGAACCCCCCTATTTGGTTTTGTCTTGTAGAACAGAACAAGCACAGATAGATTTATGTTCTATAGCCAACTGGTGTATAAATAATGGTAGATGGGGTTCATATGCAGGAAACGTAAACAATCCGGGGATCCAAATCAACATTTTCAATCTTGATTTGCCTGTATCTGATGTTCATTATTTAACTGGAACTACTATTACATACGATGGAAGAGTTACTCATTCTTCTGATAAAAACAATAATAATATCTTTCATGCAGATTCAAGAAAATCCATATACGACCATTTCAAAGGTTTAGGTTACCCAGAAGATCTTTGTAAAACTTTAGAGTACGTAATTCCGATTGAAATCATGACGAAAAAAACTTTAGAGAAAATAAAAGCAATTGGTAAAAAAAGTGCCAATAAAAACAATGCTCTGGGAAAAGCTCTATGGGATGTTGCAGGGCAAAAATTAGATAGGATGATTTTACAAGAAGAATGGAACGGAATTTTAGACGTTGTTGCCGAAGTACTTCAATCAGAGGACGGACAATTATTTAATTCTCTTAAAAAAATATATTTAGAAGCTGGGGTTCATAGTTTAGCATCTTTATCTATTTTTGAACAATTCATTTTTCCAAAACTAACACAAGATGAAAAGCAACAAGTTTTGGTAGCAACTGATAAAATTTTTAAACAGTTCCAAGGCCTACAAAGAATATGGAAAAATACAGGGATTAATCAATCCCAAGATGAAATCCAAATTAAGTTAGAAACTACTTTAGCATTGTTAGATCATGAAAAAGAAGTAAAAGATTCTCTGAAAATATTGATCGGGTGATAGAAAATAATACATATAAATATGTTAACTTACATACATAACTTTTCGAATTGGAAAAATTACAAAACAGAGGGATATCTCGTTGAAAATGTAGATGCAGCAAAGTCTTTCATGGTGAAGAGACTAGCCCGGGGGAAAGAAATAGCACCAGCTGATTTAACAGAAGAGGATAAAAAAAAGGCCCTGGAAAACAAACAGTTTCTCGAAATTATGGAGCTGACAAAAGACATGACAGGTTATGCACTTCCCATGGTTAAATTTCATTTCAACCAGGAAATTCCCATCGGATTTCGGAATGAAATCAACAATTTCGATTCAGAAAAATTTTTCGGAGATGACGAGCAAAATCAAAGAGAAATAAGTAGCATCAGTCAACTTCTTGGTTGGCTAAAAACTAGAAAAGTTTTGATCGAAAGATTGCCTATGTCAGTAGATCAGTATGCTTCTAGACCGACAGAACAAGGTCAGATTACTGGATTTGAATCACTAGCAGATGCAATTAGAACTGTGGAATTGAACCAAAAAGGAAAATATTTTATAGACAGATTAACCGAAAAATACAAAAAACAATTCAAACAGCTCTCCCCAGAAAAACAACAGGCTTTATACGACTTAGGAAATTCTTTCAGAAAATTCGATATGGAAGCCGCAAAAATTGGCACCTACAAAGATAAATTGCCATCAAACGTTTTCCTACAAAAACTCAAAGCCTATGAACGAGAAGTAGATATTGAAGGTTTCATTCTAAAAGCTGAAAACACTCTAAAAGCTCTCAATGATTCATCTTATCAAGAAATTATAGAAAAAATCAGATCTCTTTCACCCCAGGTTGGAATTGTATATGACGAACCCCCCTATTTGGTTTTGTCTTGTAGAACAGAACAAGCACAAAAAGATTTATGTGCTATAGCCAACTGGTGTATAAATAGAGGCTATTGGGGTTCATATGCAGGAAACCAAAGTGATCCAGGACTCCAAATCAACATTTTCAATCTTGATTTGCCTGTATCTGATGTTTATTATCTCACTGGAACTACTATCAAATATAATGGAAGAGTTACTGCTTCACATGATAAAAATGACCGTAGAATTATGCATCAAAATTCAGAAAAATCCATATACCACCATTTTAAAGGTTTAGGTTACCCAGAAGATCTTTGTAAAACTTTAGAGTACGTAATTCCGATTGAAATCATGACGAAAAAAACTTTAGAGAAAATAAAAGCAATTGGTAAAAAAAGTGCCAATAAAAACAATGTATTGGGAAGAGCTCTATGGGATGTTGCAGGGCAAAATTTGGGTGGGAATATTTCACAAGAAGAATGGAACGGCATTTTAGGAGTTGTTACTGAAGTACTCGAATCCGAGAACGGACAATTATTGAATTCTCTTAAAGAAGTATATTTAAAATCCGGAGTTCACAGTTTAGCATCTTTATCTATTTTTAAAGAATTCATTTTGCCCAAATTAACACCAGATGAAAAGCTAGAAATATTGGAATCAACAGATAAAGTTTTTGCCCTAATACAAAAAGCAAAAGAGAGATTTGGAGAAACCTCACAAAATAAACAAAGTACAGGGGAAAGCGATGAAACCAGACAAAGAGTGGAGGCAGTTATAGCCTTGGCAAAGGATGAAGATGAAGTGAAAGATTCCGTTACAAGATTGGTGGGGTTATAAACGGTAAAAAGGTAATTAATACGATTTATAAATTGTCCAAAGGAATAAGTTTACAATATTTGACTTGCTAACAATTCAGCCATAGAGGTTGAACCAGTTCTTTCTATATCTTGTGACATCATTTGATAAATTTTCGGACCCATATTTTCATTTCCCCTTATTCTTCTTTCTTCAAACCTAACAAAATTTCCGAAACCATAATCAGTGAGAGTTTCTAAAGCAAATGTGTTTGCATCTTCTTCTAGAATTCTATAATTTGTTAAAAATTGTTGTTCATTTCCATCCACAACTGTTTGAAAATATTGAGGCTCAAATATTCCATCGGAATATTGATCACAGTGTCTTGATTCGTGTAAGGCTATGAATGCTTTTATATGAGGAGGTCCTAAAGCTTTGCTATTTATACAAACGTCTTCTCCGTAAAAAAATACTCCTAATATTGGAAATTGGGTTTCGAATGGGAAAAAATGGATTTTGAAATTTGGTCTTTCCTGTGTCCAAAGTTCTGTGTATCTTTCCCCCTCATTTTCATTTAAACCTATTCTTCTTGTGAATTCCGAAATGTCTATAGCAGGTGGTAATGAAGAAAGAATTTCAAATTCTTGACTTGATTCGTTGATTTTGTTGAATGATAGGTAATTTCTAACGTGTTTCATGTTTGAAAATTTTATTCCCAGTCTATATCTACTGCTCCTGCAAATCCAGATCCATGTTGCATTTGTGCTCCTCTTTGTTCTGTTGGCATGAGCCAATCCAATTTGTCAGCCGCTGTTGCTAAATTTAGTAGGCAATCGGCCAATTCTTTACCTTTCTCTTCTCCGAGAATCCTATTCAGCTCTTGTTTAACTTCTGGCATGACCAAAATTCTTTTGGTGTTTTTAGCCTCCCCTTGTTGGATAAGATTAATCATTTTTCTTTTTTCAATCTCGGTCATCAATTTTTTCATGTCATCGGGTTATTTTTCAAGAAATCTAGTACTTGTTTCAAAGTTGCAAAATCATTTTCTTCTTTAGCTTTTCTTACAATTTCTTTCAATTGTTCTCGATTCATTGTAGAGAAATTTCTTGGGATTTCTTCCCCTTTTTCGGCAGCAAGATATTCATCATAAGCCTCCTGTTTCTTTCTATACTCTTCTTCCTGTGCTTGATATTCATATTCTTGTTTTAACCATAAATCTCTTTCTCCTACTCTTTCAATTACAACATCGATTAGTTCATCAATTTGTTTTCTGGCGGTTGGAGTTTTATCCAAAATACCAGACATCAAATTTAAAAACTCTTCTGAGGGTAGAACTTGTGGATTGATCATGTATCTCCAAAGTTCTTCAGCGAGGTTGTCGTAAATTTCAACTTTGGGGTTTACAAAAATAAAATCTTTCAGATCTTTTGCTACTTCAGGTCCATATCTCCATTCATCAGGTTCATCAGAAAGCCTAAATTGTGATTCGACTGCTGCATCGAGTTCTCTGTCCCCAGACTCAGCATTCTGTGACAAAGCCCTCCAAATTCCCTTCACAGTTTCGTGGATCAACATTGAAAAATCCGCTCCTCTTGCCCTAATAACAGCTCTTGTTTTCCCTGGAGGTGGACCTTCGTTGGCATCTGTCTTCCTGAAGCCCGAATCGATAAATCTTCTCATTTCTGGACCTGTTGACATTTTTATGTCCAACTTTATGTCATAAAAATCCAAAATGGGTTTATATAACTTGGTAATTACTCGTGTGGCTAAATCTTCCAATTCCTTTTCGTGACCCCGAGAAAGTTGCTCAGATCTAGAAAAATTATACATCATTTCCGAACCTGCTTGTCCTGCTCCGTATCCCCCCTCTGGCTGATTGGCTATATCTAATCTCGTCTTGGCCCTCTGAGTAATTGAATCCAAATAACCCTTAGGAATTGAAGTCATGTCCTTTACCCTAACTGCTTCGTTAAATGACAAGAAAGAATAAATTCTATTTGTTTTTGACATCTGTTTTTTATTTTTTTCTCATTCTAAGTTCTCTCAGATATCTTTTTACCACATCCATTTCGTTTGGTTTTTTTGTTTTTGCCACTGGCCCTTGTCGCTGTCCTGGAGGTGTAATTAATGGAATATGACTTGGTCTTGGGTTAGGCTTTCTCTCTGGCTTCGGACCAGGGTCTGGAGGAGGTAGGGGCTTTGGATCTCTTTTCGGTCTTGTAGGAACTTGTGGTTTGTAAGGGGTTTCCTTCTCCTCTTCTTTTTCTGGTTGTCTTGCTGGTTCTGCCTCGTTAATTCTCGAGGATTTAAATTCCGAGAAACTAGTGACTCTTCTGAATGAATTAGATTCAAACAGAGAAAATTTCTTTTGTACGAATCTTGTATTTGATTCCTGAACAATTTCCGAAAGATGCTTCCCATTGATTACTAGTTCGTCTTTAACAACGTCATAATCAACTTTGATCTTTGTCCCTTCTTCCACATCATCCTCAATCAAATAAGAAGCAATTGGATCTTCGATATATCTTCTAATTGCTCTTTTCATAGGTCTTGCTCCCATACTTGGGTCAAATCCATATTTAACAAGTAATTTATAAACTGAATTACCCCAAACAAGTTCAATCTTTTGAGTGTCTTTTAATCTTTCTGATACTTTTTGCAATTCTGCTGTTGCTATTCCTTTAATTGCTTCTTCTGATATTGGTTGAAAGATCACAATATCATCAATTCTATTTAAAAATTCTGGAGAGAATTTTTTTTCTGTTTTCAATGCCTGTAGGATCCTTTCCCTCATCTGTTCTTTCGTTTCTCCTCCCCCAGATTTTTCTGAATTTGATGAAGTAAATCCCCCGATTTTGGTTCTTTCCGCCGATTTGGGATCTTCTTGAGGCTTCATACCGGCGTTTGATGTCATTATAATAACCGTATTCTTAAAATCTACAGTTCTACCTTCCCCATCCGTCATTCTTCCATCTTCAAATACGCCCAAAAGAGATTGCAAAACTGTTTTAGAAGCTTTTTCTATCTCATCAAGTAAAATCAAAGAATATGGTTGTCTTCTTACCTTTTCGGTGAGTTGGCCTCCCTGGCCATAACCAACAAATCCAGGAGGGGCTCCTATTAATTTCGATCCTTCGTGTTCCGCTGCAAATTCAGCCATATCAAAACGAATTATCGCTTTTTCGGAACCAAAAATTTCCTCTGCTAATTTTTTGACCAAGTATGTTTTACCAGTTCCGGTGGGTCCAACAAATAAAAAAACCCCCCCTGGTCGGTTTGGATCTTTCAAACCAACACTATTTCTTCTAACTGTTTTCACTACAGTATCAACTGCATCGTCCTGTCCTATTACTTTTGCCTTCAAATTCCTCGCAAGCTCTTTCAAAGAGGCTTTATCTGATTTCTTCATAGTTTGAACAGGTATTCCTGTCTTTTTAGCCACCAATTCCTCAGCCATATCCCTGGTAATATCTACTCTCTCCCCCATTTCTCCATTTTTTGACATTTGTGTTAGCTGTGATTCGATTTCTCTTTTATCATCGTCTAATTGTGCTGCTAGATCATAGTTTCCTTTTTTAGATTCAGATTCTATACGTTTAATTAGATCTTGACGGGTTTCTTCCAGCGATAATGCTTTGGGGTTTCCCCCGGCAGACATTCGAATTTTTGCTCCCGTTTCATCCATCAAATCGATTGCTTTATCCGGCAAAAATCTGTCGGTGATGTATCTTTGTGAAAGTTTATAAAATGATTCTAGAGCTTCTTCTGTGTACTTTACGTTGTGAAATTGCTCGTATTTATTTTGAATTCCCCTCAAAATTTCCATACATTCTTCGTAAGAAGGTTCATTTACCATAACCTTCTGGAATCTTCTTTCCATCGCTCCATCCTTTTCTATAGAATTTCTATATTCCCCCAAAGTAGAAGCACCAATTAAATGAAGTTGTCTTCTTGCAAGAAGAGGTTTCAAAGGATCATAAAGTTTTTCGCTTAAGGAATGAATTTCGTCCATAAACAAAATTAATGGTTCTGACTCTATCTCTTCCAGAAGCTGACCCCAGGCAGGAGATGACATGGCTTGATTTAAATTCAACATTAATAAAGATGTTCCTTTCAAGAAATTTGGACATTGAGGACTAGCCATGAGTAAAGCTAGTTTTTCTACTACGGCAGTTTTTCCAACCCCAGGCTCTCCAATCAAAACTGGATTATCTTTTGTTTTTCTAGCCAAAATGAGTAAAACTTGGTCCAGTTCTTTTTCTCTTCCTATCACCGGATCTATTCTTCCCTCTCTTGCCTCTTCAGTTAAATCAACACCAAAACTTTTCCAAACCGTACCTCCTCCTACTCCGCCTTGGCCTTCGGGACGATTCTCATTACCATCCTCATTTTCGAATTCATCGTTTGCTTCACTCAAACGTTTTGAATATAATTTGCTTAATCTTTTCATCGAATTTTTTTTTATTTCTTATATATCTTCAAAAGATTCGAAAGTACTAAGAAACATAATTTAATTATGGGATATAAGAAAACAAGGCGTAGTTCTGCTTCAAAAAAAATTTAAAAATTATGGCAATATTTTATTTTCTTTTAGGTGCGCTTACCGTGGTGGTCTTGGTCACCGTGGCGGGTGTGTTTAAGATGAATTCGGATTTAGACCGAAAAATCACAATCAAAATCTCCGGCCACATCGAATCGGTCATGAAAGAGATTGAAATTACAAGGAACAATTTACACTCCGATGATTCTTACATCCACAATCGGATCGATGAAGTTCTCGACGAAATCAATAAACGAGAAGAAATCGGAATCAGATCGGGAAGAGAACAATTCGAATCCTTACAAAAGCAGTTGGATTCCAGATGCGATAAGCTCTGGGCTCAGGTGAATGCAAATTACGAGTTGAGCCAAATGAGGCTCAACGAAATTTCAAACAAAAAAAATTCCCAGACAGGGGGATAAAATCGCAGAACTACGCCTTGATTTAAACTTATATCGTGAAAATTTTAGGAATTTCTTATGGAGCTCATTCTAGTTCAATAAGCTTGCTGGAAAACGGAAAAGTCGTTTTCTGCTTGGAGGAGGAAAGACATTCTAGAGTTAAACCGTATGTTGACTTTTATAATAATTGGTTCAGATTTCCACAGATGTCCTTAAATGAATTGTTTGGCAGGATTGGAATAAAATGGGAAGATATTGACCTAGTATCATCCCATAATTCATTTGAAGAAATACAATATGTTTTGTCTTGTGTAGGTATTTCCTTTCAAGATCCAAACAAATTTTTTAAATTTGACCATCACGAGTGTCATGCTTTGGGAGCATATTATTTCAGCGGATTCGAAGAAGATTGTTTGAATATAGTTTTGGATGGGGCTGGTTTTGGAGCATCAGGAAAATATTATTTGGGTAAAAATGGCGAATTATTATTAATTTCTGAAATTTCGGGGGTAGGCGAAGAGGGATCTATGGCTTCTTTAGGATTATTTTATTCTATAGTCACCGATTTTTTAGAATTCAAAAGGGTTAAGGATGAGGGTAAAGTAGTTGGCATGTCATCACATGGCAAATTTAACCAGAATTATTATGACCTTTTTTATGACCTAATTAGGGGAGAAGGTTATCACACAAGATTTATTTCTTTGGACCAGATGGTCAAAACTTTGAATCAAAATTTTTACAATTTGATTGGAGGTAGATTTTGGAAAAATGAAAAACAAGATTTGGCATACAACGCACAATTGGCTTTCGAAAATAGAATAGTGGAGATTGTTGAAAGTTTGCATTCTGAATTTCCCTTTGCTAGAAAATTGGTTTTATCCGGCGGTGTTTTTGCAAACATCAAAGTAAATAAAAGACTGAATGATCTGGATTGGGTGGATGAGGTTTTTGTCATGCCACCAATGTCAGACGAAGGTATTTCTGTGGGATCTTGTATTGGTGCATACAGAAAAATAAATTCTGACTTCAGGCCGAGAAAAATACAAAATGTATTTTGGGGAAGTTCTTTTTCGTCTGATGAGGTAATTTCCCAATGGGATAATCGGAAATTTGGGGCCAAGAAATATGTGGTTTCGGATGTTGCAAAGTCCTTATCCGAGGGAAAGATTATTGGTTTTTTTCAAGATGGATATGAACATGGTCCTAGAGCATTAGGTAATAGAAGTATTTTGGCGCATCCTGGTTTGAATTCGACTTACAAGAAGGTTAATGATAGACTTCAAAGGAATGATTTCATGCCTTTTGCTCCATCGGTTTTATTCGAAAAAGCACAAGAAATTTTCGAATGCTCCAAATCTAATTATACCGGAGAATTTATGACTATGCTTTATAACACTAAACCGGATTGGATAGATAGGATCCCAGCGGTGGTTCATCCGATTGATAAAACCGCCAGAGCACAAATTGTTAAATTTGAAAACAATCCAAAATTTCACGAGATTATCAATGAATTTTATTTGTTGACCGGAATTCCTTTACTTTTGAACACATCATTCAATGTACACGAAGAGCCAATTGTTTGTAAACCATCGGAAGCTTTTGCACATCTTGAAACGGGAATTGTTGATGAGTTGGTCATAGGAAATTTAATTTTTTCAAAATTAGATTGAATAAAAGAAACTTTTACTTGAATACACATAAAAACAAAAACGGAGGTTTGGCAGAGCGGTCGAATGCGACAGTCTTGAAAACTGTTTTACGGGGAACCGTAACCGGGGTTCGAATCCCTGAGCCCCCGCACCAAGCGGGAGTAGCTCAGTTGGTAGAGCGACAGCCTTCCAAGCTGTAGGTCGCGGGTTCGAACCTCGTCTCCCGCTCTAATCTTAATTAGATGAAAGAAATTTTTCTTGTTGCCGCACACATTTCTGATGAAATCCAGCTTTCTTTTATCAGTGAGCTCATAGGAAATTTAAGAAAGGAAAAAAAGGAATTTGCGATTGTTAGCCATTCTCCAATCCCTGAATTTCTGACCAAAGAATCTAAATTCTATGTTTATGATTCAGATAACTATTTAATTCCTAAATATAAAATTCATACGGAAGGATATGGTCATAGAAATTTTTACTTTTGGAATTTTGGTAATTTTAAAATTTCATCTTCTAATTTTTTGTGGGGAAATACTGATAATTATGGAATAGCCTGTTTGAAATTGTTACAGAGAGGGACTTTGATGGCAAAATCTTTTGGGTATGATATTCTTCATTATATTGAATATGATTATAATTGGAAAAATGAAGTCTCCAACCAATTTTATGAAATATTAACAAAAGATTTAGATACAGATTTAGTTTGTTTTTGGCAAAAAAAAGATCCAATTAATCATTTGCTTGGAAATTTCTTTTCTTTCAGAATCAGTTCATTAAAGAATAAAATTCTTTTTTTACAAACCGAAGATTTATTTGATCTGATCCGGTCTTATGATTTTTGCGGGGAAAGAGTTACGGAAACATTTTTTCAACCGGAAAAAATACATCGTATAGAAAAGGAAAATTTGGGACTTGAAAACAGAATTTCTCGCGATAAATTGAATAAGAGTTTAGAAATCTGTTTCTATCAGGAAGGTCCAGAGAATTTGGATTTTTTTTGTTACAACGTTAGCCCAAATTGCATAAAATTGAACTTGACATTAGACTCTATTAGAGAAGAAATTGAAATAAATTCCCAAACCTGGATTTTGAGAAAAATTGGTAATCCAGAAAAAATTAAAATTGAATACGAGGAAAAAATAGAAGAAATAGATTTATCGAATAAAGAAATGTATGATTTTTGGGTTGGATCTACTAAAATAGAATGGAGGTAATCTAAATCCTGTTTAATCTCGAATTTTCTTGTTTAAGTTGAGAAATAATCAAATCTGTAGTTGCTTGATTTTTTTCTATTTCATCAGAAATTTTTTCGCACAGATCTTTCATATTTTTCAAAATTTGACTTTTTTCTTCCTCGGAGTTAGATAATTCCAAAGATAAAATTAAAGATTTTAACTGATTTATGTATTTAGATAATTCCACAGATTTGAAAATTATTTACACAAATATAACCCAAACTCCGAAAACTTTTCCATAAAGTACATAAAATTATATATCAAATTTTGAAATCACAATGGCTAGACTTCCAAATCCACCAGTCGGTCCTGTTGAAATGCGACCTCCTCATATTTTCAATGTGATCGAATGTCCTAGCTGTAACGTTCCTAAAGGATGGGGATATGAGGTCGTCTTTGAAAACAACGAACTTTATTGTGGAAAACTTCTTTGTTTTAAGGCTGAAGCCAAATTTTCAATGCACTATCATTTGATCAAAGATGAAACTTGGTATGTACAAGAGGGAACTTTTTTATATAGATATATCGACACCAGAAATGCCGAAGTTGGTGAAACAAGATTAGAAAAAGGTGATTCAGTTCGGCAAATGCCCGGCCAGCCACATCAATTGGAGGCAATAACAGATGGAATAATTTTCGAGGTTTCTACTCAACACTTTGACGAGGATTCATATCGGGTTTGGAAAGGGGACAGCCAAAAATGAATACAAATAAAATGACGGGAAAAGATTGGAAACTTTATTCGGATAAATCCAATTACTATTGGAATCAAAATCTTGATTTTGTTTTAAGTTCCAACCATTTTATTCATTATGAATTTTTCTTTAAAGAAATTTATGGATGGGAATATTCCGAAACTAACTGCATTTATGAAATGTGGGGTTGCAAACTAGATTCGGGTGACGTGGTGGTTGATTTGGGAGCAAATGTAGGTTTTTTCACCCACCTAGCTGCAAAAAAATGTAAAGAAGTAATAGCAATAGAGGGAGGTTATGAAATTTTTTCTTGTCTTGTTGAAAATACAAAAGAACACGACAATGTAAAATATTTAAATGCTTCTATTTTGGGAAAATCTTTAGAACCCACAAATGTATGGTCGCCAAAACACAATCCTCTTTATTTGCAGATTGAGGATGTTTTCAAAATTTTCAATTTGGAAAAAATTGATTTTTTAAAGTGTGACATAGAAGGAGGTGAATATGATTTACTTTTAAATTTGGATGAATCAATCCTAAATAAAATCAACAAAATAGCAGTGGAGATGCACGACCCTGCCCGTAATGAAAATTTCTTTATACCAGGAAAAGTTAGACATTCTTTTTATTGGGACGTAAATAATAATGGGGAATATCAGACGATGTTTTATTTCGTAAATCAACAATAAATACAAATAAAATAACTGAAAAAGATTGGAAAATTTAAACAAAAGAAAAAACAGAATCACAAATCACTAAAATTACAATAAAATTATAATTCATATTTCTATGTCAAACAAATCCAAAATTTTTACAGCTCTCAAAGAGAGACACAGAATTTATCTTGATCTAAAACAAGAAGTTTTAAGTAGAGATCCTTATTGGAATTTGAATTTTCCATTAAAAGGAGAATTACTTTCCGAGTGGAGACAATATGGAGTTAATTTGATTCGTAGTGAATTTGGATATGACCAGAAAAAAGCAGAAATTGAAATGTCTTATCTTGAAATGGAATATGGATCTTCTTCCACCTAATTAAAATTCAGAATGATAAAATTAATTATTTTCGATCTTGACGGTGTTCTTTTAAATTCTAAAAAGTTGCACTTCGATACTTTGAACGAGGCCTTGGGTCCTCAATTCTTAATTTCATGGGAAGAACATCTTGCAAAATTTGATGGTTTGAAAACAAATCAAAAATTAGATATTCTAACGCGGGAAAAGAATTTAAATCCTTCTGAACATAAATCAATTTGGGAGAAAAAACAAAAATTGACAGCACAGTACTTAAAGAACCTAAATCAAGATCATAAATTAATTCATCTTTTCCAATCTCTTTCAAATTCCGATTATAAGATAGCGGTTTGTTCCAACTCAATTCGAAAAACGGTTTTGATCACCACGTCAAAGTTGGGAATTATAGAATTTCTTGATTTAATTTTATCTAACGAGGATGTTAGAAATAGCAAGCCCCATCCAGAAATTTATTGGTCCGCTATTTCTTCCTTCGGTTTTACCCCAGAAGAAACTTTAATCGTTGAAGATTCGCCGTATGGGTTATTGGCAGCTTCACGTAGCAATTCCAATGTTCTTCGAGTTTCCGGACCAGAAGAAGTAACTTTAAAAAATATACAATCTAACATAGAAAAAATAAATAAATCAAAAAACAAAATCATCCATAAGTGGAAGGAAGAAAAGTTAAATGTTTTGATTCCCATGGCTGGAGCGGGAAGTAGATTCCAACAAGCTGGTTACACTTTCCCAAAGCCTCTGATTGAGGTAAATGGGAAACCGATGATTCAGGTGGTTGTCGAAAATTTAAATTTGGATGCACATTACATTTTTGTTGTTCAAAAATCACACAGGGAAACTTACAATTTGGATTCATTGTTAAAATTGATTGCACCGGAATGTGATATTGTTGAAACGGAAGGAATTACGGAGGGAGCAGCTTGTACCGCTCTACTGGCCAAATCTTTTATTGATAACGACCAACCTCTCTTTTTTGCCAACTCTGATCAATTTGTGGAATGGGATTCCATAGAGTTCATGTACAAAATGAACGAAACACAGGCTGATGGCGGAATGGTCACCTTTGAAGCCACACATCCCAAGTGGTCTTTTGCTAAATTAGATTCTAGTGGATTGGTAACAGAAGTAGCAGAAAAAAACCCAATTTCTAACGTAGCTACTGTAGGATTTTATTTTTGGAAAAAAGGTTCAGATTTTGTTAAATATGCAGAATCTATGATACAAAAGGAAATTAGAGTCAATGGGGAATTTTATGTTTGCCCTGTTTTCAACCAGGCCATAAAAGATGGGAAAAAAATTATTAATTACGAGATTCAAAAAATGTGGGGACTTGGTACTCCTGAAGATTTAAAATTTTTCTTGGAAAATTTTGGAGATTGAATTTCACATGGAACATTTCATCAATTCAAATATATAATTTGAAACTCAAAACCAAAAAAATGAAAATTTTGTTTTTCTTGCTTGTCTCGGCTTTTATTCTGAGCTCTTGTTCTACCCCCGCAGAAGAAACTGCTCCTTCCGAGGAGACAACAGTGGATTCTACTGTAGTTGAATCGGCGGACACCACCTCCGTAGATTCAATCGTTGCGGCCCAGTAATTCCGGACAAGCTTAAAACCCGGCCCAATTCAGGTCGGGTTTTTTTATATCATAAAACATAGATAGGTTTTTGTCTATAATAATTATGGAAAATATTACTTGTAGTTTGTCTGAATGTAGGACTATTTTAACTTTTCATAATAGTGGTGAAGAGAATTTCTTTTCTAATTTTGCTATATATGATAATGTTTATAATTTATTTGTAAGTGAAGGATGGGTAAGTGTTCCACCTTACGGATATACTAATTTCGAGATAGGTAATATTTTATCAAATGCCTTTGATGATGTAAATTTCAAAGGTATCAGAATTTCTTTATTTAATGATAAAGGAGAAAAAAAAGAATATATCATAGGAGACAATTCTTCGAAAGAAAAATATTTCTATTATAATTCTTTAAATTCTTTGGAGGGACTATTGAGTTGGAAAAATAATGTATATGATGAGGTTTTTTTGGAAACTGATGTTATATATGACTTGGGTGCAAATATCGGTATGTATTCATTATGGGTACTCGAACACACTATATCTAAATGTTATTGTTTTGAACCTGATCCTTATGTATTCAATTGTCTGGAAAAAAACTTAAAAAAATTCACTAATACGAAATGTTTCAATATTGCTATATCTGATAAAAATGGGTTTTCTGATTTTGGTGTAAGTGGTATTCATGACGTAGGAAGCTCATTGAATTATAAAAATAATGTTAAAGAGTGGATTAGTATAGAAACTATAAATCTTGAAGATTGGATAAAAAAAAATGACCATACGCCGCCTACAATTATCAAATGTGATATAGAGCAAGAAGAATGGAACTTTCTAGATAGCTTATCTGATGATTTTATAAAAAGTTTGAGGTACATAATAGTAGAATTTCATTGTTTTACAGATGATAAAAAAGAATTACACAATTATATTATTAGATTCTTAGATTTGAATTTTAGTTGTAGAAATATTCCAGGTTTGCATTATCCGGGATATCACAAAACCCTAAAATTCGTAAATTTAAACTACAAATGAAATGGACTGGAATATTTCATAAATATCGCCGAGAGTCCAAAACTAAGTATTAACTGAAGAATAAACGGAAATAACCTATGTAAATTCAACCCTTTTAGCACAGTAATTCCGGACAAGCTTAAAACCCGGCCCAATTCAGGTCGGGTTTTTTGTGGGCAAAAAATGGATATATAAATTTAATATGAATCATTTGGAATCCTTTTTTTCTGTCGTGAAAGAATCTCGAAATTCCACAGACGATGGTGAAAAAATGACCTATGATGATTTAATTATTTTTTTTACTGAATTAGGAATTTTTGTTTTTGAGGATCAAATCCAAATGAAAAAATTCGTTGAACAATTCGGAAGAGGCAAAGATCCCGAGGAATGGGCTGAATATCTTTTTGATTACTATCACAATCCCTATGAATATGATATTGAAGAAGATTCTGAATATTACGAGCAGATCTGTCAATTTTACGAGGATTCAGTCGACCCCCACAAGAGGTTTGATTTACATGGATCAGCTATGAGAATAGGACAATACCAGAGATTTGATTTAGATGACATAGAGAAAACACCAGAATATAAATTGTACAAGGTCATGTCTGAAAAATTAGGTAAAAGAAAAATATCGTAGAAACTTATAAGTTTCCAAGCATATAATTTCAAAATTCATCCAATTGAAAACATTTCAAAAGCCCTCACAAGCCATAAAGTGGGCTAAGGAAAAATTGATTGACTACGGGTATGTTGTACAGACAGAAAGATGGCAGGGTATATCTTCCCCCGACGACATGTGGGAAACATTAAATACTTCTTTCTCTATGTTTGTCCCTCACACACTCGAAGGACTACGTGATGAGGTCAGACCTAATCTTCCCTGGGCGGACGATCACTTTGAAGAAAGAATCGGGGGCCAGCCGCTGAATCCACCCCCTTCTAACGAATGGTGGCCTTTCAACCAAAAGAAAAATGCCCAATTCAAAACAGAGGAGAAATTTTCTCACACCTATCCGGAAAGACTTTGGCCGAAATATGCTTCAGATGTTCCAAATTCCATCATGGGAGGAATTAGATATCAGTACGGGGACTTTGGAGACGTTATCAATTTGTTGCAAAAAGAGCCTTTTACCAGACAAGCTTTTCTCCCAATGTGGTTTCCTGAGGATACTGGATCTGTCCACGGGGAAAGAGTTCCTTGCACAATCGGCTATCATTTTATGAGAAGGTCCAATTACCTTCACATTGTGTATTACATCAGGTCCTGTGATTATCTTCGCCACTTTAGGGACGATATCTATATGGCATGTCGGAAAGTTTTTTGGGTTCTAGAAAAATTAAGGGAAAAAAATCCCGAATCTTGGGGCGAGGTTAAACCTGGTTTTTTTACCATGCACATCACTTCTTTGCATTGTTTCAATAAGGAGAAAGAAGTGCTGAAACAAAACAATAAATGAAAAAATTTTGTGTTATAATTGACGCATATCCACAATCAGAGGAGGATCAGAAAATTCTATTGGATAATCTTTTGATTTTCAAAAAGAATAACATAGACGTTCTACTTACAAGTCACCATCCGTGTACTCCCGAGATTATTGAAAACACTACTTATTTTATTTTTGAAAAGAAAAACAATTATCATTTCTTAGATTCTGACGTTTTGAATTACAATTTGGATGGTGTAGAAAATCCAGTTTATTTGAGTTATCTTCAAATAGGAAACGAAATGTTTAGAGACCATATAGTTGTAGCTGGTTGGTCAGTTTCTATTGTTTCTCAATTTGTCAATTCAATTAAATTTTTGTGGTCGAAGGAATATGAATTTGCCTTTTATTTTGTTGGAGATTTTAAATGTCCGGGGAATATTCAACAAAAATTCTCTGAAATTTTTTCAAATTTGGGAGATCACAAAAATTTCTTTATAAAAAATAATCCAAATTTCAGTAGCTGGTATTGTCCACATCTTTTTGGATTCACTTTGGAAGAAAGTTTGATTAAAAAAATTCCAAATTTTGATTTTTCTGATAATTCGAATTTTCAAAAGCTTTTTCCAAATTGTTCTCTTGAAGATGTGATGCTAAAACTTTTTGGTGAAAATAAAAATCTAGTCTATGAACATTCTGAGATGGATAAATTTTTCGGATCTGGAAATTGGAATAAAGTAAGTTCTATTATAAAACCTGGACCAAGCGCTTTACATTTCAACACAACTTCTTCTCTATTCTGGAAGGAAGATCTATCAGATTGTTATTTACTTTTTAATGTTCAACATGAATGTCCCTTTGACAACGTCAGGTTTATAGTTGATATTGTAAACCAAAGTTCGAAATCAATTTTTAGTCGGGATATGATTCTTGGAAGGGGTGGATGGTACAAAGAGAAATTGAATAACTTATTTTCCGATGGAGAAAGGGTAATATTTAATAAGAAAATACAAGATGTAGAAGAAACTTGTTTCTTTTCAGATTCTATAAATATAAGAAATACAAGTTTAAAAAAATATACATCTTTGAAAAACTATTATGAAATTTAACAATGGATAACTCTTACAACTTAAATTTAGAAGGAATAATTGGAGGACATCTTAAAACTCTTTATTGAGGGATTAGAGCGGAAAAATGTCCTTTTGATTATGTTTTATATCAGATGTTGATTAATGAAATTCAGCCAGATTTGATTATAGAGATAGGTACTAATTATGGAGGATCATGTCTTTATTTGGGTGATCTTTTAAATTCTATAGGTAAAGGTATGGTTCATACTATTGACATTCAGGAAGATTCTTTTTTTTCAAATTCAGAAGAAAAGAGAGGTTTAATTACACGTCATCCAAGGATTCAAAGATTTTTGGGAGGTTATCAAGAATATAACTTAGATTATGCATCTTCCTTTAAAAAAATTATGTTGATTGAAGATGGGTCACACAATTACTCGGACACTTTGGGTGTTATGAACAAATTTAAGGATATAGTAAACGAAGATTCTTATATGATCATAGAAAATGGAAGTGTTAACTGGATGGGAATTGAGCAGGCTTATGAAGGTGGTCCACTTAAAGCTATTGAAGAATTTTTGCCGCAAAATCCGCAATTTCAAATAGATAGAAAATGGTGCGATTTTTATGGTTACAATGTTACTTTCAATCCTAACGGTTATCTAAAAAAAATTAAAATTTGAAATTATTTTCATGATAGTTGTAGCAACTCACGATTCAATAAAATTTCTTCACCTTTCAATTAATAACATGAGAAAAGTGAATTTAAATGGACATCGGGTTTTGTTCATTGATACTAATTCTAAAGATATTGAATTTAAGAAAGAATTTGAAATAGCTAAAAATAATAATCCCGAATTTTTATTCGAAAGTCTGGACTATACTTGCTGGGACAGCGGGGCATATATTTATGCTTTTGAAAAATATAAAGCGGATTCTTATATTTTTTTACAAGATTCTTTAGAAATACTTGATAAAGATTACATTTGTTGTTTTGATGATCAACTAAAAAATTTTGATGTAATTGGGCATTTCCCCTTTGATTATTTTTACGATAATGAAGAACAAAAGATTTGGGTGGAAAGCGATATTAAATTCGATTCATATCCAAAACATGGGATTTTTGGACCAATTTTTGCCGCGACTAGTAATATTTTAGAAAGATTGCCGAAAGAATGTATAAAATACCCAACGAATAAAAATCAAGGATGTGGTATGGAAAGAAGATGGTCTCTTATGTTTCATTCTATAGGGGCAACTAAAACATATTTGGAAAATGATGATTTGTGGAAAAAATTTTCCGAAAAATATATTCACAAACATTTCCCAACGAGACTATAAATTGTAAATTTCAACGATGAAAAAATTAGTTCTAATTAGTTCTCATTGTGATTCTGAAGCTAAACAATAAAAAATTAAAAAATTTCCAGGAAACATCATAACAAAAAAATCTATAATCATTTCATAAGACAGGATTTACAAAATGAAAAAAAACATTTTCGAATATTATAATATGGATGAAAATCTTGGTGGTTTATATCCATATCGTCAACATTTTATAAAAAGTTGGTCAACTGATATACCATACATAAAAAAATACATAGAAGAAAAATTTACGGATAACCAAATTGGAAGAACAATAGTTGAAATAGGAGTTCAGGGGGGTGGTAGTTTACTTAAGACTTTTGACCTCATAGAAAATAAAAACGTTAAGCTTTTTGGTATAGACGTTTGGGAAAATGGAGGTGGTGGTTGTAACGGTCAGCCGATGGATTTTTTCACAGAAGAAAGCCTCGATACGATTGACCAATTGCTGAAAGAGTGCAGAACCAATCTACTGGATATTCTTTCCATATATGACCATAAAAACCAAGTGGAATTAATTCACGGATCATCTAGGGACCAAAATGTAATATCCAGATTTGATGATAGGTCTATTGATCTGATTTACATTGATGGGGATCATAGTTTCCAAGGATGTTATCTAGATTTAGTTAATTGGTACCAAAAAGTTAAAATTGGTGGTTGTATCATAAATGATGATTACGCAGACGAAAGATTCGAAGTTAAAAAAGCTGTTGATCAATTTTTGGAAGATATAGGTCAGAAAGATTTATTTTTCAATGGTTGGCAATCTTGTTTCATAAAGAAATGAGGAACTTTTCAAATCGATAATATGGCAAACGGAGTTTATAAAATTACCGAGGATTTCGAAAAATCATTATCGGATTACACGGGTGCACCCTATGTGATATGCCTTGATAACCAAAGTAATGGCCTTTTTCTTTCTCTATATTACGAACATTATGTTTGTAAAACTTTAACTAGGGATACAATAACAATACCATCGAGGACTTACCCATCAGTTCCTTGTGAAATAATACACGCTGGTCTCAAAGTTCAATTTGAAAAAGTTAAGGGTAAAACTCTAAAAGGTGCCTATAACCTTATAGGTAGTAGAGTTTGGGACTCGGCCCTTAGATTTACTGCAGATATGTATATCCCCAATACATTTATGTGTGTTTCTTTCACTGGACCATATAAACACTTCAAACTTTCCAAAGGTGGAGCCATTTTGACTGATGATTATGATGCTTATTTGTGGTTTAAAAGAGCAAGATATTCAGGAAGAAGAGAATGTTCTTATCACGACGACCACTTTGATATGATTGGATGGAATTTTTATATGATCCCCGAATTGTCAACAAGAGGTTTACTTCTAATGGGACAATTTTACAACTCAGATGGTAGAAAAAAAAATAATCCAGACCTAGAATTACCTTATCCGGATCTTTCTAAATTCGGAATTTACACATCTCATAATACTCAATCGTGAAACTTAAAATATTAGTTTTTCCTTGTGGTAGTGAAATTGGATTAGAAATTTTCAATTCGTTGAATTCCATCAAAAACATAGAATTGTTTGGAGCTAGTAGTGTTGATGATAATGGAAAATTTGTTTTCCAAAATTATTTTGGAAATATTCCAATGCTTCATGAAAAAAATTTCATAGATTCAATTAAAAATTTAGTTTCTAAAAATAAAATAGATTACATTTATCCTTGTATGGATATAGCTATTTTGAAATTAAAACAACACGAAAAAGAAATTGGATGCAAAATAATAAGCTCCCCTATTGAGACTGTCATAATTGCTTCAAGAAAAAGTTTAACGTATTCTAAATTAAAAAATATTATAAGAACACCAAAAATTTTATCTCCGGAAAAACCAGAATTCCCCATGTTTTCTAAACCAGATGTGGGGTCAAGCAGTAGAAACACTCTTAAAGTTAATGATCCATTGGATCTTCAATATTCTCGCAAATTATATCCAGAGAATCTTCTTTTAGAATTTCTTCCGGGGGAAGAGTTTACTGTGGATTGCTTTACCGACAGAAATAGAAAACTTTTGTTCATTGGACCAAGAAAAAGAAAAAGAATTTCAAATGGAATCAGTGTTGGAACCGAAGAAATTGTGGACATAAAAATAACGGAAATTGCACACAAGATAAATAATTCCATGATATTCAGTGGGTCTTGGTTTTTCCAGTTAAAAAAGGATAAAAATGAAGAATATTGTCTTTTAGAAATTGCGTGCAGATTTGGTGGATCTTCCGTTCTTAACAGAATTAAGGGAGTGAATTTTTCACATCTTAGCTTATTGAATGAATTTCAAAATGTTCAAATTTTAAAAAATAATTATGATGTAGAAATTGGAAGAAGTCTGGATATTAAATGTAAAAGCAAATTAGAATATTCTAAAGTTTATATTGATTTCGATGATACAATCATTATAAATAATGAAGTTAACCTGGATGCAATAAGATTTTTATATGACTGTTTCAACCGAGGGGTAAAGATTATCTTGATAACTAAACATAAATATCCAATTAAAGAAACTTTGAAAAAATTCAAAATTCACGAAAGTTTATTTCATAGCATAATACAAATTCAACACTCGGATTCAAAATTCAATTATATAGAAAGTCAAGAATCAATATTCATCGACGATTCTTTCAAAGAATTGATGGATGTAAATAAAAATTTAAATATTCCAGTCATTTCAGTAGAAAACATAAAACATCTATGAATAAAAAAATTGTTAGTGAATTAGATAACAAAAATCTTTTAATCATTAGGGAAAATGTTTCTAATTTCATTCGTGATCTCAGCTTAAATCACGACCTCAAGGAAAATCGGGTTTTAGATATTGCTCCACAGAAATATTTAGGAGTAAAAGAATTTTTCAAAAATTCAAAAGTTTCCACTTTAGATATAGACCCAAATTCTGGAGCTGATTATATATGTGATATTTGTGAAAGTAATCATCATTTAATACCAGATGAAACCTTTGATTTGGTTGTTTGTACAGAAGTTTTAGAACACGTCAATAACCCATTTCTTGCGGTTCAAGAACTACATAGAATCACAAAAAAAGGAGGTTTTGTTGGATCTTCTACCCCATTTAATTTCAGAATACACGGACCACTCCCGGATAATTGGAGATTTACAGTTCACGGTTTGAATATTTTGTTTCAGAATTTTGAAAAGGTTGAAATTTCGGGAGTAGAAGATCCAGAAAGAAATTTGATGCCTATTCATTATACCATTTGTGCAATAAAATAAAAATGACAAAAAGAGCATATATAACCCACGTTACTGAGGAATATCTACCAGTTGCAAGAAATCTGGGGAAATCTTTAAAACTTTTTTCCGATTTAAATCTTTTGATTTATGTTCTAAATGCAAAAGAAAAATCCGATCAATTTTTTTCGGATTTGGAAAATGTTAAAATCAGAAATATTAATTTAAATTTAGAAAATTCATCTTCGAACGATTACACTTTTAATCCTTCTGGTAATTTTTACATCGATAGATCGAGATCTAGAATTTATAAAATTCTTTGTGCTAAAACTTTGGCTATGGAAATGGCTTTAGAAGAAGGATATGAAGAAATTTGCTACTTAGATTCTGATTGTATTGCTACCCCTGTGGTGGATGAACTTTTCAACTGGATGAATTTAGTTACAGATTATCCCATTGGTACTGCAGGAATTCACGAGTACATGATAATCATAGAATCTAATGGATATCAAAGGGGGAATCCATTCGAAAATACCTGGCCTGAGGCAGATCACAAAAAAACTTTAGAATGGCCTTTGATGGAATTTTTACAAATGCCAGAAGGATCTAGAGGAAACTACAGAACCACCGGGATTATGCTTATGAACAAAAATTGTTTACCTTTCATTAAAATTTGGAGCGAATTTTGTTTTATTCTGCCAAAACTAAATTTGAATTTAAACCATCTTGCAGCTTATCACGAAGAAACTATTTACAACGTTCTATCCTGGAAAAAAACAAATATAGGGTTTCCTCTCTGTTACATAAACTTGAGAGAAGGTTTGACCACAACAAAACACTTTTACGAAGAAGGACAACCTGGATTTTCTACCTGGATGACCGAAGAAAACCCAGATTATTCTTTAAATTTTTATTCTATACCACCAGAAAAAAGAAATGTGAAAGTTCTCCATGGGGAAAAGAGGTCAGATGAAGCTGACCTAATTTTACAATATCTCACAAAATTGAAAGATGCCAGATTCTTTGAAAGCTTCTAATTTAGATTTATCTCTGTTAGTTCACACCTGTGATGCTTATCAAAAATTTTGGGGCGGGATGTTATATTCACTCGATTTTAATTGGGACTATGATTTTGTCCCTGTTTTTTGGGCTAGTGAAGAAATCAACATTCACGAAATAGAAATGGATTGTCGGGGTTTACGTTATGAACCAAATAAAAAAATCACGACCATATTGACCGGAAAAACTGATAAAAATGGGTTTTCTAACAGGATGAAAATTGCCTTAGAAAAAATTCATTCCAAATGGGTTATTTACATTCAGGAAGATATGTGGCTAATTTCCTATCCAGGAAATGAAATTCTACAGAAGTTGGTCAATTTTGCAGAAAATCAAAATGCAGATGGGATAAAAATTCACACAAAGTTACATTATTATGATGGATATGTTTTAGAATACACCCCATTCAAAATTGGGGGAGTTGATATTCTAAAATACTCACCAGGTGAAAATTATTTACACACCCACAATGCAACAATTTGGAATCGAGAATATTTAATTCAAAATCTTGTTGACGGAGAAGATCCCTGGACTAATGAGATAAACGGTTCGAAAAGGATGTGTCAAAAACCACACAACCATTTTCATTATAATATACATTGGTATTCTCAACCTGGAATTTGTGAGATGGGTCAAGAATCCAGAGATTTTTTCACTTTAGCCCCTATTTTGGATGATAGAATGTCCTTGAAATTGAAATTCAAAAAATAGGGGAAATAAATACATGCAAGAACAATAAAAAGTTTACAAAATTAAAACCATGGTGAAAATTTTCAGAGAGATTAAAAAACCCACGGATTCTTTGTTGTTGCACTACCAGGATCAATTCATCAGAAATCAAAACAAGTGGATTAGAAAATCTAAATTGACCCCAGAACATTTGCATCACGAATTCAAGATGGGTAAAACAAAATACAATCTTCGTGGGAGTTTAAATCCAACAGAATTTATTCTTGAAGAAGTTGGTACCGGAAAATTTTTTATCGTAGATTCTCATCAGGTCGATTCTTGTATTTTGAAATCCTAATATAATGGTAACAACAGTTAAAACGAAGACACCAAAATCTCACTTGGAAGTTTGTACCCTAATAAATATGCACAGTTCCCTTATTATAGAATCAAAAATTCTTGGTGAAGAATTTTACGGTGTGTTTGTGATTGACACAGATCCAGAAACGGTGGATTCTTTTATTATTGCATCTGAAACAGATGTGTGCTGGGATTCTAATTTTTAAAAAAATCGGGTTTGTGTTGGATATATAGTCCAACTATGGAACCTAACCCACTCGCCGATACCATACGTGCTATTTTGCACGAAGAACTTTCTCTTACTAGAACAGTCCCTTCCAGCGATCTTAGAATTATTCAGATTGCTATGGAAGATCTTAAAAACTCTCAGGCAGAAATGAAAAGAGAGCTATCAGATATTAAGAGAAAATTGCTTGATCCAGATGATGGGGTTATAGTCAAGGTGAACGAAAACACCAGATTTCGAGCCGAATTTGAAAGAAGGCAAGAACGTGAAGACATTGCTTATCAAAAGATGCTCTTAGAACACTCTGATCTTGTGAAATGGAAATCCGGGGTAAATAAAGCACTTTGGATTTTCTTCACCACACTAGTTGGTATTCTTGCAAAAATATTTTTCCTATCGGAAACACCTTAAATTATGAAAACAGTTACACCACAATCAAAATATACCACACCCGATAATTTCATCAAGTGGTACGACCAAAAGATTTTTGGAACCAAAAAAGGGTCACTGGGATTGAAACATTCTACAGTGGGAAAATTGATGGGGTTTGAAGATTTTAAGAAAACTTTCACTGGTTTACAATCTAAATAATTTCAATCCTCTTTTTGGAAATTTTTTTGACATTTGATGTATAAACAACATCAAAATTAAAATTTCTTATGAAAATAAAATTGGAATATGTATGGCTTGATGGATATGAACCAGAGCCTAATTTGAGATCTAAAATAAAAATTTTAGATATTCCATTCGAGGGAGAAAGTTCATTTTCTCCAATGCACTGGGCAAGAAATAATTTTTCTAAAATTCCAGAATGGAATTTCGACGGTAGTTCTACCAGACAGGCAGAAGGAAAACTTTCCGATTGTATCCTAAAACCGGTTAAGATTTATCCAGACCCGCTCAAATCGGGATTTTCATTTCTTGTGTTATGCGAAGTTTTAAATTCGGATTATTCCCCCCACATATCAAATACTAGGGCAAAAATTTCAAATGACAATCAAGATGTGTGGTTTGGATTCGAACAGGAATATGTTTTGAGAAAGTTCGATAAAGGAAGAAGTCTTCCCTTGGGATTTGAAAGCTTCGAATTTCCGGAAGAACAAGGAAGATATTACTGTTCAGTAGGACATCCATATTCTTCTGGAGGAGGAATCCCAGAACAACATCTAGAAGCTTGTTTGGCTTGCGGAATCAATATTACCGGAATTAATGCAGAGGTGATGCTCGGACAATGGGAATATCAAATTTTTGGAACTGGGGAAAAAACAGCGGCAGACGACCTTTGGATATCTAGATTTCTTTTGCTTCGAATTGCAGAGTCTTGCAAAATAAAAGTTGATTTTCACCCAAAACCCATGCAAATAGGGGATTGGAATGGTTCTGGAATGCACACCAACTTTTCAACACACGGTATGAGGGAAACCGGCGGAAAAGAACTTTTTGATAAAATATGTGGAGAACTAGAAAAGTCACACGAAACAGCAATTGGATTTTATGGATCTGATAATCATCTGAGATTAACAGGAAACCACGAAACACAAGACATCGAAAAATTCAGCTGGGGGGTTAGCGATAGAGGTGCTTCAATTAGAATTCCCTTATCTACCTCTCAATCGTGGAAAGGATATTTGGAAGACCGGAGGCCAGGATCAAATGCAGACCCATACAAAGTCACCAATTATCTTTGTGGAGTCCTGGAGTCAATTTCTGAAAAATAAAAGATATGAAGACGAATTTTTCTTTCAGTGATGATCTTTCTTTTGAAGAGAAGGATAAATTTTGGTCGATAATCTATGCCCAGGTTTCAAAAGCAATCACAAAAAAACATGATTACACAATCATTTTTCAAATAGATGATAAAGAGGTTGGTGGCGAGGGTTACTCCATCATTATTGAAAAACAAAATTTTGAACTTTTTCTTAAAAACTTTCTTCTTTGGTGCGAAGAATTAGAACGTTATGAAATTTGCTCAGAGGTAAAAAAACAAATACAAAAATTAAAAAAATGGAACATAAAGACTACAAGCTAGCCAACTCAGCCTACGTTCAGGGGATGAGGGTTGAAAAAGGTGATATTCTGAGAGAATTATCAACCAGAAAAACTGTTAAGGTTTTGAACGTATACAAAAATTCACAGGATCAGACCCTTTTACAAGTGGAATATAATGCACCTGGTGACTTTGGTCTACCATTTCAAAAAACAGTTGATTCTTTTCAATTTTTGACCTGATTCATCTGTTGTTATGAATATATAAGTGAGAAAATGATTTTACTTATGTCTCAACCTAAATCAATCGAAGATCTAAATTGGGCTCTAGGAATTTATGCAGAACTTATAAAGAATGGAGAAAGAAGTTCTGCCTGGAAAGAAAATGAATCTTGTTTGGAAATTTTGGAATCATTTGAGGAATACGAAAAGTGCGAAGAATTATATCGGGTTCTAACCAAAAGGAAAGATCCAAGGAATAAATAAAAATAAAAAAATTGGAAAACGAGCCAAAACTGGATCGAAATATTTATGAGAGTGCCCTTCAGAGAATGGAAAAAATGGGTTCTCGGGCTTTGATGCACCCACACCTGATTCAAAGAAGGGAAATCATCAAAGCTTCCTTGTTATTGTACTACGAGTCAACGGAGGAATACGAGAAATGTAAATATGTAACCGAATTCTTTTTAAAATTAGAAAAGGATCTTCTCATTGAATCCATAGTGAAGTCAGCAGAGAAAAAAAATTTAGAATCTTAAAATTAATTTTTTCGAATTCGAAATTTTTCTTTTCAACTTAAGTATATAGCAAAACCCGTTCGGGACAAAATATAAACAACCCATGAGTTCATTTTCACTGAGAGATCTAGTTTTAAAGTATGAAGAAGAAATCCGACAGTTACACCAGAACGGTCTAAGTAAAACTGATATTGCAAAAAAAATTGTAGAGGACAAACACATAACTTTAGGCTCTGCCCAATTGGATTCATTTCGTAGAGCAATTTCTTCTCGTTTAGCAGAGCCAGATTCGGAATCAGAAGTTGCAGAACACATACAGGAAAAATTTAAACACGAAGAGGTAGAGGATGAAGATTTAGAAAAAATGATTCAGGAAGAAGAATCTGCAGCTAGATCAGCATTTAAAAAGTACAAACATAGCACCGATTATTATTACGACGAATCCAAAGATTTATACATCGTCTATATCAAAAATAAGGCATACAAATTTACTGGCACAATTATTCGTGACATGAAAAGCAGGTATTCTGCTTTAACCGGATCATCTGAATCTATAAACGAGATTTGTAGAAATTTTGAAATTCCTCGAAACATCTTTGTTGCTTTGAAGACAATTTTGGGATGGACCCACGATTCTGAGCCTTTTACCGACGAGGAGATGTTCATGAGAGGAGAGGAGGAAATGGTGGCAGATGCCTTGCAAAAAAGAAAATTTTCTTTCTTCCAGAAATATACGAGAGAAGAGGAAAAAATGATCAAAGAGGCGGCAAGCAATTGGTGGGCATTTAGGGGTTTAATCATCAATCCTTTAGTTGAAAAACTTTCCCAGGTTTTTGCCAAATATGAAGTACCCAAATTGAAATTACCTGAAGGAGATCCCCATTCATTAGTGATCTCCCCCTTCGATCTTCATTATGGAAAATATTCATGGTCTGGGGAAGTTAGGGAGGCATACAGTAGACAAACTGCTAAAGACCTTTTGATGGCAAAGACCGCAGAAATTTTGGCCGACGTTATCCATTACAATGTGGAAAAAATTGTAGTTCCTGTTGGATCTGATTTTTTCCATGTCGATACTCTTGGTGGTACAACCACCAAAGGTACCCCACAAGATTGCGATGGAACCTTCATTCAAATTATGGTTGAAGGACAACAGCTCATGGTTGAATTCATTGACACTCTAAGACAGATAGCTCCTGTTGAAATTCTTTTAACCGCAGGAAATCACGATTTCAAACTTTCTCACGTTCTTTTACAATATCTAGGTGCATATTATCGGAATTGCACTGATGTCAATGTTATCCGTTGTCACAAGTTCAGACAGTATTTTGAGTATGGTGAGAATCTGCTGGGCTTCACACACGGAGATGGTACAAAGCTCCAAGAACTTCCCTATCTTATGGCTAACGAAGCACAAGAGGCTTGGGCCAGAACCAAACACAGGAGTTTTTTCACCGGACACCTCCATCACGAAATGGTGAAAGATTATAAGGGGGTTAAAGTATTTCAAATGCCAAGTCTTTCGGGATCGGATAGGTGGCACCACAACCACGGATATGAAGGATCTACCCGAGCATTACATGGTTATCTAATTCATCCTTCTAAGGGTTTGAAGGTTACCCTTATGGCCAATGTATAAATGAAATTCAATAATATGTCAGAATACGGTTCTTTTCAAATCGATCTTATAACATCAGAAAAAGCAGAAAAAGAAAAACTAGAATTTCTTCAATCGGAAATTTTGAAATTAAATTTCGAAAAAAATTTATTGGAAAAAATTTCGGACAGCATCGAGATAGGGAAAACTGGGTTTTGGGAAATTTTCTTGGAGGAGGATGGAATTGAAATCCTAGATGATGAAGATTTCTCGAATTTGATCTTTACCCTAGAATCTATCTTTGGTGGATTTGACCAGGGATCAAATTATTCATATACAGTAGATCTTCCATATTCTTCCAAAGTTTGGAAGAAAGAATCTGACGGGTGGGATTTAATTTTTGAAGAGGAAAATCCATACGAAGAAGAAGAAGGTTTCAATCACTGGGACGATGAATGATCCTTTACGTTCTTATGGAGGTCCCGGATATTTTAGAGCCATTTCCAAAAGCAACAAGGAAGAAAATTTATCAAGGATTAAAGAATCTTCGAATTCTGGAGAATCATTCGGAACAAATCCTAGCCGATTCCCCACCAAAGCCTTCGTTATTAATTTAGATAGAAGATTGGATCGCTGGGATGAATTCAAATCCAGAAATTTAGATTTATTCGATAATTTTAATGTTACTAGGTTTTCGGCTGTTGAGAAAGAAGACAGACAGTCTGCAATTTTCGAATCCCATTTTTCGTGTTTAAAACAGGGACTATCCAAAGAAGAATGTGTTATTATAATGGAAGACGACTCTTATTTGGTTCCTGGAGCTTTGTCGAAGTTGAAATCCGCATTTGACGATTTGCCATCTGATTGGGATTGTCTGATTGGCAATCATTATTTTTTTGGTGAAATTCAAGTTTTAACACATAACCTTGCCAAACCTTTATCGTATGCATCAACGATCAACTTTGTGGTTTACAGAAACACAATTATTTCAAAAATTGCAGAAAATCTTGAATTTGCAAATGAATTTCCGGACTTCGACCACTTTATCACGTCAGAAAAAGTTCCAATCCAAAATTACACCATTTGGCCTATGATTTCTAGAGAATTTCTATCTTTTTCGGATCACAAACAAAAGGTTAGGAATATGGAAATTAGAGTTGCCGAAAATTCAAATTTGTTTCAATTCATCGATTCTGATTCTTATTATCCATCTATTCCAAACTGGTGAGGGTGATATATACTTAAAAACATTAAATTATGAGTGGATATTCAAACGAACTTTCCGGAGTAGATAATTTTCAAAAGTGGTTGGTGAAACAAAGAAAAGATTCATTTGGGATTGGTGATGAACAGTCAGTAAAAAATTTCGGGTCATCATCTGAGATATCTAGAGCTTTGGATGCAAAATCTATTTCTCCCGTTTCCGGCCAAATTGATTTGAGTTCTTCTCCCGTTGATAAAAAGAAAGCAATGGAATCTATCATGGCTTCTCTAAAAAAAGTCGGGATAACAAATCCCTATGTTCAGGCCGGGGTTCTTGGTGTTTGCCATAAAGAAGGGGGATTCAATATACAAGGGGGGGAAATGTCCTATAAAAATACACCAGCAACTAGAATTCGGGAAGTTTTCGGCAAACGTGTGAGTGGACTATCGAACTCAGAAATAGATACACTGAAAAAAAACGACGTGGCATTTTGGGATCGGGTTTATGGGGTAGACGACCCAACTGGAATGGGGAAAAAACTCGGTAACACCTCCCCGGGCGATGGTTTGAAGTATAGAGGGAGAGGTTACAATGGGATAACATTTAAAACTGGCTATCAAAAATACACCGATATGCTTAGAAAAATGAATCCCCCTACGAACGTAGATTTGGTTGCAAACCCGGATATTTTAGAAAAAGATTTACAAGTAGCAGCTGATGTTGCCGCTTTGTATTTTTTGGAGGGTTTGAACAATCCCATAATCAAACGTAAATATAGAAACAAAGACCACAACGATTTTAAAGACCTTAAAACAGCAACAGAAGCTGTTTCGAATGCAAATGCAGGGCCAGGGAACAATGTTTACGCTGGTATAATAGGTGATGGGACGAGAAAGGCAATTGCTTTCGCCCAAAATTTAGATTTGGGAAATTTATCACAAACTGCGTAAATTTCCCCCATTTTATTTTTATTTGTGGAAATCTTTTCGTAATTTTGGATATTAAACTTATCCAAATGAAAAACATAGCACCATCCAATTTTCACGTATGGCGAAGGAGAATCCAAAAAATCTACATTTGGATTGTCAGAAAATTCGACATAGACTATTCTAACAGGTCAGAACTACTACCCCACGAGGGGGATTGTGTAGTTTTATGCAAAAAACTCGTTAAAATGAGAGACTCGGTCATTTTAATGACCCCCCTCACAGACAAGAGGTACATTAAAAATCAAAGACTTCAGATTTATGTGATCATGCAAAACCAGCACGTTCAAATTATAAATAACGTCCATTCTTACTCAGTTTCCCTAAACCAACGGAGTTGGAAAAGACTAATTGATTTTTACAATCTTGAAATGGAAGAACGTCGGTTAGGATTCGAATTGGAAATAACCTCCAACATCAAGCACTCGCTTAAAACAATTTTGAATGAACTCGAACAAAAATCCTAGAAATTACGGGTTTCAAATTGCCTTTTGGGCCGGCTTGCTTGTGACTCTGTTTACCTGTATCCTAATCCTAGGATTGGTTTTTCAAATTTTCGATCCTCTTCAAAAATTAATTTATTTACAAATCAAGTCGATAAAAACTGAGCTTTCCTCTCCAAAAGACGAAGTACAACCAAGGGAAATTGCAGAGGATTCACCCCGAAAAGACACAATCGTTGTAATAGAAAAAATTTCGCAGGCGTGTAACAGAAACCATTGTGACCCAGATTCTTTGCCCCCTTTATCTTCCCCTTCCGCAGATTCAAATTAAATTAAATATGTCAACCAGAAATTTAAATCCAATCTTTTCCTTTATCTCCAATCTAATTTTATTTGTCATTTTGGTTTTTTTCCTTTATGGGATGTACATTTTAATTAAAGATATTCTTTTATAAAATTAAGAAAAATGGAAAAAATTAAATTTTTTCGGGTCGAGGACAATCGTCCTTCTGTAGATAGAGTCAAAGACTTTGGAAAATCCCTTCTATTTTGGAAAGGTAGAAAAAAAGGGATGATTCATACTCGTGATTTGAAGTGGGACGATATTCGTTTTATATTCTTTCCCAAAAACTTTGCCGAAAAATATGGTTATTTGGGATCCATCCCTGATTACAAATACTATGACCAAGCTATGGTTCCATTGGTTTTGGCTATGGATTATGAGGCAAAACCATGGTGGTGCCCACGTTGGTTTCTTAGATTCCTTCAAGTATTTGGTAATGATAGTTCTATTGTAAGGGTTCGTAACCGAAAGTTACATAATCTACATAATAGATTAACTAAAGGAATTACATTCTATGATTATAAGACAAAGTGGGAGTGGTATGATTTAAGAATTTCAGTTGCGGGGCCAGAATACATTCAAGATTTGGCGGATGCTATTGAAGATCATTATTACAAAGTTGGTAAAAGAAAAGATACTATTAAACAAATTAAGACATTCGAGCCTGAGTTTGATAAAACATATATGAATACAAAGGATCTTGATGATTATTTAGAAACCTTATACGCTAAATAAGAAATTATTTTGTATATTTAAGTATGAAAACAATATTCATTGGAGATATCCATGGCCGTTCAATTTGGAAGGACATTGTAGCAAAAGAAAACGCTGATAGGGTTATCTTTATTGGAGATTACTTTGATTCTTTCGATATACCTGGCATAGACCAAATTCATAATTTCAAAGAAATAATTGAATGCAAAAAAACAAGCGGTAAAGAAGTTATCCTATTAGTAGGTAATCACGACTTTCATTATATGAATGTTGGTGAAACCTATTCAGGTTTTCAACCCACTCTTAAATTTGATATTGAAATGGTGTTGAAAGAAAATATGGAACATCTTCAAATGGCATATTCCTTTGATAAGTTCCTATGTACACACGCCGGTGTATCTTCAGTATTTATGGATAGGTGGTTTAGAAATATGTGGAATTGTGATAATTTGGTTGAGAAATTAAATGAAACATTTATATACAGCCCATCTATTTTTAAATTTACAGGATGGGACCCCTATGGTGATGATGTAAACCAATCACCAATTTGGATTCGTCCACGATCTTTGTTATGGTCAAATAAAAAAAGAGGAAAAGATTCTATCAAAGGTAGATTTATTCAAATTGTAGGCCACACTGGGGTCAGCTCTATTGATATCAAAGCAACAGATAAATCAATGGGGGGTAAATACTATATGATTGATGCTTTACCTTCAAAAGAATATTTAATATATGATGGTGAACTTAAAGTTGGAAAATTATGATGAACGCAACAACAAAAGAACAAGAAGCAATTAGGGAATGTTATAGGAAACTATATAAGGCATCCACCCCATCAGCTGATTTTGATGAATTAATTAATAAAGCACCCATAGATGAAAATGGGCAAAAGGTAATTGATTTTATGGCATATGAAATTTGTGAAAACGAATTTTCTCAAATTGTAGATGAAGTTATTAAAAAATATAAAATTAAAACCCGCAGAGTAACACCATTTAAAAACTCTATCTACCTTGGTTGTAGTCCTAAATTTAAGTAATAGAGAAAATGAAAAAACAAATTTATCTAGATGACGTTAGAACCCCCAAAGAAGATATTTGGGTGGTGGTTAGAAATTATGGTGAGTTCGTGGAAACGGTAACGAATATAGGATTGAAGAACATAGATGTAATTTCCTTGGATCATGATTTAGGTGATACAGCTATGACAGAGTATTTCACCAACGTCAGTCCTAACTACAAACTAGATTACTCAAACATTCTTGAAAAGACTGGAATGGATTGCGCTAAGTGGCTGGTCAATCATTATCTTGACAATTATATTACTCAAGAGAGTAGGTCAGAAAAAAAATCATCTGGTATTGTTTTTCCACAAGTGTATACTCATTCGGCAAATCCGATCGGATCTGCCAACATTATGGGATATATCAATAATTTTTGGAAGAATGAGGGCCAACCTCAATCTTGTGTTCGTGTGAATATTCCACACTTTGTTTGATATTTTGTTGTATATTTGTAAAAAAATAATATGAAAAAATTCACAATTTTGGGGAAAAATTCGTTCAAAATTCGAAATAAATAGGAACAGTGAAACATGTTCTGGCCCAGATTATATAATTCAAATATAAAGAAAATGATAAATAAAGTTTTCAATTTATAAAAATGAAAAAAGCATTTGTTTCATTCTATGTTGGGTATGAATATGAAAGAATGACTAATCTTCTCAAAGAAAGTATTGAAACTTTTTCTGATAAACCCTTGATTGTTTTCACCCCTAAAGATTTTGACTTAGAATTCCTCCCTGAGAATTGGAAACCTGGTTATATTTATATTTATAAAATTTTATCTTGTTTAAAATTATTGGAAGAGTTTGATGAAGTGGTTTGGCTAGATTCTGATTGTTTAGTTACCCACAACATTGAAAAAATTCGGGATTACAAAATTGATAAATTTCCTTTATTGCCTAGGGCTAGGTTTTATAATTTTGTAAATTGGCCAATGCCTTTTTTTGAATGTAGAAGCCCCCATTTCATGGGTGCTGCAAAACAAAAGGTTGAATGTTTTGACCTAGATTTCCCCGATGTTTATCTTCAGGCCTGTTGTATGTTTATAAATAAAGATTGTGAACCTTTTTTAAGGGAAGTATTATCTTTTTTCGAAGATTTCGACGGGGAAAGTTTCTTTTTTGGTGATGAATCTATTATCAATTCTCTTTTTTGGAAATATAAAAATTCAAAAAACCTAGGTGATGTTTTTTTGTGTTCTCATTATTTTAGTTCTTACATATTCGATTCATTTATTACACTCCAGAAAGCTGAAGATTTTCCAAAATTGTTTGATCCTTCTTACGATGGTATATTTCCAATTGGTACACACCCTAACATTGAACTTAATACACATAACCGTTTAAAATTAATTCATAATAATTTTGAAAATATTTTGTTTTTTCATGGTACTAAAAGTTATGATAAGCATGAAAATTATCTTGATTCTTTAAAAATTTATAGAAAATAAATTGATGCCTTGGAAATTGGTAAATTTCTCATCGATATTGATGGCAAACTTTCCGTAGGAGAAATTTCTTAATTAAAAAATCTAATGATTTCAAATTCACAAATACAACAGATTTCTTTTTTATTTTCTAAATTTTTGTATCCGCCTAAAAAAAATTACGATCTAGAGGAACTCGGTAACAAAATAGGTGTAGCAGTTGCTAGATCTGTTTCAACTCTGAACCCAGACCAGATACAAGAATTCATATCCGGATTTATTCATGGGGTAAATCTAAATTTGGAAAATACAAAAGAAAAAGAAATTGAGAAAAAGAAATTCGATATTGATCTTGTTTATCAAAATTATTACAATTCCTGGATGATGACAACGAACGACCCACTTCCGAAATCTGACTTCATTGCCCGGGTAATAGAAGACAAAGATTTTGCAAAAATATGGGGTGCAATCCCCCCAGATCCGCAATCGGGTTCAATCAGAGAAAGAAACGACGACTGAAAAAACAGACGTTTGGATAAGATGTGATACAAGAAAACCACATAAATACTTTAGATAAATGATATATAGAAAAAAAATAATTATGAAAAATCTTATTCATTTTGAATCTTTTGATCAAATTGGAGCTCACAATATAAACGAGGAGACATCGAATATATCTTTAAAAAAATTGGATTCTATGTCAGATACACAACTCTACGATTATTTTTATAAATTAGTTAAAGAAAATCCCGATTCTTATATAAAATATCTCAAAAGCATGGGATTCAACCCAGTTACCGCTTCCAAATTATATCAGGTAGATTCTAATATGTTGATTCAATTTCTCGAATCCGTTAAGAAGGGGAAACCCCTAGGGTCAGATAGTCCTAAAGAAAAAGAATATATGGGGAAGAGATTCAAAGCTGCTTTGTATATCTTATCTGGATTGATCTTGATGGGGGCAGGAACCGAGGGTGAAGTATTGGTAAATGGAAAAAAATAGACCCCTTAAATTATGTCAAACCCAAATTTTTTTATCAATGAATTTTCTGGAGTAGATAACTTCGAAAAATGGCTGATTAAACAAAGAGAAGAAGCTTTTGGAAAATACAAACAAGATTCTTTGGGTGTAAATTCGGATGGAACCCAAAATGGAGTTAACAAAATAGATTCTTCTGGTGTAAATTCGAATCAAAACCCATCACAACAAACAAATTTAACAATCAATACAGAAGGAAAAAACAATAAATGTTCAGACTGGATATCAAGCTCAAATTATTGGCAAACTTCTGACGGTAAGAATTTGCAACAATTGGCTTCACCGTTAGTATTATCAAAAAATACAGGCTTGGGTGGAAACTACAACCCTAAAGTTTTCGAAGAAAACGTCCAAAATCCGAAAGTTTGGTGGTCAGTTTTTGATATAAACAACAATCGGTTTTTAGCAGAAAGTAAAGATTCTAATAAAAACGTTTATGGTGCTTCTGTTCCTAAAGTATGTGTAGCTTCGGCAGCATTATCTGTGAATAACGGAACACTCCCAACAGACAAAGATTTGAATTCGCTTATAAAACTTTTGGTGAAAAGTGATAACAATGTTTGGGATAAAATTTCTGAACTAGGTGGAGGCACCTCTGGAGTAAACGAATGGTCAAAAGCTTTGGGTTTTAAAATGACCCCAGCAAGAAGAGGAGGAAATAATTGCAATGCACACGATTTGGCTTTGTTTTGGAATTTAATTTGTAAAAATCAAATCCCGGGTTCAGAAAAAATTTTTAAAATAACTTCTGCTTGTGATACAAGTAAGTCTAGATCAAGATTATATATGCCTAAAGATGTTTTAATAGGGGGTAAAACCGGATCTTATATGAAATCAAATCACGATTCTTGTTGGTTAAAAAATAGCAAAGGTTTTTTTTCTATCACAGTACTCACAGAATTAGGTTCCGGTCCAGGTAGTAAAGGTAGTAATATTATTGCAAACCTTTTCCGGGGTCTTTATAATCAATATTGTGATTAGAAAATTTTATAAATTTGGAATTTGTAAAATATATATAAATAAAAAAGATTATCATGGAACATTTATTAGAATACGATAATTTTTTGAATGAAATGACACCTCAGAATAATAATCTAGGTTACACTTTCGAAAATTGGAAAAAAAAGATCCTAAAACACGCATAATGAAAGTTATAAAACAACCTGACTTCAAATCTTGGAATTTCTTGGCGCATGCCGAAAAGAACAAATGGTCTGTAGGAATTTCGGTTGTTGAAGATGCAGGTGATCCAAATGTATCAATAAAAGTCTCTCATGTAGACGGAAAACCAACAAAAGAATACGATATTATACAAAAATTAGCGATGGAACATTTATTCAAATTAAAAGGGGCTTCAAAAAATATTTCTTCTGGTAGTAGGTATTTCGATGTTAAAGTTCCTAAAAATGGAAATATTGGACCAATAGCAGATTTTGTTGAAAAATGCTATAATATGTGTTGGAATGAAAAGACATTACCAAGGAATATTTATTAGTTGGGTTGAAGTCATAAATTAACCTAAATAATACAAAAATAAACCCCAATTTTAAGGGGTTTTTTATTTTTTATCGAATTCTTTTTCGTATATTTGCTACAGCTTAAGGCAAATGATTGACAATTTTCATCTAATCAAACCACTCCTTAATTTTGAGAATCAAGGGGATTTTTACATGTTGTATGTTTTCAAAAGGAAGAAGGACCAACCAGAGGGGGAAAGAGATAACCACCAATCAGTCAGAACAATTAAGACCTACTGTGTCGAAAGTGTAGACTACCTGGAACAGAGATATGACGAGATAAAACAACTGTGTGAGATGTTCAAAGCCAGATCATACATCCACGTACAAAAACAAAACCACTCCGATATTTCTCTGAATATGATGGTGGCTTTGGCAGAAAGAATTCGAAATGGTCAACCGAATCAAAAAAATCTTTTCGACTCTGTTGTTGGCCAAATTCAAACCCACGAGAAAAGATGGATCATAGACGTTGATGGAACTCAAACTCCCTCCCCTCTAATGATGGCACATATTGAGTACTCATGTGAACCCGTTACCGTGGTCGATTTTGATAAAATCGGAATTCCTATAGGCCACAAAGTTGGTCCGAAGATAGAGGCGATCATTCCAACCAAAAATGGACACCATTTAATAACAAAGAAGTTTAATGTCATGGAATTTAGAAAAAAATATCCGGACATAGACATTCAAAAAAAGAACCCAACCCTTTTGTATCTTCCAAATTCTCTTTCTTAATTCAATAAATGAAATTTTTACAAATTGGCTCATCTACGGCAGAAGATCATTTACCACAATTGACAAAAGATAGCTCTGCCGAATTGGTTGTTTTAGTAGAACCTTTAAAAATCCACCACAATAAAATTTCTGATGCTTATTTTGGAATTCCACATGTTATTTTAGACTGTGCTGTGGTACCAGATCCAATTTCAGCGGGAAAAATTCCTTTCTTTTTTCATATGGATGATGGACCAAACTATCCCTTATCTTCTATTTCGGAGGATCATTTTTTCCAGCCGAGGCACGGATCCTTACAAAAAGAAAAGGTTGTTGAAATTTCCGTTCCTGCTAGAACTCTTTCTTCTATTTTGGAAGAATTTAATTTGTATCGTTTAGATTATTTAATGTTAGATGCCGAAGGGATTGACGATCGAATTTTATACAGTTTGGATTGGAGAAAATTTGACATCAAACAAATTTATTACGAGGCGGTTCACATAAACAATTTGAAATTAATTTCATTTCTCGAACCCCTAGGATTCTCTGTTACTTACGGTCTGGGACCTTGGGGTTTTGATTGTTTAGCCATTCGACCATAATAATCCATAACTTACGCGAAATGTACCATTCGAAGTTGGACCTTTTAATTTTCGAACACTATGTTAAGGAGATCCAAAGAATTTTTGGATTTAGTCTCGACGAAATCAAAACCATAAAAAAAACAAGACATCTGGTTGCGGCAAGGCACCTTCTTATGTACGTTTTGAAAGAAAAATTTGGACACATATTTTCTTTCGCTAAAATTGGAACTTTAATCGACCGAGATCATTCAACTGTTATCCATGGTGTCAATGCCGTTAAACAGGGTTTGAAGTACAAAGAAAAAATTTTCTTTCCTTACTCAGAATTTCACCATTTGGATATTCAACCTATAATCCAAGAGATGGAAAAAAATATGTTTTCCCCTAAGATTAATTTCGATGTTTTCAAAGAAATTATTGAAAAACTCGAATCCTCACAAGAAAGATGTCGTGCTATAAATCATCATGGAATTGACTTGACAAATTTTGAGGATGAACTTCAAAGTGTTATTTCCATGTTAATTGGAAGCATATACGGAAAGGAAGGTCTAGAAACTTTTGAGTGGTGGTGTTACGAAAAGGATTGGGGAAAAAGAAAAGAAACACATATGTCTGATTCTGATGGTAATCTTTTGTGTGAAACCATAAAAGATTTACACGAATGGCTAGAGGAAAATTCGACACCAGATTACGAACTTCCCCGAAAAATGAAAGAAGAAGAAAGAAAAATTTTGTTGTCTAATTGGATTGGGCAAAAATAATACCACAAAAAATAATTTATTTCGGAACAATTTTACGATTGTTCTAATATAAGAATGGAAAATTTCATTCTTGCCCGATGTCAAATCACACCCAAACCATCGTAATAGGATCAGATCATGTTGGTTTTGAATTGAAAACAAAAATCATCGATTGGTTTTCTAAAAACAATTACGAGGTGATTGATGTCGGTACTTATCATCAGGATTCAACGGATTATCCGGATTTTTCTCACCGTGTATCAGGATTGGTGGATCAAGACAGAGTTGGAATTTTGGTTTGCGGATCGGGAAACGGTGTTGCAATAACAGCAAACAAGTGGAATAATATAAGAGCAGCTCTGTGTTGGAACTCTGACGTGGCTTCCCTCGCCAGAAAGCACAATGATGCAAACGTACTGTGTTTGCCTGCTAGATTTATGTCGACAGTTGAGGCAATAAAATCAATAAAAATTTTTTTAGAAACAGATTTTGAAGGAGGAAGACACTTAAATAGAATAAAAAAAATTCCCATTTGAATGTGGTTCGATTTAATGCCGGGCGAAATTTATTTGTTGGGGCCAAAGTCTGAAACAAACGAAGAGATTCAATTTTTTTCTTCGACTAAAAAAATCAAGGTCATAGAAAAGACGCTAACAACAATTCTTGTTGAGGAATTAGATTCCCAAAAATTGGAAAATTGCAGTAGGCATTTAAAAGATTCATTTATTCAAAATTGGAGAATTTTGAAGAAAATTTCTTCCAATACAAAAGAAACCAAATTTGAATAAAATCGAAACTATTGAATTTTGGATTTCTATAAAATTTGTTTTTGATTCAAAATCAATAGATTATGTTCAAATGGAAATATAAACCCTGCGGGCTCTGCCCAGTACAGGCAGAAGGATGGTTTTTAGGATTTTATTTTTATTTTAGAGCTAGGGGCTCATTTGTCACAATAGATTTTTCAAAAACTGAAGAAAGGTGGGTTGATGGTAACAACAGAAAATCCTTTGTGCTCCTGGAAGTTGATTGGCCAGAAGCTGGATATTTGTCTTTTTGGAAATCCCAACTTTTGGTTTACTGGGGATGTTTACTTTTTTTACTTACATTTTCTTTTTTACCACAGCAACCATGAAATTTCTGGTTCGTCTTTATCAGGAATTTCGAATAAAAAATCCGGACTCCAATTTAAATTTTGTTGAATGGAGAAAGACGATTTCTATCCCTTCACATGATATCACTGATGATTTTCAAATTGGTCCGGATGGATCTTTTTTTTGTGGGGAATTTTTTCCGGAGGATGAAATATATTTAAAAAAAATTAATAAATTAGAAATACACGAAGACACTGACGATCCAGACGATGTTTAATGCCACAATAATGCCAACTTTAAGAACACAATACCTAAACTTTATTCAGGAGTCTAAAAAGAATGGAGATTTCAAAAGCGAAGAGGAAGTTCCTAGCTTTGAATCTTGGATTGAAAACAAATTCAAAGACTCACCGAAATTAGATTCGGAATTTTACGATTGGGATGTAACTTTGTTAGATGGTATCGAAGAAGATTGATTGTTTTAAATTTCATTTATTAAAAATAAATTATGGTAGCATTGATAATTTTCGGCTTAACCCTAGTAATAGCTATTCTTTGGGCCAGGGGAATACACAGAATGAGTAAGGAACACCCATTTTATAAAGGTGAAGATCTTTTTTCTGAAAAATTACCCGGAACTCACCCAGATTCTTCTGTCATGTACACAAGGTATTGTGAATTTGCATTGTCCTTAGAAGAGATTGATTATGATTATCTAGTTAACGATCCACATCAAAATTGTACCAGAATTATGACAGAAAACGAATTTTGGGAAAGAGTAAGCAAAGATTCTTCATTTGCACAAAAATTCAACTGGATAGAAATTTAAATTTCTAAAAAATGAACAGAATATTTCTTATTGATATTGATGGAACTATATGCGAAGATATTTCAAATGACGATTCACATTTGTACTCTAGCGCAAAACCTTTTATGGACGCACAAAAAATTATAAATAAATGGTATGACGAAGGTAATCTAATCACATTTTTTACCGCTCGTGAATCCAAAGACAGATTTGAGACTGAACAGTGGCTGAAATTAAACGGATTTAAATATCATGGATTGATTATGGATAAACCAACAATTAAAGATGGCCAAGAATATGTTTGGATTGATAATCGAAAAGCCAGAGCCGTAACTTATTTGGGAACCTGGTCTGAATTAAAAGAGGTGGATGCAAAAATACAAACATTCGATATCTCAAACAAACAAACTTATGAATAGAGAAAATAAACCAGAAGATATACTTTTGTTGATGGGAATAGTAGGGATTGTTGGTATG